>Ga0114129_10015445_pt1 | contig 10861 bp, 10 predicted proteins | sample RhiMetdeltSRZDD1_FD_80071 | JGI IMG/M metagenome (GOLD analysis project Ga0114129, IMG submission 80071) | Populus rhizosphere microbial communities from Tennessee, USA - Rhizosphere MetaG P. deltoides SRZDD1 (version 2) (version 2) | ecosystem: Host-associated > Plants > Roots > Rhizosphere >... | reverse complement strand
TCGATGCAGGATTACGGGAAGCTCTCCAAGCGCTCGCTCGACGAGATGGTCGCCGGGGCGCGCGTCGACGTCGCGCCCTACAAGCGCGACCCGATGGATTTCGTTTTGTGGAAGCCCTCGAAGCCGGGCGAGCCGGCGTGGCCGTCGCCCTGCGGGATCAAGACGCCCGGCCGTCCCGGCTGGCACATCGAGTGCTCGGCGATGAGCTGGAAGCATCTCGGCGAGATCTTTGACATCCACGGCGGCGGCATCGATCTCGTTTTCCCGCACCACGAGAACGAGATCGCGCAGTCGCGCTGCGCGTTCCATACACCTGTCATGGCGAATTTTTGGATGCACAACGGCTTCCTGCAGGTCGAAGGCAAGAAGATGGCGAAGTCGGAGGGCAACTTCGTCACCATCCGCGATCTGCTTGCCGATTGGCCGGGCGAGGTGCTGCGCCTCAACATGCTGCGCACGCATTACCGCCAGCCGATCGACTGGACGATGAAAGGCCTCGAGGAAAGTGCGAAGACGCTCGACGACTGGTACGCGCTTGCCGCGGACGCCAAGGGAAAAGATATTTCCGGCGCCGTGTTGCAGGCGTTGTGCGACGATCTTAACACGCCGCAGGTGATTACCGAGCTGCACGGCCTTCGCAGCCTCGCGCACGGCGGCGACCACCTCGCGCACGACGAGCTAGCGGCGTCGCTGCGCGCGCTCGGCTTGCTGCGCCAAAGCGCCGCCGCCTGGAACGCGCGCAAGCGAGAAGGTGCCGGCGTTGACGGAGAAAAGGTCGAGGACTTACTGAAGGCGAGGGCGGTCGCGCGCAAAGCCAAGGACTTCAAGGCCGCCGACCGCATCCGCGGAGAGCTCGATGCCATGGGCGTGGAGCTTGAAGACCACAAGGACGGCACCACCACGTGGAAGATCAAGCAGCGGAGAGCGTCATAATGGAAAAGCCCGATACTCCGTTCCCGCGCCACTGGCTCTATTACATCGCGATCAAGTTCGTGGTGTTGATCGCCGGCATCCTGGTCGCGCTCTATCTGTTCGGTTATCTCTGAGACACGCCATGGCCCGGGAACGTCTCTACCTCTTCGACACCACGCTGCGCGACGGCGCGCAGACGAACGGCGTCGACTTCACCTTGCACGACAAGCTGGTGCTCGCCGACATGCTCGACGATCTCGGCGTCGATTACGTCGAAGGCGGCTATCCGGGCGCCAATCCGACCGACACCGAGCTGTTCTCGGCCGACCGCAAGCTCGACACCACCTTCACCGCATTCGGCATGACCCGCCGTCCGGGCCGCTCGACCTCGAACGATCCGGGGCTTGCGGCGCTGCTCGACGCCAAGGCCGACGCCATCTGCTTCGTCGCCAAGTCCTGGGACTACCACGTGCGGGTCGCGCTCGAGACCACGCTGGAGGAGAACCTCGCCTCGATCCGCGACAGCGTGCGCGCGGCCAAGGGCAAGGGCAGGGAAGTGCTGCTCGACTGCGAGCACTTCTTCGACGGCTACAAGGCCAACCCGACATACGCGCTCGCCTGTGCCAAGGCCGCTTATGACGAAGGCGCGCGTTGGGTCGTGCTCTGCGATACCAACGGCGGCACGCTGCCGCACGAGGTGGAAGACATCGTGCGCGAGGTCGTGAAGGTCGTCCCCGGCGATCACGTCGGCATCCACGCCCACAATGACACCGAGCAGGCGGTCGCCAACTCGTTTGCAGCCGTGCGCGCCGGCGCGCGCCAGATCCAGGGCACGCTCAACGGTCTTGGCGAGCGCTGCGGCAACGCCAATCTCGTCTCCATCATCCCGACGCTGAAGCTCAAGCCGGAATTCGCCGAGAAGTTCGAGATCGGCATCGCCGACGACAAGCTCAAGGGCCTGGCCCATGTCTCGCGTGCGCTCGACGAGATGCTCAACCGCGCGCCCAACCGCCACGCACCCTATGTGGGGGAGAGCGCATTCGCGACCAAGGCCGGCATCCATGCTTCGGCGATCATGAAGGATCCGGCCACCTACGAGCACGTCACGCCCGACAGCGTCGGCAACCGGCGCAAGCTCCTGGTCTCCGACCAGGCCGGCCGGTCGAACGTGCTCGCCGAGCTCGAGCGCATCGGCATCAAGGTGGACAAGGACGATTCACGGGTCGGGCAATTGCTCGACGAGGTGAAGCGCCGCGAGGCGATCGGCTACGCCTACGAGGCGGCGGATGCGTCGTTCGAGCTGCTGGCGCGGCGCGTGCTCGGCAAGGTGCCGAACTTCTTCAAGGTCAGGCAGTTCGACGTCAACGTCGAGCAGCGCTACAACGCGGTCGGCGAGCTGGTGACGGTGACCATGGCGACGGTCGAGGTCGAGGTCGAGCCGGGCTCCGAGCCGCTGCTCTCCGTTGCCAAGGGCAACGGTCCGGTGCACGCGCTCGATCTCGCGCTGCGCAAGGACCTCGGCAAGTACCAGAAATATATCGAGGGGCTGAAGCTCACCGACTATCGCGTGCGTATCCTCAATGCCGGCACCGAAGCGGTGACCCGCGTGCTGATCGAAAGCGAGGACGAGAACGGCGACCACTGGACGACCGTGGGCGTCTCGCCCAACATCATCGACGCCTCGTTCCAGGCGCTGATGGATTCGGTGGTCTACAAGCTCCTGCGCTCCAACGCCCCGGCGTGACCGATGTTGTCATTCCGGGAGGCGAGCGAAGCTCGCGGACCCGGGTCACATCCGCTCGGCGACGACCGGGGCCATTTCCTTTTCCTCTTCCGGAAGCGCGCGCAGCGCCTCGGAGAGCTTCGGCAGGATGTCCTCGACGCGCTCGGCCACCAGCAGGTTGAACGTGAGCCCGGCCCGGATGAATTGCATCGCCTTCATGTGATCGATGAGCAAACAGAGCGGCTCCCAGAACCGGTCGATGTTGGCGATCAGGATCGGCTTCTTGTGCCGGCCGAGCTGCGCCCAGGTGATCTGCTCGACCAGCTCTTCCAGCGTGCCCACTCCGCCCGGCAGCGCCACGAAAGCATCGGCGCGCTCGAACATCAGCCGCTTGCGCTCGTGCATATCGCGCGTGACGACCATCTCCTGCGCCCGGCGGAACATGAATTCGCGGCCGGTCAGGAAGTCCGGGATGATTCCGGTCACGGTGCCGCCGTTGTCGACGACCGATTCCGCGATCGCTCCCATCAGACCGATCGAGCCTCCGCCGTAGACGAGGCCGATCTTGTTTTCGGCCAGGATGCGGCCGAACTTGCGGGCCGAATCGATGAAGGCCGGGTTGGTTCCCGGCCCCGAGCCGCAATAAACGCAAATCGATTTGATTCTGCTCATGGCCCCCACATGTGGGCTGCGTCCGGAATGCCGTCAAGGCGCGCTCCTTACGGCCCGGATTGCAAATCTTCGTCGCCGTGATGGTTGCAATCGGCTGAGATTCCATATGAATAGCGCCAGACGGCCTGCGTTTTCGCGGACCCGTCTGCTGTGGGCCGCCGATGACCGATGCGCCGTTCCGATCGACCCGCGCGCTCAAGCGCGAGATCTCCGCCGACCGCGGGGGCCGGCTGATCGCGACGATGATCGCGCTGTGGCCGTACATCTGGCCGGCCGACCGCGCCGATCTCAAGCTTCGCGTCGGGATCGCGATGCTGCTGTTGCTGTTCGCCAAGCTCGCGACCATCGCGGTGCCGTTCACCTTCAAATGGGCGGTCGACGCGCTGGCCGGGCAGGGGAGCGCGCCGGTGGCGCCGTCGTCGTGGCTCGCCTGGACGCTGGCGGCGCCGATCGTGATGACCGTCGCCTACGGCAGCATGCGCATCCTGATGGCGGTGTTCACGCAGATGCGCGACGGCATCTTCGCGAAAGTGGCGATGCACGCGGTGCGCCGGCTCGCGTACCTCGTGTTCGAGCACATGCATCTGTTGTCGCTGCGCTTCCATCTCGAGCGCAAGACCGGTGGCCTGACGCGCGTGCTCGAGCGCGGCCGCAACGCGATCGAAACCATCGTGCGCATGGTGATCATGCAGGCGGTGCCGACCGGCATCGAGCTCGCGCTCATCGTCGCGGTACTGCTCTATCAGTTCGACTGGCGCTACGTCGCGGTCATCCTGGCGACCGTCGCCTGCTACATGCTGTTCACCTACTTCGCGACCGAGTGGCGCATCGGCATTCGCCGCCGCATGAACGACAGTGACACCGACGCCAACGTCAAGGCGATCGATTCGCTGCTCAACTACGAGACAGTGAAGTATTTCGTCGCCGAGGAGCGTGAAGCCAAACGCTACGACCGCTCGATGGAGCGCTACGAGCGCGCCAGCGTGCAGGCCTACGTGTCGCTCGCCGTGCTCAATGCCGGGCAGGCGACCATCTTCACCATCGGGCTCGCGATCGTGATGGTGATGTGCGCGTACGGCATCAGCGACGGCACCCATACCGTCGGCGATTTCGTGATGATCAACACGATGATGATCCAGCTTTACCAACCGCTCAATTTCATGGGCATGGTCTATCGCGAGATCAAGCAGGCGATGATCGATATCGAGACGATGTTCTCGATCCTCGCGCGCAAGCCGGAGATCGAGGATCGGCCCGGCGCCAGGCCGCTGGCAGTCAGGCGCGGCACCATCCGCTTCGACGACGTCACGTTCGCCTATGAGCCGGCGCGCACGATCCTGAAAGGCTTGAGCTTCGAGGTGCCGGCCGGCCGCACGGTGGCGATCGTCGGTCCGTCGGGCGCGGGCAAGTCGACGATCTCGCGGCTTCTGTTCCGCTTCTACGACGTCACCGGCGGCCGGATCGAGATCGACGGTCAGGACATCCGCGACATCACGCAGACCTCGCTGCGCGCCGCCATCGGCATGGTCCCGCAGGATACCGTGCTGTTTAACGACACCATCCGCTACAACATCCGCTACGGCCGCTGGGAGGCGACCGACGCCGAAGTCGAGGAGGCGGCGCGGCTCGCGCAGATCGACGATTTCATCCGGATTTCTCCAAAAGGCTACGAGACCGAGGTCGGCGAGCGCGGGCTGAAGCTCTCTGGCGGCGAGAAGCAGCGCGTCGCGATCGCGCGCACGATCCTCAAAGGCCCACCGATCCTGCTGCTCGACGAGGCGACCTCGGCGCTCGACAGCCACACCGAGAAGGAAATCCAGGACGCGCTCGACCGGGTGTCGCGCGACCGCACCACGCTCGTCATCGCGCACCGGCTTTCCACGATCGTCGGCGCCGACGAGATCATCGTGCTCGATCAGGGCGTGATCGCCGAGCGCGGCACCCACCATCAGCTGCTCGCCAAAGGCGGGCTCTATGCCAGCATGTGGAACCGCCAGCGCGAGGCCGAGGCCGCGCGCGAGAAGCTCGCGCTCATCGGCGACGAGCCGGCGGCGCCGAACCGCAATCCGCCGGTAGAGCCGGTCGAGGGCCCCGTGGCGGACGTCATCGCCACCGCCACGATCGCCTCCGCCGACGCGGCCGAATAGGCCCGAAGGGAATCATGTCCGTCATCGCCTCGATCCGCTCGCAGCTCGTGCCGATCCACCGTGAGGGCTATCCCTTCATCGGCACGTTCGCGCTCGCCAGCCTGATCCTGTTCTGGGTCTGGGCGCCGCTGGGCTGGATCGGCACCGTGCTCACCATCTGGTGCGCGCTGTTCTTCCGCGATCCGCCGCGGGTGACGCCCACGCGCGAGGGACTGGTGGTGGCGCCGGCCGACGGCCGCGTCAGCCGGGTGATCAACGTGGCGCCGCCGGTGGAGCTTGGGCTGGGCGAACGGCCGCTGCCGCGCATCTCGATCTTCATGAACGTGTTCAACTGCCATGTGAACCGCAGCCCGGTGGCCGGCCGCATCGAACGCATTGCCTACAAGGCCGGCAAGTTCATCAACGCCGACCTCGACAAGGCGAGCGAGGACAACGAGCGCAACTCCTTCGTCATCTCGACCGGGAACGCGCGCGTGGCCGTGGTGCAGATCGCGGGCCTCCTGGCGCGCCGCATCGTCACGTTCCAGCGGCAAGGCGCGACCGTCGCCGCCGGCGAGCGCATCGGAATGATCCGGTTCGGCTCACGGGTCGACGTCTACCTGCCGGAAGGCGTGCAGCCGCTGGTCGCCGAGGGCCAGACCGCGGTCGCCGGGGAGACCGTCATCGCCGATCTGCGCTCGCCCGTTCGCGATCTCAGCTTCCGGACTAACTAACCATCTGCCCAAAATAGCGAATTAGCGCCTGCGGCGCCGTGGCAGCGCGCCGGCCGACTCGCTATATTGGACTCATGGTATTTGCGCCTTTCGAGCCCGAACGTCCGTTGGCCAAGCGCCGGCGCTTTCGCCCTATCCCGGTGCGCACGCTGGTGCCGAACCTCATCACGCTGCTGGCGCTGTGCGCCGGGCTCACCGGCATCCGTCTCGCCATCGAAGGCAAAACCGAATGGGCGGTGGCCGCGATCGTGTTCGCCGCAACCCTCGACGGCATCGACGGCCGGGTGGCGCGCATGCTCAAGGGGACCTCGCGGTTCGGCGCCGAGCTCGACAGTCTCGCCGACTTCGTCAATTTCGGCGTGGCGCCGGCGTTGATTCTCTACTTCTGGGGCCTCCAGGATCTCGGCCACGCCGGCTGGATCGCCGCCATGGTGTTTGCGATCTGCGCCGGATTGCGGCTCGCGCGCTTCAACGTGATGATCGAGGATCCCAATCGTCCGGCCTGGGCGGCGAACTTCTTTGTTGGCATGCCGGCGCCCGCCGGGGCGGTCACCGGGCTGCTGCCGATCTACATCTATTTCCTCGGCGTGCCCCGTTCCGGTTTGGTGGAGGCCATCGCCTTCCTCTACACCCTTGCGATCGCCTTCCTGATGGTATCGCGGCTGCCCGTGTTCTCCGGCAAGCGTGTTGGCAAGCGTGTCTCGCCGGAGATGGTGCTGCCGGTGTTCGTCCTGGTGGTGCTGTTCTTCGCGCTGCTGCTTTCGTATCCGTGGCCGGTGCTCACCATCGGCACGCTGATCTATCTGGCGAGCCTGCCGTTCGGCGTGATCTCGTACCGCAGCCATGAACGCAAGACGGCACACCCGGCGGCAGCACAGTCGCACGCTGCCGCGGCGGTGGGCCCAACGGCGGCGCCTTCGCCTCCGCAGGGCGAGCAGCCGGCCGAGCCCGAGCGCCCGGCGCGGCTCAACTAGACGCGATCAGCGCGGCTCGTCGTAAACCGCGACGCGGTGCCTGAACACCAGCTCGCCGCCCTTCCAGCCGGTGAACAGCATGATCGCCGTGGCAACGAGCGACAGGCTCAGTCCGAGCGGCACGACCGCGCTCGCTCCGTAGCGATAGCGCTGATAGAAGCTGAACAGCTGTACCAGCACCAGGATCACGTTTCCGATCGCGTGCTGCCATGCATCGCTGATATTGCGGATGCGTCCGTCGCCGATGAAGTCGATCAGGCCGGCGACTGCGGCAAGCGCCGCTCCGATCAGTCCGGCGCCCAGCACCCAGATGCCCGCCGTCGCAAAGGCGGCGTTCGCCGTTCCCCAGTACGCCAGATCCAACACCAACGTCCCGATGAACAAGCCAATGGGCAGCGTGATCAAGATCGGATGAAGCGGGTGCCCCATCAGGTTCGCAGAGCTCACGGGGTTACGGGTGTTCATCGCAGCCATGATGGCCTCCAAGAAATATTTGCGAAAAAAATTATTGCAGTAATGACAATCCGGAATTGCAAAAACGGTTCCGTCAAAGAAGCCCGCTGTCACGTTTCAATAACGCCCCGCCGGGTTTGCTTAAACGCAATGTAGATCGCTAACCTGCCGAAAAAAGCCCGCCAGTCCGGAACAACCGCTCATTGCGGCAATTGGCTCGTCATCGAGCGGATGGATTGCGATTCGACTCGCGCCTTGGCTCCACGCGCAGCGGAGGACTCCATGTTCAGGCCGGCAACCAAAGTTCTTTTGTGTTCCATAGTGGTATTGGCCGCGGCCGCGTTCGCGACTTTGCGATCGGGAGACGCGCAGACGGCAAAAAGGGCGGCCGACGATGCAGTATCCGCTTATGCTACGCAGCTCCTGAGGGACGGCAAAAATATTTTTCGTTTTGACACTTTTGGGAGCGAAGATTTCTGGGGCGGGAAGCTCAATCTCCATCAGGCCATTCAGGGCGAGAAATTCGGCGGCGTCGGGCCCGGCGTCAGCCCCAAGAAGGCGCTCGAGCTCGGCCTTAAGGTCGACATGGAGGCGGTGCCGGCCAACGTCGCTGCAGCCATCAAGGCAGGCAGGGTCGACCTTGATGATCCCGCGAACACCTTGCTGCTGCTCAAGGCCAATGCCGTGGTCGGCGTGACGGGCTTCTTCGACAATGCCGGAAAGCTGACATCGATCGGCATCCAATGCGCGCTCTGCCACTCCACGGTCGACAATGCATTCATGCCGGGGATCGGACGTCGCCTCGACGGCTGGCCCAATCGCGACCTCAACGTCGGAGCGATTGCCGCATCGGCACCCAACCTCAGCGCCTTCACCGACATGCTCCAGGTCGACGAGGCCACGGTGAAAAAGGTGCTCACCAGCTGGGGGCCGGGCAAGTTCGATGCCCAGCTCAACCTCGACGGCAAGGCTTTCCGTCCGGATGGAAAACCGGCGGCCACCCTCAACCCGGCGGCGTTCGGACTCGCAGGCGTGAACCAGCATACCTGGACCGGCTCGTGGGGCACGGTGAGCTACTGGAACGCCTACGTCGCCAACCTCGAAATGCACGGCAAGGGCAAGTTCTTCGATCCGCGTCTTGAGAATGCGGCCAAATATCCGGTCGCGGCCCGAACCAAGCAGGGTCACAAGGCGGACGCCGAGGATCGCATCTCCGCCAAGCTGCCGGCGCTGCATTTCTATCAGTTGTCGTTGCCGGCGCCGAAGGCGCCTCCCGGCAGCTTCAACCGTGCCGCCGCCGCCAACGGTCAGAAGCTGTTCAACGGCAAAGCAAACTGCGGCAGCTGTCACGTGCCGCCGCTGTTCACCGAAGCCGGATGGAATCTGCACAAGGCGAACGAGATCGGGATCGACGACTTCCAGGCGATGCGTTCGCCGGATGAAGCCTATCGAACGTCGCCGTTGCACGGCCTGTGGGATACGAACCAGCTCCACAAAGGTGGGTTCTATCATGACGGCCGTTTCGCGACGCTGGCCGACGTCGTGACCCACTACAATAATCACTTCCGGCTGGCGCTGACCGACGCCGAGCAGCGCGACCTCATCGAGTACCTGAAGTCGGGTCCGGCGCCGGAAGATCTCGGCAGCACCATAGGGGGCCCCTCCGGAGAGCGGCCGGCAAAACAGCCGAAGCGGGCGCGCTGACAAAAGCAGGTTCCATCCGGGCGCGGGCGCGCGCATAAGGCGCGCCCGGCTTGCTGTACCGCCTTACTTCCGTCACGACTGCCGCCGCAGAATTACCGCCTGAAGATGCGGCCGATCGGCGGGGTTTAGCCATGCTGGATGTTGTTCTTTGCGGCGTCAGGCGGGCGCCTGCGGTGCTCGCGGTCGTGTTCCTCGCGCTTGCGATGCCGACCGGGCCGGTGTTCGCCCAGGCGAGCTCGACCAATCCCGATGGGATCACGCCGGTCGAGGAATTCTCCAAGCAGGTCGAGCAGCTCAAGAAGACCTTCACGGAGCTCGGCAAGAAGATCGAGGACGGCGCCAAGTCGATCGACGGCTTCACCGACGTCGAGCAGGCGCGCAAGGAGATCGAGGCGCTGCGCGCGATCGTCGCCGAATTGCTCGGCGCCGTGTCCGACAACGGCTCGGTGGCGCAGCTCGGCGCCAAGGCGCTGGGGCACGCGCGCGACAAGTACAAGACGCTCGAACGCGAGAAACGGTTCTCGCGCGAGGAGCAGCAGTTTCTGATGAGCGCTTGGCGCAAGCTGATCGAGGAGACCGAGCGCGCCACCGACGATCTCGGCAACGCGCGCCGCGAATTCATCCAGCTCCTGCGCGTGCTGCAGACGCGCGAGGATTTCATTGACGAGCTGATGCAGATCCGCCGGGCGGCGGAGGCGGCCGAAGTGATCCGCCAGCTCACCAAGGAAATCCGCGACGCCTCCGACCAGCTCAAAAAGCTGATCAACGCAATCAAGCCGCCGGGAGTCTGACGGTGCGTGCGTTTGCGCGCGCGGGTGCGCCGCTCGTCGCGCTCACGCTGGCCGGGTGCCTGCCCGACAAGGGGGTGGGCTACGTCGAGATCAAGGTCTTCCCCGCGCTCCCGGTCGCGCTCTATCTCAATGCGGTCAAGCTCGACGCGCTCAAGAACGGCACCGCCGTGCTGCGCCAGGACGTTGGGCCGGCGAAGCTGCAACTCGAGCGCAACGGCCAGCTCGCGCTGCTCTGCGAGTTCGACGTGAAGAAGAACCGCGTGATCACCGTCAACGTGTCGACGATCGACCGCGGCGCACGCTGCGAGGTGCAGAAGTAGCCTCGCCGCTCACCGCCCGGGCAGCGGGTGTCCCGGCATCAGCTCGTAGGGATGCTTCCAGCCTGGCAATGCCTTGATGCGGTCGAGCCAGCCGGCGATGTTCTTGTGCGCGGCCGCGATGTCGAAGCCGAACTCGTCCGCCGGATAATAGAGGTAGGCGACCAGCGACAGGTCGGCGATGGTCGGCCGCTCGCCGAGGATGTAGGGCCGCGCAGCGAGCCGCTTGTCGACGATCGCCAGATTATTGTCGATGCGTCCCTTGAGGAACGCGAGCACGGGCGGATCGCCCGGCGGCCTGGCGAAGGTCCGCAGGAACCGGTACGGGCCGAGAAAGCCGTTGACCTTCTGGTTGTCGAAGATGATCCAGCGCAGCGCTTCGAGCCGCTCGTCCTCGCCGTCGGGCCGGAACTTGCCGGAACGGTCGGCGAGATAAATCAGGGACACGCCCGACT
>Ga0114129_10015444_pt1 | contig 10862 bp, 10 predicted proteins | sample RhiMetdeltSRZDD1_FD_80071 | JGI IMG/M metagenome (GOLD analysis project Ga0114129, IMG submission 80071) | Populus rhizosphere microbial communities from Tennessee, USA - Rhizosphere MetaG P. deltoides SRZDD1 (version 2) (version 2) | ecosystem: Host-associated > Plants > Roots > Rhizosphere >... | reverse complement strand
TCGAGTGTCACCACACGGCGCAACCGGCGTCGGAGGTGGTCAAGCATCCACCACACAAAACCGCGTGGCCGGCGGATCGGACCACGACGTTGACGGCGGATCTGCTGGAGAAGGACGCGAGTGCTCCGCCTGTGAATGCTTGCACCGAATGCCATGCACGCGCGGGAGCAAAGCCGAAGCTACTGCCTGACCTTCCGAAGATCACGGTCGAAACTGTCGCCGACCCCGTGACCCTCGACAATCAGCAAGCGTTCCACCGCAACTGCGGCGGCTGCCATGATGAAGTGGCTAAAACCGGCCGCGCCAGCACCGGTCCAACGTCCAAGAAGTGCGTGGCGTGTCATAAGAAGTCCGCGGCCTGACCTGAGGGAAGTTTCCCCAAAGTGATGAGGGAAAGTTCGCAAGATCGTCGGTTTTGGCCGGAAATTGCGGGATTTTAAGTCGGCACGGGCATTGCTCCCTGCCTCCCTGGAAAACAACGGCGATGCCGTTTTGAGAGGGAAGGTAACGAGCGATGAAAACTTTCAAAATGATGACGGTCACCGCGCTGGTGGCAATGCTTGTAGCAAGTTTTGCTCTTATTTCGGCGGCGGCCCGGGTTAATACGCCTGACGATTTCGATGCGGCCGCCACTTACAAGGCGAAATGCCAGGTTTGTCATGGCGCCACTGCCGAGAAGAAGTTCGACGCAACCGTAGCGGATGCCGATCTCGTGGCGATCGTATTGAACGGGAAAAAGGGTGAGAAACCTCCCTTCATGCCGGCTTATGCTGAGAAAGGCATTACCGAAGAGCAGGCCAAGGCACTGGTCGCTCACATGAAATCGATGAAGAAGTAACACGCACGGCTTTTGAATTTCTCTGGGTAACCTGCGTCGTGGGGAGTTTGCTCAGAGAAGAACAGTAGGATTCACAGCTTGGACGCCTCTTGTGCGAAACTTAAGCACAGGAGGTGTCTGTGTGTATTTTTAATGAAGCGTTGCGCGACATTCTTTGCAGGGCTGATTGCGTCACTGGTTTTCCCGGTGGCTGTTGCCGTCGCTCAACAGCCAACAACTACACCATCACCATCGTCATCGCCGAATTCAGTTCCGAAGCTCGACTGCCAGGGATGTCATGCACCGGGTAAAACTTTGCCTTATCTTGGCGGCGCCAAGTTTCACGCAGACGCGCATGCAGCCTACGATCAAGGCTTTCACGCTCGCGGAGTTCAAGGTGGAATGAAGGCTGCCACCTGTGTCGACTGTCACACCCGAAATCACGACTTAACGACAATCCTGCCGCCCAACGATCCCCGGTCAACCACGCATCGCAGCAACATCGCCGAAACCTGCGGGCGTTGTCATGGCGACAAATCGGTGATGCAGGGAAGCGGCATCAGCGATCGTCCATTCCTTTCGTATCGGGAGAGCGTGCATGCGAAAGCGCTCGCGCGAGGGAACGTTTCGGCCGCTGTGTGCACTGACTGCCACAAAAGCCACGACATCCTTCCAGCTTCCGATTCGCGATCGCCCATTGCCAAGATCAACATTCCCGTCACGTGCAGCAAATGTCACCAGGCTGAGAGCGCGGAGTTCATGCAGAGCGTACATGGACAGGCCGTGGCGCGCGGTGTATCGCGATCCCCCGTGTGCACAGATTGTCACGGAATCCACGGCATTACCTCACCCGTCGAAAAAGCGACTGCGAGTGCTACGACGGCCGTGGCCACGGACACTTGTGCGGCGTGTCACGAAGGCGTAGCTCTCACGCGCGAATTTGGCGTCGCCGGCGGTCGGGTCAAGAGTTACCAGGACAGTTACCACGGCCTCGCATCAAAATTTGGATCTAATGTGGTCGCGAACTGTGCGAGCTGTCACGGTGTTCACAACATCCTGCCTTCATCGGATCCCAAGTCGATGGTCAGCACGAACAATCTGCCGCAAACGTGCGGCCAGTGCCATATCGGCGCGGGTGCTAATTTCGCCACGGGCAAGATTCACCTGACGTCCGAATTGGTCGCGGTAGATGGTGCGCAGGACCTCGGATCGACCGGGACGACGATAGTTCGCTGGATCTATCTGCCGCTGATTGCTCTCGTGATCGGAGGCATGGCAGTTCACAACGGCCTGATCTGGTTTCGCAAGGCCTCCGCAAAGAAGCGCCAGCCGCGTAAGATCGTGCGCCTGACGGGCAATCAGCGAGTGCAACACTGGTTGTTGCTGACGAGCTTTATCGCGCTGGTCTTCAGCGGCTTTGCGCTTCAATATCCCGACTCGTGGCTCGCGTCTTTATTAGGCGGCAGTGAATACCTGCGACGCGTCATACATCGGATTGCCGCGGTCGTCATGCTCGTCGTCGGGGTTTACCATCTGGCATATCTGGGCATCGTGAAAGAAGGGCGGCTGTGGTTGAAAGATATGCTCGTCAGCGGAAAAGACTTCAAGGATGTGTTCGGTAATTTCCGCTACTATCTTGGCGTCTCCAAAGACAAACCAAAAATTGCCCGCTTCGGCTACGCGGAAAAGGCCGAGTATTGGGCGGTCGTCTGGGGCACGATAATTATGGGGCTGACAGGCCTCATGATCTGGTTCAAGCTCGGCATCTTTGCGTTTCTGCCACGTTGGGCCATTGACATTGCCCTGGCAATCCATTTTTACGAAGCCGTGCTGGCGACACTGGCAATCATCGTCTGGCACTTCTATCACGTCATCTTCGATCCGGACGTGTATCCAGTGAACTTCGCATTTCTTGACGGACGCGTCTCGGAAGAGCATTACCGTGAAGAGCATGAACTGGCTTACGAAGCAGGCAGCGGTGAAGCGCGGGAAGAACAAGCAGGACGGGAAGATCAAGAAGGGGAACGACCACAAGAAGCATAATGAGCGCAACTGAACAAACCAATCCAAAACAGCCGAGTCTATTTCAAAATTACATAAGTTTCGTGGGCGCGGCGATCGCCACCGCGGCGTTCTTGAGCGTGGTGCTGTTGTTTCTCGTCGAGATTGGCTCGCACCAGGAGAACCCGTATCTTGGAATCCTCACTTACATAATCCTGCCCGCGATTATGATCTTCGGATTGGTCATCGTGCTCCTGGGCAGGTTTCTGGAGCGCCGGCGACGGCACAGGGCAGCGCCGACGGAAACTGCTGCTTATCCAAAGCTCGACCTCAATGACCCACACGCGCGCCGCGCTTTCTTTCTGTTTCTGATGGCCACGTTTCTATTCATCTGCGCTAGCGCGTTTGGCAGTTACAAGGCGTTCGAATACAGCGAGTCGGACAGTTTTTGTGGTGAGGCGTGCCACTCGGTGATGAAGCCTGAATACGTTGCCTACAAAGCTGGAGCGCACGCGCGCGTGGGCTGTGTGCATTGTCACGTTGGACCAGGCGCCGGATGGTACGTGCGCTCGAAGCTATCGGGTGCTTACCAGCTCTATTCCGTGACGTTCGAAAAATACTCTCGCCCGATAAGCACGCCGGTCCACAACCTGCGCCCGGCGCCCGAAACCTGCGAGCAATGTCACTGGCCCGAAAAGTTCTTCGGCGCGCAACTCAAAGTGTTCAGTCACTATGCCTACGATGAAAAGAACACGCTGAGACAAACGCGAATGCTGCTCAACGTCGGAGGCGGTAGTCCAACTACGGGCCAGGTCGCGGGAATTCACTGGCACATGAACATCGCCAACACGATCGACTACATCTCAACCGACGAGCAGCGCCAGGTCATTCCGTGGGTCCGAATAAAGAATCGGGACGGAAAAGTAGTTGAGTATTACGATCGCACTCGGAGACCCACGCAGCAGCAGATCGACGCCGCCAGCAAACGACGCATGGATTGCGTTGACTGTCATAACCGCCCAGCTCACGTCTATCTTCCACCCGATTCCGCGCTCGACCAATCATTCGCCGCGGGCCGGCTCGACACTTCACTGCCGTTTCTAAAGCGAGAGGCTGTCGCAGCGTTGAACAAGTCGTATGCGACAGAGGCCGAAGGCGTTCGCGCAATAGCCAGCAGTCTCGAGGGATTCTATAAGTCGAAATACAGCGACCTCTACGCGCAGAAAGGCGAAGCTGTCAAAAACGCGATCAACGAAACGCAGCGTATCTTCCAGACCTACTTCTTCCCGGAAATGAAAACAAACTGGGCAACGCACCCGAACAATATTGGTCATTTCTACTCATCGGGTTGCTTCCGCTGCCACGACGGAGAGCACGTCAGTGATAGCGGCCAGGTTATTCGTAACGATTGCAACATCTGTCACACGGTCATCTATGACTCAGAGAATCCTGCGGCCTCGGTGAAGATTGCAGGCTTCCGGCACCCGGTCGATCTTGGCGCCTTGAGTGAACGAAAATGCGAGACGTGTCACAAGGCCAATGAACCATTTAAACATCCGGTAAATCTAGGCGATATTTCGATGTTTCAGTGCGTCGAATGCCATCCAAAGAACCGTTAAGGGTTTTCCAGCAGGCGAACCAGCGGTCATTCCAGCGGGAACTCACGTTCGTTTAACTTCTCCGGCTCAGGAGAGGTTAACCATTGGGACAAACGGGAGAATAATGATGAGTAACATGCTGCACGACAGCCCTGCTCCATCCATTGGACCATCCGGTGTGGAGCCGGGTAGACGACGTTTTCTCGATTACCTGTTAGGCACAAGCGCCGCGGCGACTTTCGGAGCAATCATCTACCCGATTATCCGGTTCATGTCGCCGCCGCACGTAATAGAGTCGACCGAGAGCTCGGTGGTAGCTGCGAAGCTCAACGAGGTCCCCGTCAATTCGGGAAAGATATTCAAGTTTGGGAGCAAGCCCGGAATTCTGGTGCGCACCGAGGCGGGCGAACTGAAGGCGTTCTCCGCCGTATGCACGCACCTCGACTGCATCGTCCAATATCAGGCAGAGACAAAAAACATCTGGTGCGCTTGCCATAACGGACACTACAACCTCAACGGCAAGAACATTGGCGGCCCACCGCCGCGCCCGTTGGAGGAATTCAAAGTGAACACCCGCGGCGACGAGATCGTCGTAAGCAAAGCATGAGGTGATCATGCGCCTAAAAGCGATGCAAGACTGGCTCGACGAGCGCCTGTCAATCAAGACTCTTTCCGGGGCAGCGCGGAAAAAAGAGGTCCCCGTCCATCGTCACTCGATCTGGTACTACTTCGGCGGCATGACGCTCTTTCTTTTCGTCGTACAAGTAGTCACTGGAATTCTGTTGCTTCTCTACTATCGCCCCAGTGCTGAAAACGCTTTTGAGAGCGTCCAGTTCATCGTCACTGAGGTGCAATTTGGCTGGCTCATCCGTTCCGTCCATAGTTGGTCCGCGAACTTGATGATCGCTACTCTGTTCATTCACCTGTTCAGCGTCTTTTTCCTGCGCGCTTATTACCGGCCGCGCGAGATGACCTGGGTGAGCGGCGTCGTTCTGTTCTTCATCGTGATCTGTTTCGGTTTCAGTGGCTACCTTCTGCCCTGGAATAAGCTCGCATTTTTCGCAACCAAAGTCGGTACAGAGATAGCCGGAGTTATTCCAGTTATCGGCCGCCCTATGCTCAGGTTTTTGCGCGGCGGCGACGACGTCACCGGCGCAACGTTGACGCGCTTCTTTGGGTTTCACGTCGCAGTGCTTCCGGCAACCGCCACTGTCTTCCTGGCGATCCACGTTCTGCTGGTCCAACTGCACGGCATGAGTGTGCCTCCCTCGGTGCAAAAGCAAAATCTGAGGAAGATGAAATTCATTCCAAACTTTCTGCTTCGCGATCTGATTGGGTGGATTCTGGCGATCGGTGTGTTAGCGGCGCTGGCTGCGTTGTTCCCGTGGGAGCTTGGCGAAAAGGCTGATCCATTTGCGCCGGCGCCGGCGGGCATTAAGCCCGAATGGTACTTCCTTTTCATGTTCCAGACGCTAAAGCTGCTACCCGCAAAGATCCTGGGGATGGACGGCGAAGTGCTCGGGATCATGGCCTTCAACTTTGTCGCGTTGCTGTTGTTCATTGTGCCTTTTGTGGACCGGGAACCCGGCAATCAGAGGCGCAGATTAGTCTTCAATATCATCGGCGTCGTAGCGCTTGCCTACATCGTTGTGATGACAATCGTCGGTTATGTGACCTAGCTAGCGAGGTTGCGAGAATGGACCATCAAATCGATCGAATCAGGCCGGCTCTCGCGGTCATGGTGCTCCTGATACTTTGCACGCTGGCGTTCGCGCAAAAGCGGAGCTCGTGCATCGAGTGCCACGTAAAACTGGATGATCCCCGCCTGAGCGGTCCGGCTAAGCTCTTCGACAACGACGTACACCGCGGCCGTGGGCTCTCGTGCAACGATTGTCATGGCGGTGATCCGCAGGCTGAGACGAGTGAAGCAGCGAAGGACCCACGGAAGGGGTATCTGGGAAAGCCAAGGACAGCCGACGTTCCCGCTTACTGCGGCAAATGCCACAGCGACGCGAACCTGATGAAACGGTTCAATCCGTCACTGCGTGTCGATCAGGAAAAGGAATACTACACCAGCGTCCACGGCCAACTGCTTAAGACGGGGGAGCAGCGAGTAGCGACCTGTATCAGTTGTCATACTGTCCATGGCATCAGGGCAGTCAATGATCCGCTTTCGTCAGTTTATCCGCTCAACGTGGCTGAAACCTGCGCAAAATGTCATGGCCGTGCTGAGTACATGAGCGACTTCAAGATTCCCACCGATCAAATCGCTAAATTCAAAACGAGCGTTCATGCAAAGGCCCTTTACGACAAACAGGATTTGTCCGCGCCAACGTGCAACGACTGTCACGGCAATCACGGCGCTGCTCCTCCGGGCATCGCTTCGGTGGCGAACGTTTGCGGGCAATGCCATGCACGTCAGGCGGATCTGTTTCAAACAAGTCCGCACAAAGCGGCCTTCGATCAGCAAGGGTTTGCCGAATGCGTTACGTGCCACAGTAATCATGATATCGCCGCGCCAACCGACCAGATGCTCGGGACGCAGCAAGGCTCCTTGTGCGTCAATTGTCACTCGAACGGTGACAAGGGTTTCGTCGCAGCGGGCCACATGCGATCGCGTATCGAAGAGCTCATCGCGAGCATCAACAAGTCAAACGATATTCTGAGCCTGGCCGAACGCAAGGGTATGGAAGTCAGCAAGCCGAAGTTTGAGTTGAAGGGCGCGACGGACGCTCTAACCCACGCGCGCGTGCTGATTCATGCTTCGTCGACTGCCGAACTCGATAAGGTGATGGCGCCTGGTCTCGAGGTGGCCGGTAAAGGTTATCAAGCAGGATTGGACGCTCTGGCGGAACTCGGTTTCAGACGAAAAGGACTGGCGGTTTCGCTGGTTTTCATTCTCTTTCTTGCGCTGCTCGTATACCTGAAGATCAGGCAAATCGAGAGCCGGCAGCCAATTGCAAAGTAGCCAGTGCCAAAGCAAAGAATGAAAAAACTAAAGCTTGTCCTGATCGGCGCCGTGGTCGTCGCGAGTATGGGTTACGCTCTGCAATACGGAACAACGACGGCATCGACGGTCGAGCCTGATCGTCAGGAGCAGAATCAGCAGCCCGAAGGTTTGGATTATTCGAAGTTTCTCCACAACAGCAGAAATCACGCCCGCCTGCCATGTCTTCTTTGTCATCGCCGCGAGAGCAATTCACCACGACCGCTGCTTCCCGGGCGATCACAGCACACTCCCTGCGCCGGATGTCACGCGCAGCAGTTTTCAAATTCCGACAGTCCGATTTGCATTATCTGCCATACTGACGTGAAATCCGGCGCCTTGAAGTCGTTCCCGCGACTCAAGAGTTTCAGCATGAAGTTCGAGCATGCGCGCCACGTGAATATGGAAGGTGTCAGTTGCGCTACTTGTCATCGGCCGTCGCGCGGCGGTGTTGCTTTATCAATCCCCGCGGGTTTCAACGCTCACGAAACTTGCTATCGATGTCACACTCCTCGCGCCCAGTCGCAGGGCCGCGATATATCGTCGTGCCGCACGTGCCATCAGTTAGGCGGCTACAGACGCACTCCTGAATTTGCGCCAGCTTTCCGTGTAGGCTTCAATCATGCGCGCCATCAAAAAGTCACTTGTAACGAGTGCCACCAGGTCAGAGCAGGAATGCCGCAGCGACGGCAGGTAACTTCTCCTGCGCCGCTGAACCATCACGCCCGGCCCGGCACTGAGAGTTGCATGAGTTGCCATGATGGTAAGCGCGCTTTCGGCGGCGATGATTTTACAGTCTGTAAACGTTGCCACACCGGAACGCGATGGCAGTTCTGACCCTAAGCGCCTCCTCCGCATAATCTCTGCGTGCTTTGTGCCGCTTGCGGTAAACTATGCTCAAAGCACGAAAACGCCAGAGAAATGAATTAAGAAAACTATGCTGTCTTTATTAACTCTCGTATGCGCAGAGTAGTGCCGGGGGTAATAGTGGGCATCGCGATCGGCATTGCGGTGGGCGTCGGTGCGTATACCTTCGTCTACGCGCGCGGGTATTCATACATGACGGACAATGCTGAAGCGTGTGTGAATTGTCACGTCATGCAGGACCAGTTCAGCGGTTGGTTGAAGTCGAGTCATCGTTCGGTCGCGGTTTGTAACGATTGCCACACGCCGCCCGGTCTCATTCCCAAATACGCCACCAAGGCGCGAAACGGTTTCTGGCACTCCTACTACTTCACGACCGGCTGGTTCGAAGACAACATTCACATCACCCCGCGAGGACGTGAAGTAACGGAACAAGCCTGCCGCAAGTGTCACGAGGACATCGTTCAGGCGATCGAAGGCGCCCACGCCCACACCGATTCGCAAACCAGTTGTATTCGCTGTCACAACTCAGTTGGGCACCTGCATTAGAGCGCGCGGAACTCATTTACGGAGAAGACGAATGTCTGAAGAGAAGCAGAACCAGCCCATCAGCCGCAAACGTCGTTCCCTGATATTTTTCGGGCTAATAGCATTGGCTGTCGGAGCTACAGTTCTGGGACTGGCGCTGCTGGTAAACATCTTTCAGCGCAAACAGGAAGCACGCAATCCGTTTTTCAGAGTCGTAGAGTTGAATGACGACACGGTCGATCCGAGCATTTGGGGCAAGAATTTTCCGCTTCAGTACGACGACTATCTGAAGACAACCGATCAGGTACGAACACGTTACGGCGGCAGCGAAGCGGAACCGCGCACGCCGACGCAAGCCGATCCGCGTTCGATCGTGGCCCAATCGCGTCTCGAAGAGGATCCACGGCTCAAGATCATGTGGGCCGGATACGCGTTTTCACGAGACTTCCGCGAAGAGCGCGGCCACGCGTACATGCTCGAAGACCAGACGTTCACTGAACGCCAGCAGGTAGCGAAACAACCCGGCACCTGCATCAACTGTCACGCCTCAGCCTACGTTGCGTACAAGCAGCTTGGCGGCGGCGACATCTTCAAAGGCTTCGAAGCACTCAACAAGATGCCGTATTTCGACGCCCGCAAGATCGTGAACCACCCGGTCGCGTGTATCGACTGTCATGATTCGCAAACGATGCAACTACGCGTAACTCGTCCTGCTTTTATCGAAGGGATGCGCGCGTTGAAAGCTTCGCAGGGCGTTCAGAACTACGACGTGAACACACAAGCGACGCGGCAGGAGATGCGCGCCTACGTTTGCGGCCAGTGTCACGACGAGTATCACTTCAGCGGGCCTGAGAAGCGCCTGGTCTATCCCTGGGCCAAAGGGCTGCAAGTGGAAAACATTCTCGCCTTTTACGACGAGCAGAAGTTCAAAGACTGGGACCACGCCGCCACCGGCGCGCCGGTGCTCAAAGCGCAGCATCCGGAGTTTGAGATGTGGAACCAGGGAATTCACGCGCGCTCAGGCGTCTCCTGTGCCGATTGCCACATGCCTTACAAACGCGAGGGCGCTTTGAAGGTCAGCGATCATCACGTGCGTTCGCCGCTGCTCAACATCAATCGCGCCTGCCAGACGTGTCACAAGTGGACGGAAGACGAGCTGAAAGCACGAGTCGAAACGATTCAAACGCGCACGCACAATCTGCGCAATCTCGCCATGGAGGCGCTCGTCGATTTGATCAACGACATCAAGGCCGCGCGAGACGCAGGCCGCACGGACACGGCCGTGACAACAGCGCAGGACTTTCAACGCCGCGCGCAGTTTTACGTCGACTTCATCGAGTCAGAAAACTCAAACGGGTTCCACGCGTCACAGGAATCGGCGCGAATTCTCGGCGAGTCGATCAACTTCTCGCGGAAAGGACAGGTCGCTGTCCGCGGCGGCTCGCAACCAACTCCGAGCCTGCCTCCCGGTCCGAGTAAGTGATGGACGACAGGGTACACAAGCTGGACCAACAGTTTCTCTCGGACGTCACTCTCGGTCCGCTCGTTTTCGACACGCTGCGAAGTGCTCAACAGGAACTGGGCCTGACCTACGGCAATCGTCCAACCTGCCCCTTTCTCCGCCCGTACATCCTGAACCGTCGTGAATACAACTCGATCAAGCACGCCGCTGAAGTCGTTGCGCATGCTTTTGAAAAAGTCGCTGACGAGGCCCTCCGAAACAGACAGTTGATGGATTTATTGTCGCCGACTCCTTTGGAGGAGGAGATGGCGCGGATCGATCCGGGTTACTCCCGGTTGTGTGTGACGAGCCGGCTCGACTCATACATCACCGCGCACGGATTTCAGTTTCTGGAGTACAACGCAGAAAGTCCGGCCGGTGTTGGAGACCAGATGCAGCTCGAAAAACTGCTGTTCACATTGGAGCCGATGCGATCGTTTCTGGCGAGCCATCCGCATTGGCTGCCGCAACCGCATCGAGCACTTCTGAATTCGCTGTTGCAAGCGTACAGGGAGTGGGGCGGAGAAATAGAAAAGCCTCAGATCGCAATCGTCGATTGGCGCGGCG
>Ga0114129_10015443_pt1 | contig 10862 bp, 6 predicted proteins | sample RhiMetdeltSRZDD1_FD_80071 | JGI IMG/M metagenome (GOLD analysis project Ga0114129, IMG submission 80071) | Populus rhizosphere microbial communities from Tennessee, USA - Rhizosphere MetaG P. deltoides SRZDD1 (version 2) (version 2) | ecosystem: Host-associated > Plants > Roots > Rhizosphere >... | reverse complement strand
TGCGGCTGCTGCGCGACCTGCGCCGGCTCCACGTCGAGATCGTCCACACCTACGGCTTCTACCCCAACGTGTTCGCGACCCTGGCCGCGAAGATGGCGGGGGCGGTGGTCATCGCCTCCATCCGCGACCAGGGCGACATGTGGTCGTCGATGCAGCGGCGGGTCGAGCGCTGGGTCCTGCACCTCGCCGACGCCGTCGTCGTCAACGCGGAGGCCGTGCGCGCGCGCCTCGTCGGCGAGGGCTACGACCGCCACCGCGTCTTCGTGATCCGCAACGGCGTCGACACCGCGCGATTCGCGACACGCCACCCGCCCGGAAAGCTGCGCCGCGAGCTGGGCCTGCCCGCCCGCACGCCGATCGTGGCCGCGCTCTGCCGCCTGCACGAGGTGAAGGGCGTCGAGCACTTCCTGGAGGCGGCGGTCACCTTGTCGCGGCGCTTCCCGGAGGCGCGGTTCGTGGTCGCCGGCGACGGCTATCACCGGCCGTCCCTCGAGCGCTACAGCGCGCAGCTCGGCCTCGGCGGCCGCGTCCTTTTCACCGGCTTCCGGCAGGACGTGCCGGAGTTCCTCTCCGAGGTCCAGGTCTCCGTGCTGCCGTCGCTGTCGGAAGCGCTGTCGAACACGCTCCTGGAATCGATGGCGGCGGGCGTGCCCGTCGTGGCCACGCGTGTCGGCGGCAACCCGGAGGCGGTGGAGGACGGCGTGACGGGCTTCCTCGTACCGTCGCGCGAGCCGGAGGCGCTCGCCGCCGCCGTCTCCCACCTCCTGGAGAACGCGCCGCTCGCGCAGGCCATGGGCCGCGCCGGGCGGCAGCGTGCGGCCGAGCAGTTCTCGCTGGAGCGGCTCACCCAGGAGACCGAGAGCTTGTACATCCGTCTCCTGATGAAGCGCCGCCACCGCGTGCCGGAGGCGCTGCTCACGCGCCGGGCGGGGCTGGCGGCCAAGGCCCTCCTCATGGGACCGGAGCGCACCGATGCCTGAGACGAAGGTCCTGCTCGTCGGGCCGTACCCGCCGCCTCACGGTGGGATCAGCGTCCACGTGGCCGGCCTCGAGCGCGAGCTGCGCGACGCGGGCGTGCCGTGCCGCGTCCTGGACCTCGACCCGCGCCAGGCGCCGCGCCCCGGCGTTCTCACCCTGCGCGGCGGCTTCGACCTCGTACGCATCGTCCGCGACCACGCGCGCGCCGGATTCAGCCTGCATCTGCACACGAACGGCCATGGCTTCAAGAGCTGGCTGGTGGCTGCCGCCTGCGCAGTGGCGGGACGCCGCGCGCCCGCCCTGGTGGTGACGCTGCACTCGGGGATGCTCCCCGCCTACGTGGCGAACGCCGGTCCGCTCGTGCGTGCCTTCGTGCAGTGCGTCGCGCTCGCCTACTCCCACATCGTCTGTGTGAACCCGGCGATCCGCGCCACCCTCCTCGTCCTCGGCGTGCCCGCCGATCGCCTGCTCGTCCGGCCGGCATTCCTTCCGGCGACACCGCCGGCGGGGCCGCCGCCGCCGGTCCTCGACACGTGGATGCGGGCGCACACGCCCGTCCTCGCCAGCGCGCTCTTCTTCCGGCCGGAGTACGGCGTCGACCTGCTCCTGGAGGCGGTCGACCGGCTGCGCGCCGTGTACCCGCGGCTCGGCTGCGTGGTCATGGGCAGCGGCGATCGGAGGGAGGCGGAGACGATCGTGGAGCAGCGCGGTCTCGCCGAGCACGTGCGCTTCGCCGGGGATCTCGACCACGACGACTGCCTCCGGGTGATCGCCCGCTCCGATGCCTTCGTGCGGCCGACGCGCGCCGACGGGGATTCGATCTCCGTCCGCGAGGCCCTGGCCCTCGGCGTGCCCACCGTGGCCAGCGCGGTGGGCACGCGGCCGGACGGCGTCCACCTGTTTCCCGCCGGCGACGTCGATGCCTTCGTGCACGCCGTCGCCCAGGTGCTCGCCGCCCGCGGGACGTCTCACGAACAGGAGGAGGGAGCCGATGCTCCAGCCGTCGTTCTCGGCTGAGACCCCGCCGCCGGGCCGTGTCGCGCGGCGCCTCCGGCGCCTGCTCGAGATGTCGCCGGCGGAGATCGCGCATCGCGCGGCCGAGCGTCTCCGTGTGGAGGCCGAGCGGCGCGCCTTCGGAGGCCGCGCTCCCCTTCGACCCGGCGTCGCGATCAAGGAGCACCTCCGGGAGGTTTCCGCTCCGCGGTTCTTCGTCGGTACGCGCCCTGCGTATCGAGGCGCGGTGGCGGGCTGGCTGAGCGCGCACCGGCCGGACTGGCACGAAGCGCTCGGCCGAGAAGCGGACGACATCGTGGCCCATCGCGTGGGCCTGATGGGCTTCGGCACCCTCGATCTCGGTCCGTCCATCGACTGGCACCGTGATCCCGTCACCGGCGAGCGCTGGGCCGTGCGCTTCTTCGGCGACTACGACCTCGTGAACGGCGAGGGGCCCGACCCCAAGGTCGTCTTCGAGCTCGGACGGCAGGGTCACCTGGCGCGCCTCGCCGCCGCCTACTCCCTGCGGGCCGACGAGCGCCAGGCCCGCGAATGCCTCGACCAGATGCTGTCGTGGGCGGAGCAGAGCCCGGCGGGCTGGGGCATCCACTGGAGCTCGAGCCTCGACATCGCGTTGCGTGCCCTCTCCTGGATGACGGCGCTGCTGCTCCTGCTGCCGTCGGCGTCGCTGACGGAGGCGCAGGCGGCGCGGGTCGTGGCGTCCCTGGCCGAGCAGCTCGCGCACGTGCATCGCTATCCGTCGATCTACAGCAGCCCCAACACACACCTCATCGGCGAGGCGGCGGCGCTCTTCATCGGCGGGCTGTTCCTCGAGGGCCTGGCCGCGGGCGCGGCCACGTGGCGGGCGGCGGGAGCCCGGCTGCTGCTCCACGAGAGCCGCGCGCAGGTCCGGCCCGACGGCGCGTACGGCGAGCCGTCCACCTACTATCACGCGTACGCACTGGATTTCTATCTGCTGGCTCTGGCCGCCGCGCGCTCTGCCGATGACCCGCTCGCCGGGCGCCTGCGCGGGCCGGTGGAGCGGATGGCGGACTACCTGGCCGCGGTCTCGGCGCCGGACGGCGTGGTGCCGCGCATCGGCGACGACGACGGCGGGACCGCGTTTCCGCTCGCCGGACCGGAGTATACGGACGCTCGCGATCTGCTCTCGTGCGCGGCGCTGGCGTGCGATCGCCCCGATCTCTTTCGCGAAGCGAGCACCTTGCGCGCCTTGTGGCTGTTCGGTCCCGAGGCCGTGGACGGGATGGCGCGGTCCGCACGGGCACGGACCAGCGCGAGCGTGCCCACCGAGTTCCCCCACGCGGGTGTCTTCCTGCAGACGATGCGGGCCGGCGCGCGGCCGGCCCGGCTGATCTTCGGCGCGGGCGACATGGGCATCGGGGGCCGCGGCCACGCCCATGCCGACGCGCTGCAGGTGCTGTGGGATGTCGGCGGGCGGCCGATCCTCGTCGACTCCGGCACCGCGGTCTACAACCGCGCGCCGGAATGGCGGCGGTACTTTCGGGGCACGCGGGCGCACAACACGGTGACGGTGGACGACCTCGACCAGACGGTCTCGTGGGGAACCTTCGCCTGGGCCCCCGAGCCGCGCATCGCCGCCCGCGCGACGCTGGCCAGCGCGTGGTGCCGGTACGCCGGCGGCGAGCACGACGGCTATCGGCGCCTGCCTGGCCGCGTGCGCCATCGCCGCCACGTGGTGGCGCTGGAATCGGAGTACTGGCTGATCGCCGACGTCCTCGAAGGCACGGGGACGCATCGTGCCGCGTGGACGTATCACTTCGCGGCGGACCTCGATGTGGTGGCGGGCGAGGCGGAGTCGCTCGTCCGTGTGCGCGCGGGTGACGGCGCGACGAACGTGGTGCTGGCGGCTGCCACCAGCGCGATGAGCACGTCCCGCGTGGTCTCGGGGGCGCGCGAGCCCATCCAGGGCTGGGTGTCCGCGCGCTACGGCGAGCGGCGTCCCGCGCCCGTCCTGGAGATCGTCAGCGAGGCGACGCTGCCGGTGGTGGCGCTGACGCTGCTGTTCCCCCATGCGGAGCCGCCGCGGCTGGAGGTGGCGCGGGGCGCGGGCGCGCTGGTGATGCGTCTCCAGGGGCGGGACGGCAGCCACGACGAGGTCATCGTCCAGAGCCCGGCCGGCGCCTCCGGCGACGAGCTCATCTGGAGGCGGCGCCGCGGGGGCGCCGTCACTCATCGACTCACGGCGGGCGCGCGCGGCGCGATGCTCGCCGAGCGTTGACAGGAGACACACCGTCATGTGCGGCATCTCGGGCCTCATCTACTTCGATCCCAGCCGGCGCGCGGAGCCCGCCGACGTCGCGCGCATGACGGATGCGCTGTCGCATCGCGGTCCCGACGACTTCGGCTACTTCTTCGACGGCCCGGTCGGCCTCGGACACCGGAGGCTCTCGATCATCGACCTGGCGGGCGGGCGGCAGCCCATCGACAACGAGGACGGCTCCGTCGTCATCGTCTTCAACGGCGAGGTCTACAACTACGCCGGCCTCACGCGCGACCTCATGGCTCGGGGCCACCGATTCAAGACGCGCTCCGACACCGAGGCCATGGTGCACGCGTACGAGGAGTACGGCGACGAGTGCGTCCAACGCTTCCGCGGGATGTTCGGCTTCGCGATCTGGGACCGCCGGCGCCGGCGGCTCCTGGTGGCGCGCGACCGACTGGGCGTGAAGCCGATCTACTACCACATCGGCGAAGGCTTCCTGGCGTTTGCCTCGGAGGTGAAGGCGCTTCTCGAGCTGCCGGAGGTGCCGAGGCAGATCGACGAGGACGCCTTCGAGCACTACCTCGCCCTGCGCTACGTGCCCGGCCCGCGGACGATGTTCCGCGGCATCCGCAAGCTCCAGCCCGGCCATCGCCTCGTGTACGAAGGCGGGCGGGTGAAGATCGAGAAGTACTGGGACCTGCATTTCGCGCCTGACGAGGGGCGGTCCGACGAAGAGGCCCTGGAGCGCTTCCAGGCCCTGCTCGACGAGAGCGTGCGCCTGCGCATGATCGCGGAGGTGCCGGTCGGGATCTTCTTGAGCGGCGGCCTCGACTCGTCCGCCATCCTCGCCAAGATGGCCCAGCTCACCGGCCACCGCGTCCAGTCGTTCGCCGTCGGCTACGCCGGCGACAGCGAAGGAGGTGAGCCCGCCGACAACGAGTTCGGCTATGCCCGTCTCGCCGCGCAGCACGTGGGGGCCGATCACCACGAGTACCGAGTGACCGCCGGGCAGTTCCGCGACTTCCTGCCCGACCTCGTCCACAAGCTCGACGAGCCTCTGGCCGATCCCAGCACCATCCCGCTGTACTTCCTGTCGCGTCTGGCCCGCGAGCACATCACCGTCGTCCTGTCCGGCGAAGGGTCGGACGAGATCCTGGCCGGCTACGGGATGTACCGGCGGATGCTCTGGATGGAGACGCTGCAGCAGGGGCTGCCCGGGGTCATGACGAACGCGCGCACGCTGGCCGCCCTGGCGCCGAAGGAGATCCTGCGCCGCTACCTGAATCTGATGGCCCTGCCTCTCGAGCAGCGCTATCGCGGCGTGTCGCGCGGCCTGTCGCCCGAGGTGGCGCGGCGCCTGCGCCCGGACGCCCGGCCCAGCCGTTCGCTGGACGCCGTCTTCGAGATGCACTACGCGGCGGCGGGGAACGCGTCCGCCCTCGACCGCATGTTGTACGTCGACACGAAGGTCTGGCTGCCCGACGATCTCCTGCTCAAGGCCGACAAGATGACGATGGCCAACGCCCTCGAGCTGCGGGTGCCGTTCCTCGACCACGAGCTCGTGCAGCTCGCGGCCACGCTGCCGCGGCGGCTGAAGATCCAGGGCCGCACGGGCAAGGTCCTCCTGAGACGGGCCATGCGGGGCGTGTTGCCGGCGGCGATCCTCGACCGGCCGAAGAAGGGCTTCCCGGTCCCTACGCGCGGCTGGTTCCGCAACGAGCTGGCGGGGTTCGCCCGCGACGTGCTGCAAGGCCCGGGAGCGGCCGTCCGGGGGCGCTTCGAGCCCAGGGCGGTGGCCGCGCTCCTCGACGAGCATCGGCGCGGGGAGGCGCGCTGGGAGCAGGAGATCTGGACCCTCCTGGTCTTCGAGCACTGGTCCCGGTCGTTCCTGACGAGCCCCGATCGCCCCCGCTCCATCGACACCGCGGCCCTGGCCGCGCACGCGAGGTAATGCACCATGATCGAGGGATACGACATCGTCTGCTTCAGCGGCGACTGGGACGGCGACCCGCTGAGCAAACGTCACATCATGCGGCGCCTGGCCCAGAAGAACCGAGTCTTGTGGGTCGACTCCATCGGCAACCGCAAGCCCGCCGCCACCGCCCGCGACGTGAAGCGTGCGCTCAAGAAAGTACGCGCCTTCGCCGCGGGCTGCCGGCAGGTGGAGGAGAAACTCTGGGTCTATTCGCCGCTGGCCCTGCCGTTCCACGGCAGCCGCCTCGCGCGCGCACTGAACCGCCGGTTCACGGCGTGGCACCTGCGGCGGGCCTGCGCGCAGCTCGGCTTCCGCAACGTCATCAACTGGAGCTTCATCCCGAGCTCGGCGGAGCTCCACGTCGGCGAGCGCTGGCTCATCTATCACTGCGTCGACGAGTTCTCGGAGTTCACGGGGACGGACAAGCGGGCCATCCGCTCGCTCGAGCGGCGGCTGATGTACAAGGCCGACGCCGTCATCGTGTCGTCGGCGCCGCTCCTCGACGACAAGCGCCGGCACAACCCGAACGCCTTCCTGGTGACGCACGGCGTGGAAGTCGATCACTTCCGGCGCGCCTGCCGCACGGCGACGGTGGTGCCGGAGGACATCGCACGACTGCCGAGGCCCGTCGTCGGCTTCTTCGGCCTCATCGCCGACTGGGTGGATCTCGGCCTCGTGCGGCGCCTGGCCCTCGCGCGGCCGCAGTGGAGCTTCGTCCTCATCGGCAAGTGCGATACCGACGTGTCCGCCCTGCGCGGCCTGGAGAACGTCCATTTGCTGGGCCGGCGCGAGTACGAAGACCTTCCGGCCTACTGCAAGGGAATGGACGCGGCCATCCTCCCGTTCGTGGTCAACCCCCTGACCCTGGCCGCGAACCCGCTCAAGCTGCGGGAATACCTCGCGGCGGGGTTGCCCGTGGTCGCCACCGACATCCCGGAGGCGCGCCGCCTCGAGGAGTGGGTGCGCATCGGCCGGAGCGACGAGGAGTTCCAGTCCGCGCTCGACGAGATCGTGAACGGCGGCCGCACCGGACCGCAGCTCGGCACCTCTCTCGCCATGGACCACGAGTCCTGGGACGAGAAGGTCGCGGAGCTGTCCCGGATCGTGGAGCGCCTCGAGCGGGCCCGTCGGCCGCAGCCTGCCGGCGAGGCGCTGGCGGAGCCGTCGGCTTCGTGACATGACCATGGTCACGCCCTCCCTCACCCACAAGATCACCGCCGCCCAGGTGCTGGGCGACCAGAAGCGGGCGATGGCGCGCCTCCTGAAGGTGATTGCGTCCGGGGGGGCGGAGATCCTTTCCACCTGGAAGGCGGGGCTCCATCGCGTCGCGCCCACGCCCGACGAGCTGGCCGCGCTCCTCGCCCTCGATCCGGCGGCGGCGTCCGCCGCGATCACGTCGGGGAACCTCGAGGCCTATCACCTGGGGTTCGAGCGGCAGGGACAGACCCTGGCCGCGCGCGGCGTGCCGGAGGAGAACGCGGTGATGGCGCTCGGGCTGTACCTGGACGCCCTCCTGCCGCGGGTCGCGGGTGAGGCGGATCTCGCCACCGCCGCCCATCGCCTCGTCCTCGCCGCCCAGCTCTCGCTGATCGCCGGCTACGCCAACGCCCGCGCGTCGTCGTGGCGCACGGTCGAGGACCGCGAGCGCCATCGGCTTTCCCGCGATCTGCACGACGAGATCGGACACAACCTCATCGTGCTGAAGCTGTACCTCGAGATGATCAAGGGCGACTTCGACAAGGGCAGCCTGGGCGCGGTCGGCCAGAAGCTGGAGGAGGCGCTGAGCCTCGTGGGCGGCGGCATCGAGTCCGTGCGCCGCTTGATCCTGGACCTCGGTCCGGCGATCCTGGATGAAGTAGGGCTGCTGCCGGCGGTCAAACAGTACGCCCGCCAGTTTTCGTCGCGCACCGGGATCTCCGTCACCGTCCAGGAGGCCCACCTGCCCCCGAGCCTCCCGCCGAGCTACGAGACCACGCTCTACCGCGTGCTCCAGGGGGCGCTGTCGAACGTGGTGCGTCATTCGCGGGCGAAGAACGTGAAGATCACGCTCGGCAGCGTGAAGGAGTCGGTGATCGCGATGATCATCGAAGACGACGGCATCGGTTTCGACGTGGCGCGGAAGACGGCGGGGCCGGCCTTCGGCCTCACCGCCATGCGCGAGCGCATCGAGAGCCTCGGCGGGCGCATCCACATGGAGTCGCGGCCGGCCCGCGGCGGCGCGCGCCGCTCGGGGACACGCATCGAGATCGACCTGCCGACGTGGGGGGCCGTGTGAGCCCGGAGCGGAAAATCAACATCTTCGTCTGCGACGACCACGCGCTCTTCCGCGACGGCTTGAAGGCGATCCTGCGCGAGGAGCCCGACGTCGAGCTCGTCGGGGAGGCCAAGGACGGACGCGAGGCGGTGGAGCTCGTGCTCAAGACGAAGCCCGACGTCGTGCTCATGGACGTGGAGATGCCCGAGCTGAACGGCTTCGAAGCCACCCAGCGCATCACCCAGGCGGACAAGCGCATCAAGGTCCTGATCCTCACCATGTATCAAGAGGAGGAGGTGGTGGCCCGCTGTCTGGACGCGGGCGCCGCCGGCTACGTCCTCAAGGACGCCTCGGCGACGCAGCTCGTCCACGCGATCGAGACCGTCCACAAGGGGGGGAAGTACCTGAGCCCGGCGGCCCTCCAACAAGTGGTGACGCACTACCTGGAGGGCGGCGAACGGCCGGGAACGACACGCTACGAGACGCTCTCGCCTCGTGAGCGGGAGATCTTCAAGCTGCTCGCGGACGGCCTCTCCGTGAAGGAGATCGCCGCGCGGCTCGGCCTTTCGGTGAAGACAGTCGATGTGCACAAGTACAACCTGATGCGGAAGCTCGACATTCACGACCGGGCGGGGCTCATCAAGTACGCCATCCAGAAGAAGCTGATTCGGGTGCCGACAGGCATTCTGGACCGCTGAAACGTCCCGCCCAGCGCCGGTTTAAGCAACTGTAGAAAAGCCGGTTATCGGGCCTAGGGGATATTCCCCACCCCCCTAGGGCCCCTCCCCAATTACGCCCTCCGGCCCCAGACGCTACTTTCGCTGTCCATGGTGCGCGGCCTCGACGTCACAGGGACGCGCTCAACCGTGGACGGGCCCCAGACGCCATCGTTCGGCGTGGGCGGCTCCTCCCCAACGGAAGGAGCAACAGCCGAATGACGACTCATACGACGGTCCGCAAGGTCCTTTTTGCCGCAGCCACCTGGCTCGTCCTCTCGGGGACGATCGCCACGGCGTCAGTGACGGACAACGCGGTCCACGTCCCTGCGAACTACTACGGATTCCTCCCGCCCGCGAAGGGCGGCACGTACGTCGACTCCGTTTTCGGAACGACGATCAAGCGCGTCTCGAATGCCCCCGCCACCGTCGATGAAGCCAACGGCGGCTATTTGCAGTACATCCTCAACGAGTACGCGACCCCGTCGCTGTGGAACAGCACCAATACGTACTTCCTGCTGCAGCACGGCAGCTATTTCGGCCTGTACGACGGCAGCGGCAACTTCGTGAAGACGCCGCCCCTCGACATGCACGCCGCCACCGAGCCCCGCTGGTCGCGCACGGATCCGAACGTCGTGTACTACAAGCGCGGCAACTCCGTGAAGTCGTACAACGTCTCGACCAACGCCATCGCCGTGGTCCACACGTTTGGCGAGTACGGTGCCATCAGCGGCCGCGGCAAGGCCGACATCGGATTCGGCGGGAACAAGATGGTGCTGTCCGGCGACACCACCTCGATCTTCGTCTACGACGCCGACACGAACACGAAGGGCCCCGTCTTCAACACCGGCGGCAACGGCTACGAGAGCCTGCATATCCTCGCCAACGACCAGGTGATGATCGGGTGGAACGCCACCGGCTCCGGCCGCTACCGCGGCCTCGAGCTCTTCGACGCCAATATGACCTTCGTGCGGCAGCTCGCCCAGGCGACCGGCCACATGGACGTGACGCGCGACGTCAACGGCGATCCCATCGTCGTCTACACGAGCTCGGCCGATCCCGCCGCGGTCTGCGAGAACGGCATCACCAAGATCCGCGTGGCGGACGGCCAGCACACGTGCCTGCTCTCCCTCAACTGGAACCTGGCCGTGCACATCTCGGCCAACGACCAGGGCTGGGCGGTCGTCAGCGTCTATACGCCGAGCGATCCGGATCCGTCGGGCTTCTGGCCGGCGTACACCAACGAGGTCTTCCGCGTCCGCACGGACGGCTCCGTCATCGAGCGCCTGGCGCATCACCGCAGCCGGCCGTTCAACAGCTACAACTACATGGCCAAGGCCTCGATCAGCCGCGACGGCACCCGCATCACGTACTCCAGCAACTACGGCCAGGGCGGCGCCAGCGACTACGGTGACGTCTACCTCATGAACCTCGGCGGCGGCAGTGGAACACCCGCGCCGACGCCGCGGCCCACCGCCGCGCCGACGTCGACTCCGGCGCCCAGCGCGACGCCGTCGCCGACCGCGACCCCCGCGCCCACGTCCGGTCCGACGCCGACGCCGGCCCCGACCGGCACCCCGACGGCCACCACGAAGATCGAGCAGAACCACAGCAGCGTGACGTACACCGGCACGTGGACGACGCAGACCAAGTCCGTGCACAGCGGCGGCTCCTCGACCTACACCCAGAACCCCGGCGCGA
>Ga0114129_10015440_pt1 | contig 10863 bp, 6 predicted proteins | sample RhiMetdeltSRZDD1_FD_80071 | JGI IMG/M metagenome (GOLD analysis project Ga0114129, IMG submission 80071) | Populus rhizosphere microbial communities from Tennessee, USA - Rhizosphere MetaG P. deltoides SRZDD1 (version 2) (version 2) | ecosystem: Host-associated > Plants > Roots > Rhizosphere >... | reverse complement strand
TCGCTCACGAGTGAGCGGCTGATCAGCGGGACCGTCACGCGCGTGACCGATGAGAACGGCGCCTACAGGTTCGACCGGCTCCCGCCGGGATCGTACGCACTCAAGTTCGAGTTGTCAGGCTTCAGAACCGTCGAGCGGCGCGACATCGTCGTGAGCGCGAGCTTCACGGCCACCGTCAACCTGAAGCTCGAGGTTGGCGCGCTACAGGAAACCATTACGGTGGCCGGCGAATCGCCGGCGGTTGACGTCAAATCCAACCTGCAGCAGACCGTGATGGGTCAGGCCATTCTCGAAGGTGTGCCGACCGGCCGCGATCCGTGGTCCTTAGCGAAAATCATCCCCGGAGTGCAGGTCAACACCTACGACGTTGGCGGCACGCAGGCGATGCAGCAGAGCCAGCTCCGCGTCCATGGGTCGCGCGACGATGACAAGAATTTCGCGATCGACGGCAGCACGGTGAATTGGCCGGGCGGCGGCGGCGGATCGACGATGCTGTACTACGACCAGGGCATGTTCGAGGAAGTGAACTATCAGACGTCGGCAATCCCCGCGGAGGTCATGACCGGCGGCATCTATCTCAACATGGTCACGAAGAGTGGCAGCAACCGCTGGCGCGGCGACATGAAGACGTTTTACGCGCACAAAAGCTGGCAGAGCGAGAACTTCGACGATGCCATCGCTGCCGGGTTGCCGGGTGGGATCCCGATCACGAAGCTCTATGACTTCAACCTCGCGGGCGGCGGGCCGCTCGTGCGCAACCGACTGTGGGTGAACGGCGCGTACCGAAACTGGCGCGTCGACAAGCTGACGCTTGCACGCAATCCGGATGGCAGCCGTGCCATTGACGACAACCTGATCTGGAATACGTCTGGAAAGGGCACGTGGCAGGCCACCAACGATCAAAAGGTGGGCTTCTCGTGGAACTACAACTGGAAGGAGCGGTTCCATCGCCGCGACACGCCGCCGAATTTCGCGGAGGATCGTGCGTCGCTCTGGCAGACCAACCCCGCAGCCTCGACCCAAGCGAAGTACACGCTGGCGCGGCGAAAGTTCGTCTTTGACTCGACGTTCGGCATCATGGACGGCGTCACCAACTACTACTACCAGCCTGGCACACTGGACACCGACATTCGCGTCGAAGACACGGGCCGCAGCGAAGCGTTCATCGCCGCGGAACGCCACGAAGAAGCCCCCAACTATCGCGCACAGTTCGACAACGTGGTCTCGTACAGCACCTCCGCGTGGGGCGGCGATCATCTGCTCAAGCTGGGCACGCAATTCGCGCAGATGGGCATGAACGATCAGTTCTGGGTCAACGGCGACATGCACATCCTGTTCAACAACGGAGCGGCGAACGCCGTGCGGCTGTGGAACACGCCGACGGCGCACAACAGCAAGATCAGGCTGTTCGGCATCTTCGCGCAGGATACGTGGTCGCACGGGAAGCTGACGCTGAACCTCGGTGTTCGCGTCGATCACGCGCGGGGCTGGATGCCAGACCAATCGAAAGCGGCCGGCACGTTCAGTGCAGCGCGCGAGTTGACCGAGACCGACGTGTTCAGCTCATGGCGCGGCGTGTGGCGGACGGGCCTGGTGTATGACCTGTTCGGATCCGGCCGCACGGCGATCAAGGCGAGCGCGAGCCGATACGCCGCGCAGGTTGGCCTGAACATGGTTCAGCGCGTCCACCCGTTCCAGCGCACGAGCGGCACCCGGCCATGGACCGACTCCAATACCGATCGCATCCCGCAGGAAAGCGAGCTCGGGGCGTTCAGCGGCTTCCCCGGCCAGAGCAGCCGCTACGCGGATGCGAACGGTCCAGACTGGCCCTACTCGGATGAGGTCACGGCCGGTATCGAGCATCAGCTTGCTCAAGATATTCGCGTAGGCGCGACCTACTACCGGCGGACGAATCGGCTGATCGTCGGCTCGCGTAACATGCTCGTTCCATCGACGGCATACACCGCGCATACGATTGGCGTCCCGGCGGCGCCGACCGGCCCGGGTGGCGATATCGTCTTCTACAACCTGCAATCAGGATTCACGGGCTTGCAGGACAACGTCTTCGACAACGAGGACGTGCTGAATACGACGTTCAACGGTGTTGAATTCACGGCCTCGAAGCGCCTGCGCGATCGCTGGCAGATGCTGGTGGGGTTGACGGTCGGCAAGAACGAAGGCGGTGTGCTGACGGGCGATCTGAACGATCCCAACAATGCGCTCAACTTCCCCCAAGGCATTGAGGGGACCGACTCGGCGTACGCGTTCCGCCTGTCGGGATCGTATTTGGCGCCGTACGACATCAACGTCAGCGGCAGCTTCATCCTGAACGACGGCTATCCCTATCAGTCAGCCTATGCGGTCACTCGCACGGTGTTCCCAACGCTGACGCGTTCGAGCCAGACCGTGCGGCTCAGCACACGAGGCGACGAGCGGTTGCCCGATGTCGCAATGATCGATCTCCGCATCTCGCGATCGTTCCGCTTCAACGAGCGCCGGATCACACCGATGCTCGAGCTGTTCAATCTGACGAATGCCGACACGGTCGTCGGCACCAACGCAAACGTGGGCACGTCATATCTGCGGCCTACGGAGATTCTTTCACCGCGCTTGCTGCGACTGGGCATCTCTGTGGACTTTTAGAAAGGCAGAAGGCACAGGGCAGAAGGCAGCATCTCTGTAGATTTCTAAGGCAAAGGGCAGACGGCAGAAGGCAGACATTCTGCCCTCTGCCTTCTGCCTTCTGCCTTCTCAAAGCTTCGGCACGATAAACACCAGCCACGTCACGACTGGTGCCGTGACCACCATAGCCATGCCCCAAGTGAGGAGCGCGCGATACACACGTGCGCGCTCCCACTCGCTGGTGTGTGCGACGACGAGGGCGCCGACGGTTGAGAACGGTGTGGCGTCGACGACGGTCGTCGAGATGGCGAGCGCGATGATGAATGCCGTCGCGTCGATGCTGCCCTGCGTGAGGAATGGTGCAGCCAGCGGGACCAGTGCCCCGAGGATGCCGGCGCTCGACGCAAACGCTGACGTCAGCGCGCCCATGCCGCAGAGCAGCAACGCCACGATCGACGGTGTTCCCAGGCTCGCGATGCTGGTCCCGATCACATCGATCGTGCCGTACCGCTGAAGCGCGTTCACATAGGTGACGACACCGCAGACCAGGAGCACGACCGGCCAGGCAATCCGCCGCTCGGCATCGGCAGCACTTCGGGGAAAGGCGAATTGAAGCACCGTAGCCGCAGCCAGCGCGGTGAATCCAATGCTCAGCCCGAATCCGAGCGACGCGATGGCTACACCCAAGATCACGAGAAGCGTGCAGTGCTGCTCCAGCCCTGCGCGCGATGTGACGAGCACGCCAACGGCGCGGCCGGGATCGACGTGCACCTTGTCAGGAGCCGCGTCATCCTCGCGCCCAGGACTTGGCAGACGGCCGAAGATCGCCACGACGATCGCGCCAAGCACAACGTTGTAGGCAAGGTTCGCGGCAAAGAGCGCCGACGCCGAGATCGCGAGATCGCGGCTGGCCAGCGCCTGAAAGACGATCGCCCCGAGGACATTCAGCGGCGAAAAGTTGCCGGCAGCCGCACCGTGAACGACCATCAGGCCCACCATGCGTCGATCGAGCGCGCAGCGCTCGGCGAGGCGCATCGACATTGGGGCCAGCAACGCGACGCCCGCCGAGCCGATGGCACCCGCCATAGCGGGAGCTGCCGCGGCGCAGAAAATGACCCACGGGAGCACGCGCCCGCGATTCCCCGCCAGGCGTGCCGCTCCCTCGACGATCCAGGCGACGGTGCCGTTGCGTTCGGCGACGGCAAAGAGGTACGTGACGCCGGTCAGAAGGACGAACAGGTCGGTCGGAAACCCACGATACATCTCAGTGGGCGTTTCGCGCGCTGTAATGGTGCCCACGGCAAACGTCATCACAAGGGCGAGCACGCCGAGATTGATCGGCCGCAGCGTGCCCAACGCGAAGATGACAACGAGGCCGAGGATGCCGGCGAGATGAAGGTTCACGTCAGTCGGCGAGTGCGCGACCGTTCGTCATGGTTTTCGGGCTGGCGGAGTGTACGGGTCGGGCGCGCCCACCGGAATCAGCGGATAACGATCCACGGTTGTCCAGAACTCCTTGACGATCTTGTCGATCGCGCTCACGACCCACGGGTTGAAGTCCTTGATGTCGGTCTCTTCCTTGGGATCGGAGCGCAGGTTGAACAGCTTCATCGTTTGCTCGACGGGCTGCCCCGGTTCGTCCTGCCAGACGTAGTGCAGTTTCCAGTCATTCCACTTGACTGCCCGAACCTGGCCGCTCGGCGCGAAATAAATAAAACTGTCGCGATTCGACTTGGCTTGCTTGCCTTCGAAAAACGGGAGCTGGTTCACACCGTCGATCGCCCGATCGGCCGGGACCGCTGCCCCAACGGCGTGCGCGACCGTGGGAAACACATCGGTGCCATGAACGATCTCGTTCGAGACGCGGCCGGCTGGAATGCGGCCAGGCCAACGGATCATGAAGGGTGTCCGAATGCCTCCCTCCATTGCCGAGTTGTAAAACCCGCGCCATGGTCCGGCGGTCCCGCGCCACGGCCGCCGCGCTTCTGCGCCGCCGTCGCTCGCCCAGATGACGAGCGTGTCGCGCTCGAGGCCCAGCTTGGCGATCGCGTCGAGGATGACGCCAACGTTGCGATCCATCTCCGCCATCGCGTCGCCAACGTCGCCCGCGCCTGTTTTGCCGGCAAAATCGGGATGCGCCAACGTTGGAAAGTGTACGTGGGTGAACGGAACGTACAGGAAGAACGGTTGTTTCGCCCGCCGGCTGCGGGTCATGAAGTCGACGGCACGTTCGGTGATTTCCCGGTCGATCGTCCGTCTCGTCTCGAGGTTGAATTCCTTGACCGGACGCGAGGGCTCGCCGGCGCGTCCTTCCCAGATATACGGCGTGTCGTTGAACGTGCTGGCCTGCGACTCGTTGCTGGAATCGCGAATGCCGTACCACTCATCGAAGCCCTGGTGTGTCGGCGCGCGACCCGCAGCGTTGCCGGCGTGCCATTTGCCGAAATGCGCTGTCGCGTAGCCGAGCGGCTTGAGCAGCTCCGCAATCGTGACCTCCCACAACGTCATGCCCGTGACCGGCAGCCGGTACGCGATGGTTCCCGATCGGATCCCATAGCGCCCCGTCATCAGCGCCGTGCGCGACGGCGTGCAGAAGGTCTCGACGTTGAAGTTCGTCAGCCGCAGGCCTTCTGCCGCGAACCCGTCCAGTCGCGGCGTGGGAACACCGCGCACGCCGCCGTAGACGCCCACCTCGCCGTAGCCAAGGTTGTCGGCGTACATGATCACGATGTTGGGTCGAGAAGGCTGCGCCGATGCCGCCGGCGTCAGAGCCGCGATCACCAACGTTCCGGCGACGACCCCAAGGCGCCTCGCAACGGACATCCCTCTGCTCCTTGTTTTAGTATTGTTGCGCCGTAGAGTAACGCAGATGAGCGGGGCCGTGGCTTATGAGGCAGTTAGAAAAACTGTTCGGCGTCGGGCTGCTGGTGCTTGGCACGGCGGTGGCGGCGCAATCGCAGCCTGATTTCTCCGGCCGCTGGACCTCGGCGCCGCCCGCGGCCGCAAGCGGTGTTCGCGGTGTCTCTGTCGAGCCAGGCACCATGGGCAGCGGGTGGGGTCCGGAGTTGACGATCGATCAGCGAGGCGGCCGGCTCACCGTCGATCGCCTGCAGTTCTCCACGTACGACATGCAGGCACCGCTGCGATTCATCTACGCCCTCGACGGATCCGAGAACCGCAACGTGATCAACATGGGCCGCGGTCCGCAGGAGTTCGTATCGCGCGCCGCCTGGGAGGGCGCGACCCTCGTGATCACCACGACGTATGACTTCCGCGATCCGATGTCGGGCAAGACCACGTCGGGCGGAATGCGTCAGGTCGTTGCCCTTGATTCATCCGGCTCGCTCGTCGTCACCACGACCCACCGCGGCAGTGATGCGACCGCGTCCACGATCTACAAGAAGCGGTGACGCCGGCTCGAGCGTCAGCTCCATCAAGTCATCTCCCCAGATCACGCGGCCAGGAAACACCTGCTGGATCTCGTGCACGATCTGCTCGCGGATCCCGGGCCGGTCGAGCGCCGCCAGCATGTGCGTCAACACCAGCGTTTTCACACCCGCCTCCCGCGCGACCTCGGCGTTGTCCACGTGATTGCCGCAGGCGGCCCGATACCGTTCCGATGGCTCCGAGCCGCTCAAGTGATGGTTCATATGAATGAGAACGTCACAACCGCGCGCCAGATCCACGAGCGCCGCGCACTTGCCGCTGTCGCCTGAATAGCAGACCGAGCCGTCGCTCGCGTCAATCCGGTAAGCCAGACATTCGAGGTGCGGTTGCACGTGCGACACCTCAGCGGCCGTCACTGTCCATCCGTCCCCCCGTACGATCGACCCGGCATGAATTTCGGTGACGTTCGGCGCGGGCGCCTGGCGTGGCAGCACTCCCCCACGCATCTGGTACACGTCGAGACTGCTCTGGTGCCCTCTTCGTGCCCGGATGTCAGGCCCGAACACGCCGTCGTCGCCGAACAGCAATTCAGTCGTCCGCGCGATCGGCTGCGGCCCGAAGACTTTCAAATCGGGTATGCGGCCAGCGCCCTGGTCCCACCGCTGCAGCACCAGGCGCGGGTAGTCGATGAAGTGGTCGTAATGTAAATGCGTGAAAAACGCGTGGGTCACATCGACAGCGCGACGTCCGCTCTCGAGCAGACGATGATGGGCGCCCGGACCGTGGTCGAACACCAGGAGATCGCCCTCCACTTCTACAAGGTATCCGCTGCCCTGCCGCTCGAGTGAGGGGGACGGTGTGCCAGTTCCAAGCAAAATGATCCGCATAAGAGAACGCCGGGATGGGTGTACACGATTCGGACCCCAGCAGCCAAACTTTTTCTACCGGGCCTGTCGATCTGTCCTGCTGTCGTTCGACGCATAAGTGGAAGCAGAATTAGCCACTGAAGCGACAAGGAGAACATCGACATGAAGTTCCTGAGCGTCTACAAGACTCCCGAACGAGGCGGCCCACCGTCCCAGGAAGAAATGGATCGGATGGGCAAACTGATCGAAGAAGGGATGAAGGCTGGCTATCTGGTTGCTGTCGAAGGCTGCCTGCCGAGCGCGATGGGCGCGCGCGTCCGGTTGTCGAACGGCAAGATCTCGGTTACCGACGGTCCGTTCACGGAGGCCAAAGAAGTGATCGGCGGCCTCGCGATTCTGCAGACGAGCTCCAAGCAAGAAGCTATCGAACAGGTGAAGCAGTTTCTCAAGGTCGCCGGCGACGGCGAGTGCGAGCTGCGCCAGCTGTTCGAAGCCGAGCCACGCGGCTAGCGTGGCTCGGCTCGAACGCCGACGCTACGGAAAGAACGTAAATGCCAGGTCGTCGAAGGTGGCCGTCGCGAGAACCGCGTTGTTATGACTCGTGACGATGAGACCAGGCTCCGCAAATAGCGACGTCAGCGTCACCTGGCCAAGCTGCTGCCAGGTGGCGCCGCCATTTCTCGAATAGAACCCCGTAAAGGTATCGCCGCTTCGCGAGATTCTCACGAGGGCCGGTGCCGTGCCCGGAACAACCGCTACCTGCACCGCAGGCCCGCCGGCCGTGGATCGATACTGCATTTCGATCCCGCGCCCCGGCGTCACCGCGACCATCACGTGTCTGCCATTCGCAGTCGGTGACGGATTCGAGCCAACAAGCTCACGGAACATCACACCGCCTTTGGCCCACACGTGGGTGTTCTGGATGCTGCGCACTCGCGCCGTGATCGATGAAATCTGGCCGCCATAGAAGCCGCGTGTGAACGCGAAGTGGAACGCGTCGGCCGTTCCCCAGATGTCCGCTCCCGATCCACGGAGCTGATAAACGACGCCGTCGTACGACGTGCTGCCGGGAACGCCGACACTGCCGACGTCCTCGCGACGGTTCACGCCGCCTGCCAGCTCGAACGCGACGTTATCGAACCGTCCCGTCGCGAGTTGTCCATCCAGATGGCTGGTCACGGCTAACCCGACGTAGAGCACACTGCGAAGGCCGCTCAACGTTTGACGGCCAAGCAGCGTCCACGGCTCCGTCGGCGACGTTCGATAGTAGGCGCTGACGGTATCGCCAATGCGGCCGACCCTCAACCAGACCGGCGCCGTAATTGCGGGGCCGGCTGTCGTTTCGCTGATGCCGTTTGGTTGCTGTCGCCTCTGGAACGCCAGGCCGCGACCCGGTGTCGCAAATGCCGAGACATGACGTGAACCTGGCGAGAGATCCTCACGCACCATGATCCCCGCCTTGGCCCATACGTGCACGTTCTCGAGGCTCGCCACACGCGTGGTAAACGTGAATTGCGTGCCGGCCTCCATGTAGACATACCGGAACTCGTCCGCCGCGTTCCAAATGTCAGCGCCGGATCCTTCGACCGTCCACGTTCCGCTGTCGAACGATGCCGTTCCGCGCGCGGCAACGGCGCCGATGTCCGACGACGTCCAGTTGCTCGGCAGTACGGGATCGGAAACAATGCGGAAGCGGTTCGTGACGTTGATGATTTCGTTTGCGCCGCGGGCAATGATCCGCAGACGCGCCTGATCGCTCAGCGGTCCCGGATTCTGCCAGACGCATTCCACAACGGTTGGTGCGAGATTGTCACAGCCAGGAATCGTCGTGAACGTCCGACCATCGTCCACCGAGAACGAGAGGGAGAAGCCGGTCACCATTTCAATGCGATAGGCCGTCCAGCGAATTCGGTGCGGCACCCCTGCCTGGACGTCGGCGCCGACGCCGATCTGATCGATGCCCACAAATGGATCGCTATCCGGATTCCAATTGCGGATCGTGACCGAATCGGTGGCCACACCGCCTCGTCCGTCGCTCACCGTCACCGTGAACGTTCGCGTGACGCCCTCGAACTGGAAACTGCTGACCGCCGGAAGACGACTGATGACCCGTCCGGTGTCGTCTCTCCATTCGTACGTGAGCCAGTCCATGTCCGCGTCGGTTGCGTAGGCACCGAAGAGGAGCGGTGATCCGCTGCCGAGGAATTCGGTCCGGTCAGGTCCGGCAAAAACAACAGGAGCCCGATTCGTGCGAGGCGTGCGGTTCAAGAGCGTTGCGCCGGGCGATGTGATCAAGTCCGTGCGGCGGTCACCATTCAGATCGGCGGTGTTGAGCTCGTGATTCGCACCCCAGAACGGCGGGCGCTCGAAGCCCAAGCCCCATTCGCCCTGACGGATGTACGCGAGCGCGTACACAGCGGGAGCCAGCAGCCGGCCGGTGCCATCCCCTGGAAGAACCGATACGCTGTCCGCGAGGTTGAATCCGCGCTCGTCATCGGCGACCACCGAACGGTTGCTCGTCGCGACGTCCAACCGCGTGTCACCGTTGAAGTCGCCAACCACCACCGACGTGGTGCCGTTGACGCCCGTGGAGTAACTGACACCAGGTTGGAACGTGCCGTTGCCGTTGCCGGCGAATACGACGACCTGTCCCGGTTCGATCACGCTCGTCCAGAACTGATAGCGTCCCTTCACGGCGATGAGATCGAGCCGCCCGTCGCCCGTGATGTCAGCCGCCGTGACGTCGTTGAGCTCGGCGGGGATGTCGGTTCGCGTGTAGCTGTGCCCACCGCGATTGAGATAGATGCTGAGTGCGCAGCAGTGATTCACGAGTGCCAGGTCGCGGCGGCCATCGCCGTTGAAGTCGCCGCTGGTCAGTTCCGCGGGAGGCAAGGCGGGCGCGGTCGGCAAATCAATTGGCGCGCCGAATGTGAAGGTTCCCGTACCTGGATAGAGTCTCAATACGAATTCATCGCCGGTTTGATGAGGCACGATCAAGTCGCGGAGCTGATCGCCGTCCATGTCCGCCGAGAATGCCCAATAGCGTAGTTCCTCCTGTTGGACGTTTTCATCGATGGGGACGGCGGGATCGAACGTGCCGTCGCCGTTTCCGGGAAGAATCTCCAACTGCTGACCGCGCCGAATCACCAGATCAACGAAGTTGTCCCGGTTGAAATCTGCCGGCACCAATGGCATCGCGCGAAACGCGATCGCCACCGGACTGCTGAAGGTGCCGTTGCCACGTCCCATGGCGATGACGACATCGCCGGGATCCTGTGGGAAGAGCGCGGCGGTGCCGGCAACGAGATCCGCGAAACCATCCCTGTTCAGGTCTGCGGGCCACACGTTGAAATACAACGCCGGATGCTGGGTGATATCAAACGTCGGCCGCGGCGGCGTTGTCTGCGCGTGGGTGGCGCATATGGCCAACACAACCATTACCGTCGCGACACGAAGCGATTTCAGACAGCACAGATGGATCATAGGCTCCCCCTTTGGACTCGTGAACGGAGATTCTCTACTGGATGCGATCAAGAATCGAGCTGATGTGCTCAACTGTGTGCGAGGTGGGAATGGATGCTGTCCGCTGTGGGATGATTGGCTGCGGCGATGTCACCGAAGTAAAAGCGGGACCTGGATTTCAGAAAGCTGCTGGATCGGCGCTCGTCGCCGTGACGCGGCGCGACGTCGCAAAGGCACGTGATTACGCAGCGCGCCATGGCGTCGCCCGCGTCCACACCACTGCGGACGATCTCATCGCGGATCCCGAAGTCGACGCGGTTTACATCGCCACGCCACCACCGCCGCAATCATGGACCGGTGTCTGGCCGCTTACGCTGGCGGGACTAGATGAAGCAGCCCGGTCTGCTCAACCGGGCTGCGGCTAACTCGTTATCGGTTCTTCCGCTCCGCCTTGCGCCGACGTTCGTTCTCGTCCTCAGCCGTATCGCCGATCGCCGTGGTCTCGCCACCCGTTTCGAGGCCCAAC
>Ga0114129_10015439_pt1 | contig 10863 bp, 7 predicted proteins | sample RhiMetdeltSRZDD1_FD_80071 | JGI IMG/M metagenome (GOLD analysis project Ga0114129, IMG submission 80071) | Populus rhizosphere microbial communities from Tennessee, USA - Rhizosphere MetaG P. deltoides SRZDD1 (version 2) (version 2) | ecosystem: Host-associated > Plants > Roots > Rhizosphere >... | reverse complement strand
GGGCAGCCGGAGCCAGGGGGAGGGCTGATGGCGGGCCAGGAACACAGCAACCGGCGTTTACCCGAGCTGATGCCGGTGAGGTGAATGATCCCGAGCCAGCAGGACACTCCCGGGCACGGCCGTTCGTTACCGGCCAGATGGCCCTGACCGGCGGTGCCGCACAGGCGCTCACCATGGAGGCCAGGAGTGATGGCAGATATCCGGACCTGTGAGCAGTGTGGCACACAGTTCATGCCGCGCCGCGAGCACGCCCGGTTCTGCTCCGCCCGCTGCCGGGCCGCGTGGAACCGCGAGCACACCGGCGATCCGAAGGCCGGGATGAGCGCGCTGCGGTGGTCCATCACCGCGATGAGCGACACCACGCAGCGGCTTCCCCGGATGGCCGCAGCGGACCGGCCGCGGGCGTTCGCGGTGATCGGCGAGGCGGTGTGGTGGGTCACTATCGTCGACGCCACGCTGGTGCGCCATCACCCGGGGGCCTACGACGCCGTGCTGGCAGGCCAGACAGCGGCTGAGCGCCAGCTGATCGAGGGAACCCTGGCGGGGCTGCGCTTCGTCCGGAACCAGATCGGCGACGGGGCAGATCTTGCTGAGTTCATCGAGCCCGGCGCCCCCGGTCACGGCGCAGGACAAGGGCGTATCACGGGCTGGACATGGAAGCCCAGGCCGGAACCGGTGCTGGCGTTGCTTCCCCCGCGAGGGCGGGCGTGGGAGATGACCCGGTACCGGGCCTATCAGGCCCGGCTAGCGCGCCATACCATCGGCGAGACCTTCGGGCGGGCCTCGGCATTCCTCAAGCTGGCCGCCGCGAACGCACCTTCCATCGCCCGCGCAAGCGCACGCACCGGACGCTGAAGGGGCGCTTCCTGCGTCGGCCGATCGGCCGGGAGAGATGACCCGCACGCGAACCCGTGATGGCCGGATCCGAGTTAACCGCGCGACTCATGATCTTGCGCGGGCCCTGTGTGAAGCGTAGGAAAGGTGGGATGGCCGGGCTGGTCCGGCCGCGCACCCGAGCGGAGGTTGGCATGGCCTTCACAACGATCCGGGCGAAGGTTGTCGCCGTCGCCTCGGTCACCGGCGTCGCCGCGGCGCTGACCGTGGGACTGTCGGCGGCGAGCGGCGCGGCAGCAACGGGACACCGTGGCGGCCATCACGTGCAGCTTGATCGCGCCTTCGTGATCGTGCTGGAGAATCATTCCCAGAAGAGCGTCATCGGCGACCCCAACACGCCGTTCATCTCCTCGCTGGCGCGGAAGTATGGCGAGGCGGCGGACTACTTCGGCGTGACGCACCCGAGTGAGCCGAACTACATCGCCATGATCGGCGGGTCGAACTGGTTCATCAACAACGACGACCCCGGGAACAGGTTCGACCACACCAACCTGGTCGACGACCTGGAGGCGAAGCACATCAGCTGGGGCGCTTATATGGAGGCGCTGCCAGCGGACGAGCCGCTCACCGACTTCTGGCCATCGAGCGCCGATCCGCTGTATGCATCCAAGCACAACCCTTTCGCGCTGTTCACCGACATACGCAGCAACCGTGACCGGGTCGCCAACATCAAGCCCTACACCGACCTGGCCGGGGATCTCAACAGCCGGCACGCGCCTCGTTTCGTATTCATCACTCCGGACCAGTGCAACGACATGCACGGCGGGGTGAACAACGCGATCGCCGGGCATCCGGAGACTCCGTGCCCGTTCAACAGCACCAACGACGACCCGAACGACGTGCGCCTGAAGCAGAACGCCGACGCCTTCGTCCACGGCGCGGTGACGACGATCATGTCGAGCCGGGCGTGGACCCCGCACAGCGCGATCTTCATCGTCGCCGACGAGGGTGACTTCACCGGCAACGCGGTCAACGGCGGCTGGGACTCCCCGGCGGGCTGCTGTGACTCGCCGGTTCTGCCCGCGGGCGACCCCGACATCAGCCCCCAGTGGCCGGGCGGGGTGTACGGCGGCGCGCTGGTCCCCGCGATCGTGATCGACCCCAGCGGCCCGCGCCACTTCGTCAGCAACGTTCCCTACAACCACTACTCGATGCTGCGCACTGTCGAGGACGCGTGGAATCTGCCCGAACTCGTCTTCACCAGCGACCACGCCCAGGTCAGCACCATGAACGAGTTCCTCACCCGCTGAGCCAGCTACCGGGTAGCTGAAGGCAGGGCCCGGCCGCCGGAGCGGCGGCCGGGCCCTGCCCGTTTGCCCCCGGTTCGTCAGCTGGATCGGCGCACGCTCCGCGAGGAAATCACCTGCCGCCTCCGGTATTGATCACCGCAGGTGAACGTGGTAAGCGCTGCCGCGACCATACACGCGCGACTCGCCGGGCTTTTCGTCTGCGCGCGGGCGTGTTACAACCTGATCGGGGGGTTAGACGGTGAACTCGCGGCCGATTGGACGAGAGGCCGAGGTAGGCAAAATCTGCGCCTTTCTCACGGCCAGCTCCAGCGAGCCCACGGCGGTTGCCATTACCGGCGATGACGGAATCGGCAAGACCGCGGTGTGGAAGCACGTGGCGCAGACCGCCCTGCGCCCATCCTTCCGGGTGCTATCTTGCCGTCCCGCCTCGTCTGAGAGGCCGCTTGCCTGCTCGGCCCTTGATGATCTGCTCGGCGACGTTATTGAGGAGTTTCTCCCGGAACTTCCGGAATCTCGAAGGCGAGCCGTGAACGGCGCGCTCGCACGCGGCCCATTCCTGGGATCGATGCCCGATCGGCAGGTTCTGGCGCGCGGGATCCTGGACGCATTCCGGATCCTTTCGAGAGCTACCCCGCTGCTTGTGGCCGTGGACGACGCCCAGTGGCTGGATCATCCCTCCGCCGCGGTGCTGGAGTTTTGTTTCCGCCGCCTGGAGCAGGAGCCCGTCTCGATCCTGCTGACGTTCCGTGGAGACGATCGAGCGCCCCCGCTCGGCCTGGATCGGGCCATGTCACCTGATCGCCTGTCGCATGTGAAGCTGGGCCCGCTGAGCCTGGGTGCGATCGGCGAGATTCTGCGGGCGCGGCTGGGGGTCGGCTTGCCCCGGTACACGCTCACAAAGCTGTACGAGGCATGTGGCGGCAACCCCTTTTACGCGCTCGAGAGCGCGCGAGCGCTCGTCGAGTACGAGCGAACGGCGCCCGGCAGCGGGCCCATTCCCGTCCCGGACAGCCTCGGTGATCTTGTGCGGCACCGGTTGCGCGGCTTGTCGCCAGAGGCACGAGATGTGGGCCGGCTGGTCGCTGCATCCTCCAACCCGCGCGAGCGTGTGATCCGCGCTGCCCACGGCGTCCAGGAGTCATGGGTCGCGATCGATCAGGCCATCGATGACGGCATCATCGAGCGCGACGGTGACGCGCTGCGGTTTACGCATCCGCTCCTTCGGTCTGTGCTGTACGCCGAGATGACGCTGAATCAGCGCAGGCATGTGCACCAGCGGCTGGCGGCGATCGTGGGGGGCATCGAGGAGCGCGCCTGGCATCTTGCCCTCGGCGCGGAACAACCGAGCGAAGAGATTGCCGAGACACTGGACGGGGCGGCCGAGCATGCGGAATCGAGAGGCGCGCCGCAGACGGCGGCGGTCCTGGAGGAGCAGGCAACGCGACTGACACCGGCAAGCGACTCCGGGAAGGCCCGTGAACGATCCGTGCGCGCCGCCGACTATCACTTCCGTGGAGGAAACATCGCGCGCAGCCGGGAGCTGGTCGAGTCCGCACTCGGTGCCTGTCCGGCCGGTCCCGCCCACGCGGCGCTGCTCGTCCGGCTGGGAACGATCCACCATCACGAGGGTGCCTGGCCGATGGCGGAGAAGGTGTTCCACCAGGCGGCGACGGAAGCGCCGGAGGACCCTGCTTTGTGTGCACACGCGGAGCAGGAGCTCGCGTGGGCCCGGCTCGTGGCCGGTGACCTGCCCGGCGCCTCCCGCTGGGCATCGATATCCCTTCGCTCGGCCCAGCGAGCAGGCGATCAACATCTGGTGGCCCACTCACTCGCCCGCACCGCTCTCATCGAGTTTCTCCGGGGCAACGGGGTCCGGTCGGATCTGTTCGAGCGGGCCGAAGCGCTCGACGTGGCAGCGGATGGGCAGCTGGTCGGGCGTCTCACCAAGCCCGATCCAACCCTGCTCCGGGGGCTCGTCCTCAAATGGTGTGACCGGCTGGACGAGGCGCGGGTCACGCTGGCCGACCGGTACCAGTGTGCGCTTGATCGTGGGGATGAGGCGTCACTGCCGTTCCTTCTGTACCACTTCAGCCAGCTCGAGTGCTGGGCGGGGAACTGGGATCTCGCGGAGGAGTACGCGCTGGAAGGGTGCCGGGTCGCGGACGAGAGCCACCAGGCGGCCATGAGACCGGCAGCGCTGTATTCTCTTGCGCTCGTCCGTGCCCACCGGGGCCAGGTGCATGATGCCGGCGAACTCGCCAGCGAGGCGCTTGTGCTGTGCGACCGGATGGGAAATGTCCCGGTCATGTCCATGGTGCTCTCGGTGCTCGGGTTTGCCGAGCTGTCCCTTGGTGATTACCGGGCCGCACACTCGTATCTGGCCCGAGCCGCGGATACGGGCACGCCCCTGAGATTCGGGGAACCGGGCGTGGTGAGATTCCTCCCGGATGAGATCGAGGCACTGGTCGCGCTGGGTGCGGCCGATGCCGCACAGTCGCTGCTGTCGCGGCTGGAGGCGCAGGGGCAGTCGCACCGGCGCAGCTGGGCGCTGGCCGCCGCTGCGCGCTGCCGCGCACAGCTCGCGGCCGTGGACGGTGACTTCGACGGAGCCCGGGCAGCGTGCGAGCGGGCCCTCGACGAGCATGCCCGGCTGCCGATGCCGTTCGAGCTGGGGCGGACCCTCCTCGTGAAGGGGATGATTGAGCGGCGCGCCAAGCAGAAGTCAGCCGCCCGGCAGACTCTCAGCCAGGCCCTCGAAATCTTCGACCACCTCGGCGCGCCGCTATGGGCGGGCAAGGCCCGCCAGGAACTGTCCAAGATCGCCGCCCGCGGCCCCGCGGACGGACTAACCGAGACCGAGCGCAGCGTCGCGGCGCTCGTGGCACAGGGCCGGACGAACCGAGAGATCGCGTCGGCGATGTTCGTGACAGAGAACACCGTGCAAACCCATGTCCGGCACGTCTTCCAGAAGCTCGGCGTGAGATCGCGTACCGAACTGGCGGTTCAGTTCCTTTCCGAGACGGCCGGCACGGCATCGCCCCCCAGCCTTCCGGAGGAGCGCAGCAGCGCCGATACCGGCAGCAAGCCGGGCCCTGGCTCATAACGCGTGCGCTGCATTTTGAACGTCACTGGTTCGGGGGATTCCTCCGTCTCCACGCGGCACTACCGTGAGGCCTAATGCTTTGGGGGCGTTTTTGGGCGCGGGGGTGTGCTGTTGTCGCGGGAGCCCCAGAAGTAACGCCCGGATGCCCCGCGGAAGGAGGCCGAGGTGCTCATGTACCTGCTGGAGCGCCACGCGCCAGATGTGACCATTAAGCGCCTCTCTAAAACAACGGCAAAATTAGGGTGGTGATATCGGCAAGCGACTGGTTGTTGCAGGCGTCTTTGGCGCCTGGCCGTGCCGGTACTCGTAGCGACCTTGCTGCACGGTTCGTGGGCGAACCGCTGGTTACCCGCGGATGGGGGATGGATTCATGCTCTGGCGGAAGACATGCCGTTCGAAGCGAAGACGTTAGCGCCTTCCGGGGCTGACCCGGAGGCATTGCACGGCGCGTTTGAGGACGCGGCCGCGGGCGGGGTTGCTGTTCTCGAGGCGCCCTCGGGGCATGTGCTCGCCGAAGGGCTGACGTCAGCCTTACTGCGGGCCGGTCGAGATCCGCTTTGGCTCCGCCTGGGCCCAGAGGATCGTGATCCGGGAACCTTCCTGGTGTCGCTTGTCTCGGCGGCTCAGCGGTCTGGCGGCGGCGGCGTAGGCCAGGCCACGCTCGAGCTGATGCGGGCACGGCCCGGACCTGTGTATGGGTGGCCGCCACTCTTCGCCCAGCTGGCCCGCGAGCTGCGCGGCGGCATGGCGGGGCGGGGCGCGCTGGTGCTCGAAGACGCTCATCACGTATGGACTGGCAGCCCAACACCGTCCCTCGTGAGCGCGAACCTTCTGCCGGAACTCGAAGGGACCGCGCCGTGCGTGATACTTGCCCACCGCGTCACGCCGACCAATGGCACCTGGAACGGCAGGTGGCGATCCGCCAGCGAGTTGCGTTTGCCGCCCCGGGCTGTGGAGCGGGTGCTCGATGACTATGCGCCGGCCCTGACGCAACGGGCACGCGACCGGGCGGTCGCGCTTATCGGCGGGCGGGCGGCGGTCGTGGCCGGGCTCCGCGGCGTCCGCGTGTCGACGGATGCCGGCCTGGAACCACTGCTTCACGGGGTGACCAGCTGGGAGGCGTTGCTTGCGCGGCTTGCGCAAGTCCTGCTGGCCGATGTCGGCGGACAGGCCCGCCGTTGGCTGGCGCTGGCGGCGCGGATGGGATACGCACATCTGGTCGGCAGCCCCGATCTTGCTGCAGGGGGGCACGTCGCCGCTGGACCATGGTTTCAGCATCTGGAGAACGGCTGGGCGCGCGTCCGTACCTGCTGGCGGGAGCCGCTGCGGGCGGTGCTTGGCCGCCGCGCCGAGCCGGGCCGCGACACACTGCACGAGGCAGCGGGCTGGCTACTTCAGGCGGGTGGCGACGACCAGGCGATTTCCCTCTATCTCGAGATAGGCGATGCCGACTGCGCCGCCCGGGTCATCGCCGACCGCGCGACCACACTGATCGACCACGGCCAGTGGGTCACCCTGGAAGACTGGCTGCGGCGGCTGCCGGACGACGCGCTTGCGCCGCATCCCGACCTGATGTACTGCAAGGCTGACATCGCAGCAGCCGGCGGCCACGCGGCAACGGCCCAGCGATGGTTCGACATGACAGCGTCGCAATGCTCCAAACGTAACGACGTGGAAGGGGCCTGCCGCAGCATGCTCGCCGCAAGCGCGGTGGCCGCCGACCACGGCGACCTCGCGGCAGCGCTCTCCCGTGCTTACCACGTTGGCTCGATGGCCGAAGGCTCCGGCCTGACCGGCGCCCGGGTGTGGGCCTTGTGGCAGCAGGGACGACTCCAGCTGATGTCGGGAGACACCGATGGCGCCCTCGTTGCCTTCAGTCGCGCCGCCTCTGCTGCCCATACCTTCGGCGAGAGCGCCGCAACGCAGCCCGTGGAACTCGCTGGCAACCTGGCAGCGCGGGTAGGGGAGTTGCGCAGGCAGCAGCAATCGCACCGCGAGGCTGAGGCGACGCTGAAGCAGGCCGAGCATGAGGCGCTCAACGAATTGCTGGCCAACGCCAGGGCGCCCGCCTGGGAAAGCGACGAGGTGCTGAGTACCTACGGGTGGTCGCGCGCGCCCGCGCCCCTCAAGCTGCCTGGGCTGTGCGCACCGCAAACCGCGATGCCGGGCAGACGCGCCTGGCCGTGGGGTCGACTACGGCGGCCGTCGCTGACCAGCCGGCAGGCAAAGGTGACGGCCGACAGCCGTCTCGAGGATCTCAACGGCCTCGTCGTTGCGGCGGCGCCCGTGGAAGTCAAGGATCCGCCCGCGGTCGGGCAACCGCCCACTGCCCAGCACCCACGCGAGATTCTCAGCCGACCGACCGCAGCAGAACGACCTGGCCGGCGAAGGTCGGTACAGAAGGCGAGACGGCGCAGCGCCCCGGCGGAACTGGCCGTGCATCTGCTGGGCCCGCTCTGTGCCGCCGTCGATCATGTACCAGTTGGGGATTGGCCCAGCGCGCGCTCCCGCTCGCTGTTCGGATACCTGCTGACACACCGCGAGCCCTGGCCGCTGCGGGAGGTGCTGATGGAGGTCTTCTGGCCCGAGTCGCCGGCAGAGGCCTCACGGAACAGCCTTAACGTCGCCATCCACGGGCTGCGACGCACGCTGCGGACCGTCACGGTCGCCCCGGTGATCCTGCACAGCGGCGGCGCCTACGGGATCCACCCCGACCTGCGAGTGTGGCTGGACGTCGAGGAGTTCGAGAGCCGAGTCGGTAACGGCCGCCGTTGCGAGGAGGCGGGCGACGCCGACCAGGCAACCAGGGAGTACGAGTCCGCCGATGGCCTCTACCGTGGCGACTTCCTGGCCGAAGACCTCTACGAGGAGTGGGCGGCGCTTACCCGCGATCATCTCCGGCTCGCCCACCTCGACGCGCTCAGCCGCCTCAGCAATCTCCATTTCAGCGGTGGCCGTTACGCCACCTGCGCAGCACTCTGCCGGCGGATCATCGACTCCGATCCGTGCCGGGAAGACGCACACCGGCGGCTGATGCGCTGCTACAGCAGGCAAGGTCAGTCGCACCTCGCCCTCATGCAGTACCAGGCATGCGCCCGGGCACTCGCGGCGGAACTGGGCGTGGACGCCGACCCGGCCACGGCCAGCCTGCACGACCAGATCCGCAGGCACGAGCCCGTATGAGTTTGTCCCATCGCGATTCTGCTCGCGTCGAGCTGCCAGCCCGGATCACGAAGCGGCCAGCTATCCAAGGTCCCGGCGCATATGGGACACTTAATCCCCGGTGGCGCTGGCGTTAAGCGCTGAGACCACGCCAGTTAAGTGCCGGCTGCCACCCTTGCGGTGCATGGCGTCCTCGGAACGGCCTGCCAGAACTGGCCACGAGCCACATCGCGAAGGAGCAGAAATGAATTCCCCGGAAATGACACCGTCAGAAACGGCCACATCCGAAACGGTCGCATCAGAAACGGCTGCATCCGGAACGGCGGCCCCCGCGGAAGTGGCCGCACAGGAAGCGGCCAGGAAAAGAATGCAGGGTCGCTTCCCCTATTGCCCGCCCAGAGAGAACTTCCCAGTGGTCACGGGATTCGTCACGCCAGGATCAGACTTTCCCCCGCCGCATCCGCTCGACGCGAGCGTCAACATGGACGTGTACGACCCGACGGAGACTATTTCGCCTGGGAAATTCGAGCGGATCCGGGTCGTGGAGGTCGACGATGACTGGCTGATCGAGGTCAACTGGTGCGTCTGCGGTGCCTTCGCCGCCTCCATCTCCGGCTGCTGGGAGCTCAGGTTCTTCCTCGATGACGTCGATGGCGTGGGGCAAAGCAGCGGTCCACTGCCTAACTCGAGACGGAGGGTGCCCGTCGACAGCGTGCCGGCGGTCCCCGGCAAAGACGACGATTTCACCCGACGGTGTTACTCAGAGCAAGTTCGTATTCCTGCCTATACGGTTGGGGTCGGTGCCTACAGCCTGCTCGTCATCATCACTCTCCGCAGAGGGGATTGTTACAGGCCGGGTAGGCCCCTCGGCGACTACCTGGGATTCGCGCAGATCCCGGTCCTGGTCTTCGTCCCGGGCGAGTAACCTTCCCGCTCCCTGCCGCCCCGTCAAATGGCGGGGCGGCAGGCACCACAATGCCGACGGCGTGTGGCCATCCCCGCCTTCGGCAGAAGTTACGGGTCATCAGAGCAGGAGGCCGAGCCGTGACTCCGCGTGATCCCGCCCAATCGACGCCTGCTGGTAAAGCCGGTGATGATTTCCAGAAGATCGCGGGTATCGGCGCAGGGATTGAACGACGTCTCCACGAGGCGGGAATTCTCACGTACCACGATCTCGCCGCGCGCAGTCCCGGGGAGATAGCCGCAAGCCTCGCCGGAATGGCTGGGCTATCCTCTGCGCGCATCGCCAGCCAGGACTGGGTCGGTCAGGCGCGCCAACTCGCCGGGCCTGCTGGCCCACCCTTGCCGTCCGAGCCTGATCAGCACTACGCCTCCTTCCACATCGAGCTTCTCCTCGACGTGGACAACAGCGTGCGTCGTACCAAGTTGCACCACTACCAGTCGGGTACCGATGAAGCCTGGGCAGGCTGGGATGAGGACAGGCTGTTCGCGCTTGTGCGCAGCCACATACCGCCCGCGGCCCCACGGCAGCCTGCGGAAGCTGCCGATTCGCAATCGCCCGCTCCGCCAACCACGACAGAGCCCGAGACGGCTAGCTCCTCCGGAGAACGGCGGGGGGCGGCCGACCTAGCCGTGGGTCTGGCTTCCTCTTCCCTGCGGGTCGAGAACCTCGGTCTCACCCATGAGGGCCGAAGAAGCCATCGCTTGACACCCGGCGAGTCAACCTCGGTTGGCTTCATCCTTGGCGTCAGCCGCACAGCCGCGCCGCAGGCTGCAGCCCTTGATTTCGCCGCAGATATCACCGCTGGCAGCGTGCTCGGCGACGATCAACGCTGGCCTTTGGGCACAGTGCAAGGAGCCGTCCGCATGGACGAACCACTCTCAGTCGAGCTGACCGGCCCGCCCTTGCCTCGTGGCCTCTACCGCCTTGAGGCGACCGTGCACATCTACCGGGCCGGTCACGCTCCCGAGTCCCAGCCTCTCGAGAGCCTTCGGGCGTCCGGGTCGGTCATCCAGGTGAGTTGACAGGCGGGCCGCGATACAGGGCCAGGCAAACGGGATTCTTCCAGCGCGGCGGACGGCCGCTCAGGCCTGGCCGCCGGCGCCCGGGAAGACCGGTTCCGCCCACCTCCGGCCGGTCGAGAACATGGCCCACACGACCTTCCCCCGGTGGCTGGGTTGGGTGTACCCCCAGGTGTCGGCGAGCGCGCCAACGACGTGAAGTCCGCGGCCGGTCTCGGCGGGCACGTCGGCCTCTTTCAGCTCCGGTGCCGCCCGACTGGGGTCGGCAACCGCGCACAGCACGCAGGGCCCGGGCTGCAGCAGGGCAAGCCGGACCTTCCGGCGGGCCCTGGTCCCGCCGGAATCTGGCAGAGCGTGGCACATCGCGTTGGTCACCAGCTCGGACACGACCACCGCGACGTCGTCGGTACGTTCCGCGGCGCCCCACCGCCGCACGGTGGCGACGGCGAAGTCACGGGCCGCGCGCGCCGG
>Ga0114129_10015438_pt1 | contig 10863 bp, 10 predicted proteins | sample RhiMetdeltSRZDD1_FD_80071 | JGI IMG/M metagenome (GOLD analysis project Ga0114129, IMG submission 80071) | Populus rhizosphere microbial communities from Tennessee, USA - Rhizosphere MetaG P. deltoides SRZDD1 (version 2) (version 2) | ecosystem: Host-associated > Plants > Roots > Rhizosphere >... | reverse complement strand
TCGCCTTCGTCGGCTTCTCGGTTCTCATCATCCTGCACGAGTTCGGCCACTTCGCCGCGGCCAAGTGGGTGGGCATGCGGGTCGAGCGGTTCTCCCTGTTCTTTCCACCGCTCATCTGGCGCAAGCAGCGCGGCGAGACCGAGTACGCCGTCGGGTCGATCCCCCTGGGCGGCTATGTGCGGATCAGCGGCATGAACCCTTCCGAGGACCTGCCCGAGGAGGTGCGCGACCGCGCGTACCACTCGCAGCCCGTGTGGAAGCGGATGGTGGTGATAGCGGCCGGCCCGGGGATGAACCTGCTGCTTGCGTTCGTCCTGCTGTTCGCCTACCTCTCGCTGATCGGGCCACGCGACCCGACGCAGGCGTCCGCGACGGTGGACGTGATCGAGAAGGGCTTCCCGGCCGCGACGACGCTCAAGCCGGGCGACCGCATCGTCTCAGTGGACGGGGTGACGGGAGCTCCGGGCGACCTGTCCGAGGAGATCGACAAGCACAAGTGTTCCGGCGGCGCCGAACAGCAGGGCTGCCGCGCGGCCCAGCCCGCGCACGTCGTGATCGACCGCAACGGCGAGCAGAAGGCGCTCGAGCTCAGGCCGATCTACGACCCGGAGACCGACCGCATGCGCCTCGGCTTCTCGTATCTGGACGACGGGCCGCGGGAGCCCTTCGCGGTCGGCACCGCGTTCACGCAGACTGCCGACCGGCTGTGGCTGCTCACCAAGGAGACGGTCAAGCTCCCGGCACGCCTGCTCGACGCCCAGCAGCGCAAGGAGATCAGCGGCGTCGTCGGCTCCTACGAGGTGACGCGCCAGACGATCCTCGACGACGCCGCCGACGTGCTCGGGATCCTCGCGCTGATCTCGCTGTCGCTCGCGATCGTGAACCTGTTCCCATTCCTGCCACTCGACGGGGGCCACATCTTCTGGGCGATCGTCGAGGGCGTGCGGCGCAAACCGGTTCCCTACGCCGTCATGGAGCGCTCTGGCGTGATCGGATTCATGCTGGTAATCGGCCTGTTTCTGATCGGCCTGACGAACGACATCGATCGCCTCTCCGGGGAGGGCTTTCAAGTACGGTAGGCGGCCCAAACCGTGATTCCGTAGGGAGGAGAGCCCGTTGGAAGTCACCACCGCTGCCGAGACCGCCTACAAGCCGCGCGCGCTCGACGCGAAGACGATCGCCGAGGCATTCCAGCTGACGGCCGAGGATCACGCCGACGAACCGGCGATCCGCACGAAGGGCGACGACTACTCGATCACCTGGGCGGAGTACGCCCAGCAGGTGGAGAAGGTGGCGGGCGGACTGGCCGGTCTCGGCATCGGAAGCGGTGACACCGTCGCGATCATGTTGACCAATCGCCCGGAGTTCCATCCTGTGGACTCGGCCGCGATGCACCTGGGCGCGACGCCCTTCTCGATCTACAACACCTACACGCCCGACCAGATCAAGTTCCTGGTCAACGACGCGGCGACACGTGTGCTCGTCACCGAGCAGGCGTTCCTCGAGACGGTGCTGAAGGCGAAGGAGGGTGCCGAGAGGCTCGAGCACGTCGTCGTGGTCGACGGCGACGCTCCCGACGGCGGCATGACGCTCGAGGAGTTGATCGCCAAGGCCGACGACGGATTCGACTTCGAGGCCGCGTGGAAGGCCGTCGGGCCCGACGACATCCTCACGCTGATCTACACGTCCGGCACCACGGGCGACCCGAAGGGCGTGCAGCTCACCCACAGCAACCTGCTCACGGCTGTCAAGGGCTATCACGGGATCATCGACTTCCCGGAGGAGGGGAGCGTCGTCTCCTGGCTGCCCATGGCGCACATCGCCGAGCGCGCCTGCTCGCACTACATCCCGATCCTGCTCGGCTTCACGACGACCTGCTGTCCGGACCCGCGCCAGGTCGTCGCATACCTGCCCGAGGTGCGCCCGACGTGGTTCTTCGCCGTGCCGCGAATCTGGGAGAAGCTGAAGGCGGCAATCGAGGCCGGCGTCGAGGCGATGGAGGACGGAGAGGAGAAGGCCGCCACGAAGAAGGCGCTCGAGGTCGGCCTGAAGAGGGTCGAGCTGATTCAGTCGGGCAAGGAGGTGCCCGAGGAGCTCGAGCAGCAGTGGCAGAAGTTCGACGAGCTCGTCTACTCGAAGATCCGCTCGAACCTCGGCCTCGATCGGGTGGAGTCGCTGAACGTGGGCGCTGCGCCCACGCCGCCCGAGGTGATCGCGTTCTACCACGCCGTCGGGCTCCCGCTCGCCGAGCTGTGGGGTATGTCGGAGACGACGGGCTACGGAACCTGCAACCGGCCGGACAACATCAAGATCGGGACGGTCGGGCCGCCCTCGCCGGGCGCCGAGATCAAGCTCGCCGAGGACGGCGAGATCCTGATCAAGGGGCCGTTCATCATGCCGGGCTACCGCAACAACGAGGAGAAGACGCGTGAGGCTGTCGACGAGGACGGCTGGTTGCACACCGGCGACGTCGGCGAGTTCGACGACGACGGGTTCCTCAAGATCGTCGACCGCAAGAAGGAGCTCATCATCAATGCCGCCGGCAAGAACATGTCGCCGGCGAACATCGAGGCGAAGCTGAAGGCCGCCGGGCCGCTGATCGGCCAAGCGATCGCGGTCGGCGACGGCAAACCGTTCAACGTCGCGCTGCTGACGCTCGACCCCGACTCCGCGCCGGCGTTCGCGCAGGCGAACGGGATCGAGGACGCGTCGGTCGAGTCGCTCGCCGAGGACGAGAAGGTGCTCGAGGCGGTGCAGAAGGAGGTCGACGACGCGAACGAGGAGATGGCGCGCGTCGAGCAGATCAAGAAGTGGAAGCTGCTCCCCGTCGAGTGGCAGCCGGGCGGCGAGGAGCTCACGCCGACGATGAAGCTGAAGCGCAAGCCGATCGCGCAGAAGTACGCCGACGAGATCGAGGCGCTCTACTCGGGCTGAATGCGCGCGTAGGTGTCGCGGATCCCCGTCAGCAGCTCCTGAAGCGGGAGGTCCGCGTACGTGCCGCGATCGCGCACATACTCCATGTAGCGCGAGCCGTCTCCGCTGAAGGGGTGGAGCAGGGCGTCGTTCGTGCCGTCGAAGTCCAGCGGCGGCACCCCGAACCGCTCGCATAGCTCGCGATTGAACGCGCAACTCGCCTTCGTCCAGCGGCCGCCGACGAAGAAGGTGCTGTAGCCATGCCAGACGAACAGATCGGTGCCCATCCGCTCGCGCAGCTTCTCCGACTGGAGGTGGTTCTTCACATCGGCGAAGCCGAGCCGTGAGGGGATGCCTGCCGCACGCGCGGCCGCGGTGAGCGCGACCGACTTCTGGACGCAGTACCCGCTGTCGGAGAGCAGGACGTTGCTCGCGCGGTAGTCCTCGGGGTCGCCGGAGACGTTGTACGGGTCGTAGCGAATCCCGTCGCGCACGGCCGCGAACAGGCGGGCGACGGTCTCGTGCTCGTCGCGCGCATCACCTGCGACGCGCTCGACGAACCCCTTTACGACATCGCTGTCGCTGTCGATGAAGGCGGTCGGGCTGAGGTCGTCGGCGGTCAGCTTGGAGGACGCTTGCGCCCGCGCGCGATGAAGAAGACGCTGCCCACCGCGGCGAGCTTCAGCAGGCCGTAGGCGGGCGTTCCGGGCGTGAGTAGGTGACTGATCGCGTGGATTGACGGCACGTTAGCGATGAGGCCCGGCGCTACCCTTCGTTTGTGGCCTCGCGCAGGCAAATCGACGTGGGCGGAGTCAAGATCGGCGGGGGCGCCCCGGTCGCCGTCCAGTCGATGACGAAGACCGAGACCGCCGACTACGACGCCACCCTGACGCAGGTCCGCGCGATTGCCGACGCGGGCGCCGACCTGGTGCGCGTCGCGGTGCCGCGTGAGAAGGACGTCGACGCGCTCAAGCGGCTCGTCGTCGAGTCGCCGATCCCCGTCATCGCCGACATCCACTTCAACCACACGCTCGCCCTGAAGGCGATCGACGCCGGCGCCCACTGCGTGCGCCTCAACCCGGGCAACATCGGCGGCCCCGACAAGGTCGCGGAGGTAGCGAAGAAGGCCACCGCGGCCGGTGTGCCGATGCGAATCGGGGTCAACTCCGGCTCGCTGCCCAAGCACCTGCACGAGCTGGAGCGGGAGAACCCCGTCGAGGCGCTCGTCACGGCGGCGGTCGAGTTCGTCGACCTTATGGAGCGGCTCGACTTCGAGAACTTCAAGGTGTCGATCAAGTCGACCAGCGTGCCGAACACGATCGCCTCGAACCGCCTGCTCGCCGAGAAGATCGACTACCCGATCCACCTCGGCATCACCGAGGCCGGCACGAAGTGGTCCGGATCGCTCAAGTCCGCGGTCGGCCTCGGCACTCTGCTCGCCGACGGAGTCGGGGACACGGTCCGGATCTCGCTCTCGACGTTCCACGCGGAGGAGGAGGTCAAGGTCGCCTGGGAGATCCTCAAGGCCTTGAAGATCCGCGAGCGCGGCCCCGTGCTGATCGCCTGCCCGACGTGCGGCCGGCTCCAGTTCGACATGGACACGGTCGTCGCGGAGATCGAGCAGCGGCTCGAGTCGTACGAGGAGCCGATCGAGGTCGCCGTCCTGGGGTGCGCCGTAAACGGGATCGGCGAGGCATCCGCCGCGGACTTCGGCATCACGGGCGCGAAGAACGAGGGGCTGATCTTCGCCCACGGGAAGCCGCTCAGGAAGGTCCCGCAGGCGCAGCTCGTAGATGCCCTCTTCACCGAGATCGACAAGTCGCTCGAGCGCGGCAAGACCGAGTTCGACGAGCGCCAGTCGGCCGAGGGCGCCGAGTGGCTGCAGAAGATCGAGGACGAGAACGCGGACGAGATGACTCCGGAGCGCCTGGCGGCATTGGAGGCCGCCGCAGCGACGGAGGAGGCGGGCGGAACCGAGCTGCCGATGGCGCCCAAGGTGAAGCTCGACGAGGCCGTCTCGCCGACCGCGGGCCGGCGCTTCACCCGCGCCTAGCGCGCGACCGCTTCGCGCGAGATCTCGAACCGGGCGTTGTCGGGCTCGCCCCAGACCGCGCGCCAGGCTGTGCCCCGCTGGGTCGGCCGGCGGGCCTGGAAGAAGCCCTGGCTCTGGGTGACCTGTATCGGCGGCTCCGACCTCACCCAGGTCGAGGAGCCGGGCGCGCGCGACTGCAGGTAGACCGGATAAGTGATGCCGTTCGGCGCGAAGCGCACCTGGCCCCAGATCCGCGCCGTGCCGCGCTTGCGCCGGACGACGAGCGGGAACTTGTACGCGTTGAGGGCCGGCTTCACGTCGGGCTGCGGGAAGGCGCTGATAAGCCCAGTCTGGAAGGTCGCCCAGTAGGGCTGCGAATCGCGCGGGAACTGCGTGCGCGCCGGCGCGTCGTACAGCAGGAACTGGGCGCTCGAGAAGACCCGCGGGTTCTTCCAGGCGATGTAGTCGCCCTCGTTGATGTATTTGGCCTGCAGCGGCAACGACACGCCCCTGAACGGGTCCGGGGGCAGCGACTGATACCCGAACTCGGTCAGGAACACCGGCGTCTGGGGCGGCAGGAGGCCGGTCCGCGCGGAGATGCGATCGAGCGTCCGGGTCAACTCGCCGAGGTTGCTGATGTCGATCATGTCCCGCTTCGGCTGCCGCTTGGTCGGCGGGCGCTTGCGCGTGTACGCGTGATGGCCGACGGCGACCCGCGGGAAGCGCTCGAGCACCCCGAGCCGGCCGAGCTTGTCGCAGGCGCGCGCCCGAGCCTCCGCGCCCGTGAAGGGGTGAAAGCGGCCGTTGAGGCAGAACAGCTCGCGCAGGAAGAGCCCCGGCCGCAGCGAGCCGCGCGCGCCCTTCGGCTTCACGGCGCTGCCGATGGGGGCCAGCTCGGCGATCAGCAGGAGGTCGTCGCCATGGCCCGTCCTGAGAAGAGCCCTGGCGCCGGAGACCAGCAGGTCGCGATAGATGCGCGGCGCGGCGGCGACCGGGCCGACGCCGGGCTTCGTGTCAGCCTGCGGGGTGAGCCAGCCCGGCTGGTTCGGCTCGTTCCAGATGCCCCACCAGTCGATGCGCGGGAGCACGTCCTTGCCCTGGTTCTCGTCGCGGTAGGAGCCGCTGTAGCGCCGCCCCGCGGCACGCACGAACTTCCCGAACTGCTTCGGGCTCGGCCGCCACGTCTGCGCCGCCGGGGCGATGCGCGTTCGCCCGTGCGCCCAGGCGGGGCCCGGCCCCGTCGGGTTGAAGTTCACCTCGATGCCGCGGTCCGCGGCCAGCCGCGCGAGGTCGTCGTAGGGATCCCAGGCGTAGTGCGGGTACGCGCCCGGCTTCGCGGGGTTGAACCGGGGCTTGTGCCGCGAGTTGGTGTTCGGCGCGATCGCTCTCCACAGCATCGTCACCCGCACGGCCTCGACGCCGAGGCTCCTCATGCGGTCGAGTGCCTCGCGTCGCCCCTCCGACGTGTTGTAGACGAGCTCGTCGTCGTCCTGCATCAGGGAGACCATGTACGGGGCCGCAGGCGCCGGAGCGGGCACCGCGAGGAGCGCCGGCATGGCGGCGCATAGGCACACGAGCGTCCTCACCGAGAAGCGGAGCATCAGCGATTCAACATGGGCCGAGGCGGGGGGTTGCGCCGCTTTCCGGGCGGCTGTCCAGGAAGGCCCGCCTTTAGGCTAGCCGTGTGACCCGCCTGACCAGGTACTTCCTCCCGACGGAGAAGCTGCCGCCTGCCGATGCGGAGGCCTTGTCGCACAAGCTCATGGTGCGCGCGGGGCTCGTCCGCCAGGTCGGTGCGGGCATCTGGTCGTGGCTGCCGGCGGGGCTGCGCGTCCACCGGCGCGCCGAGCAGATCGTCCGCGAGGAGCTCGACGCGATCGGGGCCCAGGAGATGCTCATGCCTGTGCTGCAACCCGCCGAACTGTGGCAGCGGACCGGGCGCTACGGCCTGGACGAGCAGTTCAGGCTGCAGGACCGCAGAGGCGCCGACCTGGTGCTCGCGATGACGCACGAGGAGAACGTGACGATGCACGTCTCCAAGGTCGTGCGCTCGTACCGCGACCTGCCGCTAATCCTCTACCACATCCAGGTCAAGGAGCGGGACGAGCCGCGGCCCCGCGCGGGCGTCCTGCGTACGCGCGAGTTCATCATGAAGGACTCGTACACGTTCGACCGTGACGCAGACGGGCTCCAGCACGGCTACGACCTGCACATCCAGGCGTACGACCGCATCTTCGACCGCTGCGGCCTCGAGTGGTACCGGGTCGAGTCCGACGTGGGCATGATGGGCGGCCTCGGCGCGCACGAGTACATGGCGCCCTGCCCGGCCGGTGAGAACGAGGTCGCGCTGTCCGCGTCGGGCTACGCCGCCAACATCGAGGTCGCGAGCGCCACGCCCCAGAGGGTCGACGGCCTGGCCGCCGGCTCGCCTGAGGAGGTCGACACTCCCGGCGCGACGACGATCGATGCCGTGTCCGGGCAACTCGGGCTCCCGCCGGGCGCGCTGATCAAGGCATTTCCCGTCGTGGCCGAGGAGCGCGGCGCCGTCCTCGTGCTGACGCGCGGCGATCACCGCCTCAACGACGTCAAGCTCCGCAACGCGCTGGGCCAGGACTTCCGCCCGGCCCAGGAGGACGAGGTGCGGTCGCAGTTCGGGTCGGTTCCCGGCTTCATCGGGCCGCTCGGCGGCCGCGTGCCGGTCGTCGCGGACGAAGCGCTCAAGGGGCTCGAGGGCCTGGTGACCGGAGCGAACGAGGCCGACAAGCACGTCACGGGCGTCCAGCCGGGGCGCGACTTCGACCCCGAGTGGGCCGACGTGCGCTCGGTAGAGGCGGGCGACACCGACACCTCCGGCGCGGAGATCCGGATCGAGCCGGCGATCGAGATCGGGAACATCTTCAAGCTCGGCACGCGCTACTCCGAGCCGCTGGGCGCGACATATCTGGACGAGAACGGCAAGGAGCAGCTGATCTGGATGGGCTCGTACGGGATCGGCCCCGCCCGGATCGCCGCAGCGGCGGTCGAGCAGTTCGCCGATGAGCAGGGCATCTCGTGGCCGCGGTCGATCGCGCCGTGGGACGTCGAGCTGGTCACGCTCGGCAAGGAGGGCGAGCCCGCGCGCGAGGCGGCCGACCGCCTGTACGGCGAGCTCCTCGAGGCCGGCCTCGATGTCGTCTACGACGATCGCGACGCCAGCGCGGGCGAGAAGTTCGCCGACGCCGAGCTGCTGGGCGTCCCGCTGCGGCTCACGGTCGGCAAGCGCGGGGTGGAGGAGGGCGAGATCGAGGCCCAGGTGCGGCGAGGGCAGGAGAAGCGCTCGCTGCCCCTCGACGGCGCGGCGCAGGCCGCCGCGGACCTGTGGCGCGAGCTCGACTGACGACCAGGAGGCTTCTGGGCCTCGACCGGTCCGGGGGGCCGCCGCCCCAGACCCGCGCCGGCGAGCCGCTCAACCCGTGGACGCTGCCCAACCTAATCGGCTTCATCCGGATCGCGCTGATCCCGGTGTTCCTGGTCCTGGCGCTCCAGTCGGATGACGGGCGCGTCGCGTCCGCGTCGATCCTCTACGCGGTCATCGGCGGGAGCGACTATCTGGACGGCATCGCGGCCCGCCTGACGGGCCAGTACAGCCGCCTGGGCGCCCTGCTCGACCCGCTCACGGACAGGCTTCTCGTGGTCAGCGGCGTGATCGTGTGCTGGCACTTCGAGCTCCTGCCGCGGTGGGCGCTGGGCGTGCTCGCCGCGCGCGAGCTGCTCATGCTCGTGCTCACGCAGATCGGACTGCGGCGCGGCCTCGACCTCGAGGTGAAGATGATCGGGCGCTGGGCAGTCTGGCCGACGATGTTCTCCATGTTCCTCGCGATGGTGTCGGTCACCTGGGTAGCCGAGGTGCTCCTCTACATCGGTCTCGCGATGACTCTGGCGGCGACTGTTCTCTACATCCGTGACGGCCTGAGGGCGGTGCACGAAGGCTCAACTTCACGTGTAGACTCGCGCGACCGACACACCTACGACTAGAGGACAGGAATGGACACGTTTCCGGACCTTGGCGCCCTGAGCGACCAGGAGCTGAAAGACCTGATTCAGCAGCTCACCGAGGAAGAGCAGGAAGTCTCGTATCAGCGCCGCATCCTGCACGGCAAGATCGACATCCTGCGCGCGGAGCTCGTGAACCGCCTGCGGAAGAAGCACGAGGAGGGGGAGCCGGTGATCACCGGCGCGGACGTCCAGCAGCTGACGGACATCCTCTCCGGCAAGAGCGGATCCGACGCGGCCGAGTAGGGCGCGGGCGAGGCAGGGGCCATGCACTGCCCCGAGTGCGGATTCGTAAACGGCGAGGGCGCCAACTACTGCCAGAAGTGCGGCGCCTTTCTCGCCGGCGTGGGCGAATCCGGCGACGCGACGACGGCGCAGTACCAGCTCGACGACGAGAGCGGGGAGCTGCGCCCGGTCGACGCCGAGGGCGCGGCGGACGGGGGAGTCCTCGTCATCCGAGCCGGCGGCGGACGCGCGGGGGAGACCTTCGAGCTGAGCGGCGACCGGATCGCGATCGGCCGCAGCCCTGACGCGGACGTGTTCCTCGACGACGTCACGGTTTCACGCAACCACGCCCTGCTCGTGCGCCGTCGCGACGGGCTCTACCTCGACGATCTCGGCTCGCTGAACGGCTCCTACGTCAACCGGCACCGGATCGAGTCGCACAAGCTCCAGGCCGGTGACGAGCTGCAGATCGGCAAGTACAAGCTGACGTACCTCGAGCGATGACCTCCGAAGCGCCCATCGCCCGCCCGCCGTCGGCCAAGTCCCTGACGATCGGGGCCGTCTGCAAGTCGCTCGAGCGCGAGTTCCCGGACATCTCGATCTCGAAGATCCGCTACCTCGAGGACCAGAAGCTGCTCGCGCCGCGCCGTACGCGCGGTGGGTACCGGCTGTACTCGCCCGACGACGTCCAGCGGCTCCGCACCATCCTGCGGCTGCAGCGCGACGAGTTCCTCCCGCTGCGCGTGATCCGCCAGGAGCTCGCCTCAGGGCGGGCCGAGGCGGACGTGGACCGCGCCAAGCCGGTTGCCGACCCTCGCGCGCTGCGGCGCGTGACGGTGCTGCGGAAGGGGCCGGAGTCGCTCTACTCGCTAGCGGAGGTGATCGCCGACACCGGTGCGTCCGCGGACCTGGTCAAGGAGCTCGAGGACTACGGGATCGTCAACGGCCAGCGCGATGGCGGGGACGCGCTCTACGACGAAACCGAGCGGGAGATCGTCAAGGCCGCGGCCGAGCTCGCGAAGTTCGGCGTCGGCGGGCGCAACCTGCGCGTATTCCGGACCTCCGCCGACCGCGAGGCGGCGCTGCTCGAGCAGATCCTCGCGTCGGCGCTCAAGTCGCGCAACCCCGACCGCCGGCGCGAGGCAGTCGAGGCGCTCGACAACCTCGCCGCGATCGCGTCGCACCTGAAGCACCTGTTGCTCGTGCGCGATCTGCGCCGCATGGTCTGAGTGCCGGTCGTAACCCGGCACTCCGGCTTCGACGCGCCGCTCGAGCGCGTGTGGAACGTCGTGTCGGACCCGTATTCGCTCCCGCGCTGGTGGCCGCGCGTCCAGCGCGTCGAGGAGGTCACCGACTCCAGCTGGACGATGGTCCTCATGTCCGACCGCGGCAAGCCGATCCGAGCTGACTACACGCTCGCCGGCTCGCGGCCGATGGAGATGCTCGAATGGCAGCAGGAGCTCGAGGAGACGCCGTTCGAGCGCATGCTCTCGCAGTCGCGCATCGTCATCGAGCTCGAGGGTGCAACCTCCGTCACGCTCCGTTCCACGGAACGGCTGCGAGGACTTGCGCGACTCGGCTCGCCGATGGTCCGGCGCGCGACCCGCAGGCGACTCGACCAAGCGCTCGAGCAGCTCGGGGGGCTTGTCGAGTGAGCGCGC
>Ga0114129_10015434_pt1 | contig 10865 bp, 17 predicted proteins | sample RhiMetdeltSRZDD1_FD_80071 | JGI IMG/M metagenome (GOLD analysis project Ga0114129, IMG submission 80071) | Populus rhizosphere microbial communities from Tennessee, USA - Rhizosphere MetaG P. deltoides SRZDD1 (version 2) (version 2) | ecosystem: Host-associated > Plants > Roots > Rhizosphere >... | reverse complement strand
GCGGACGTGGATTGCGAGGATGATGTGACCACTCGTACCTCCGGGTCGATCGGCGCCTCTGGCTCGGCGTCTGGCCCGACCTGCCATGCCCCCTCCACCGAGCGGCGCAGGATCGGCACCCGCTGCCGGGGCGCCTGTGGCCGGATCAGGTTGAAGATGCGACGGCGCAGCTGCTCCTCGGTGAGGTTGCGCTCGATGCGGCCACGCTGCACCAGGCTGATCGAGCCCGTCTCCTCGCTGACCACCACCACCAGCGCGTCCGACTGCTCGCTGATGCCGATGGCAGCCCGGTGGCGCGTCCCGTAGCGCTCGCTGTCGAGCACGTTCTGCGACAGCGGCAGGACTACCGCCGCCGCGGTGATCTTCTCCCCGGAGACGATGACCGCCCCGTCGTGGAGTGCGGTCCCGTGGTAGAAGATCGTGGCCAGCAGCTCGGCGCGCAGATCGGCGTGGAGCGGCACGCCGGTGTCGGTGGCCAGGTCCTGCAGCCCCGTACCGCGCTCGATCACGATCAGCGCCCCGTGGCGCGAGCCGGCCAGCAGCCGTGCCGCGCGGCTGGTCTCCCGCGCCACCCGCTCGGCCGACGACACGTCGCTCGACACGAAGAATCGATCGAAGGAGCCCACCCGCCCGATCTGCTCCAGCGCGCGGCGCAGCTCCGGCTGGAACACGACCACGATGGCGAACAGGCCGACCACCGCGCCGGTCTGGAGCAGGGTCGACAGCAGCTGGAGGTTGACCGCATCGGCGACCAGGTAGACGAGGTACAGGATCGAGAGGCCGAGCACGATGCGCACCGCGCGCGTGCCACGGATCAGGATGAAGACCCAGTAGATGACGATGGCGACCAGGACGATGTCGAGCAGCGCCAGCCAGCCGCCGCGCAGGTAGGTCCCGAGGAAGTCGCCGATCGCGTCCAGCACGATGCGGAAAGGTTACCGCGACCAAAGAGCCCCGGCAGTCCGGCCGGGGCCTATCGGTCTAGCGCTTGGTGTACTGCGGTGCCTTGCGCGCCCGCTTGAGCCCGTACTTCTTGCGCTCCTTGGCCCGCGGATCGCGCGTCAGCAGCCCTGCCTCGCGCAGCGCGGCGCGCGCATCGGGGTGTGCAGTGAGCAGGGCGCGGGCGATGCCATGCCGGATTGCGCCGGCCTGGCCGGAGAAGCCGCCACCAGCGACCAGCACCGAGGCGGAATAGCGGCCCTCGGTCTCGGTCACGCGAAACGGCAGGCGCAGCGCAGAGGCCCCGCCGGTGCCGCCGAAGTAGTCGGCGACGTCCTTGCCGTTGACCACGATCTGGCCGTCGCCCGGCAGCAGCCGGACCCGCGCCACGGAGGTCTTGCGGCGCCCTGTGCCATAGATGTAGCTGGTGCTCATGAGTGCTTCGTCGTCCTCTTACAGCTCGGCAGCCTGTGGCTGCTGCGCCTGGTGCGGGTGGTCCGGCCCGCCGTAGACCTTCAGCTTCTTGAACATGGCCCGGCCGAGGCGGTTCTGCGGGAGCATGCCCTTCACCGCCCGTTCGATCACGAGCTCCGGCCTGCGGGCCATCAGCGCCTGTAGCGACTCCTCCTTGAGCCCGCCGGGATAACCGGAGTGGCGGTAGTAGCGCTTCTGCAGCAGCTTGTTGCCGGTCACCTTGACGCGGCCGGCGTTGACGACCACCACGTGGTCGCCGGTGTCGAGGTGCGGCGAGTAGATGGGCTTGTGCTTGCCTTCGAGCAGGGTGGCGATGCGCGTCGCCAGCCGACCCAGCGTCTGGTCGCTGGCGTCGACCACCCACCACTGGCGCTCGATCTCGCTCGCCTTGACTGCGTACGTCTTCACGATTCCTGCTCTCTCGTTCCCCGTGTCGTGCTGTGTGCCTTCTCGCGAGCCGCTGCCGGCCCGCCGTTGCTCTTCGGATAGATGACCCGCTCGAGGGTCAGGCCCCGGGCCGGCGCGGCGCGCCCGTCCAGTGCCCGATCGCCGGCCCGCAGCAGCCCATCCACCGCCTCGGGGTCGAGCCGTCCCCGGCCCGCCTCGATCAGCAGCGCCACGATGCTGCGCACCATCCGACGCAGGAAGGCGTTCGCCGTGACCCGGACCTCGATCGAGGTGCCGCGCTGCACAATGCGAACTTCCGTCACGCGCCGGACGGTCCGACCATGAACGTGGCTGCCGAGCGCCCCGAAGTCGCGCTCCCCCGGGAGTGCGACCGCGGCGGCCCGCATGGCGTCCACGTCCAGCCGGTCGTCGATCTCGAGCGTCCGATGCCGATCGGCCATGCGCCGGTCGCCAGCCATCCGGATCCGGTAGCGGTACACGCGCGCGATCGCATCGCGCCGCGGGTCGAATCCGGCGGTCGCCGAACGGAGCGACCGCACCGCCAGGTCCGGCGGCAGCAGGGCGTTGAGCCGCTGCTGCAGCGTCGGCCAGCCGACCTGCCGCTCGCCGGAGCGACGCGCCAGGCAAAAGGCCGCGACCTGGCCGGTGGCATGCACCCCGGCATCGGTTCGCCCGGCGAATCGGACCTTCGTCCGTTCGCCGGTCAGTCTGTTAAGCGCCTCCTCCAGCACCCCCTGTACCGTCCGAGCATTCGGCTGGTACTGGGAGCCGGCGAAGGCGGTCCCGTCGTACTCGATCACCGCACGAGCGCATCGCTGCGTGCCGGGCGGCATCGGGTCCGTCTGCGGTTGTCTCGCCCTGCTCGAGCCGCCTGGGTCAGACGAGCTCGATCTGGACGATCGGCGCCGCATCCCCCAGCCGCTCCCCGATCCGGGTGATGCGGGTGAAGCCGGAGCTGCGGTCGGCGTATTTGGTGGCGAGCTCGCCCATCAGCTTGTCGACGATGAGCGGCTCGTGGGGCATCTGCGAGGCCAGCGCGCGGCGGGCCCCCAGGTCGCCCCGCTTGGCGGTGGTGATCATGCCGTCGACCAGGCCGCGGACCTCCTTGGCCTTGGCCTCGGTGGTCTTCACGCGCTCGTAGCGCAGCACCGCCACCGCCAGGTTGCCCAGCATGTGGAGCCGATGGCTGCTGGAGCGGCCCAGCTTGCGTCCGGCGTTGCGGTGCGGCACGGCCTAGGCCTCGCGGTCCAGCTCGGCGGCGGCGGCCTCGTCCAGCTCGGCCGAAGCCGGCAGGTCGGACTCGTCGGCGTCGCCCGAGGCGGCCTCGGGGCTGATGAAGCCGCGGAGCGCCAGGCGCTCCTTCAGCTCGTCAAGGCTCTTGCGACCGAAGTTGCGCATGCGCAGGAACTCGTCGTCGGAGAGCGCCAGCACCTGCCCGATCTTGGTGATGTTGTTGCGCTTCAGGCTGTTGTAGGCGCGCATCGGCAGGTCCAGCTCCTCGATCGGCGCGTCGAGCAGGTTGGCCGCCATGGGGGCGGGTGCCTCCTCCTCGCCGGCCAGCGGCCGGCGGCCGATCTCGGTGAAGCGGCTGAACTCGCGGACCAGGATGTCCGCGGCCTGGGAGAGCGCCGCCTTGGGGGTGCTGGTGCCGTCGGTCTCGATCTCGAGGGTCAGGCGGTCGAAGTTGGTCATCTGGCCGACCCGCGTGTCGCTGACTACGAAGTTCACGCGGCGCACCGGCGAGAAGATGGCGTCGACCGGGATGATGCCGATTGGCATGTCCTCGGTGTGCTCCGCCGGGCGGTAGCCGACACCGGTCTCCACGGTCAGGTCCATCTCGATCGAGCCCGCGTCGCTGTCCAGCGTGAGCAGGACCAGCTCCGGGTTGACGATCTCCACGTCGGCCGACTCGGCAATGTCGCCGGCGGTGACCGGGCCGGCGCCGTGCTTCACCAGCTTCAGGGTGATCGGGTGCCGGGCGAACGAGCGCAGGCGCAGCTTCTTGACGTTGAGGACGATCTGGGTGACGTCTTCCTTGACGTTCGGCAGCGTGCTGAACTCGTGGAAGACGTTGGCGATCTGGATCGAGGTGACGGCTGCCCCCTCGAGCGAGTTGAGCAGCACCCGGCGCAGGGCGTTGCCCAGCGTCACCCCGTAGCCATCGGCCAGGGGGTTGACCTCGAAGGTGGAAAGGTTGCCTTCCCCCTCCATCTCCTCGATGCGCGGGGCGGGCGTGGTCTCAAGTTCGATCATGAACGGTTCGTGACTCCTCAGGCCCTATCGCGAGTAGAACTCGACGACGAGCTGCTCGTTGAACTCCATCGGCATCTGCTCACGGGCCGGCTCCGACAGGATCGAGCCCGACAGCTTGGCCGCGTCGACGCTGACCCACTCGGGGACCTGCGCCGCCTTGATCTGCTCGGACGCGCCCTTGAAATACTCCCGCCCGCGGCGGCTCTCCCGGACATCGATCCGGTCGCCGACCTTGGTGCCGAAGCTGGGGATATTGGTGGGGCGCCCGTTGACGGTGAAATGTCCGTGGGTTACCAGCTGGCGTGCCTCGGCGCGCGAGCGGGCCAGGCCCATGCGGAAGACGACGTTGTCGAGCCGCATCTCCAGCATGCGCAGCAGGTTCTCGCCCGTCATGCCCTTGCGCTGCTCCGCCTTCTCGAAATAGTTGCGGAACTGCTTCTCCAGGACGGAGTAGCTCTTGCGCACCTTCTGCTTCTCGCGCAACTGGATGCCGAACTCACTCACCTTGCGGCGGCGCTGGGTGTTCATGCCGGGTGGCGTGCTGCGGCGCTCGAAGGAGCACTTGCGGCTGTAGCAGCGCGAGCCCTTCAGGAAGAGCTTCAGGCCCTCGCGGCGGCAGATGCGACAGACGGGATCGGTGTATCGAGCCATATCGTCCCCTAGACCCGGCGCCGCTTCGGCGGGCGGCAGCCGTTGTGCGGGATGGGGGTCACGTCGGTGATGGCGGTGACCTCCAGGCCGGCAGTCTGCAGGGAGCGGATCGCCTGCTCACGGCCAGCGCCCGGGCCCTTCACGAAGACCTCGATCTGGCGCATGCCGTTCTCCATCGCCTTGCGCGCGGCGAGATCGGCCGTCTGCGCGGCCGCGTAGGGCGTGCTCTTGCGAGAGCCCTTGAAGCCGACCAGGCCGGCGCTGCCCCAGCTGATCACGTTCCCGGTCGTGTCCGTGATGGTCACGATCGTGTTGTTGAACGTGGACTGGATGTGCGCGTGCCCGACCGGCACGTTCTTCTTCTCGCGCTTCTTGGTGCGGGTGGAGCGCTTTCGCTCGGCCATGGGTCTCCCGTGCTACTTCTTGCGCCGGATGCCGACGGTCCGACGCGGACCCCGGCGCTGGCGCGCGTTGGTCTTGGTGCGCTGCCCGCGGACGGGCAGGTTGCGGCGATGTCGGATGCCCCGGTAGGAGCCGATCTCCATCAGCCGCTTGACGTTCATGCTGACTTCGCGGCGGAGGTCGCCCTCTACCTTGTAGCGCCGCTCCACCAGCTCGCGCAGGCGGTTGACCTCGTCCTCGGTGAGGTCGCGGACACGGCGGTCCTCGTCGACCCCGGCGGCCGCCAGGATCTGGCGCGACGAGGTGGGACCGATGCCAAAGATGTAGGTCAGCGAGATGACCACGCGCTTCTCGCGCGGGATGTCGACGCCGGCGATACGTGCCACGCTGTTGGCTACCCCTGCCGCTGCTTGTGCTTGGGAATGACGCAGATGACCATGACCACGCCGGAGCGCTTGATCACCTTGCAGCGCTCGCAGCGGGGCTTCACGGACGCAGAAACCTTCATCTCATCCTGTACGTGATGCGACCCCGGGTGAGGTCATAGGGACTCAGCTCGACGCGGACGGTGTCGCCGGGCAGGATGCGGATGAAGTTCTGGCGCAGCTTGCCCGAGATGTGTGCGAGCACCTCGTGCCCGTTCTCGAGCCGCACCTTGAACATCGCGTTCGGCAAGGGCAGGATCACCTCGCCCTCGACCTCGATTGCATCCTTTTTCGGCAAGCGCTACACACCCTCGTCTGGCTGTGTGGAACTGATGGGAAACACACGGAAAGGCCGCCGCACAGGGCGACCCACAGAACGGGCAGTGTACATCAGATCGCCTTGCGACACAACGGAGCTCATGGGACGGTGAGGACCTGGGGGCCGTGGTCGGTGACGGCGATCGTGTTCTCGAAATGGGCCGACAGGCCGCCGTCGGCGGTCACCACCGTCCAGCCGTCGTCGAGCAGCGCGACCTCGTCGCCGCCCAGGTTGAACATCGGCTCGATGGCGAAGCACATGCCCGCCTCGATGCGCAGGCCGGTCCCCGGCCGGCCGTAGTTCGGGACCTGCGGGTCCTCGTGCATGGCCTGCCCGATACCGTGGCCGACGAACGGCCGCACGATCCCGTAGCCATGCTGGTTGGCGACCGCTTCGATGGCCGCACCCACGTCGCCCAGCCTATTGCCCGGCATCGCGGCGGCGATTCCCGCCTCCATCCCCCGCCGGGTGGCATCGATCAGCTCGGCCACGCGCGGAGGCGGCGTCCCGACGAACCAGGTCCGGGCGCAGTCCGCGTGCCAACCCTGCCAGATGCAGCCGACATCCAGGCTGATCACGTCGCCTTCGCGGACGCGACGGTGAGGCGAGGGGATCCCGTGAACGACCTCGTCGTTCAGCGATGCGCAGATGCTGCCCGGGAAGGGCGGATTCGAGCCGTAGCCCTTGAACGAGGAGACGGCGCCGGCGCGGGTGATGATGTCCTCGGCGATGGCATCCAGCTCGGCGGTGGTCACGCCTGGCGCCAGCGCGGCGTGCAGCGCGTCCAGCACCTCGACCAGGATCAGCCCGGCGTGGCGCATCCGCGCCACCTCCTCGGGACGCTTGATGGTGACCATGGCCGCGCGCGAGGGCATGCCCATCACGCCAGTGCCTCGCGGATCTCGCTCGTCACCTCGTCGATCGGCTTCCGACCGTTGACGCGGTGCAGCACGCCGGCATCGTCGTAATGCTTCACCACGTCGAGCATCGGCGGCACCTGCCTCGCCAGCCGCTCGCGAACGACCTCTGGCTTGTCGTCGTCGCGTTTGATCAGCGGCGTGCCGTCGCGGTCGCAGATGCCCGCCACCGCCGGCGGATCGAAGATGTCGTGGTAGACGGTGCCATCCACCGGGCAGACCGAGCGACCGGCGACCCGCGAGACCAGTTCCTCGCTGGGCACGTCGATGTAGATGGCGGCGTTGATCTTCTCCCCGCGCGCCGCCAGGGTCTGGTCCAGCGCCTCCGCCTGCGCCACGTTGCGCGGGAAGCCGTCCAGGATGGCGCCACGCGAAGCCTGGGGCTTGCCCAGCTCCTCCATGAACATGTCGATCGTGATGTCGTCCGGCACCAGCTCGCCGCGGTCCATGTAGGTCTTGGCCCGCTCGCCCACCGGCGTGCCCTCGCGCAGGGCGGCGCGGAACAGGTCGCCGGAGGCCAGGTGCGGGATGCCCAGGCTGGTGCTCAGGGCCTCGGCCTGGGTGCCCTTGCCGGAGGCCACCGCGCCGATCAGCATCAGGATCTGGCGCGGACGCGGACCGGAGACGGGGACGGTGGGATCGCTCACCGGATGAATCCCTCGTAATGGCGCATCAGCATCTGCGCCTCGAGCTGCTTCATCGTCTCGACCACCACGCTGACCACGATCAGGATGCTGGTGCCGCCCAGCTGCAGGGCCTGCGTGCCGGGAATGGCCGCCGATACGACCAGCGGCAGCACCGCCAGCGAGGCAAGGAACAGGGCACCGCCCAGCGTGATGCGGTTGGTGACGCGCGCCAGGAACTCCTCGGTCGGCTTGCCGGGCCGGATCCCCGGGATGAAGCCGCCGTTCTTGCGTAAGTAATCAGCCGTCTGGTCGGGCCTGAACTGGAAGGCCGTGTAGAAGTAGGTGAAGAACACGACCAGGATGAAGTACAGGATCCCGTAGACCCACGGGTTGTTCGAGCTGAGGTTGGCGACGATCCACTCCGCCGCGTCCTTGACCCACGGGATCTCGCTGGCGGTGAAGTACTGCGCGATCTGCGCCGGGAAGAGCAGGATGCTGATGGCGAAGATGATCGGGATCACGCCCGCCATCGTGACCTTCAGCGGCAGGTACTGGGTCTGGCCCTGGTACATGCGCCGGCCACGCACGCGGCTGGCGTACTGCACCGGGATGCGGCGCTGGCCCTCGTTGATGAAGACCACGCCGGCGATGACGATGACCCCGATGATGATGAACGGGATGATCCGCAGCAGGCCGTCGGGGCCGGTGATCACGCCGCTCGCCTGGTGCGGGATGCGACCGACGATGCCGGCGAAGATGATGAAGCTGATGCCGTTGCCCAGGCCCCGCTCGCTGATCAGCTCGCCCAGCCACATCAGCAGGATCGTGCCGGCGGTCCAACTGAGCAGCAGCGACAGCGTCTCGATGCTGAAGAACGGGTTCTGGTCGATCACGCCGTTGGCCGCCAGCAACACGCTGAAGCCGTAGCCCTGTGCGAAGGCCATCGGCACCGTCAGCAGGCGGGTGTACTGGTTCAGCCGATTCCGCCCGTACTCCCCTTCCCGCGCCAGCTCGCCCAGGCTGGGGATCACCCCCTGCATCAGCTGCATGATGATGCTGGCGTTGATGTAGGGGTTCACGCCCATGCCGATGATCGACGCGGTCGCCAGCCCACCACCGGAGAAGAGGTCGAGCAGTCCCAGCAGCTGGTTCGTCTCGAACAGCTGAGCGAGCTGCGCCTGGTTGACGCCGGCCACCGGCACGTTGGTCAGGACCCTGAAGATGAACAGGATCCCCAGCGTGAAGAGGATCTTGCGCCGGATGTCCGGCGCGCGGAAGGCGGTGACCAGGGAGTCGATCACCTAGGACTCGTCCTCGCCCGTGCCACTCGCCTCGTCTGTATCGGTCGCGTCGTCTCCATCGGTCGCGTTGTCTGCATCGGTCGCGTCGTCCGCATCGGTCGCGTCGTCTGCCGCCGGAGCCGATGCCTCTGCCTCAGCCGGCGCGGCCGGAGCCTCGTCCTCGTCGTCGCCGGCGGTGCCCTCACCGGCCTGGGCCTTGGCCTCGGCCTTCGCCTCTGCCCGGGCGACGCGCTGCTCGGCCTTGGCCTCGGCCTCAGCCTCGGCCGCGGCGGCCTCCTTGGCCTCCGCCGCCTCGTCGATCGGCAGCCCATCGGGCCAGCTGATGCGCTGGGCCGTGCTGCCTGCCGCCTGGAGCTTCTCGAGCGCCGAGCGCGTGAAGGCATGCGCGTGGATGGTCACGCCCTTGGGTGCGTCGCCGCCGCCAAGGATCTTGACCGGCCGGATGCGCGTCTTGGACCGGCGCAGCAGGCCGTCGTGGCGAAGCACCTCCGGAGTCACCAGGGTGCCGGCCGCCACGTCGCTGAGTCGGCCAAGGTTGAGGCCCGCGTACTCGACGCGGAAGCGATTCTTGAAGCCGTGCAGCTTCGGAGTGCGCACGTGGAGCGGCGTCTGGCCGCCCTCGAACCAGGCGGGAATGCTGGCGCCGGCACGGGACTTCTGGCCCTTCGTGCCGCGGCCCGCGGTCTTGCCCCGCCCGGAGCCGTGCCCGCGACCGACGCGCCGCGACGGCTTGTGCGAGCCCGACGGTGGTTGCAGATCGTGCAGCTTCACTCTGCCGCTCCTTCCTTCGCCGCCGCCGGCTCCTCCACCTTGAGGAGGAATGCCACGCGACGGAGCATGCCGCGGTTTTCCGGCGTGTCGGCGAGCTCGATGGTCTGGTGGAGCCGATGCAGGCCCAGGGCCCGGATCGTGCCCCGCGCGCCGGCCTTGTGCCCGATCGTGGATCGGACCCAGGTCACGCGCAGCGTGCCGGCCTGGTCGGCGTCCTTAGCGGCCACGTGGACCTCCCGGCGGGAAGGCCGGGGCCGGGCGCTCGACGTACTCGTGCGGCCGGCGCGCCGCCTCGGCGCCACGCTTGCCGAGCAGCTGCTCGGTGGTCTTGCCGCGGTTGGCGGCGATGTCGTCGGCCGAGCGCAGGCTGCCCAGCGCCTCGATGGTCGCGCGCACCACGTTGACCGGGTTGGTGCTGCCCATCGACTTGGAGAGGAGGTCGCGGATCCCCGCCACCTCGACCACGGAGCGCACCGAGCCCCCGGCGATCACCCCGGTGCCCGCGCTGGCCGGCTTCAGCATCACGTGCGAGGCGCCGTAGTCGTGGCGCACCTCGTGCGGGATGGTCGAGCCCACCAGCGGCACCCGAATGAGGTGCTTCTTGGCATCCTCGACGCCCTTGCGGATCGCCTCGGGTACCTCATTCGACTTGCCAAGGCCGGCGCCCACAACGCCGCTGCGGTCGCCCACGACCACCACCGCGCTGAAGCTGAAGCGGCGGCCGCCCTTGACGACCTTGGCGACGCGATTGATCTGGACGACCTTCTCTTCGAGGTTGAGCTTGTTCGGATCGATTCTGGTCATGCTGGTCTCCGCTCTACAGGTCGAGGCCGCCCTCGCGGGCGCCCTCGGCGAGCGAGCGAACCCGCCCGTGGTACTGGTAGCCGCCGCGGTCGAGGACCACGGAGCTGACGCCCGCCGCCTTGGCTCGCTCGGCGAGCGCCTTGCCCACCGCCCGTGCGGCGTCGACCTTGCCGCTGCCGTTGGTGATGCCCGCCTCGCGACTGGAGGCAGCGGCCAGGGTGCGACCGCTGGCATCGTCGATCACCTGCGCATAGATGAACTTCGACGAGCGGAACACCGACAGGCGCGGGCGCTCGGCGGTGCCCTCCAACCGGAGTCGCAGCCGCTCGTGCCGCTTGCGACGCAGCGCGTCGCGGCTCTGCTTCTTGATCATGCGGCACCCCCAACCTTGCCGGCCTTGCCGGCCTTGCGCAGGATCTGCTCGCCCGCGTACTTGATGCCCTTGCCCTTGTAGGGCTCGGGCTTCCGCCGCGAGCGGATATAGGCAGCGGTCTGGCCAACCAGCTCCTTGTCGGCGCCGAAGACGGCCAGCCGGGTCGGGGTGTCGACCCGGAACTCGATGCCATCGGGCGCCT
>Ga0114129_10015433_pt1 | contig 10865 bp, 7 predicted proteins | sample RhiMetdeltSRZDD1_FD_80071 | JGI IMG/M metagenome (GOLD analysis project Ga0114129, IMG submission 80071) | Populus rhizosphere microbial communities from Tennessee, USA - Rhizosphere MetaG P. deltoides SRZDD1 (version 2) (version 2) | ecosystem: Host-associated > Plants > Roots > Rhizosphere >... | reverse complement strand
GCCGCATACGCGAGAATGAGAGTCAGAGTGACTTTCTTCATCGATCTTCCTCAGGTTTAGTGTCCTGACCGCGTGGATCGTGACATAAGTCCCGGAGCGCGGCGCCCGGATGGCAAGGCGCGAGGACCGAGGATACCGGGAGTATCTGAGGGAGGAGCAACGCAGCCAGCCGGGATGCCCCGCCCGGGAATTATGTTGCGAACCACGCGGTCAGGACGCTAGTAGCACTATACTCCGAGCAACTCCGAAGCGCAGGAGGTCCTGAGCATGTCCTCACCGCTGCTGAAAGCTTCGACCGCGTCGATCGCCATCCTGACGCTGACCGCGTTCGGCGTCGCGAGCAGCGCACAGCAGACCGCACAGGGCGGCGCCGCGACTCAACCGGCTGCCGTCGCACAGCCGGGCGCCTCCCCCGGACCGAACGACCCCGACAGGCTGCCCGATTCACTGCCCGACTTCAGCAGCATCGCGCACAAATTCAAGATCACGCCGATTAAAGGCTTGAGCCGGCCGTTCGCGCTGGCGTTTCTCCCGGACGGCAACATGCTGGTCACCGAGCGCGGCGGCAGCCTTCGCCTCGTGCGCAACGGTGTCGTGGATCCGCGGCCGATCGCCGGCATGCCCGAAGTGCTGGACCAGCGGCTGAAAGGTCTTCAGGACATCGCGCTGCATCCCCGGTTCACCGAAAACCGGCTGATCTACTTCACCTACTACAAACAGAAGCCCGGTGAAAAAGATGTGGCCACGGCAACGCTGGGCCGGGCCCGATGGGATGGCGGTTACTCGTTATCAGACGTCAAAGACGTCTTCGTATCCGACGCCTGGTGCGCAACGCCGTCCGCGGCGCGTATCGCGTTCGACCGCGACGGCCGTACGGTGTTCCTGGCGATCGGCGTCCCGATCCGCTTGAACCGTCCGAATACCGCGCAGCCCGAGGATTCGCAGAATCCCGGCAGCGACGCCGGCAAGGTGCTGCGGCTCAACGACGATGGCAGCGTGCCGGCGGACAATCCGTTCGTAGGGAAAGCCGGCTACAAACCGGAAATTTACGCGCTTGGCATTCGCAACAGCCTCGGGCTCTTCGTGCACCCGCAAACCGGCGAGCTCTGGGAGCACGAGAACGGCCCGATGGGCGGCGACGAGATCAACATTATTAAAGCGGGAAAAAATTACGGCTGGCCGGTCGTGTCGTTCGGCCGCGCCTACAACGGGGATCTCACCGGCGACACCTCGGGTCCATTGACCACCGATTACAACGCACCCGGCATGGAGCCGCCGTTTCTATTCTGGGTGCCGTCGATCGCGCCGTCCGGGTTTTTGTATTACACCGGCGAACGATTCGAGCGCTGGAAGGGCAACATCTTCGTCGGCGGCATGCGCGGCACCGTGCTGCAGCGCATCGTCCTGAACGCGAAGGGACAACCCGTCACACGTGAGTCGATGCTGACGGAGCTCAAACAACGCATTCGAGACATCAGACAAGGACCCGACGGCCTCATCTACGTGCTGACGGACGAGAATCACGGCGCCATCCTGAAGCTCGAGCCGTTGCCGAACTGAGCCGCATCTTCGGGGATCCGGCTCCCACTTTGGTCCGCCGTGTTGTTGTAGTGCAGGCCGTCTTGTAGTGCAGGTGTCTCTGCAATCTGGCTGTGCGTTGACCGTCGTGCGAACGGCGACCTAGAATAAAAGCTCCGAAGTTGGTCCGTCCCAACCAGTGGGCCAGTAGCGCAGTTGGGAGCGCGCATGAATGGCATTCATGAGGTCACCGGTTCGATCCCGGTCTGGTCCACCATCTCCAAGTCGTTGATTCTAAACGGCTGAAAATCGCACCCACGCTATCGATCGAACCGCCGCTCGTTCTTTAAGTAATTGCGGAGGTGTTGACGTGATGCGCCACGAGCGGGCCTGATCGCGAATCAAATCAGGCTGATCCCGATTCCTACTATCGATTGGAACCTTTCTCTCAAAGTCGTGTCTACGGCGTTAAGGTTAGAAACGAGGCCGATGCGTATAAAAAGTCGAGTTCGCTTGCCGACGCTTCGACGCGATGATGATTTCCGCCGATCGCCAGTGTTTCGCCTTGTCCTCGCATGCGTCGTGCTGGTGTGCTCATTCCAGCACACCGGCCTTGCGCGGTCCATTTCGTCAGCGAAGGGCGCTTCGGTCACCGCGCAAACTTCGAGTGCGCTTGTCGAACAGTTCAAAAACGAAAAAGTGTTTTGGAGGCAGATCGAGATCGCCAAGGCCATCACTGGCAAACATGACGCGAGCGTGCTCCCGCTGCTCGCCGACTGGCTTGGTCACCAGGATCGGCACATCCGCGGCAACGTTGCGTTCATCTTCGCCAGCTTCGGCGATCCGCGCGGACTGCAGACGATCACCGAGATCCTCGCCGACCGGTCGGTGCGACCCGATGGTCAAGGAATCCCGGGCGTTGCCGGCGACGGACGATATCGCTTCGAACAGCAAGTTGCGTCAGACCGGTATTACGCGGCGCACCTCCTGGGCGATTTGCGGGATTCGCGCGGCGTCGCGCTGCTCGTGCCGCTCCTGGACGATCCGGAGACGCAGTCAATCGTGCCGTGGTCGCTCGCACAAATCGGCGACAGGAGCGCCATCCCGCCTCTCATCGCAGCGCTCGACAACGACGATCCGTCGAGCCGCGTGCTGGTGATTTACGCGCTCGAGGAGCTGCACGCAAAGGAAGCGGTTGCGCGTCTCATGACGCTGGTGAACGACGATCGCAAGTCCCGTTTCGGCGCGCTCGTCACCGTATCAGAGGCGGCAAAGGCGGCGATCGCGAAGCTTCGGTGACATCAGCTGGCCACGCCGCGCAGGGCCGCCACTTGGTGCAACCAGCCGACGAGTTGGTTCCATCTGGCGCCCGTCTGGTCCACCACACCTTCATTTCCGGTCTCGATTTCCCGCAAATAGCTGAAAGCCGGTGCAGTTGCGCCGGTTCCAACAAACCGATTTCCGTCGAACGCGATTCCGTTCGGAAAGAACAGTTGTTGGAACCGCTGGCGCTGCTCGAGTGATGCCTGGACCCACAGGTCGGACGCGCGCGGCAGAATCCGTTCTGCGAACGCCAGGATGCCTTCCACGTCGAGTTCTTCGAGCTGGCCTGAGTGGCGGTCGATCCGCGCGAGCGTGAGCTCCTCGCGAAGTTTCTTGGATCGAGGGGTTCGTCCTCGATCGCGACGTGATCTCCGCCGTGCCGATCGGCTATCGAATGCCACACGCACGTGCGCGCTCGCCGCGGATTTCGATGTCCAACCTCCGGTCGCCAGGTTGCCGATCGCAACCCGGCAACCGTAAGGGTCGTGCCTCGCGGCTCGTCAGTGCCGAGGGGCCGGTCCAATGCGAATGGTGCCTTGGAAACAGTTCGCCGTGACCGGGGCGCCCGCATCAAGACAGTGAGCATCGCCGGCGAAATACCGCTGGTACACAACCCGGACCTGTGCCCCAGTGCGCAAGCCCGCCACTACGAAACCAGTAAACTGTGCAACACCGGTCACTTGGTTCTGGCCGCCTCGAATGAGCGCCGTGAAGGATGCGTCCTCATCGTCGGCGTTGACCGCATAAACTGCCTCGAGGCGACGCACGCCGTTCAGGGTCGGTCCCGGCAGCCCTTCCGGATTGGGGTTCAACTCCGGGTTCACGCTGGTCTGCCCCTCGAGGACCTCACCGACAAACCTGCCGTCCACGTCGCCGCCGGCGATGCCGGCCAGAAAAGTTCCCGTTGTCACCCATTTCGTGAAGGTGACATCGACGGGCCCGCGACGTCTGTCCCGTGTTGTCTTTGTGCTGGGCGCGGGCATTCCCGGGAAGCGGCTCCCCTGGATGGTGGCCTGCTGCGGGTCTGGCTGGCCGGCGGTCAGGCCGGGTGAGAGCTGGAGCAGGAGTACGGCCGCAACCACGGCCAGGCCGACGCGGCTTGGAACGCCGATGATTTTCATGAGAGTCTCCTTCGTGTGATGGTTGTTACCGTATGCTGAGGGGATCGATGAAACCCGTCGGCCAGGTCCTGTATTGGTCCTTGCGACGTGGCTACTCTTCTGTTGTCCTCTAAGATAAGAAGCGCAAGACCGAGCGCTTTCCCATCACGAGCTCATGCCGGATCCCTCACGCGCGCACGACGTCACCGAGCTTCTCTTGTCCTGGGGACAGGGAGACACCGCGGCGCTCGACCGCCTGGTTCCGCTGTTGTACGACGATCTGCGGCGAGTGGCGCGCGGCCATCTACGGCGGGAACGTCCCGGACACAGTCTCCAGGCCACAGCGCTCGTCCATGAGGTCTTCCTGCGTCTCGTCGACGTGGATCGGATCACGGTGAAAAGCCGTACGCACTTCTTTGCGCTGTCGGCCAGGCTGATGCGCCAGATCCTCGTCGACCACGCCCGTCGACAGCAGGCCGGCAAGCGTGGCGGCGGCGCCACGGTGATCGGCCTGAGCGAAGCGGCCGGAGCGCCCGCCCCAACATCAACGTCCATGGTGGACGTGCTCGCGCTCGACGAGGCCCTCGATGCATTGTCTTCGTTCGACGTCCGGCAGTGCCGCGTCGTGGAACTGCGATTCTTTGCCGGGCTCAACATCCCTGAGACGGCCGACGCCCTGGGTGTATCGACGCCCACGATAGAGCGCGACTGGGCAATGGCAAAGGCCTGGCTCCACCAGCGACTGTCGACACCGCAAGAGCCCTCGGCCGGTTAGAATCCACGGGACGTGACCCTTCCCCGCGAAGCCTGGCCGCGTCTCAAGGAGGCGTTCGACGGCGCGCGGGCGCTGGCGCTGGACGCCCGCCCGGCGTACCTCGCCGAGGTGTGCAACGGGGACGAGGCCCTGCGGCACGAAGTCGAGCTGTTGCTGGCGCACAACGATCAGGCGGCGAGCTTTCTGGAGACGCCGGCGATGCAGGTCGACGACAGGCTTGTGGCGAAGAGTCTCGAGGGGCAGTCGATTGGCCCGTACCAGGTCTCGGCGCTCATCGGCACGGGCGGGATGGGAGAGGTCTATAGCGCCCGCGATACGACGCTGAATCGCCTCGTCGCGATCAAGGTCCTGCTGCCCGCCCTGGCCAACGATCCCGACCGCCTCGCACGCTTCAGTCGGGAAGCGCAGCTCCTGGCGTCACTCAATCATCCGCACATCGCGCAGGTCCATGGCTTCGAGCATGCTGGCGGCCTCCACGCATTGGTCATGGAGCTGGTCGAAGGCCCGACGCTCGCCGATCGGATCACGCAGGGGGCGATTCCCATCGACGAGGCGCTGGCGATGGCGAAGCAGATCGCCGAGGCGCTCGAGGCGGCGCACGAGCAGGGAATCATCCATCGCGACCTGAAGCCCGCGAACATCAAGGTTCGCCCGGACGGTACGGTGAAGGTACTGGACTTCGGGCTGGCGAAGGCCATCGACTCCACGAGCCGCGAAAATGCGGATGCGACGCGCTTGCCGCCACGCGGCGTCCTTGCGACGGGGGCTGGCGTGATCGTCGGGACCGCGGCTTACATGAGTCCCGAGCAGGCCAGGGGGCGCCCGGTCGACAGGCGCGCGGACGTCTGGGCGTTTGGCGCGGTGCTCTACGAAATGCTGACCGGCCGCCCCGCGTTTCCCGGCGAGACCGTGTCGGACACGATTGTCGCGATCCTGGAACGCGAGCCGGACCTGACGGTGCTGCCGGCGGCCTCGCCTCCGCCGATTCGGCGCCTGCTTCGCCGCTGCTTCGAGAAAGATCGCACACGAAGGCTCGCCGATATGGCCGATGCCCGACTGGACATCGATGATGCTCTAAGCGGCTCAGAGATTGATGCGCCCGTGGCCCTTTCCATCTCGCGGACGCGTGAGCGGCTGACGTGGGCATCCTCGCTGCTGCTCGTCGGATTGACTGCGGTGGCGATTGTGGCGTGGGCCACCCGCCCAGTGCCCGTCCCTCTGGAGACGACTCGCACGATCCTGAGTGTCGCGCCGACCGGCGAGACATCCGGGGCGAACGCACTGGAGCAACGGGTTGGAGGCGCGCGACCGACCCGGACGGCGGTCGCCCTCTCGCCCGATGGCAAGACGCTGGTGTTCGACGCGATCTGGGGAGGCCGTCCGCAACTGTACGCGCGCGCGATGGATCAACTCAGCGCGACACCGATATCGGGCACGAGCGGTGGCAGCAGTCCCTTCTTCTCGCCAGACGGTCAATGGGTCGGCTTTGGCGCGGATGGCGAGCTCAGGAAGGTTCCTCTCAGCGGCGGACCGGCGGTCACGCTGTGCAAGGCATCGGCGCTCTTCGGGGCGAGTTGGGGCGACGACGGCACCATCGTGTTTGCGGAGCAACGAAACGGGGGCTTGCGGCGTGTGTCGGCCGTGGGAGGTACTCTCGAGTCGCTCACGACGCCTCAGCCAGGCGAGTACAGTCACCGGTTGCCCCACATGCTGCCGGGCGGCCACGCCGTGATCTTCACGACCTTGAATGGGCCGGATCTCTGGGACGACACGCAGATTGTGGTGCGGTCCCTTGACACTGGGCAGCAGACCGTGCTCGTTACCGGCGGAGCGGATGGGCGCTATGTGTCCACGGGACACCTGGTCTACGTGCGCCTGGGAACGCTGATGGTTGTTCCGTTCGACCCTGTTCGACTCGCCGTCACCGGGGGCGCAACGGGCGTGATCGACGGCGTGATGCAGGCCGCGGATCGTAACGACAGCTACATGGCCAATACGCTGGCAGGCCAGTTCACCGTGTCCGATACGGGGGCGCTCGTCTATCTCACGGGGGGCGCCGTGGCTGCCAGCGACCGCTCGCTGGCATGGGTGGATCGGCACGGAACGAGTCTGCCCCTCCCGGCGCCGCCGCGCTCATATTTTGGCCCACGGCTCTCGCCCGACGGCCAGCGCGTGGCCGTCAACACCCTTGGTCCCCTTCAAGTGTGGAGCGTCGACATCGCACGCGGTGCCCTCAGCCCGGTCACTGTTGACGGCCAGAGCGATCACGGCGTCTTTGCGCCAGATGGGAAACGGATCGTCTTCCGCTCGCGCGCCGCGGGCACAGAGGGCAACCTGTATTGGAAGGCCGCTGACGGGAGTGGGGCCGTCGAACGCCTCACCGACATGGGGCGCAGCCAGACGCCATCCTCCTGGTCGCCCGACGGGACGACGCTCGCCTTCATGGATGAGGGAGAGTCGAAGGGGTTCTTTCAGTTCGATATCTGGCTGTTGTCGATAGCCGATCGCAAGACCCGTGCACTGATTCACACCGCCGCCAACGAGATGACCCCTGAATTCTCACCGGACGGCCGGTGGCTGGCGTACGTGTCCAACGAGTCCGGACGCAACGAAGTCTACGTGCAGCCATATCCCGGCCCCGGAGAGCGTCACCTGATTTCCACCAACGGCGGCTGGCAACCCGCGTGGAGCGGGAGTGGTCGGGAACTGTTCTACGTACAGGGCGGGGCAGTCGGCGGCGGCGGTGTGACGACGCTCATGTCCGTCAAAATCGCGACGGCCCCGGCGTTTCAGGCGGGAACGCCAGAAGCGATGTTCGAGAGCGCTGATCTCAGAATTGCCTGGGGAAGAAGTTACGACGTTGCGTCGGATGGACGGCGGTTCTTGCTCACGCTCAAGAAGGAAGCGGCAACGAATCTGGCGCCCGCGCAGATGATCTTCGTGCAGCACTGGTTCGAGGAACTGAAGCGCCTCGTGCCCACACGCTGACATTTGTCGAACCGTGACCGACGAGCGATGGCCGCGCGTGAAGCGCTGTTTCAGGCCGCTGTGGAGCGGCCGACGCGCTCGATGTATCGACGGCCACGGTCGAGCGCGAATGGGCGGTGGCAAGGCCCGGGCTCCACCAGCGTTTGTCGATACCGCAAGAGCCCTTCGCCGGTTAGGGCGGCGCCTACGCTGAAGCTATACGACTCGCCTTAAAGCATCCATGACGCGTAACCAGCTTGTCACTCGGTTCCAACTGGCGCTGTTCTGGTCCATAACCCCCTCGCTTCGCTCGATTGTTCTGCAGCATCCGCTCGTCGGGACGCGCCGCCGAGCAACCTTTCGTACGTAGGCCCGAGCTTCAGCTCGGGCGATTAACGATCCCTCGTGACAGGCTGCAGGAGGGCAAGTTCGTCTGCGAGCAGTCCTTCGAGTTTCGTCTTCGTCACATTGACCGCGCGACAACCTGGACGGCAGTGGTAATAGGCGTTCCGTGGAATACTCTGTTGCTCCAGGAGACCGTCATGCGAAGAGGCTACGGCTTGTCTCTCCTGTTCCTGTTTCTGCTCTGCTCGACTGCGGGTGGCCAGAATACGAGGCCTGCACCGGACGAACGCTATACGGTTGCATACGCAAGCGTCGCCCCGCTCAACACGGACATCTTCGTCGCCGCAGGGGACGGTAGCGACGCAAGGCCCTTACTCGCACACCCGGGTCTCGACTACAACGCGTCGTTCTCGCCGGATGGACGCTCGATCGTTTTTACGTCAACACGGAACGGCTCGGCGGATATCTATCGCGTTGGTACTGACGGCGCCAGTCTTCAGCGGCTGACCGACGACCGGGCGTTCGACGATCAAGCTGTCTTTTCGCCGGACGGCAGATCGCTGGCTTTCGTTTCGAGCCGAAGTGGTCAGGCGGACATCTGGATTCTCGAACTGGCGACCGGCGCGCTCCGAAATGTGACGAACCATCCAGGGGGAGACTTCCGTCCGTCCTGGTCGCCGGACGGTCAGTGGATCGCGTTCTCTTCCGACCGCGACTCAAAGGGGCTGAAGTTCAATTTCGCTACTCTGCAAACAACCGACATCTACCTTGTCCGGACTGATGGTTCAGGACTGCGACGTGTCACCTCGCGCGACGCAGTTGCCGGAGGTCCGGCGTGGTCGGCAGATGGGAAGCGGCTCGCCTACCACGAGGCCGAGGTCAAGAGTCTCGGCCCGGAGCGCGGACCGTCACAGATTGTCAGCATCGACCTGGCGACGAACGAGCGACGGGCCCTGACGGATGGCGGCGGAGAGAAATGGTCGCCGCGGTGGATCGCTGGTGATCGCGTCGCGTACGTCAGCCGCGGTCCGGATGGCGGAATCGAGTTCGTGGGAGGCACCAAGGGAGCGCGCGGAGACATGCGCAGCCCCGCCTGGTCCGCGGACGGCCGCCGCATGGTGTTTCATCGCGAGATCGAGAGACCTTGGCCGCCCGTTTACCCTGGGCCGAGTCGCGAGCCGTCGTTTCGGCTCGTGCGCACCGGCATCTTCCCCTCTTACTCGCCGACCGGCGATCGACTGTTGGTGAACGACGAGAAACTCGCGCGCCTCCGCAACAGCGTTCTGGTGATGAACGCCGACGGATCGAAGCGTTCAACTCTGTTCGGTGATCCTGAGCGGAGCGCGCTCGCTCCAGTCTGGTCGCCTCGAGGAGATCGGATTGCCGTCGGTGTCGGGCGTTTCTTCCAGGCCCTGACCGGTCCCTCGACCGCGGACATCGCTCTGATGAGCGCCGACGGCAAGGATGTCCGCATCCTCACCGATGGTTCGGCCAACTATGGTCTTCCGAGCTGGTCCCCCGATGGACGCCAACTCGTCTTCCGCCTCGCCGGGAAGGAGCGGAACGGGCTTGTCATCGTCGACGTCGCGACGGGCGCCCTGAAGACGTTGACCGCCGGCGTTGCGCACGACAACTTCCCCTCGTGGTCACCAAAGGGCGATCGCATTTCCTTTACGAGTGATCGGGATGGTGACTACGAGATTTACACGATCCGGCCAGATGGCACGGACCTGCGGCGACTGACGAACTCGCCGGGGAACGACGCCCACAACTCGTGGTCGCCTGACGGAGAGTGGATCGTGTTCGCCAGCACGCGGGGCGGCTTCAAGGATGAAATGGCGCTGACCCCATTCAATCCGCAGCCGAGCGGCGACCTATGGGTCATGCGCTCCGACGGGTCGGATGTGCGGATGCTCACAGACGACCAGTACGAGGACGGGACGCCAAGTTGGCTCCCATTGTCACGCAGACGATGAGCCTGGACGCGCTCCAGTTCCAAACACCTTCCGCTTCGCTTTCTCTATGCGAAGCCCGTTCTGCATGTCGCCTCCAGGCGGTAGACTACGCCAGGCATCACTCTTCTGTGAGCGAAGGGAGTAGTTGCAATGCGCATACGCACACACGTTTGTGTGGTCGCTGGAATCATCTTGATGAGTGCGCTCGGTACCGCCCAGCAGGGTGCCCGTGGGGGAAGCTGGCCACGCGTTGGCGCCGATCAAGGAATGACGAGGTACGCGCCACTCGATCAAATCACCAGGAACAATGTGGCGCAGCTGCGCATCGCCTGGCGGCGGCCGACGGTCGATGTCAGCATCGCCTCGAAACTCCCCAGCGCCGCGTTCGGCAGTCTCCGCGCGTCGCCGGTGATGGTCGACGGGGTCCTCTACAGCCCCAACGGCGTCGGGCTCGTCGAAGCATCCCATCCCGGAACCGGAAAGACGCTATGGGTCCAGCAGCCGTTCGCCGACGAGCCGAATCAGGGACTGAGCGGTGGCGTCAGCCGCGGCGTCGCCTTCTGGAGCCAAGGCGACGAGAAGCGGGTCCTTGTCGTCCGCGGCGAGTACTTGATTGCACTCGATCCGAAGACCGGTGAAACGATCTCCACATTCGGAGACAAGGGCCGGGTCAACCTCAGAGCGGGTCTGGGGCCGCTGGCCACCAGGTATTCGTGGGCGGGCGTCCCGCAAGTATGTCGCGACGTCGTCATCGTCGGTGTGTCCTCGACGACGCCAGAGGGGGCTGATTCGCCGACCCGCAGGGAGGCGGCGCCCGGCAACGTCCAGGCGTTCGATGTGCGGACGGGCAAACCGCGGTGGCAGTTTCGCGTCATCCCCAGG
>Ga0114129_10015432_pt1 | contig 10866 bp, 10 predicted proteins | sample RhiMetdeltSRZDD1_FD_80071 | JGI IMG/M metagenome (GOLD analysis project Ga0114129, IMG submission 80071) | Populus rhizosphere microbial communities from Tennessee, USA - Rhizosphere MetaG P. deltoides SRZDD1 (version 2) (version 2) | ecosystem: Host-associated > Plants > Roots > Rhizosphere >... | reverse complement strand
TCACGCTATGCGCGGGGTCGGCTCCCATCCACAGGGTTCCGGTCTCGTGGTGCGTGGTGCCCAAGCCGTCGCGGATGACCTGTGCCGGGGCGCCACTGCCAAACAGATTCGCGACCTGCTGCATGGTGGCATCCATGACATTCCACAGCTCATTGTCGCGCGGCCCGGGTGTCAGGGTGACGCGGGCGCGTCGAATGCCGTACTCATCGGTGCCCGGATCAAGCTCGACCCGGCTCAGGTGAGTGCTCAGATCGGTTGGATCAGCCGGCTCCATCTCGCCGATGCCGCGAATGGCAATCGCGACATCCGTGTCGGTCGACGCCCGCAGCTGATCAAAGAAGTCGACGTCCGGGATCTTCCGGAACAGCTCGTCCTCGGCGCCAACCGTGCTGCCGCCGCCGGTCGCCGTGATCTGCAGGTGAAAACGTCCGAGCAAATCGCCGTTTGCGCGGGTACCGCGGCATTTGACGAAGAACGCCGCCGTCTGCACCTCGCTGACCGCCGGCGAAAGGCCCGGGATCGCCGTTCGCGGCACGCGGATCACCACGTTGGAACGCAAGTGGGCGATCAGGTTCTTGCCGATGAGGGGCCAGGTGGGCAGCCCGCTTCCGTCGAAGGAAACCAACGCAAGACGGGCGCTCTCGATCGTGCCCAGCGCGATGACGACCACGCCGGCGGGGGCCAGCTCGATAAAGCCGTTGCTCGTATCCACGCCCGTGATCCGCCAGGTGCCCGCGGCTGTCGGTGTCGTGCGCAAGGAGAGCACGTGCGTGTCCGGCAGAACCATGAATTCCTTGTTGGCATCGTTCCCCTGCGAATCCGCGACGGCGGTGCGCGCGGCTTTCATCAGCAGGGGCACGGTGCTGAACTTGTTGAGCGGAAAGAAACCGGCGTGGGGCGGGCGTGCCTGAACCGCGAGCGGCGCTTCCAGCTTCAACAGATTGAGAAGATCGGCTTGCGACAGTCCGCCGGTCGAACTGAGCCCGAGAAGCTGCGCCGGATCCGCACCGGGCTTGAATAGGGGGGAGGGTGGCAACGTCGCGAGCGGAATGGCCGCAGGGACCGTGCCGAGATTATCAAACAATTGCCGGCGCAGCGCGTTCTGCAATTCGCCGAAGATAAAGTCGTTCGCCTCGTCGACGCCGATCTGGCGCGAGCTCTCGTCGAAATACCGCCCCTGCAGATCACCGACCGTCGGCGTCGGCCAGGACGTCATCTCCTCGTCGAGCAAGCGCGGCGACCAGCCACCCCAGTACAGCGACCGGCCGCCGACCGTGTAGGCAAGGCCTTTGAACGGAATGGACGATTTCCAGGGGATCCCCCAGATCTCGTTGCGCGGCGGCTCCGGTTGCGGGGCGTTTTCGTTGAGAAAGAACGGCGCGAAGGGGTCGGTGAGGCCCTGGATGCCGGTGTTCTGGACATGCTCCGGGATGGTAAAGAGCCCGGCTTCGATCACCAGTGTGCGAAGCCCGCCGCCGACCTGCTTTTGTCGGAACCAGATATGTTCGGCGATCGCCGAGCCGAAGGTGCCGCCACCGACAACGATCACGTCGAACGGCCGGCCTCCAGCCGATTTCCAGGCATTGACCTCAGAGATGTCATTGCAAAGGTAGCGGCCTTCCACGTCCTTGGTGAAAGACGTTCTTTCTGTAACCTTCGCCATGTTCCACTCCTCCTGGTTTGAGAAGCACCATGGCCGGCTGCCCAGAGCTGAACGATTTTCAGGAGTCGTACATTTGGGCCGCCTGCGGCTTCCCAACAGCGCCAATTCTAGGCCGTTCTATTTGCGCGTCTGTGCGTCTACTCACACTCACTGGGATGATTTCCTCCGTGTCACTTTGGTGTATCGAATGAGGGGACCGGCCTGCGGGTCGTCTCCATCGAAGTGGACCACCGCGCCCGCCGGCGCTTCGCGATGTTGCCCGAAGTCCGCGACGTGGGCGGCTTCAATCACTTGCGCGCACGGATCCTGCGCGAACTCCGTCAGTGCCAGGAGTTCAGCGGGGCTTGCGCCGCCGATGCGCCAGGATGACTCGAAGACTCCCGAGCGGTGTCGCCCTTCACTGTCGATGCCCTGGCCAACGTCGTAGTTGCGCCGTGAGGCAATAAACCCGGGATAGGCCCGCATGGCCTCGTCATATCGTCTGGCTTTGGCCACGCCGGCGCGCATCTCGGGCCGCATCGGGAGAGCATCGAGTGCTTCCCACCCGCCGCGCACGCAGATCAGATCGGAGCCGCCATAAACGGACCGGCCCTCATTGTCGGTCGTGGTTCGCTGCGTGCCGTAATAGGTGATCCGGAGCGGGTCGAGCGCAATGTGGCCGACGCTCAACGTGCTGACCTGTCGGAGGTCCTCTTCGAGCACCAGTCCATACGTCGCCATTTGCTCCGCGGGTATCTGCTCCAGCACGGCATCGAGCTCATGCGGGGTCTTCACGAGCGTCTGACCTTTTCCGGACGCACCGAGCGGATTCTTTGCTCTGACCGATCCGCGTCCGAGCATTCGCTTCGCGGCCAGATGAGCATCGTGCACGCTGAAGACGGTATAGCCGGGCAACACGATGTCGCGCACTTTCTCGGCGAAAGCGGCGGACCAGCCTTGCGGCCGCTCGGCATCATGATCGACGAGCTCGTGCGTGATGGCTTTCGTCTTGACGAAAGGATGGGGCACCACGCCACCGTAGAGATCGTGGCAGGAGCGAATGCCAAGGGAGGAGGCCTCGTCCGAGAGCAAGGTGTCGTCGGGAACGAAGAAGACAGGGGCGCGATAGTCGTGCGCGCCATCATGACAGCCCCGAAAATCATAACGCTTGAGCCGGGCGATGGCCTTTGCATCCGCATCGAGCATGATTTTCTGGTGCGCACGCAACCGGCCTCCCAGTTTCGAGAAGTAAACCACGACGACGCCATTTGGCACGATCCCTCCGCGCGGGCGCTGCTGCGAAGGCGCCGCCGATCGTTCAAAGTCGGGGGGCACGGCGACACTCATTCCGGCGCCCTTTCCTCGGGCGGCTTTATGTGTCGGAACGAAAACAGCAGCGAAAGGTCGTAGACGATCTTCAGCACGCCGCAGATCACCAGCGGGAGCGCGGCAAACGACGTCGAGAGCAGGGCGCCGGACAGTGCCGGGCTGATCGCCGATGCCAGGCTGCGCGGCACCGCGGTCACGCTCGCCGCCGCCGTCCGCTCGGCCGGCGTGACCACCGCCATGACGTAGGACGTGCGCGTCGGCACGTCCATCTGCGACAGCGCGGAACGCACGAGGAGGAGGCCGAGCACGATCGTGAGATTCGGCGAGAACGCCGCAAGAATGAGACAGATGCTCGATGGAATGTGGGTGAAGACCATCGTGTTGACGAGACCGAAGCGCTTCCCGAGCTGCGCCGCGACCGGGTACGAGAAGGCGGTGAGAACGTTGGACCAGAAGAAGAACGCGCTCGCGGCGGCAAGCGAGAGCTCGAAGCGTTCGAACAGCCAGAGGGCAAGGAGCGATTGGACGGTAAAGCCGCCGGCAAACGAATCCAGACTGAACAGTGCGGCAAGCTTGTAGACGGTTCGCCGCGATGGGCCGAGGGCCGTGGCTTGCGGCGCCGCGTTCTGTGCCTTTGTGTGGGGGAGGCGTGCATAGAATAAGGCGCCCACCAGGCCGAGTGCGGCATAGACGTAGAACATCGCTTGCAGCGCGCCGATCTTGTCCATTCCCCGCGCAACCAGCCAATCCGGGGCGCCCGCGGCGAGCGCGCCGGCGGCGATGGAGAGCGCCCCGATCAGGCTATAGCGCGCGAAAATGTGCGTCCGGTCCTTGTCCGCTGCGCCTTGTGCGAGCGACGCCTGTTCGAGCGGGATATGCACCCCGATGTCGCCGGTGGTCGGATTTATCGTGCCGATGAAAGCGATCGCCGCGATAAAAACGAGGTGCTGGACATTCGGGATTGCCATCCCGGTCACCACCATCAAGACCGCACAGGCCAGAAGCAGCGTGCGCACGTCGTAGCGGGGCGCCAGGAATCCGATCGCCAGGGTCGTGGCGGCCGAGCCGAGAAGCGCGGCGGTCGCCACGATGCCGATCTGGAATGGGCTGAACCCGACCTCCAGCAAATAGGCCGGCAGGATGATGGCCGCGAACCCGTCGCCGAAACCGCGCGCTGCCCGCGCCGCGTAGAGGCAGAAGACCCCCGACCGTCCGCCCGCGCCCAGGCGTCCGAGCAATCCCGCACGACGATTGACGAGCGGCACCATCGATCAATCGGCCGGCGTCACGGTGAAATCGTCGAAATACACATGGCTGTCGGCCTTGGACCACAGGCCGATGCGCCCCGAGACTGGCTGGGGCAGGACGTGCTCCAGGTAGAGCTTGCCGTCGAGATAGCCGGCGACCTTGTTTCCGGCGATCCGGACCTTGAGGTCGTGCCACTGGCGCGTTGCGGTCGGGGTGTTGCGAATCCAGGTGACCGAGGAGCGCTTGCCCTTCTCGAACTTCCACAGCACCAGATTGTTTTCGAGCGGATTGGCGCGGATCGTCAGATAGTCGCCGTTGGGCTTGAGGTTGAACAGGATCCCGGCGCCCTGATCGATGCGCCCCGAAATTCCTTCGAACCGCACGGAGATTTCGCCGTCACGGAAATCCGTCACGTCCTTGGCCACGACGTAGGGGAAATAGGCATAGGCCTGGACCCGGTCGAGGAACTCGGCGTAGCGGTCGCCATAGAGCGCGCGCGCCTTGTCGGCGATGCCGGCCGAGGTCTGTCCCTCCTTCCACTGGCGGCCGTCGACGGCGAGCACCTTGTTGTTGCCTTCGGACTCGATCCGCCACACCCCCACGACGCTCACGAACGATTTTGGCTCGCCGCCGACGGTCTCGTCCGTGAAGTCGATTTTCAGCGGCTGCGTGGCGCGAGCGCCCAACAGCAAAACGCCGAGGGCGACGCAAGCGACCGCCGCGACGATGCTGCTCTTGATCGTGTTCATGGTTGACCTCCGTCTTTGACGAGTTGTGCGGGAAGCGCGGGCGCGCGGTGGGCCCACCACCAGCCGAGGACGATCAGCAATGGAAGGCCGGCGAAGAACCACAGCAGGGCAGGCCGCGCGTCGGCGACCAGCGGGTAACCGGGGTAGTCCTCGCCCGCGCCCGGCGGGGGAACCGGCCTTTCGGCCAGCGCATAGAGCAGCGGCAGAATCTCGCGCGGGCTGGTCGAGCGGCTCTTGTCGGTGCGGCCCGCATAGGAATACTCGATCTCGCCGTAAGCCTCCTCGCCGGTGCTGCCGACGACGCTCTGGCCTGTTGTGGCGAGCCGGATGACGACGCCTGGAACGGCCCGCTCGAGCTTCGCCAGAACGTTGCGGCGCAGGTCGACGTAGCGCGGGTCTTCCGGCGCCAGGCGAACGGTGATGAGCAGCGGCGCGCGAAGCTCAGCGAGCGCCCGCTGGTCGGCGGCCGAAAACGAGTTGCGCCGATCCTCAGCGAGGTCGACCGAGGAACCGAGCCGCGTGGCCAGGGCGAATACGACGGCGACGGCGGCGACGCACGCGCACGAACGCAGGAGCTTGGTGCGCGGCGGAATCCCGGGATGCAGCCACACTGCTGACAGCGCGGCGAAGCCGGCGATCGCGGCCACGACCCCCAGCAGGAGGCCGATGGAGAAAAGTCCCTGCTCGAAGGTGCGCAGCGTCTGCGTCAGCGACAGTCGCGCAACCCAGTCGAGCGCGCCGGGTTGCCCGGCCAAGGCGAAATCCAGAACCCAGGAGCCGATCGTGAAGGCGAGGGCGATGATCGCCGCTGTTGCCGAGCTTTCGGAAATGCTCGCCGCAAACAGCGCAATGGCCCCGACCAGCAGGCCGTAGAGCAGATGGCCGAAAAGGAGATCGGCGGTTTCCGGGGCATGGAGATGCCCGCCGAGCGCGGCCCAGATCACCACCGCGGAGGCCGCCGGAACGAGCGCAAGCAGCCAAGCGCCGAAGATCGCCGTCATCTTGGCGGCGATCAGCGTCGGCACCCGGTAGGGCAACTGCACCAGCAGGCGCAGCGCGCCGGTTTCCTTTTCGCGGCCGAGGCTTCGAATGGCAACGAACGGAAACAGCAAGGTCACCGCAACGTAGAGCGCGCCGAAGGTGGGGACCAGAACGCCGTCGAGGGGTGAGAGCCCGCTCGCCAGCACAGGCGAGTCGCGGGCCGCGGCGCTCGCCTCGCCGTAGAGCACGACCGCCTGCCAGAAGCTGTAGCCGACCAGCGGGCAAAGGATCAGCAGCATGGTCCACAGCGCGCGGCCGCTCACGATCTCCCGCAGCTCCTTGGCGAGCAAGGGGCGCAGTGGAGCACCGCGAACGGGGACTGCGTCAGGTGAGCGCAAGGAAGACGTCCTCCAATCCGGCCGCCGGCATCCCGGTCTGCGCGCGCAGGTCCGCGAGCGTGCCGATGCCGCGGACCCGGCCGTCGGCGAGCAGCACGAAGCGGTCACAGACCCGTTCGGCGTCGATCAATTGATGAATGGCCAGAACCAGCGTGCGTCCGTTGCTCGCAACGTTGCGAACCACAGCCATGATTTCCCGCGTTTGCCGCAGATCGAAGCCGTCGAACGGCTCGTCCATCAGCAGCAAGGGTTGCGGCGTGATCAGCGCGAGCGCCAGCATGAGCCGTCGGCCATACCCTTTCGACAGCGCGCCGACCTGCTTGCGCAGGACCGGCGCGAGGCCGAGCGCGCCAACGGCTTGCGCCGTGATGCTTGCTGGCCTGCCATAGGCCGCCGCGAAGAACTCGACCACGCGTGCAACGTATTGCTCGTCCCACGGGCGCAGCCCGTCCGGCAGGTAGAACATGAACTCGCGACGGCGCGACGGGGCAGGGGACGTGCCGCGCCAGAGAATGCGTCCACCGTCCGCGGGCGCCAGGCCGGCGACCGCCTCGAGCAGCGTGGTCTTGCCCGACCCGTTGGGCCCGATCAGGCCGAGCACTTCGCCGGCATTCACCGTAAACGAAATGTCGACGAGCGCCCGTTGCTCGCCGTACCGTTTGGCCACGCCGACGACCTGCATCAGCGCCGTGGGGTGCTCCGCGGTCCGGTTGCGCGCGATGGCGGTCGATCCGGTCATCGCCGCACCTAATTTCGCCGGACAAAAAGCACGAGCCGGACGACGTGCTGGTTTTTCTCGGTCTGATCCGTGCTCAGCGTGAGGGACAGCGGGGGGCCTGCATGGTGCAGGACGACATAGCGTGAAGACGACCGATCATTGGCCTCGGCCCATGCCTCCCCGAGGCAGGCTTTGATGCCCTGCAGGGTCCTGGCTTGTGCCGTCTCGGCGTCCTCCGCGGTCGCGAGCGGTTGCGAATCGCAGGTATAGGTTGCCGGCCCATAGAGGGAGCAGTCGCTCCAACCGGTCAGCGCGAGATCGGTCTCGCGAAAATTGCCCTCCCGCGCCTTTCCGGCGATGGCGGCGAATCTCTCCCGCGTCATCGCAAGCGCAGTGACCCGCTTGAGCTCCGAGCAATATGCCGGTGCTGCGGATCCCATGTCCTGCGCCGAGGTCATTGTCGGTAAGCTCGCCAAAGCGAAAACAAACATCATGCGATTTCTCATCGTCGATTGTCCCAGATGGTCAGATCCTCCAGAGCCGCCATGCAATCAGAGCTCAGTGGCGAACGGGGCCCGTTCGCCACAGCGGAAAGCCGAAGGTCACGCCTGCCCTTACTTCGTCAACGGGCCGAGCATTGGTGATCGCATGGCGCACCGCGACATCAACGGCGACATCCTCGTTGACTTGCCAGATCAATCCCACGAGCCCGGAAACCGTTTCGAACTGCCCGAATTCCTTCTCGTAGAAGACCTCGGCGACGGGTCGCACGGTCCATTTCCCCGGCCCCTCGACAATGGTGCCAACAAAGATATCTCCATGGTGTTCGCGCGTGAGCGTCGTTGCTGCGTTCAGATGGATCGCTCCCCAATCCCAACGCTGCGACACGATCCAGGCCGCGCTCGCCCCAAATCCCGAATCCCCGATGCTGTCCGGCAGAAGCACTCCAAATTCCGTGGCGACGCTTGGGCCGGCCTTGTCTTGCAGGCTGCCCGGCCTAACCACGCCTTTCAGGAATGCGCCCGCCGCCGTGAGGCTCGAGGGACCTGAGGGGGAGAGAGGCGTCTGCACCAGACCCTCGAGAACGCCTTCCCATCCTTCGGTCAGACCGAAATTGAAGCGTGTTGCAGGCGCAATCAGGGTCGTACCGGACTCATCGTGCAAAGGGCCCGCGGGCTGCAATTCGACTTCCATTTTTCCCGGATCGGCAACCGCCGCATCGGTGCCGTCGAACGGACGGAATGCGAAAGCAGGCGTAGCCGTCGTCGCGACCAAGCATAGCCCGGCAATGGATAGCCGGAGCTTGACCGACTGCTTCGATGGCGAGATTTGACGGGATTCGATCATGTCGCAACTCACGCAGTTGAGATTTAGGGCATCGGGCGGAATACCCAAATGCTCGCGGGCTGCCCTGCCTCCGCCCTCGCCGCGACCAGCAGCCGGTCCAGTTCGGGAACGAAGAGCGACGTCCGCGCTCCAGAAACCGTGGCAATGTGTGCAACAGGTTTGTATTCGCCGCCCTCTGCCTCGAGCACATCGAGGAACCCATCGCCGCAGCTGACATAGGCGCGGCTGCGTTTCGCGTCGAAGAAGAGGTCGTCAGCATCGCCGCAGATGTCCAGACTGGCCATGCGCGCGCCGTCTGCGATCGAAAAGACGGCGAGCTTCGCAGGGTTGCGAAAAACGGTAAGGAGCTGTCCGGCGTCTCGGCGAAGCGCCATTGGAAAATTGTCGCCGGCAATCGTGATGGGCCAGTTTGCCGTCGGCTTCCCGGACTGGCGATCCACGACGGCGATTGTGCGCGCCTTGGGAAGATTGACGAAAACCTGACTGCTTGCCGGGTCGAGTTGAAAACTCTCGGGATGGACCGGCAATGGAATGTCGACGATCCTCTGGGAATTCTTGGCGTCGATTACAGCCAGACCGCCGCTGCCATATCCAACCAGAATGCGATTGGTGGCGCTGTCCACGCGGATATTGTCGGCGTCCTCACCAAGATCGATCTGTCCGGCCGCGGCATAATCTGCCCCCGAGAAGACGCGCACCGATCCATCGCCCGCGTTGGCGACGTAAAGCGCATCCAGCGACGGCACGTATCCGACGCCCTGCGGCTCCTTCAATCCGCCAATTGTCTGAATGACCTCCTGCTTCTTGAGGTCGACGATCCCGACAGTGTCGTTGCCGAGCTCGGCAACGAAGAGGCGCTGTCTCGCCAGATCAATCGCCATGTGATCGATTCGACCGCGCACGTCGCCGAGGGGAATCTTGGCTTCGAGCTGCAGCGGCACCGGATTTGCCGTCTGCGCAACTGGCCGACCAATCCCGACCAACTGCGTCGCCGCTGCGATAGATATCGAAAGCGCGAAACCTCGAAACATGGTCATCAAGTACGTCTTTCCTTGCACGCGCCCCAACATCCATCGGCTCGGGCGGTCACGTCCGAGCCGCGATTCGCTCCTGGGGATACGCAACTCTCGTCAACCCGCCACAGGTTCGCCGGTGACGAGGTCATAGAAGGTGGTCTTGGTGGTATTGCCCTGCGCGGTCATGACCTCGAACACAGGCTTGCCGTTGCGGACCTTTTCCTTCACGGAAAAAACGGTGCCCTGCGCCGAGGCCTTCTGGATGATCGCGGGGATGGTCATCTTGGTCATCGACAGCAACGAGTGGTACTGCGCCGACCGGGCGATATGCTTGAAGTCGGCGAATACCTCCTTCTTCGGAGCCCAGGTTGCCGCGCTGGCGTCGCCCGAATATTCGATGAAGGAGTTGTCCTCGGCGGGGGTATTGAATCCCTTCGCCGAGGTGTAAATCGACAGCATGAGCTTGCCGTCTTCCATTTCGTACTTGGCCTCCGTGGGCACTTCTGTTCCCTTGGCGACCTGAGCGATCCCCTGCTGCAAGCTGACTTTTGCGCCGCTCATCGCCTTGACCAGAGCTGCCTGGTTTCCATCTTCGCACCAGGCTGCAAAGCTGCTTCCCAGCATCGCCGCGCCAAAGGCGGCGACGAATTTCAGATTTCTGCTTGTCATGTAGTCCTCCATCTACGCGCGCTGGATTGCGCTTCTTGTCGTAACTCTTGCTGTCATCGACGGATGAAATGGCCGCCGCGTCATCGCCGTTAGCGATCGCTGCGGACTATTTGCGTCCCGTCGGCTGCTCGACGACCCCTTGCAATGGCAGCAGGCCTTGGCGTCGCAGCTCGACCTTTTTTCCCGACATCCACACCTCGTAGCAGTTGGCCGGCGGCTCATTCTCGAACTCGATGCAAAGCTGATCCTTCTCGACCCTCCATTTGCCGGTTCGCTTGCGTCCCATCGACGTGCTCGTGACCGTCCCGCTCCGCTCGTAGAGCTCGCGCCAGTGCACTTCGTCGGTCAGCTCCATGCCGGCGATCCTGGCGCGGATTTGGCCAGCGGAGAGCTTTTGAAGCTTCTCTTCGGCGAGGGCGCCCGACGCCAAAACCACGACCAGTGCCGTCGTGGCGGCACCCAGAAGCGCGATCAGCGCGGCCACTGGTCTCTTGGTGGTGCTCATTGTGGCCATCGCGTTTTCCTAGGACGACCGGCGCGGTACGCGAAAGCATTCGCGGGTCGTGCCGCCTTTCAGGACTTCGACGCCGGGCCGTTGCATAGCGACCCGGCGTTACGCCGACGTTCAGCCGTTGCAGTTCAGCTCTTGGCGCTCGCGGTCTTGTCGAGCGCGGCGCGCAGACCGCGGGCCAACTTCACAGCGTCGTCGTTGGCCCAGAAGTGCATGAAGATGAGACGCGGCTGCTCGGTGAGCATGTGGCTGTGAATC
>Ga0114129_10015430_pt1 | contig 10868 bp, 9 predicted proteins | sample RhiMetdeltSRZDD1_FD_80071 | JGI IMG/M metagenome (GOLD analysis project Ga0114129, IMG submission 80071) | Populus rhizosphere microbial communities from Tennessee, USA - Rhizosphere MetaG P. deltoides SRZDD1 (version 2) (version 2) | ecosystem: Host-associated > Plants > Roots > Rhizosphere >... | reverse complement strand
GCCAGCACCAGCACCGCGATCAGCGGCGATATGCGGGCGCCGAAGACCACGCGCGAGAACACGTCCCGCCCGACTTGATCGGTCCCGAAGTAGTGGAGGGCGGAGGGCGGCTCGAGCGTTTGGAGCGGATGCGTCGCGCTGCCTGCGTCCTCCGGGTACGTAGCGATGAGCGGAGCGAGCACGGCCACCAGGAAGATCGCGATGCACATCGCGGCGCCGACCGCGAGGAGCGGGTTCCGCCGGATGACCCCGGGCACGCTGCGGAGGCGGCCCGGTGGAGCCAGTACCTCCTCGCGGCTCTCGATATCCGGGTAGCTGGGGACCCTCGACATCAGTTCACCCGGATCCGTGGGTCGATCGTAGCCTGAACGATGTCGACGACGAGGTTGCCGAGCACGTACACGATCGCGACGAACAGCGTGACGCCGAGGATCGCCGGCGTGTCGAGCGCCCCGATCGCATCGGCCGCGTAGCTGCCGAGCCCCGGCCGGTTGAAGATCGCCTCGACCAGGAACGTGTTCACGAGCGCGTACGCGAACACGAGCGCCAGCAGCGCAACGACCGGGCTCCACGCGTGCCGGAGGGCGAAGCGCCCGAACACGCTCCGCTCGGAAAAGCCGAGTGCCCGTACCATCCGCACGTGGTCCTCGCCGATCGTGTCGAGGACCGAGGCGCGCACCATCCGAGTGATGACGCCGGCAGGGTAGGCCGCGATCACGATCGCCGGAAGGATCACGTGATAGAGCGCGCTGCCGAACACGGCCCAGTTGCCGGTCAGCAACGCGTCGACGATCGGCATGTTCGTGATGGTGTGGAGGGGGCTCGTGTAGTCGAGGTTCGGGTCGTACGTTCCGGCGACCGGCAGGAGGTGCAGCCACTGGAAGAACACGAGCTGGAGCACGATCGCCAGCCAGAACGACGGCATCGAGACGCCGACGACCGCGACCAGGCGCGATCCCACGTCGGGGACCTTGCCCTTCCACCGGGCTGCCACCAGGCCGAGCGGGATCCCGACGGCCAGCGCGAGCAGCATCGAGATGGTCACGAGCTCGATGGAGGCCGGCGCGCGGCGCCCGATGTCGTCGAGCACGGGGCGGCGGGTTCGAAGGGACACACCCCAGTCGCCGCTCGCGATCCCCCCGACGTACTGGGCGATCTGGGCGGGGAGCGGGCGATCGAGCCCGAGCTTCTCGCGTGCCTTCTCGATCTGCTCGGGGCGTGCGCGAGGGCCGGCCCACGTGGCCGCGGGATCGCCGGGGACGACGCGCGCGACGACGAACGTGAGCACGACGACGCCGAGGACGACCAGCGCGGCGAGCGCCAGCCGCCTCACGACGAACCGCGTCACGCGGCGGGCGTCAGCTCGTAACCGAAGACCACGTTCGGGTAGGCCGGGTTGTCCACGAAGCCGTCGACCGAGCTCAGCATGGCGCGCTGGTACACCTGCGTGTACAGCGGGATCGCCGGCGCGTCGTCGAACAGGATCTGCTGCATGTCCCCGTACATCTGGGTCGCCTGATCACGATCGGTTGCGGCGACGACTGAGGCCTCATCGATGTCGGAGTCCAGGCTCGGGTTCGAGTAGTACGCCAAGTTGAAGAACGGCGCCTTCTCGGTGCGGAACAGGTTGTAGAACCAGGACACCGGATCGGGGTAGTCCGGCCACCAGTAGAAGATGAAGATGTCCTGTCGCTCGGCGGGGTTCGCGGACTTCCCCTGGTCCCACTGGGTCTGCCACTGCAGCCCGCGGACGTCCACGTTGACGTTGAGATCGGCCAGGTTCGACTTCATGAGCGTCGCAACGAGCTCCTCGTCGGCGTCGCCCTTCAGGTAGGTGAGCGAGAGGTCGATCGGCTCGCCGTCGGGCCCGTACCCCGCCTGTTCCAGCATCGATCGCGCCTCGTCGACGTTCTGCTGGTACTCGAGGCCGTCGGTGTGGCCCCACAGGCCCGGCGGGACCACGCCCGAGAGCGGATCCGCCGCCCCCTCGAGGGCGGCGATGATGCCGTTGTAGTCGACCGCCTTCGTCACCGCGTCGCGGACCTGCGGGTCGGCGAGCGGGCCGTCGGCCGTATTGAGCATGCCGAGCAGGGTCTGCCACGACGGGGCGCTCTCGGTCTTGAAGCCGTCCTGCCCCTCGAACGAGGCCCACAGCTGCGGGCTCATCCTTTGGACCATCGAGACCTCGCCGGCGCGCAGGAGCTGCGCGGCGGTGTTCGCCTCGGGCGTCACCCGGAAGACGTAGCGCTCGTAGTGATCGGCGTCGTCCCACCCGCCCCAGTAGTCGGGATAGGCCTCGAGGCGAAGCTCGACCTCGTCGCCCGGGTTGTACTCGGAGACCATGTACGGGCCGGTGCCGGCGTCGTTGCCGTCGGCGAACCAGTCGCCGAGGTCCTGCCCGCCGCTCGCGGTGGTGTCGTAGATGTAGGCCGAGTACGTGCCGGACGAGACGAGGTCGAGGGGCGACGGGTACGACAGGTGGAACACGAGCGTGGTGTCGTCGGGTGCGTCGATCTTCTTCACCGCGCCCCAGATGTACGCGGCGCCCTCGCCGATCTCCATCGTCCGCTCGATCGCGGCCTTCGCGGCCTCGGCGGTGAGCGGGTTGCCCGTGTGGAACGTCACGCCGGGGCGGAGGTTGAAGGTCCACGTGAGGCCGTCCTTCGACGAGTCCCAGGACTCGGCTAGAAGCGGTTCAACCTCCTGGGTGTCGGCGTTGTAGCGCGTGAGCGTCTCGTAGATGTTGTGGAGGGCGATGACCTCGTTCGAGTAGCCGGTCGCGGGGTCCCAGCCGATCATGACTTCGGAATTGACCGAGTAGGTGAAGGTGTCCGGCTCAGCGTTCGTGCCCCCGCCGGTGGTCGTCCCTCCGCCTTCGTCTCCCGTGCAGGCGGCCACCGCAAAGGCGAACGCGGCCACCACCACGACCCATCGGAACCGGGCAGATCGCATGGTCTCCCCTCCCTGATCGGTGTCTCCGGCGTCAACCCCAGGCGAGCGGCCCGCCGGCTTTGACCCTTATACGTACAGCAGGATCGGTGAGGTATGCCAGGGGAACCTCCTCTATCTCGACCACCTCGACGCTCTCGCGGGCGGCTCCTGCCGAGACCGCGCGCTCGATCGCCTCCTGAGACGCCTCGGAGATGGCGGCCTCGCGGCCTCCCGTGCCCAGGTGGAAGACGCGGTCGACTTCCCCGCTCACCGAAGCGATCGCGGCCCCGATCGCGTTCGCCACCTCGGAGTCGTCGGGCCGAAGGACCTCGCTGGAGCCGGCCAGGTCCTCGGGCACGAGTGGCGAGCCGCCGCCGACCGCGACCAGCGTCACCGGCTCGCGCGATGTCTTCACGCGATCGGTCGCGTCGGCCAGCATCGCGTCGGAACGGGCGATGGCGGCGGTGAGGAGCGCGTCGTGTGCGGCGAGGACGTTCGCGTCGCCGAGCGAGAAGCGTCCGGCGGCGGTTCCCGCGTCCGTGAGGGTCGGCGTTGAGCCGCCGAAGACAAGGGCCTCCTCCCCGATCCGGTAGCCCACGCTCTGAGGACCGAGCGCGTCCTCGGTCACGATCGTGCCTCCGCCAAGCGCGATCGTGACGAGGTCGGGCATCCGGAAGTTCGTCCGGATCCCACCGATCTCGACGCCGAACGAGGACTCGCGCGGGAAGCCTCGAACGAGCACTCCGACGTCCGTCGAGGTCCCACCGACGTCGATCACGAGGGCGTCGGTTCTCCCGGTGAGGTACGCGGCGCCGCGGATGCTGTTCGCCGGCCCGCTGCCGATCGTCAGCACGGGGAAGCGGATGGCGAACTCGAGATCCATGAGTGTGCCGTCGTTCTGCGCGAAGAACGTGACGGGGCGAAGGCCGTTCCGCTCGAGCGCTCCGGCGATCGCGCTCGTCACGCCACGCGCGACGTCGATGAGCGAGGCGTTCAGGACGGTGGCATTCTCGCGCTCGAGCAGTCCGAGGGAGCCGATCTGGGAGCTGAGCGAGATGGGCAGGTCGCCGAGCTCCTTGCGGACGATCTCCTCGGCCGCGCGCTCGTGCTCGTCGGAGACGGGCGCGAACACGCTCGCGATCGCGATCGCGTGCGCCCGGCCGGCGACCTCGCCGGCGAAGCGCGCGACAGCCTCGGTATCGAGCGGTGAGAGCTCGCGCCCGTCGAACTCGATTCCGCCCTTGACGATCTGCTCGCCCGCCGAGATCACGGCGCGCAGGTCCGCCGGCCAGCCGAACAGCGGCCGGATGGCCTGCGTCGCTGGGCCGCCTAGGCGCAGCACGCCGACGCGGCGAAGCCCCTGCCGTAGGAGGACAGCGTTCGTCGCGTGCGTCGTCCCGAACATCGCATGCGTGATCCGCGTCCGGTCGACGTGTTCGGCGACGCCAGCGAACGCGGCCTCGATCCCCGACGTCACGTCCGGCGATGTAGGCACTTTTGCCTTCGCGAGCAGACGGTCGTCGGCGTCGAGCACGACGGCGTCCGTGTTCGTGCCGCCCACGTCCACGCCGAGGCGAAGATCAGGCGAGGGCATGCAGGTCCTCCACTGGCGCGTAGTCGAGGTCATAGCCGAAGTGCCGCGGCCCCGCGAGCTCGAGACCGCGCGCTGTCCGCCAGATCGGATCGCACGGGAACGCGATCACGGTCACGCGCTGCCCGTACCGTAGGCGCTCGGTCGAGATCGCGTTCGCGGACTGCGTGTCGAGCACGGTGATGATGTCGGGGACCATCGCGAGCGCCCGGGCACCTTCGAGCGCGACGAGGTTCTCGTTCTGGATCTCGAGCCGAAGCGTTCGTCCGGCGTCGGCGTCGAGGCCCTCGATCGTCGCCGAGCCGCGGACGAACCCCGCGGTCGTGCGCCGTTCGACGTCGACGATCTTGCCCACGATGAGTCGGGCTGCGTGGATCTCGCGGGCGAGGGCGTCGACTGGGTCGTGCTCGGCCTCGGCCACGACCGAGCCGAGCCGGACGGCGAGCGACACGGCGTGGTTCACGACGGCGCCGGCCTTCGCCTGCTCGACCGTTAGCTGGTACTCGCTCGACCACGACATGCCGCCGAACTCGACCGCTGCCGCGCGCTCCATCCGCTCCATCCAGTCGCCATCGGTGGCACGAAAGACGATCACGTTGCCGCGTTCGTCGGTCATGACGGCCGGGTTCGGTGAGATGCCGGCGATCTCCATCGTGACCTGCGGGATCTCGGGGAACGCGCGGCCCATACCGTCGGCGTCGACGACCGGCAGGCCGAGCCTGGCGGCCCACACCACGGGGATGACGCCGTTCGAGCCGCCGATCTCCGCTGACATCAACGCGACGACCGGTCGGTTCCACAGGGTCTCGACCATCTCGCGAAGGCGCCCGCCCTCGTTGCCGCTCTCGATCTTCTCGATCGACACGGTCGGTGCGCCGACGCCGCCGCACGGCATGAGGAGGGCCTCTTCCGGGAGCTCATCGAGGTCGACGAGCGGCACGGGGCCGTGGTCGTCGACCGCCTGGAGCGACGCGAGGAGCCCGATCTCGGTGTCGCCGCCCCCGCCTGCGCCAAGGATCGCGCATCCACGTGCCAGCGCCGGCAGCGTTGAGGCGTCGAGCTGCATGCCGCGGATGGTACTCAGGACGTGTCGAGCCCGTACGCCTCGCGCGCCTCGCGTTCCGTCACGATGCCGTCGTCGAGATCGTGGAGGACATGATCGCGCTCCCGTTGCAACGGGTCGCCGGCGCCGCCGCCGGTCCCCGTGACAAGGCGGACGAGGTCGCCCTCGCGGAGCGGGTAGCGCGCGACCTTGCCGAACCGTTCGCGCCTGCCGTCGGGACGGACGACCTCGACGTAATTCGGCGAGCCGTCGTGGCCGCCGTTGATGCCCCAGGGCGGATACCGGTGGCGCCCGAACCCGACAGTGAGGCTTCCGTCCGTCAGCATCCGGTACTCGCGGACGAGGCCGCGACCGCCGCGCCGGCGACCGGCGCCGGCCTCGACCACGTCGAACCCGAACCGCTCGACCCGGATCCCGTACCGCTGCTCGCACACCTCGGCCGGGATGACGTAGGTCTCTCCGTCGCCGACCGAGACCAGGCCGTGCTCGCCGTCCTTGAGGACGCTCGCGCCCCAGCCGCCGGCCTGGGGCTCGACGAGCAGCGTCGGCTCGCCCGTGTCCGGGTGCGTGCACGCGATCGCCGTCGCGCACACCGAGACGAAGCTGCCGGCCGTGAGGACCTCGGGCAGGGCCGGCGCGAGCGCCTTCCACAGGAGGTCGGTCGCGGCCTCGGTCGCCTCGAAGTACAGGGCGACGGGCGCCGGCCGCTCGGCCGTGAAGATGGTTCCCGGCGGACAGACAACCTCGAACGGCCGGAACCACGCGTCAGAGCCGGGCTCGGTCGGATCGGTGATCGCCTTGAACACGGTTCGCACGCCGGAGATCAGACCGCTGCGCGTGCAGTTCACGGGCCCCGGCACCTGGGGATGGGTGTCGGTGAAGTCGGCAACCACACGTTCGCCGTCGATCTCGACTCGCACGCGGATCGGGAACGGGCCGTTTCCCAGGCCGTCTTCGTCGATGAAGTCCTCGGCCTCGAACACGCCGCGCGGGAGGCGAGCGACGGCTACCCTGGCGAGCGCCTCGCTCCGCTCGTGCGCGGCGGCCATCGCGGCGCCGATGTCGTCGACGCCGTACCGCCGACAGAGCTCGAGCACCCGGCGTTCGGCCACCTCGAGGCACGCGGCGAACGCGGTCAGATCGCCGATCGTCATGTCGGGGAGGCGGCTGTTCGCGCCGATCATCGCGACGAGGTCACGGTCGAGCTCGCCGCCCCGGGCCACGCGGACGAACGGCAGCTGCAGTCCCTCCTGGAAGATCTCGACCGAGTCGGCGGTCCACGAGCCCGGGTCCTTCCCGCCGACCTCCGTCCAATGGCCCTTGGCCGCTGCGAACGCGACGAGCTCGCCGTCCACGAAGATCGGCCGGACCATCGCGACATCGGAGAGGTGACCGCCGCCGCCCGCGTAGGGATCGTTCGTCGCGACGATGTCTCCAGGTGCGAGATCCGGAACCCGAACGAGCGTGTCGCGCGTGGCCTCGCCGAGCGGGCCGAGGAACCCCGCGATGCCGTTGCCCTGCGAGACGAGCTCGCCGCCCGCGTCGGTGAGGCCGACGGCGAAGTCGAGGACCTCGTAGATGACCGGACTTTGCGATGTTCGCTTCAGGGATTCGAACATCTCGTCGGTCACCGCGAAGAACGCTTCGCGCAGGACGTCCGTCGTAAACCGGTCGCTCACGCCTCCTCCCCGATCACCAGGTTCGAGAGCTCGTCCACGGTCACCGACTGCCCCGGCAGGACGAGCACGGTGGTTGCAGGCTCCTCGACGATGCAGGGGCCGGCGACGCGATCGCCGGTGTCGAGCGTTCGTCGTTCGATGACCTTCGCTCGCTGCACGCCGCCGTGCTGGTCTAGGTCGACATTGCGAGGGCGGAGCTCGGGAGCCGGTGTCGGTGCGGCCGACCATTCGACCGATTCGTCACGCGGCGCCGAGAGGCTCACGCGCGCCTCGACGATCTCGACCGCGGTCGGCAGGCGGAACGCGTACGTCTCCTCGGAGGCGGCGTCGAACCGCTCTCGCAGGCGCTTCAGGAGATCGTCGTCGAGCGGGCCGTCGTCGAGTCGTACCTCGAGCGTGTGCTCCTGGCCGACGTATCGGAGGCGGGCGAACCGCTCGGTGCGGCGCTCGCCGGCCTCGCCTTCGAGCTCGGCCGTGGCTTCGGCCTCGAGCTCATCGAACAGCGGCCGAATGGTCGCGGCAGCGAGCGACCCGACGTGGGTTCGAACGGCATCCGAACGGAGGTCGCCGAGCAGCATCCCAAGTGCAGAGAAGTGACCGGGTGCGGGCGGGATCACCGTTCGGGCGACGCCGAGCTCTCGCGCGAGCAGCGCTGCATGCAGCGGTCCCGCGCCGCCGAACGCCACGAAGGTGAAGTCGCGCGGATCGTGTCCGCGCCGCAGCGTGACGAGCCGGAGCGCGTGGGACATCTGCGCGATGACATAGCGGAGGACGCCTCGGGCCGCCGTCGCCGCATCCACGCCCATCCGCTCGCCCAATCGGGCAAGGCTTCGTTGCGCGGCGTCGACGTCGAGCGACATTGAACCGCCTAGGAAGTACTCGGAGTCGAGCCGTCCGGCGATCAGGTTCGCATCGGTGAGCGTGGGCTCCTCGCCGCCTCGCCCGTAGCACGCGGGGCCAGGTTCGGCGCCGGCGCTTCGGGGACCGACGTGGAGGCCTCCGGCATCGTCCACCCACGCGATCGAACCGCCGCCGGCCCCAATCTCGACGATCTCGACGACCGGTGCCTGGATTGGGTAGCCGGCGCTCGTCGGGGTCCGCTCGACGTGATGCAGGGTCTCGATCGTGACACGTCCGTCACGGACTGCCGACGTCTTGGCCGTCGTGCCGCCGATGTCCAGGGTCAGCACATCGTGCACGCCGAGCCGCCGGCCGAGTTCGGCCGCGGCGGTTACCCCGGCCACGGGACCTGACTCGAGGAGCGTGATGGGGGCTTCGGCCGCGCGGTCGAACGACGACACGCCGCCGCTTGAACGCATCGCGTACAGGGGTCCGGGGACGCCCTTGTCTCCGAGCCCCGATCGAAGATCGTCGAGATAGGCGGCGACGGCTGGCTTCACGTATGCGGACAGGACGGTCGTACTCGTCCGCTCGTACTCGCGCCATTGGGCGCTGACCTGATGCGAGGCGACGATCTCGAGGTAAGGCAGGTGCTTCGACAGGAGCTCGGCAGCTCGGCGCTCGTGCTCGGGGTTGGTCCACGCGTGGAGAAAGCACACCGCAACCGCTTCGACGCTGAGCGCTCGTAGCTGTTCGGCCACGGACTCGACCTCGCTCTCATCGAGTGGAACGAGCACAGTGCCGGTGTGCGAGATCCGTTCGGGCACCTCAAACCGCAGCCGCCGCGGCACGAACGGGTCCGGCTTGTGGTACGAGAGGTTGTAGAGGTCGGGCCGGTTCGCCCGCCCGATCTCGAGCACGTCTCGGAAGCCCTCCGTCGTGACGAGCGCGGTCTTCGCGCCCCGGCGTTCGGTCACGGCATTGATCACGACGGTGCTGCCGTGGACGAACACCCCCACATCGGTGGGCCTTACTCCGGAGCTGTTGAGGGCCGACAGCACGCCTCCCTGGAGTCGTGACGGCGTCGTGGCGACCTTCGACAGGATCAGCGAGCCGTCCCGCCCGTCGACCGCGGCCAGATCCGTAAACGTGCCGCCGATGTCGATGGCGAGCGAGAGAGGTGCACCGTGGTCGCTCATCACGCTCTTTCTACCGTGTTGAGTGCTCCACGTTGCCTCAGATGTTAGAAGTCGTCGAGTGTGGGGCGGGACGCAGTGGCGGCTGGCCTTGGACGCGCGGTCTCCTGAACCGAGGGTCGTTCAATCCCATGTTCCGGGTGATCACCCGCATGCAGCAGAATCGTGTGGCATACGGCAGTTCAGGTCGAACCGTCGGCGGGAGACGCCTCCAGGTGCACTCCACCTGCGCGTCGCACGAACGTCGCGGCGGGCATACTGACCGCCGTGGTCAGCCCACTTCGCGTGACGCGCTCGGTCGTCGTGCCGGAGCGGGAGTTGAGGTGGCGGTTCAGTCGATCGTCGGGGCCGGGTGGTCAGTCCGTCAACACCACCGACTCGCGCGTGGAACTCAGCCTCGACCTGACGACGACCACGGCGCTCGGTCCGGTCCAGCGAACGCGTGCCCTCGACGCGCTTGCCGGCCGGCTCGTCGAGGGTGTGCTCACGGTGACCGTCTCGCAGAACCGATCGCAACTCCGCAACCGAGAGGCCGCCCTCGAGCGGCTCGCCGAGATCCTCGCCGCGGCCATCGCGCCCCCGCCGCCTCGGCGGCGACCGACACGGCCCCGGCGCGGAGCCGTCGAGCGCCGGCTGGCGGACAAGCGCAGGAGAGCGCAGACGAAGAGGCTCCGTCGGAGCGAAGAGGACTGAGACCCCGCCTGCTGCTGGCTAGACGACCGAGGAGGTCGCCGGCACGCGGAACCGACGACCGCACGTCGTGCACTTCATCGAGGCCCTCGCGGCGGGTCCGGCGTGCGTGTACGGCTGCGTCTTCGTCGAGCCGCAGAACGGACACGCGGGCCGCGGTGCGACGGTTCGAGGTTCTTCCCTCGTGACCCACGCGTCCTCCAGAGCGACGGAACCGCCGGCCGCCATCAGGAGCTCCCGAGCAGCCTCGGCCTTTTCGAGCGAGGCCTTCGCGAGGGCAACGATGGGGAACTCGACGCGATCGAGGTCGATCGGCTCCGTCGAGATCGTGTCGAGCGCCTCGGCGACCTCGTCCTCGCGTCCCTCCGACCATCCGGTCAGAAGAACGCTCGCTCCTCGGATCTCGTCGTGCCGGCGCGCTCGCTCGCTCATGAGCGCTCGCTCTTCGCAGGTGGGGACTCGGATACGGTCTTCCGCCGGGGATTTGATCGGGCCGCCGGCTGAACCGGCGTTCTCGCGAGGGATTCGATCAGGACCGGATCGGTGAGGGTGGTCATCGGGCCTCCTCGGTCGGAGGGGCTGTCCACGGCCTCTTCGCAAACGGTCCCTGTGGATACTGCCGTCTATCCATCATCTCACTCAAACCGCGGCCGGAGCGGCAGCCCCGACCAACCACGATCGAGCTTGACCGCCAGCACCTGGTGCACTTGCGTTCGGCCGGCCTCGAAGTTCAGCGCCGAGGCCGCCATGTACAGCCGCCACACCCTCGCCCGGCCCGGGCCGACCTCGGCCACGGCCTCGTCCCAGCCCGCCTCGAGGTTCCGGACCCAGGCCCGCAGCGTGAGCGCGTAGTGCTCGCGCAGGCTCTCGAAGTGGCG
>Ga0114129_10015429_pt1 | contig 10869 bp, 8 predicted proteins | sample RhiMetdeltSRZDD1_FD_80071 | JGI IMG/M metagenome (GOLD analysis project Ga0114129, IMG submission 80071) | Populus rhizosphere microbial communities from Tennessee, USA - Rhizosphere MetaG P. deltoides SRZDD1 (version 2) (version 2) | ecosystem: Host-associated > Plants > Roots > Rhizosphere >... | reverse complement strand
GACATCCAGGCGACCGTGCTTCGGCGGAGTATCAGCCGAACGATCGATGCCGACCACATCCACCACGCCATCGCGGTTACGAACGGTAACCACAACCGGACTGGCCCAATGTGTGAACATCGGATGCCTCGTTGAAATCAAGGCGATGGCGTAGCGCAAGCCAGCACGGTCTGGCGGCCCCCAAATGTCTGGTGGAATCAACGCGCGTGTGTCTTCGGTCTCGACCTCGTCCCGAATTGATTGCGTGGTGCCAGTGCCATTGTCGAATGATGCCCATTGCACGATGTATTGGGCGATCGGTTCCACGAGATGGAGCCGCTCAGCGGCGTTGTCGTAGGTAAGCTCTGGCGCCGCATTGTGACGGATCTCAAACCGGTCGACAGGATTCGTTCCGGTGATGCCCCAACGCACGGTCTTGTCGCGCCGTGTGCTGATGACGTCAGCAAGGTAGCGCGCCGCTTCTGGATTCGTTAGCCGTGCCTCTTCTACGACCCCGCGGATCATGAGGTCGGTGAAACGCGAGAGAATACTCGCCGCCCAAAAGGCGTCCGCTGCATCCATTTGTTTGAAAGCAGGGTTTGGGTACTCTGTCTTCCATGTGGCTGGATCGAACACATCCGCTTCGATATTGCCGATCGAGGTGTCTCGTGACCACGTGATGGACATCCACTTCCGCCGGTACAGGCCGAACCCAATCAAGCCCTTTCCGATCTCGCCCCGCTCGATGAGGTACTCATAGCCGCCCCGCGGCTGCTGTGCAGACGTGCTGCCGCTGCCCAGATTCGATCCAAAGTCCTGCAGATAGTGACGGATATAGCCGCGCCAATTCTCCTCGACGTACGTATCGATGCTATTGATCGCGCGGGCGTCGTCGTGGTTCAACCATGCCGCAAACACGCGAAGTCCGCGCAGCTCTCGCCGGCGCTCATGCGGAAAGGCGTCGTCGGCATCATCCTGACGACGACCGTTGAACGTGAACTGACCGACTACCTTGCCGGGGACCCAGAGGCTGGCAAGTGCGCGGATGGACCCGTCTGTCCGCCTTGGCACGTCTCTCAGCCAACGATGAATATCGGTCTGTTGGATGGGCACACGCTCACCAATCGCGTTGCGGATCCGTGCGCCTGGCGCGACGACGAGTTGATCGGGACTGAAGTGCACAACGAAATCTTGAGGAACGTGGTAGCCGATTGCGTGGAACAACTTGGTCGAGATCAGCTCGACCGAGGACGGCAGCTCGGGGTTCGATGCAGGATCGAGCTTGATCAAATAGATGTCCCCGCGCGCATCTCGAATCGTGAACTTGGGCGTGATGCCGGAATCGGGCCGTCCCGTAATGAACCATGGGCCAGGGGCCGGCCCATCAACCTGATTCGGCCCACGGAGCACGTCGTCGACTGTCATGCCGTACCGGCCGATACGGTTGGTGAACCAGCTGGAATCCGGCACTTCGCCGAGCGTGTTCACGTTGAGCGCGGACCCGAAGGATCGTGCAGTCTCGCCAAAGGTATTGGCGACGAACTCGTAGCTCTTCGACAAGTCGTGTTCCGCGGGCGGCGCGATCGTGCGCATGTCATCGTCGCGCCACAACGGGTCGTCAGGGTAGAACTGCCTAAGGCTGTGCGTTACTCCAGGCAATGTTTGCGCGGACACGCTGACAAGAAGCGTGGCCAGCACTCCGCCCAGCGCGATGCGTGCAACGAATTTAGAAGACATGTTCGAACCTCAGGAGAGGGACAAAACCTTCTTTACTGAAAGCGAGATCGAGGCGGCCGACGAGGGCACTGTTGCTGTGAAATCGAAAGCCGACGCCGTACGACACCTCCATGTTGCCGAGCGACAGGCTTTGTCGAGAAGGGGCGACCGTCCCCGCATCGACGAATAGCGCGCCGTCGAGCGCCCACCATGCCTGCCACCGGTACTCGGCACCGAGCAGCAGGGTGTTCTCGTCTCGAAAGCGGAACTCGCGGAACCCGCGCAAATCTCTGTGACCGCCGAGCGTCGGTTGAAGGTAGAACGGCACGGCCTGGCCGGTGTCCGCGTCCGTGAACGCGCCGATCGCCCGAAATGCCAGCACGCGATACCGGTCTGGCAACGGGATGTAATGCTGCAGGTGCATATCGATGCGGTGAAAGTCGAACTGGCCCAGGTCATGATCGTCGAACGAGGCGACCGCGACTTCGTAGCGGCCGCCGCTGTGCGGATAAGACCGGTTGTCTCGCCAGTCGAATGCGGCCGACGCCTGGACCTTCAGGAAGTCGGTCCTCGTGCCGAGCCCCGGCGTTGTTGCCGGGCTGAAGACCTCCTGGGTGGACGCAAACCGACTGTCCGTTCCGTGTCCGATACGTGGACTGAGATACGAAACGCCAGCGCCGAAGTCCAGCTTGTACGGCTTCCAATGCACAGCGCCGCCGCTTTCGATCGCGTCAAGGAGGAAGTTCGTGCGGTTGTCTTCGAGGCTGTCCATTCCCGGGCCGAAGTAGTCTTCCTGCGGGAACTCGTAGAATTGGCCGAAGACATTGACGTCGATCCGCGCTCCCCCGAGGTTGCGCGCGTCCACGCCGCCGCTCACTCGCGCGTACCCTCGAGTGCTGTACGCCCCGCGAAGCGCGAGATCGACCCGGTTCGGGACTGCCAGATCGGGATCAGCAGTTGTCAGCCCCTTGTCGAATCCGACGCCGAACTTCATACCAGCCCCAGCGGGGAAATCACCTCCGCCGATGCGGATTCCCTTCCATCCGCCAAAGATCTTGGCCAGCACGTACTGGTTGTCGTACCAGTACAGTCCCTGTTCGATCTTCGAGCGTGTGGGTGGCGCCGTTTGGCTCGCCAGTGCGTCCCGAGCCGCGTCGAGAACGCTCGAGCGCGTCGCTGACGGCGTAGAGGTTGTTTGTGCCGGCGTCGGCGACGCCAGCAGCGCAATCATGGCCGCCATGCCAGCGGCAACAAGGTAAGTGTGAGAGCTGTGCATGTCATCCTCGACTCGGCCTGTCGGCCTCGATTGCCATTCATCCACTGCTAGCGCACGGTGTTGATGACGACCGCGGCGTAGATGCGGTGCACATACCGGGTCTCGCGACCGAAGAACTCGGGCGCGTCATCCTTGGATTTGGTCACCGAAGCGATACTCGCCACGCAGTCCCCAGCGGTTGTTCGGGGCATACCACTTCACGCCGCCGCCCACGTTCCCGCTCAAGAATGTCTCGTCGCTCGTGATACCGAGGGCCGGTCGCTCGAACATCGTGAGGTCGCCGATTCCGCCGGTGGCGTAGGGCACCACCGAGTGCCCGGTCCACGGCGACACGACGACGTTGGCCGTGTAGCTGAGCATGTTCGGCGCCTTGGTATCGCTGCGCAGATCGCCGAACTGAAGGTCGGACGTGGTCGCAATCATCGACCCGATTTCACCCTCGACGCCGATGACGCGATTGATGTTGAACGTGACCGCGGTGCCGAAGCCGTAGTTGCCGAAACTGGGCGCATCGCCTTCCGAGGTGAAGAAGGCCGCACCAGCTGGCATGTATGTGACCTCCACAAGTCCGGGCCCCGAATTCACCTTCGACTCCTGGGCGTACGCGGTGCCGATACCCACTGTGATTCCCATGACGACGAGAGCTGCAATCCTGCGTGACATGTCTGTCTTCCTTCACGAGTCCGTGACTCATCGCGCGACAATGCGCGCTTCACACAGGCATCGCAAAGGCGATGCCCGTTGTCAGCGTCGCGAAACAACGCGAGGGGGGACAGAACACCCGGAAAGGCGCCTAGAGTCTGGCTCCGCACTCGACCGGCTACGCATCGGTTGCACGGACTCAAACAGCAATGTGTGCTCTCGCACACCGCAAGACGAGACCGAGGCGTTGCACACGGTCTGACGACAGGCGCCTCGGCGAAAGAGGTTATTGTCAGAATGCCGATCGCGCTTTCGGAAGCGGCAGGCGCGACGTCCTTCGGCGCTCTACCCAGGTGACATGCCCGCATGGCCGTGGCCGCTGCGCGCGTTGGGAATCGATGGTGCGCGGCATCTGCTCCGAGTCGCCGCTCAGCACCTAGATCCCCGCTCGGCCCCTCCTGCCTCTCGCCACAACGTGGCGTCACACACGTTCGGCGACATCTCGCGCACGTCGACCCACGTTCCTGGCGATCGACGACACGCGGTGTGGTCCGCGAGTTGCACCAGGTGGGCCGGTGCGACGACACGCTCGATGGAACGAAGTCGTGGCTCTACTTGTCGTCCCATGACGCGCAGAACAGATCGAACATGACGTGCCCGCCGCCTTTCAGACACGCGTCGCGTCAGCCCACTGGGCGACGTTATCGGCAACCCCCCGCCTGATCGCTCTCCAGCACGGGGTGGCTTCGACGTATTCACACGTTGAGGCCATCCGCCCCGCCGCTCGGTACCCGCTCGGTCGGCGATCTGCCAAGACTACGTCCACCTGCATTACTGCGACGTCGAGGGGCGAATTCATTGTTCGACGCATGGCTGGAGATCGGTGATGGCGGGCATCGTCAAGAATCCCTTCAAGCAGTTTGTTCATCAGATATATCGGGCGCCGGTTGCTCTGTCGCGCGCACACCACGATGGCGGCGACCGCTGGCCGCCTCAAGGTGTGTGAAAGCCTGCACCGCTGATTCGAGAGATACATCGCTCCGTCGTACGCGATGCATTCGCTCGTGCCTTTCGTCGCACGCGGGCTGGATCGGTCCTTGCCCTTGAACGGTGGCGTTCGTATGGAGGACGCTCGAATGGCCACAGGCTCGATCGCCGCGGCACCGCGCCCGCAAAGTGAACCCACAACCAGCCCGCTGAAGACTACCTGGCGGCGATTCGGCACGCCGCTGCTCGTCGTACTGATGGCGCTGGCGATCGCGCTCACGATCACCCGCAGCTGGAACGCGTGGGAGGGCGGACGCATCGAGCAGGTGACGAACGATGCCTACGTCAAGCGGGACCTGACCCCCCTGAGCACGAAGGTGGTCGGGCTCGTTCGCGAAGTGAAGGCGAATGATTACCAGCAGGTTCACAAGGGAGACGAGCTGGTGCTCCTGGCGGACGACGACTATCGCGCACAGGTCTCGCAGGCGGTCGCGGCTGTCGACGCGGCGAAAGCAGCAATCGAAAACAACCGGCGCCAGCGCGACCTCCAGGACGCGCGGACCGAGCGCGCCCTCGCCGGTATCGATCAGGCGCGGGCGCAGATCGCCGCCGCGCAGGCCGGCAAGGAGGCCGTGCAGGCCGATGTGTCGCGCACGAACGCGGAACGCACCCGCCAGGAAGCGCTGGCCGCCACCGGCTCGGCCACGCGGCAGCGTGTAGAAGCGGCCGTGGCCGATGCCGAGCGGTTCGCTGCGCAACTCGCCAGCCGCGAGGCGGACCTGACACAGGCGCGCACGCTGCTGCGCAGCAACGAGCTGGCGGTCGTCGCCGAACGTCGCAGCAAGGCGGTGCTCGAGTCGCAGGAGTTGCAGCTGGTCGCCGATCTCCACGCGAAGGAAGCCGCACTCGCCGTCGCGGAGGTCAATCTCGGCTACACGCGCATCCTCGCACCGTCCGACGGCACCGTGGGCGAACGCCAGGTGCGTCCTGGACAACTAGTGTCGCCAGGCACGCACGTCTTCTCCTTCATCGCTGGCACGGCCTGGGTACAGGCCAACTTCCGCGAAACGCAGCTGACCAACATCAGAATCGGCGACCCGGTCGACGTTCGGATCGATGTGTATCCGGACGAGCGGATGCGCGGACGGGTGCTCGAGATCGCGCCCGCCAGCGGATCGCAGTTCGCGCTCCTGCCGCCCGACAACGCGACCGGCAACTTCACCAAGGTCGTACAGCGCGTGACGGTCAAGATTGCGCTCGACGACTCCGCCCTGGCGACGCGGTTGCGATCGGGACTGTCGGCGGCCGTCACGATTCGAACGAAGTCATAAGGGACCGATCGAGCGAACCATGTCGAACGCTCCTGCTATGGCCAGCGACTCCATTGCTAAGCCCGATCGCATTGCTGCGCTCCGGTCGGTGTTGCCGGCCGACCTTTCTCACAGCCCGCTGCTCGGCATTCTCGGCGTCATCATGGGCGCCGGGATTGCGAGCCTGGCCGCACGCCTCCTCTCGCTGGGGCTCGCGGATCTCCGAGGGCACGCCGGCGTCGGCGTCGACGAGGGCGCGTGGATGGGCACCGCGTTCAACACGGCTACCGTGTTCATCGGCCCGTTGACCGTATACCTCGGCGCCCTGCTGGGCGCGCGGCGCGTACTGCTGGTCGGCTGCGTCGTATTCGCAACCGTCTCCGCGTGCCTCCCGTTCGTACACAGCTATAGCCTGTTGATCGTCCTGCTGGCGATTGCCGGTGTCAGCTCCGGGACCTTCTATCCGCTCACGATCAGCTTCGCGCTTCTCAACGTGCCGCTCAGATACCTGGCGCTGACCCTCGGCCTCTATGCGACATGTATCGAGGGTGCCCTGAACTTTGCGCCATCCCTTTACGGCTTCTATCGGGATCACTGGTCGTGGACGTGGATGTTCTGGACGTCTGTCCTGGTGACACCGATCATGGCGGCCTGCGTCTATTACGGCATTCCGGCGTCCCGCGCGCCGGCGCCAACCGGACCGAAACCGAGCCTCGCCGGCTTCCTGTATTTCAGCGCCGGCATCGCACTGCTGTTTGCCGCGATCGACCAGGGACAGCGGCTCGACTGGTGGCGGTCGGGCGTGTTCACGGCACTCTTCGCGTCAGGAACGTTTCTGCTGGGGTGCGCGATCGCCCGCCGGATGCGCGCGCCAAACCCTCTCGTCGATCTGCCATACCTTCGCCAATGGACCACGATCGCCTTGGCTCTTGCGCTCTTCGCGTTTCGGTTCGTGTTGCTGGCCACGGCCCTGGTCATACCGCTGTCGCTGTCGTTCCGAGGTCTTGACGCCGCGCAGCTCGGTCCTGCCGTGCTGTGGACGGCGGTGGCGGAGATGTTCCTGGCGGTGTTCGCTGCGCACCTGCTGAACAAGGGACTCGATTCGCGCCTGTTGATGGCCCTCGGGTTCGCGACGATTGGCGCGGTGTGTCTGGTAAACGCTGATTTCACCCGCGCCTGGGCCGCCGAAAACTACTTCAGGACCGAGCTGCCGATGGGCGTGGGCCAATCGTTCGCGTTCGTCGGGCTCGTCTCCACGCTCATCTTGCAGGCCTTCTTCTCCGGCGGCCTCGACTCTCCGGTCCGTGTGCTGACGTTCTCAGCATTCCTCCATCTTGTGCGAATTTTCGGAGGACAGCTCGCCACGACGTTGATGAGCCGCTTCATTGCGGAGCAGGAGAAAGTGCATTCGTATCTCTTGGGTCTCCACGTCCAACCGGGCAACTGGATCACTGAGGACACGGTAAGGCTCCTGTCTGCCGGGTTGGCGGCCCGATCGAACGGGACCGCGGGCGCCGCGGGCCGCGCAGTCGGAGCCATCGCCGGCGACGTTCGCGGGCAGGCCTACACGCTCGCCTTCATCGATGCGTTTCAGCTCATCGCCTGGGTGTGTGTCGCTACTCTGCTGCTCCTTGCGACCCTCAGGAGATTCCCAATGAATTTCCGCGACCTGGCGGCACTCGATACGGGCGCTCGGCATGCGCCCACCGGAGACCAGTCATGACCTGTCGACGCGTGATCCTCGCGGTGCTCTTTGCCGCCGGTGCGAGCGCGGCATTTGCCCAGTCACCTGAGATGCCGCAACCCCGGCACATCACCCTTCGTGAAGCCGTCGACCTGGCGCTCGCGCGCAACCATGCGGTCCGTCTCGCACAGTTGTCGGTCGAGGAAAAGGATCACGCCAAGGACGTGGCCAAGAGCTCATATTTTCCCCAAGTGCGAAACGACACAACACTGGTCCGCCTGACGGATACTCAGTTGGTCGAAATCCCGGCCGGCGGGCTCGGAATCGTCGGTCTCAATCCGATCCCGCCGCAGACGTTGATCCTCAATCAGGGTGGCGTGAGTGCCGCAACCAACGGAACCGGTATCGTTCAACCGTTGACGCAGCTTTTCAGGGTTAGAGCCGCCAACGACATCGCACGCGCCGAGGCGGAGGCCACGCGCGGAAAGGCGCGCGGCCTTGAAGACGAGACAGCGCTGAGGGTCCATCAGATCTATTACCGGATTCTGATCACCGAGGTGCGGCGTCGCGCGGTGCTCGCCAGGATTCACGCGTCGGAGGACCTGCAGCGCGAACGGATCCAGCAGGTGCGATACGGCAGCGCGCTCGAAGCAGATTTGATCGAGAGCCGCGCCCACGCGCTGCAGGCCCGGCAGGAGCTCCTGACAACAGACTTGCAGCGATCCGATTTGCAGTTGCAGCTCAACGACGTCACCGGTCTGCCGCTGACGACAGCGCTTCTGCTCGATCCGAACGTGTCACCGATGAGTGGGGCCGCTGAGCGCTGTGAGCGCGAGGTCTGTGTTCGCGAGGCGCTGGAGTCACATCCGGAGATCGCCGAAGCGCGCGCGCAGGTCGAGAAGGCCGCGTCGGCGGTCCGCCTCGCCAAATACGAATTCATCCCCGACGTCGAGGCGTTCGCGCGCTACAGCTTCCAGAACAACGTCCCGTTCCTGGCCGGACGCTTTGGCACGATCGGGGTCCGCGCGAGCGTCGACCTATTTGATGGCGGTCGAAAGCGAGCCGTGCTGCGCGAGCGTGAGACCCAGCTCGCGCAGGCCAAGGAGAACCTCACGCGAATTTCTGATGGGGTCGAGCTGCGCGTCCAGACGGCCTACAACAAGATGGAACGCACCCGGCAGATGATCGCGGTCTCGGAGGAGCTCCTCGCATTGCGTGACGAGGCCCGGCGCGTGGCGGCCAACCTGCTGGCGCAGGGCGGCGCACTTGGCTCGCAGGCGAAAGAGTCCGCCGCCCTCGAGCTCGAGGCGCGGGCGGCGCTCCTGCAATCGCAGTTGGATTACGTGCAGGCCGTTGACGAAATGGATGCGGCGGTTGGACGACGGCCTCAGTAGCCCGGGGTGGTATCAGCGTCGTCGATGGCCAGTGCGCCGCGAGGGGGAGATGTCCTGCGGACCGCGATGAAGAGAGCGTTGTTGACTGCCAGGCTCGTTCGCGCCAACCGGGTGCGTTCGTATCACATTCGAACAGCGTCGGCGGGTTGGGAGGCATCCGCACGCGAGGACGAACGATTGGTACAGGAAAGCACTCACTCCGACTGGCACCGCGTGGAGCGCACGCTCAAGCGGTTCAGAGACGAGATCGCGGAGCTGCGAGCGCAGGGCTGGCGCGACGCTTGACGTTGCAATGGCGTGCTGGGTTTTCCTACGTTCAAGCGATAGGAGGAATTCACTTTTCAGCCGGAGCGTGGACGATGGGCGCGACACCGAATCGTTTCAAAGGGATATTGGTTTGTGGCGGCGTCGTCTGCTTCGGTCTGGGCGCCGTTGGCGCGTTCGTGCCCGGGCTGCCGACCACCGTTTTCGTCCTGACTGGCTCGTACTTGTTAGCGCGTGGTGCCCCGGCCCTCGATCAACGGATGCGGACGAGCAGGCTCTTCGCGCCGTACAACAAGTATCTCGATCCCACGGTTCGTATGCCTCGCGCAGTAAAGGCCGCTGCACTCGTCGGCATGTGGACCTCAATCGGTGCGTCCAGTGTGCTGTTGCGACTCGGCGGCGCCAGCGCGTTGGTCATCGTTGCGATCGTGCTCTCCGGCATTGCCGGCACGTGGATGATTGTCGTCTTTCGGACTCACGTGACGCCGTGAATCGATCGCCCACGACGCAATCGGCGTTGATTTGATCCTTGAATGTTGCGGGCATGCCATGCGGCGCGCCCCTGTACACCTTCAGCGTGGCGTTCCTCACGATCTTCGCCGACAGCAACGCTGAATCGGCGATCGGTACGATCTGACCATCATCGCCGTGCAGAAGAAGCTCGCTCAGGTTCGCGTTGACGATCCATCCAGCGGAGTCGCTGAATAGCTCGTCGCTACATCGGCGTTTTCATTCCGAGTGCGCACCAAAGCCATTGAGTTCAGAAACCCGCCTGGAGTGAGCGTGAGACCTTTGAAGCGAAAGCCGTCGGTTCGCCGGCGCTCTTCGTCTCGTCAGGTTGTGAACGAACCTCGCCGGTCCCGGTGGCTGCCTCCAGGGTCGCAATGCGATTCTGCAGGATGACCATCTGCGAGCGCATCTCTTCCAGCTGATTCTGCAGCGCTCTGATCGGGTCCTGTTCCGGAGGATTGAGCGAGTCCTTCCGCCGCGATCGCTATCAGAAGGCTGGCGGCCAAGGGTTATTGTTCGACGCATTCGTCTCAGGCTAGGCAAGCCGCGCGCCACCGCCGCCAGTCGCGCCGGCCGTCGGGAGACAGGACGTGTCGCTGACGCCTGTCTGCGTAGATGCACCCCTGTGTGCCTGCATACACCCGTTCGCAACGCGTAGCTCGCGGAACGCCTGGATAACCTCGAAATAACGCGCGATCGAGAACGACGCCGCTGTGCACATGCCTGGCGCGGCTGTTGCGGTCCATGGAGCGCAGCCGCCATGGACGAAGACATCAAGAGCAACGACGCGAGGGACACGCAGTCCGATGTTTCGAGACGTGCGTTCATCAAGGGCGTCATCGGCAGCGGGGCCGCGGCATTTTCCGCGGGCTATCTGTTCCGTGCCTCGCCGGTCGTTCCGGGGCTCCTCGCACAAGCCGGAGTCAGCGAACGGCTGATCACCCTCGACGTCAACAAGCAGCAGCGACGGGTCGACGTGAGCAAACAGGAAACGCTGGCGTGGACACTGCGTTACAAGTTGGGCCTCACCGGCACGAAACTCGGCTGCGATCGGGCGGAGTGCGGCGCGTGCACCGTCCTCATCGACGACATCCCGCGTTACTCCTG
>Ga0114129_10015428_pt1 | contig 10869 bp, 13 predicted proteins | sample RhiMetdeltSRZDD1_FD_80071 | JGI IMG/M metagenome (GOLD analysis project Ga0114129, IMG submission 80071) | Populus rhizosphere microbial communities from Tennessee, USA - Rhizosphere MetaG P. deltoides SRZDD1 (version 2) (version 2) | ecosystem: Host-associated > Plants > Roots > Rhizosphere >... | reverse complement strand
TCGATCATCCTGCAGCTGTTGACGGTCGTCGTGCCGCATCTCTCGAAGCTGGCCAAAGAGGGGGAGCGGGGCCGAAAGAAGATCATTCAATACACCCGATTCGGTACCATCGGGATCGCGCTGATCCAGGGGTTTGGCATCGCCATCGGGCTTGAACAGATGAACGGCGGGGCCTTCGTCCTGGAAAAAGGATGGGCCTTCCGGTTGATGACGGTCATTACCCTGACGGCCGGCACCGGTTTCCTGATGTGGTTGGGCGAGCAGATTACCGAGCGGGGTATCGGTAACGGGATTTCGCTGATTATTTTCGCCGGCATCGTGGCGCGTCTGCCTTCGGCCGTGGCGCAGACCTATAACCTCTACGAAATCGGTCAGCTCAATGCATTTTTGCTGATCGGTCTCGCGGCGCTGATGGTGGCAGTCGTGGCCGCGATTGTGTTTCTGGAGAGCGGGCGGCGAAAAGTCCCGGTGCAGTATGCCAAACGGGTCGTCGGTCGCCGGGTATACGGCGGACAGAGTACGCATATTCCGCTGAAGATCAATACGGCGGGTGTCATTCCCCCGATCTTTGCCTCGTCGATTATCGCGTTTCCGGCAACGATCGCAGGATTCTTTGAGACCCCCTGGATCAAGGCGATCGGTGCGCAGCTCTCGCCGGGGTCCCTGCTGTACACGCTGATGTACGTCGGTCTCATTTTGTTTTTCTGTTTCTTCTATACGGCAGTAGTGCTGAATCCGATCGATATGGCCGACAACATGAAAAAGTACGGAGGGTTCATTCCTGGAATTCGTCCCGGGCAGCGAACCTCGGATTACATCTATAAGGTATTGACGCATATCACGTTTGCCGGGGCGATTTATTTGGCGATCGTCTGCGTGATTCCGGAGTTTTTGATTTACAAGCTGAATGTCCCGTTCTATTTCGGCGGCACGTCGCTGTTGATTGTGATCGGTGTCGGCTTGGACACGGCTCAACAGATTGAGTCGCACATGCTGATGCGCAACTACGAAGGGTTTTTGGGGAAGGGCATGGGCCCTCTTCGCGGACGGAGCGGGTGAGGCCGGCATGCGCGTCGTGTTTCTGGGGGCGCCGGGCGTCGGCAAAGGTACGCAAGCGGATCGGATTGCCAAGCAATTCAAGATTCTCAAGATTTCGACCGGCGATTTACTCCGCGAGGCGGTCAGAAATCAGACGCAGTTAGGGCTGGAAGCGAAAAGTTATATGGACCAGGGCAAGCTGGTCCCTGACTCTGTCGTGATCGGGCTCGTGCGAGATAAGTTGGGCGATGCCGCTTGCTCGAACGGCTTCGTGCTGGACGGCTTCCCGCGAACCGTGACGCAGGCGGAAGAATTGGGAAAGGTATTGCAGGCCGCGCAGCGGCCTCTGAATCGCGTGGTCAATTTTCAGGTACCTCGTGAAGATGTGATCAAGCGGTTGAGCGGCCGTCGCAGCTGTCCTAGATGCCAGGCCACGTTTCACGTGGAATTCGCCCCGTCGAAAAAAGGCGATCACTGCGATCGATGCGGCGAAAGGTTGGTCCAGCGAAGCGACGACACACGCGAGGCCATCGAAACGCGATTAAAGGTGTATGGGGAGCAAACGGCGCCCTTGATTCAGTACTACGGCAACAAGCGGCTCCTCTCGGAACTGGATGGGTCCGGTTCCGTCGATGCGGTGTTCGAGGCGTTGTTCGGAGTGCTGGCGCCCTACAGCGCAATATGATCATTCTCAAGACGCCAGACGAGATCGCCGTAATGGCAAAGGCGTCGAGGGTAGTGGCTGAGGTCCTGGAGGTTTTGAAGCAAGCCGTCAAACCCGGCGTGACAACGGATGAGTTGGATCGGCTGGCGGAAACCGAAATTCGGTCGCGTGGAGCGGTTCCCGCATTTAAGGGCTACCGGAATTATCCCAAGACGCTATGCGCGTCAGTGAACGAGCAGGTCGTTCACGGGATTCCCTCCAAACGGGTCTTGAAGGAGGGGGACATCATCGGGTTGGACCTCGGTGCGATCGTCGGTGGATTCTACGGGGACTCGGCCGTGACGGTGGCGGTGGGACGGATCGACGCGAAGACGGCCACACTCGTGCGGATCACTGAGGAAGCGCTGTCGCTGGGGATCGAACAAGCGGTGGTAGGTAATCGCCTGTCGGACATTTCGCATGCGGTCCAGCGACACGTGGAAGGGGCCGGCTATTCGGTCGTGACCGAGTTCGTTGGACATGGAATCGGTCGACAATTGCACGAAGAGCCGCAGGTGCCGAATTATGGAAAGCCGGGACAGGGTCCTCGCTTGCAACCCGGCATGGTGTTGGCGATCGAGCCCATGGTCAACATGGGAGGGGCAGCAGTTCGGGTGCTGGAAGACCGCTGGACAGCGGTCACGGCTGATGGCAGTTTGTCAGCCCACTTCGAGCACACCATTGCGATTCAATCCAGCGGGCCGGCACGCGTGTTGAGCCGGTTGTGACCATGAGACAGCGATGATCAACAAGGAGAAGGGGTAACGGTTCGTGCCGAAGGAAGACATTATTGAAATTCAAGGTTCGGTGCTGGAGACCTTGCCCAATGCCATGTTTCGTGTGCAACTCGATAACGGTCACAAAATTCTCGCACATATCTCGGGGAAAATGCGCATGCACTTTATCCGCATTCTTCCCGGAGACAAGGTGACGGTAGAGATGTCGCCGTACGATCTGACCCGTGGACGCATCACGTATCGGTTCAAGTAGGAGTTTGAACGTTAACATGAAGGTCAAATCATCAGTCAAACCGATTTGTGCAAAGTGTAAAGTGGTGAGACGCCGTGGAGTCGTACGGATCCTCTGCACGAACCCACGGCACAAACAAAGACAGGGGTAGTGGGCCGACCAGAGGCTCGCAAGCCTCCGTGCTCGCGCAACGCGTGAGCCAATGGGAAGGCGGCGTCGGCGCCGCAGTGCGGGCGGGTGAGAAAAACGGCGCTCGTTCAACGCGCGCCGTTGAGGCTCATCTAGCCTCGGTCGCTGAAGACAGTTGAGGAAAAGGGAGAGGTAGGGAGGAATTATGGCACGTATCGCCGGAGTGGACTTGCCGAGGGAGAAACGGTCGGACATCGGCCTGACCTATATATTCGGGATCGGACGAGCCGCGGCGCAACAGATCCTGGCCAAGGCGGGGATCGACGGCGCCATCCGTGTGAAGGACCTCAGCGAGGACCAGATCGTGAAGATCCGCGAGATCATTGATCAGGACTATCAGGTCGAAGGTGATCTGAGGAAAACCTTCTCCATGAATATCAAGCGGCTGATCGATACCGGCACGTATCGCGGCCTCCGACATCGCAAAGGCCTACCGGTCCGCGGCCAACGTTCGAAAACCAACGCGCGGACGAGGAAGGGACGCCGTGCCGGTGTCGGCAGCAAGCCAAAGCCAGCCGCCGCCCGTCCGGCACCGAGCGCATAATGTTCCATTGTAGGAGTCTTGTATGAGCGTAAAAAAAGGCAAGAAGAAAGAACGAAGGATTGTGCAGAGCGGCATCGCTCATGTGCAGGCCTCCTTCAATAACACCATTGTGACGATTACCGACATGAGCGGTAATACGGTTGTCTGGGCCAGTGCCGGGAACCAGGGATTCAAAGGATCCAGAAAGAGCACTCCGTTCGCCGCACAGCGCGCCGGTGAAGCGGCGGCCCGCAAGGCGATGGAAAGCGGTATGCGCCAGGTTGATGTGTATGTGAACGGACCCGGATCGGGACGCGAGTCGGCGATTCGTTCGTTACAGGGCGCAGGGTTGCGCATCAACTTGATTCGGGACGTGACACCGATTCCGCACAACGGCTGCCGTCCACCGAAACGGCGCCGGGTTTAGAGAAGGGTGCGAGCGAGTTCGAAGTGGAAAGACCAAGGGCAGATCGTGATGGTCGTGCCCGGTAACCGGAGGTAGAGAAGTGGCAAAGTATCGCGGTCCTGTCTGTCGGTTGTGTCGGCGTGAAGGCGAGAAATTATTTTTGAAAGGCTCGCGCTGCATGACCGAAAAATGTGCAATCGAGCGCCGAAGCTACCCACCGGGGCAGCATGGACAAGCTCGGCCGAGAATTTCGGATTACAGCACGCAGCTCCGCGAGAAGCAGAAATTGCGGCGCATCTACGGGCTTCAGGAACGGCAGTTCCGTGGCGTGTTTGAGCGGGCGGAGCGACGCGCGGGCGTAACCGGCGAGGCGTTATTGCGGTTGCTGGAGTGCCGCCTTGACAATGTGACCTATCGACTCGGCTTTGGGGCCTCGCGCAAGGAGGCGCGGCAACTGGTGAGCCATGGCCATATCACCGTGAACGGTCGGAAAACCAATGTGCCCGGTGCGCAAATCAAGGCCGGAGACGTGATTGCCGTACGCGAGCGAAGCAGGGCAATCCCGTCGATTCAAACTTCGTTGGAGTCTGTTGAAGGCCGCGGGATTCCCGAATGGTTGGAACTGGACAAGGCGGGATTCAAAGGAACCATCCGGGCCCTACCGACCAAGGATCAGATCACGCTACCGGTCAACGAGCAGATGGTCGTCGAATTGTATTCGCGTTAACAGCATCTTCATACAACACCGGCCTCGCACAGAATGCATCGTGCGAGGGCGCGGTGGCTGACAGATGAAGGGGGACTCATGATCAAAGCGATGAAAGATTTCCAAATTCCGATGCGGGTTGAAGTCGACAAGGACACGGCTTCCACCACGTTCGGGAGATTTTCCACCGAGGCCTACGAGCGAGGCTTCGGGACCACGGTCGGAAACGCCCTGCGTCGCGTACTGCTTTCCTCATTGACCGGGGCGGCCGTGACGACCGTAAAAATCGAAGGCGTGCTGCACGAGTTCTCAACGATCCCGGGCGTCACCGAAGACGTGACGTCGATCATTCTCAACGTGAAGGGATTGCGGTTGGCCTCTCATACGGAGAAGCCGAAAACCATTCGGTTGAAGAAGAAGGGGCCGGGCGAAGCCAAGGGCTCGGACATTATTCACGATGCCGATATCACCATCCTCACGCCTAACCTTCATATCGCCACGCTCGACAAGGATGCGACGCTGGATATGGAAATGACGGTCAAGCATGGCCGTGGGTACGTACCGGCTGAACGGAACAAGGAAGAAGGGTTGCCGATCGGTGTCATTGCGATCGACTCCATTTTTTCGCCGATCAAGCGGGTGAATTTCCATGTCGAGAATGCCCGCGTCGGCCGCATGACCGATTACGACAAGTTGACGCTGGAAATTTGGACGGACGGCACGATTTCACCCAGTGATGCGTTGTCTACCGCCGCCGGGATTTTGCGCGACCATGTCGATATCTTTATCAATCCTGAAGCCAGGGTGGAAGGCCGCGCCGAGATGGGTGGCGACGATGCTCAGCGGGAGATCAACAAGAACCTCTTCCGGAGTGTCAACGAACTGGAATTGTCGGTTCGCGCCGCGAATTGCTTGAAGAACGCCAATATCAAAACGATCGCCGACCTGGTGCAGAAGTCGGAAGCGGAAATGCTGAAAACCAAGAACTTCGGCAAGAAGTCCCTGAATGAAATCAAGGAAATCCTGACTGACATGGGATTGAGCCTTGGGGTCAAGCTCGACGCGATGGCCTCAGGTAGCGGTCCCAAGAACGAGTAGGAAGAAGAGGGTATCGTGCGTCACAGAAAAAAAGGCAGACAACTCGGACGTCAGACGAAACATCGTTGGGCATTATTCAGGAGTCTCGTGACCTCGCTGCTGGAGCACGAGCGCATTGAAACCACCGAAGCCAAGGCCAAAGAAATCCGCGGTTTTACGGACCGGATGATCACCTTGGGAAAGCAGGGCTCCTTGCCGGCCAGGCGGCGCGCGCTCAGTTTTCTGCGAAGTAAGGACGTGGTATCCAAACTGTTCAGCGATGTTGCGGTACGCTTCAAGGATCGTCCGGGCGGTTATACCAGGATGGTGAAAACGAGGCGCCGAGTTGGAGATGCAGCGGAACTCGTTGCCATTGAACTGGTCGCGAGAGTTGAATCCTCTGCCACCAAAAAGTCTGCTTCCACTACCGCTCCTGCGAAAGCCGAGTAGGTCCTGCCGGGGCCTACTCGTGAGCTTATCTCTCTCTCGATGTGTGTGTACCGGGAGCAAGTCACTCGCAGAGTGCTTGTCGACCCGTTTGTACCACGCCAAGAGTTTACTTGCCTCTAGCCACATGCTACTATCGTGCCAGTTCGTTGTTAAGGGGTAAGGGAACGGAAACACTGTGTGGCAGCGCTGGGCACAACGGGTCTTATTAGGGCTCAGCATTGTTCTTGCCTGCTTCCTCGGCTATCTGCTCATGACCAATTCCACCTCGGCTCCTCCTCCGACCGCGACAACCCCCGGGACGATTAATCAAGCGGACGCCACGATTTCAAAATTCACGTTTACCCAGACCAAAGGCGATAAGGTGCAATGGCAGGTCGATGCTCAACATGCTCGCCTCTTTGAACAAGAAAAAAAAGCGATTCTCGACAATGTCGCCGTCACGTTGTTCGGGATCCGGGGCAAAGAAATGACGGTCAGAGGTGATGAAGGCACCTTGAATACCGACACCAAGAACTTTGTCTTGGCCAATCGATCTGAGCCTCTGGTGATCTACACGGAGAGCGGGTACACGATCTATACCAATCATTTGGCCTGGACCGATCACACCCGAGAGATTCGCACGCAGGACCCCGTCCGCATCGTCGGGCATGGATTGGATGTCAAAGGACGAGGCTTGCTGGGTCATCTCGACACGGAAGAATTCGAAGTGCTTGAGGACGTTCATGTGGATGTGGCTCCTATTTCTTAGCTCATTACTCTGGGCAACGGTCGGTCAGGCTGCCCTGGAGACGACGTCAAAGACGTCCGACCAGCCCGTGGGCACGACTGTGATTTCCAAAAAAATGACCTTTAAGAATCAGGAGAGCATGGCCGTGTTCGATGGGTCCGTTGTGCTGACCAGGGGAACGCTGGTTGTCTACTCCGACCGGATGGTCGTGTCCTTTCACCCGGTAGGGGAGGACTCAAAGAAAACCAGTGAATCAGGAAAAGCCGTGACGCCGGCCAAAGGGCCGGATACGGTGTCGAATCGAGCGGTCAGCCAGATCGAGGCGACGGGAAGAGTAAAAATCGAACGTGATGCCGGCAACGCCACCTGTCAGAAGGCCGTCTATTACCGCGATGAAGATAAGATCGTGCTGACCGGCGACCCGGTGGCCTGGGATAAAGGTACGAGAGTCAGCGGCAAGCGCATTACGATGTTTCTGGCCGAAGACCGGACGCTGGTCGAAGGCGGTTCGCATGTGCGGATTGAGCCGGAGGGACGAGCGAAGTGACGGAAGCAGTCCACGTTCGGCCTGTGATGGACGGTCTACCCGGCGCACAGGCTTACAAAAAAGCTGTGCTGCGGGCCGACGGGTTGGTGAAAAGCTTTCGCACCCGCAAAGTTGTGAAAGGTGTATCGGTTGACGTGTCGGCCGGCGAAGTCGTCGGACTGTTGGGTCCGAATGGCGCTGGCAAGACCACAATTTTTGACATGATTGTCGGATTACTGCAGCCGGATGAAGGGACGATCACGCTCAACGGCGACGAGATGACGGCGCTCCCGATGTATAAACGTGCCAGAAAAGGAATCGGATATCTTCCGCAAGAGTCCTCGGTGTTTCGTCGCTTGTCCGTACAAGATAATATTCTGGCAATTCTGGAAATGCTGGATTACTCTCGTACAGAACGAGGAGAGCGCGTCGATGCCCTGCTCAACGAACTCGATCTCGGACACATCAGGACCAGCATGGCGTATGCGCTTTCCGGCGGAGAACGTCGGCGGTTGGAAATTACGAGAGCGCTCGCGACGAACCCCACCTTCATGTTGCTCGATGAGCCGTTCGCCGGCATCGATCCAATCGCCGTGGCGGACATCCAGCAGATCATCAAGAGGCTGAAAGGAAAAGGAATCGGTATTCTCATTACCGATCATAACGTGCGAGAGACTTTGTCGATCACGGACCGCGCCTATATCATCAATGAAGGGTTGGTCCTTGAAGCGGGTCCGCCTGGTGTCATCGAAAGAAGCGAAACCGCACGCGCAGTCTATTTAGGTGAGCAATTTAAATTGTAGCCTGTAGCCAGCCATGAAACTCCGACTCGATCTCAGACTCAGTCAAAAGTTGATCATGACGCCGCAGCTGCAGCAGGCCATCAAGCTGTTGCAATTGTCGCGTTTGGAGTTACAGCAAAGCCTTGCGCAGCATCTTATGGATAATCCCTTGCTGGACGAGCTGCCCGAAGAAACTGAAGAGAATGAATCCACCAATGAAGAGGAAAAGGCCGAAGAGGCTGCGGCATCGGCCTCCACCACAACCGATGTGGCCCCAACGGAAGAGTCAACTCCGGAAGAGCGTGATACCCCCGATGAGGTCTCGGCAGCCGGATGGGAGGAATATTTCGGCACTGACCGGCGAACCGGCAGCGGCGAAAGCCAGTCGTCCTCGTCCGACGACTTCCCCTCGTATGAACAGACCGTCGCCAAAACGGCATCGCTGGAAGATCACCTATTGTGGCAGCTTTCGTTATCGGGCCTCTCTGATCGCGAGAAAGCCATCGGCCGGTTGCTGATCGGAAACCTTGACGATGACGGTTATCTTCGCACGCCATTACCCGAGATTCTCAGCGGGACCGACTTTTCCGAGGCAGAAACTGAGTCGGTCTTGCGGGATATCCAGACATTCGATCCGACAGGAGTCGGCGCCAGGGACCTCTCGGAATGTTTGTTGCTGCAACTTGGGCACTTGGGCAAGAGTCCGATAGGTTCATTGGGCGCTCGTCCCGGCGCGCTGAAAGGATCGATTGTCGAAGCGGTGGTGCAACATCATCTGAAAGATTTGGAAAAGAAACAGTATGCGAAGGTCGCGAAGGCCCTGGACGTCACAGTTGAAGAGGTCTTTCAAGCGACCAAGGTGATCGAAGCCCTGGAACCGAAGCCCGGTCGTCCGTTTTCGAATACTCAGAATTACGTGATCATCCCCGACGTCTTCGTCGTGAAAAACGAGGGGGAGTGGGTGGTGCTGCTCAATGACGACGGGTTGCCACGTATGAGAATCAGCCCCTATTACAAGCAGATGATGGCATCAGGCGATGGCGGCTCATCCGAAACCAAAGCCTATCTCGACGAGAAATTGCGTGCCGCGCAATGGGTGATCCGGAGCATCGAGCAGCGGAACAAGACCATCGTGAAGGTCGTGTCCAGCATCGTGAAGTTCCAAGAACAGTTTTTTGAAAAGGGAATCCAGTACCTGAAGCCGCTGGTGCTGAAACAGGTTGCCGAGGATATCGGGATGCATGAGTCGACGATCAGCCGCGTGACGGCGAACAAATACATGTACTGCCCCCAGGGGATGCTTGAGTTAAAGTTCTTCTTCAATGCCGGGCTTCAACGTGCTGATCAGCCCAGTGACATGCTCTCATCGGTGACGGTCCGGGAAATGATCAAGAAGATGGTCGCTGAGGAAGATGCGAATCACCCCCTCAAGGACGAGGAAATTGCGGGACGGTTGCGCGATCGGCAGGTTCTGATCGCGAGGCGGACAGTCGCGAAGTACCGGGCAGAAGAGAACATCCCTCCAGCCACCCAGCGCAAGAGATTTTTCTAGTCCGGAATCATTACAGGTCCTCTTCTTTTTAGTCCAAGGAGTCACTCGCATGAAGATTACCGGACGGCACATGGACGTGACGCCGGCGCTCAAACGACACATTCGATCTCGCTTTGAGCGGATGGCGCGCTATGATGTCTCGCTCGATCGGCTGGAAGTCGTGTTGAGCGTAACCAAGCTGCAGCACACGGCGGAAGTGGTGTGCTCGATCAGAGGGAAGCGGTTCCAAGCCAAGACATCAACGAGAGAGATGTATGCCACGGTTGATCAATTAGTGGACCGCCTGGACGCTCAGATTAGGAAGTACAAGGAGCGGCGTGTCGAGCACAAAGGGAGAAAAAAACCGCCACTATCGGTGTCGCAAGGTATGCTGGAGGCCGGCGAAGAAGATCTCAAGATCGTGCGTCCGAAAATCGCGGTCTTGTCACGGACTGAGGCCCGAAACAGGCTCGATCAGGATCCCGGAGCAATCGTGTTGTTCACCTGTGCGGAGTCAGGAAAGTTACAAATTCTGCGACGATCTGAAACCGGCCACATCGTACTCATTGACCCTTGATAGATGGTTGGGAAATTGTCATCAGGCTTTCGACATTGAGCCTCTGAGCGACGCGAGAAGACTGCGTGGTGAAGTGCGCGTCTCGGCGCGCTGGGGGTGAGAAGGGAGACTTTTTCACCAGCCTGCAAAGGATTGGTCAAGATGCCAGGACTCAAGCTCGTGGTGATCACCGGTCTCTCAGGAGCGGGGAAATCCCACGCGCTAAACTGTTTTGAAGACGTCGGTTACTTCTGCGTCGATAACCTCCCGCCTGCCTTACTCCCAACGTTCGTGGAACTTTGTCACCAGCAAGGTGGTGAAATCAAAAACGTGGCGCTGGGGATCGACATTCGGGAACGGGTGTTTTTTGCCGATCTCATTGGAATTCTTCAACGCCTGAAGGACATGGGACATTCGGTCGAGTTGTTGTTTCTGGAAGCGAGGGATGCCGTCCTTGTTCGACGATTCTCCGAGTCCCGGAGACCTCATCCACTTCTTCCTGAATTACCTGTTCTTGAAGGGGTGCGTTTCGAGAAAGAGCGTCTTTCGGAAATACGGGCTCATGCCGACCGGATCATTGATACATCCAATTTGAGTGTCCATGATCTGCGCGACCTGCTGAGCCGGCATTTCACTAAGGAGCAGACGGCCCGCCGTCTGACCATCTCGTTCATTACCTTCGGGTA
>Ga0114129_10015426_pt1 | contig 10870 bp, 11 predicted proteins | sample RhiMetdeltSRZDD1_FD_80071 | JGI IMG/M metagenome (GOLD analysis project Ga0114129, IMG submission 80071) | Populus rhizosphere microbial communities from Tennessee, USA - Rhizosphere MetaG P. deltoides SRZDD1 (version 2) (version 2) | ecosystem: Host-associated > Plants > Roots > Rhizosphere >... | reverse complement strand
CGCTTTCTCGGGACCAACCCCTGGGCCCTCTCGGTGCCGGGGCAGAGACGCCACTTCATCTTCGACGCGGCGACCTCCACGCTAGCCGAGGGCAAGGTCCGCGTGGCGCGGGCGGCCGGCAAGCCGCTGCCGCCCGACGCCATCGTGGACCCGGACGGACACCCGACCCGGGACGCGGAGGCCTTCTACGCGGGTGGGGCGCTCCTGCCGCTCGGCGGGGCCCTCGCCGGGCACAAGGGCTACGGGCTCGGGCTCGCCTCCGCACTGCTCGGGGCGCTCGGGATGATCGGCGATCCGGAGCCCACCCTCGTCGGCGCGGCACCGCCGGAGACCGCCGACACCCGCGGTCGCATCGCCGGCGTGTTCCTCCAGGTCGTCGACCCCGCGGCGTTCGGCGACCCGGCGCGCTACGTCGAGCTCGTCGACCAGGCGCTCGACGCCGCCAAGCGCGAGCCGCCCGCCGACGGGGTCGCGGAGGTGCTGGTGCCCGGCGAGCCGGAGGAGCGGGCCCGGGCCCGGCGGCGCCGCGAGGGCATCCCGCTGCCTGCCGCGACGTGGTCCGAGCTCCACGCGGTGGGGGCGCGGTTCGGCGTATCGCTCCCGCCGTCGCGGCCGGGCGCCTGAGCCACGCCGGCCCCGCGCCCTGGTCGTCCCTACTTGGCGCCGGGGGGCCGGTACTGCACCGTCTTCTTCACCGCCTGGTCCACCTCCTCCGGTGTGATCAGGACGGTCGTCTTCACCCGGGCGGCGCCGCTCGCCCCGACGGCCAGAGAGGCCGCCGTTGCGCTCGCCGAGTCCGGCAGGTCCACGATCACCAGCGCGTCGGCGTCCCCGTAGGTGAAGTAGAAGGCCTCGACCCGGCCGCCCAGTCCCTTCGCCAGCGCCTCCACTGCGGCTCGGCGCTTGGAACCGCCGTCTTTGATGAGGCCCTTCACGCCTTCCTCCGTGTAGGAGGCCTCGAAGAGGTACTTCGGCATCTCGCTCCTCCTGCGCGCCAGCGCGGCGCGCGGTTCCCGGACGGCATGGTGCGGATGGTGGCGGGAGGACCATAGCGCGCCCCGGCCGCGGGGGGCAAGAGCAACCCCGGGCTCCGCCGGCGACCGGTCGCGACGTCGTGACCGGCGACGCGCACCCTTGTGGTGGGTCCGGCCCCGGCACGGCCCGGGGACGGCGCCCCGGCTCCGGGCCGGCGGACTCAGCGCGTCAGCCCTTGCCGAGGACGAGGATCACGATCCCCGCGAGCATGACGGCGCAGCCGAGCCAGATCTGGCGGATCCGCGCGCCCTCGCCGAAGACGAGCCAGCCGATGAGGAGGGCTAGCAGGATCTCGACCTGCTTGACCGCCTCGACGTACGAGCTCACGGTCAGCGTGTAGGCCGTCGTGCCCAGCTGCGTCGACAGGGCGGCGAACGCCCCGAGCCCCACGAAGCCGAGCCAGTGCCGGCCGAGCTGCCGGAAGTGGCGCGCGGAGCGGTAGAGCACCCAGGGCGTGATCAGCACCGAGCAGAAGAGATACCCCATGAAGACCGCGTACGTGGGGTTCGAGAGGAGCGCGATCTTCTTGATCAGGACGACCGCTGGGGCGTAGAAGAGGGCCGCGCCGAGGGTGTAGCGCTGACCGGGGTCCCTGATCAGCGAGACGAGAGGCGTCCAGAGCGACACACGCGCGCGGCTCACGTTGATCAGGTACACGCCGGCGACGCACACGAGGACGCCGACGACACCCAAGAGCGACGGCTCCTCGCCGAGCGCGAGGTATCCCCACACCACCAGCAGGACGACCGAGAGCTTCCACAGGGCCGTCACGAGTGAGATCTCGGCGACCTTGAGGGCCAGCGCGAGGCACTGGGTCCCCGTGATCTGCGTCACCGCGAACAGGAAGCAGTACCAGTACACCCCGGGCTGACGGGGGGGCAGGCCCTGAACGAGCAGCGGTGCCGCAGCGAACGGCAAGATGAAGGTGAACCGGCCCCAGACGTTGATCGTCTCGTCGAGGGCGTGGCCGAGCCGCTTCATCACCATGTTCCGGAGGACCTGGAACAGGGCGCTGCCGACCGCGAGCGCGAACCAGAGCACGAGCACCTCCCACGGGAGCGCCGCCCATCCCGGGGCGTCGCAACGGGGGCCATCCTAGGGTAGACGCGGGCCCGCGTCGATCAGGATTGGGCGGACCGCGTCGTAAGGGAGTTTTGGGACATTGACAGCTCCAGGACGAGGGTGCTAGTCGGTGTTCCTCTGGACTGCCACTGGATTGCCAATGCCGGGGATTCAGGGGGCGGGCCAGGATCGAGCACGGAAGAGGGGGGCCAGAATGAAACGAGGAACAGTGTGGGTCACCAGTCTCCTCGGGGCGGGCCTCGTCGCGACGGCCATCGCGGTGTCGGCGCAGACCGTTCCGACCGCCCGCGACCAAGTCGCCCGCCCGGGCGGTCAGGTGGCGGGCCTGCCGCCGCTCGCGCTGGTGAAGGTCGCCGACGGCTTCAACGACCCGGTCGGCGTCACGTCGGCGAACGACGGCAGTGGACGCATCTTCGTGGTCGAGCGGGTCGGGCGCATCAAGGTCGTCACCAAGGACGGGCGCGTGCTGCCCGAGCCGTTCCTGGACCTCACCAAGACGAACCCGCTCGGCTCCGAGGTGCAGACGGGCTTCGTCGAGCAGGGCCTCTGGTCGGTGGCGTTCCACCCGAAGTTCAAGGAGAACGGCCACATCTTCGTGCACTACTCGTCGCTGCCGTTCAACGGGGCGTCGATCGTGGCCCGGTACACCGTCGACCGCGCCAGTCCTGATCGGATCACGACCGAGCAGGCGAACAAGACGGTCAAGGTGATCATGAATATCCCGCAGCCCTGGTACAACCACTATGGCGGGACGATCGCCTTCGGACCGGACGGGTTCCTCTACGTCGGCAAGGGTGACGGGGGCTGGGAAGGCGACCTGCTCGACGCCGGCCAGCGCCTCGACCTGCTCCTGGGCAAGATGCTCCGCATCGACGTCGACGTGCCCGACACTGAGCAGTACCGGGTCCCGACGAGCAACCCGATGGCGCGGGCGATGCAAGACCGGATGATGTCGCTGTTCGGCGTGACGGAACAAGGCTTCGCCAGCATCCGACAGGGTCGCCCGGAGATCTGGGCGTACGGGCTGCGGAACCCCTACATGTTCCACTTCGACCGGCGGAGCGGCGACCTCTTCATCGCCGACGTCGGCCAGAACCACTGGGAGGAGATCAACTACCAGCCGGCGTCGAGCAAGGGGGGCGAGAACTACGGCTGGCGCCACAACCAGGCGTCCCACTGCCACCCGCTGACCGGTCCCACCGAGAACTGCCCGGTCGTCGGCGTCCTGCCCGTGGCCGAGTACCCGCATCAGGAGCCCTATCCGGGGGCGCCCAAGCTCACGCAGGGCTTTGGGTGCTCGGCGCAGGGTCTCGGCGTGGCGAACTACGGGGGCATGAGCAAGGTTTACCTGGTGGGTGACTGGTGCTCGGGTCGCCTGTGGGCGGTGGGCTGGGACGGCTCGCGCTGGCAGCTCCAGGAGTCGCTCCAGACCAACCTCCAGTTCACCGCTGGCGGTCTCGACGAGGACGGTTTCGTTCTCGCGGTGAACTGCAACTGCTTCTATCTCGACGACAAGGGTGCGATGCAGAACCCGCCGGGGGCCCTGTGGCGCGTCCTGCCCCAGAGTCAGGTGCCGGCCGGCGCGCAGACGGCGCCGGTGGTCCGGCCATAGCGGAGGCGATCGGCCGGGGCGGGTCCGCGCTCGGCGGGCCCGCTCCGGCGAAGCCGGGAGCGGCGCGAGCGGCCCGGGCGGCGGCGGTGGGCGTGGTGGCGGGCCTCACCCTCGCCCTCGTCGTTGCGGGAGCGCTCGCGCCTGGACCGCTCGCTGCCGCGGTGGCGTTCCGCCACATCGCGTTCGGCACGCCGCTCGATGTCACGCCGAGGCCCGACGAGGTGGTGACGCCCGCGGTGACGCGCTTTCACGAGACCGGTCAGAACCCCTATGTTGGCGATGCAGCCGCACTGGCTGACGGTAAGCAGCTCTACGAGACGTGGTGCCAGTCGTGCCACATGCCCGACGGGTCGGGGCGCATCGGCCCCAGCCTGATCGGCCCGCAACACATCCACGAGCGTGCGACCACGGACGTCGGTCTCTTCGAGGCCGTCTTCGGCGGCGCCCTCGGCGCGATGCAGTCCTTCCGTGACCGTATGACCCAGGACGAGATCCTGCGGGTCAGCGCGTACGTGCGAAGCCTGCGGCGGGACGGCTCTTGACGGCCGTCCACCCGTCGGTCACGACCCGCTTGCGGACCCGCCCGGCTTCTCCTATGGTGGCTTCGTTCGACGAGAGGCCATGCGGAATTTTTTCCCACCCGCTTCGACACGAGGAGGAGGACCCAGGGCAATGAAACTCGTCACCGCCGTGCTCGCGATGCTCATGCTCGGCATTCTCACCGCGGACCTCGCGTCCGCAGAGGTGACCGTCAACCTCCAAGTGGCCGCCGAGGGGCTGACCGCGCCTCTCAACCTCGTTACCCCGCCCGACGGCACCAAGCGACGCTTCATCACCGAGCAGATCGGGGTCATCAAGATCCTGATGCCGGACGGCAAGGTGCTGGAGGAGCCGTTCCTCAACATCCGCCACCGGATCCCCAAGCTCCACCAGGACTTCGACGAGCGCGGCCTCCTCGGCCTCGCGTTCCATCCAGACTTCAAGAACAACGGCCGGTTCTTCGTCGCGTACAGCGGCTACCTCCCGGGTGACTCGACGCTCGACAAGGTCGTCTGGTACTCCCACACGAACTACGTCGCCGAGTACCGCGTGTCGAAGACCAGCGACAACAAGGCCGATCCGCTGAGCGAGCGGATCCTGACCAAGATCGATTGGCCCCAGTTCAACCACAACGGCCACTGGATCGGGTTCGGGCCGGACGGGTTCCTCTACGTCTCGACCGGTGACGGCGGCTATGCCAACGACTGGGGGATCGGCCACCACGTCACGAAGGGGAACGGCCAGGACCTGATGACGCTGAATGGCAAGATCCTCCGGATCGACGTGGACAAGATGGACGCGAACAAGGGCGAGTCCTACGGCATCCCGGCCGACAACCCGTTCGTCGGCCGCCAGGACGCCAAGCCTGAGATCTGGGCCTACGGCTTCCGGAACCCGTGGCGCTGCTCGTTCGACATGGGCGGCAGCAAGGCGCTCTTTTGCGCCGACGTCGGGCAAAACTCGTTCGAAGAGGTCAACATCGTCACGAAGGGCGGGAACTTCGGGTGGCGCGCGAAGGAAGCCACTCATTGCTTCGACTTCGTGAATCCGGACAAGCATCCCCAGACCTGCGAGTCCAGCGGGATGATCGACCCGATCTTCGAGTACAACAACTGCAACGTCCACAAGGAGTGCAAGGGACTTTCGATCACCGGCGGGTATGTCTACCGCGGCGGGCACGGGCCCTGGCAGGGCAAGTACTTCTTCGGCGACTGGAGCAAGCAGTTCGGCGTCAGGGACGGACGGTTGTACGTCGCGACCGACTCTGGCGGCAAGTGGACGATGGAGGACGTGAAGGTCGGCAACATGCCGAGCTTCAACTCGTACGTCCTCGCCTTCGGGCAGGATGCCGACGGTGAGGTGTACGTTCTGACGCAGGACACGACCGGGCCGGTCGGCGGCCTGGCGAAGATCTACAAGATCGCACCCTAGGGAAGGACGCGCGGGGCCCGGCGCCAAGCCGGGTCCCGTCACACCCCAGCATGCGCAAGACGACCGCTCTCGGGCTGGCGGTGACCGCGACCCTCGCCGCGTGGCTGCTCGCGGGCATCGGGGCGGCCCAGTCTCTACCGGCCGCCCCGGCGCCGCCAGCCAGCCCACCGGCTAACCCAGGGGCCAACGGGCCCGCGCCTCCCGTCGAGTTCACGCCCGAGTTCCTCGGCGATCCCAAGAACGTCCAGCGGGGCCGTACGGTATGGCAGGGCCGCTGCCAGTTCTGCCACGGCAAGACGGCCTACCCGGGTAAGGCCCCGAAGCTCGACCCTTCGCGCTACACTCCTGCTTTCGTCTACGACCGCGTCGCGAACGGCTTCCAGGGCATGCCGCCGTGGCGGCACGAATTCTCGGTGGACGAGCTGAAGTCGGTCGTGGCCTACGTCTTGAGCCGGGAGTTCCCCAACTGACGCGCATGCCCCCGATCCTCCAGAAGATCACGGTCCCCTACGAGTACCCGGTCTACTTCACGGTGGACGTCTTCGAGCCGGGGAACCCGGATCTGGTGGAGGCTCTCGCGCGGAAGGAGCCCTCGCGCCGGCACCGCGTGTTCGTCGTCTTGGAGCGCGCCGTCGCCGAGGCGTGGCCGGGCCTGTCCGCGACCGTCGCGCGCTACGCGGAGCGCCACGCGGACCGCCTCGAGTTGGTGGCTCCCCCCTGGATCGTCGAGGGCGGTGAGGCGGTGAAGAACGACCCCGCCCCGCTGCTGGCTCTCCAGACGGTGCTCCATGCGCTCAGGCTGGACCGCCAGTCCTTCGTGGCCATCGTGGGCGGCGGCGCCTTGCTCGACGCGGCGGGGTACGCCGCGGCGACCACGCATCGCGGGATCCGGACCGTGCGGCTCCCGACCACGGTGCTCGCCCAGGGCGATTCGGGCGTCGGGGTCAAGAACGGCATCAACGCGTTCGGCGTGAAGAACTTTCTCGGGACCTTCGTTCCCCCCTTTGCCGTGCTGAACGACCGCCGGTTCCTCGAGAGCCTCGGGCGGCGGGACACGCTGGCCGGAATGGCCGAGGCCGTCAAGGTGGCGCTGATCCGCGACCCGGAGTTCCTTGCGTGGCTCGAGACGCATGCCGACGCGCTCGCCGCGTGCGCCTCCGACGCCGTGACCGAGCTGATCCGCCGCACGGCCGGGCTCCACCTCGAGCACATCGCCACCTCGGGCGATCCGTTCGAGATGGGAAGCGCACGCCCGCTCGACTTCGGGCACTGGGCGGCCCACCGGCTCGAGTCGCTCACCCGGAACCGGCTGCGCCATGGCGAGGCGGTCGCCATCGGCATCGCGCTCGATACCCTGTACTCGCGCGCGGCGGGGCTCCTCCCGGTGGCGGCGGTGGAACGGGTGCTCGATCTTCTCGGGCGGCTCGGGCTCCCGCGCTGGGACGAGGCGCTGGACCTGCGGGATCCCGCCGGCCGGCCCGTGGTCCTGGACGGGCTGACGGAGTTCCGGGAGCATCTCGGCGGTGAGCTCACGATCACGCTCCTGGCCGCGATCGGCCGGGGCGTCGAGGTTCACGAGATGCGTGAGCCTCTCGTGATGGGCGCGCTCGACGAGCTGCGCCGCCGCCACGGCCGACAGTGAAGCTCGCCGTTCCGGGCGAGCCCCACCTCACCTACTGCACGAACATCCACCCCGGGGAGACCTGGGCGGAGGTGCGCGCGAATCTCGAGCGCCACGTCGTGAGAGTCAAGGCGGCCGTGGCGCCGACGCGGCCGTTCGGCGTCGGCCTCCGTCTCTCGGCGGTGGCGGCGGCCACGCTCGCCCAGCCTGCGGAGCTCGACGCGTTCCGGGCGTTCCTCCGGGACAGCGGCTTCTACGTCTTCACGATCAACGGCTTCCCCTACGGGCCCTTCCACGGGACGCGCGTCAAGGAGGAGGTCTATCTCCCCGACTGGCTCGACGAGGTGCGCCTCCACTACAGCGACCGTCTGGCGGAGCTGCTGGCGGCGCTCCTGCCCGATGACCCCGGGCTCGAGGGGACGGTCAGCACCGTGCCGGGCGCCTACAAGGCGCGGGTTCGGGGCGCGGCCGACGCGGGCCGGATGGCGGAGCTCATGGTCCGCCACGCCGCGGGGCTCCACCGGCTCCGCGAGCGCACCGGCCGGATGGTGTCGCTCGCGCTCGAGCCCGAGCCGTGCTGTTACATGGAGACGGTGGACGAGACCGTGCGCTTCTTCGAGGCCCATCTCTTCGCGGCGCCGGCGGTGGCCGCGTTTGGCCGCCTCACCGGTCTTGGCCGCGGCGAGAGCGAGGCCGCCCTCCGGCGCCACCTGGGGGTGTGTTTCGACGCCTGTCACATGGCGGTCGAGTTCGAGGACGCGGCGGCCGGATTCGCGGCGCTGCGGACGGCGGGCATCCGTGTCGGCAAGGTGCAGGTGAGCGCGGGTCTGCGCGTCCGGATGGATCCGGGCGACCGGGCGCTGGTGGACGCGCTTCGACCCTTCGCCGAGGGCGTCTATCTCCACCAGGTGGTCGAGCGCCGCGACGGTCGGCTGGTCCGTTACCTAGACCTGCCCGAGGCGCTGGAGGCGGCCGCACGGAACGGGGGCGGCCCCCGCGAGTGGCGGATCCACTTCCACGTCCCACTCTTCCGCGAGGAGCTCGGCCCGTTCGCGAGCACCCAGGACTACCTCCGCGGCGTGCTGGCTCTCCTCCGGCGTGATGCGCACACGCCGCATCTCGAGGTCGAGACCTACACGTGGGACGTGCTGCCCGAGGACTACCGGCGAGAGGACATCGCGGCGGCGGTGGCGCGCGAGCTCCACTGGGTGCTGGGAGAGCTGGGGGGGTGAGCCCGGTGGCCCTGGCCTCGCGACCCGCCGCCGGCCGCTGGCGAGACTATCTCCTCCTGGGCCGGGTGTCCAACCTGCCGACGGTCTTGACCAACACGCTCGCCGGGTCGGTCCTCGCCGGCGTGGACGTCGGGCCGGGGCGCCTGGCGCTCCTCGCGCTCGCGTTCTCGCTCCTCTACACGGGCGGCATGTACCTGAACGACGCCTTCGACCGCGAGAGCGACGCGCGAGAACGGCCCGAACGGCCGATCCCGTCGGGGCGCATCGGCGTGGGGCCCGTATTCATGATCGGCTTTTCGCTGCTCGCCGCCGGCGTCCTGGTCGTGGCGGCCGGCGCGACCGGGGCGGCGGGCGGTGGCCTGGTGGCCGTGGGATCCGGCGCCCTGCTGGCCGGGGTGATCACCGCGTATGACGCCTGGCACAAGGCGAACCCGCTGAGCCCGGTAGTGATGGGTCTCTGCCGCGTGCTCGTGTACCTGACGGCGGCGCTGGCGGTGGCGGGCCGGATCGGTCCGGCGGTCGCCGGCGGCGCGGCCGTGCTCCTGTCGTACCTCATCGGCCTCACGTACGTGGCGAAGCAGGAGAACCTCACCGAGGTCCGCCACCTCTGGCCGCTCGCGTTCCTGGGCGCGCCCTTCCTCTACGCGTGGCCGACGCTCCTCGGGGCCGGAGTCGGTGCCGTCCTCTACCTGGGCTTCCTGGCCTGGGTCGCCTACGCGGTGGCCTGGCTGGTCCGCCCGGGGCGGCGCGACATCCGCCGCGCGGTCGTGAGCCTCATCGCCGGCATCTCACTGCTCGACGCGCTTCTGATCGCGGGCGCCGGCGGCACGGCCCCGGCGGCGTGGGCCGTCCTCGGCTTCGCCCTGACCCTCGCCTTTCAGCGCTGGGTGCCTGGCACCTGAGGAGACTCGGAGGAGGCCATGACAGCATTCCCGCTCGCTGACGCCGTCCGCCACACCCTCGCGGGCGGCACCGGGGCCGAGCGCTTCCGGGCGACGCTCGCGGCCGTCGTCCGGCACTTCGGGGCCGACATGGGCATGATCCATCGGCTCGATCCGGCCGACCGGCACCTTGAGCTCGTCGCGACGAGCGACGGGGTGCCGGAGGCCGTCCTCGCCGCGGCCCGGCGCATTCCCCTCGGCAAGGGCATCGCCGGAGAGACGGCGTTGACCGGGAAGCCCGTGTCCATGTGCAACCTCCAGACGGACACGAGCGGTGTGGCGCGTCCGGGCGCGAAGGCCACCGGGGCCCAGGGCACGCTCTGCGTGCCGATGTTCCGGGGCGCCGAGGTCGTGGGGACGCTCGGCATCGGTGTCCGCGGCGAGCGCACGTTCACCGACGAGGAGACCGAGGAGCTCCTCGCCGCCGGCCGCGTGCTGGCCGATTCGCTCAGGCAAGATGGGGTGTGAGCGACCTGGGTCTTCGGGTCCCGTCGGCCGGGATCCGGGCGCCCTCAAACCAAGGCCGCGTCATCCCGAGGTGAGGTGAGGAGGGGCGCCATGGCCCGGTGGAACTTCAACGAGGCGCACACCGCCGCCGAGTTCTCCGTGCGGCACATGATGATCACGTACGTCCGGGGCCACTTCAAGAACCTGCAGGGCACCCTCGAATTCGACCCCGACCACCCCGAGCGCGCTTGGACCGAGGTGAGCATCGATGGTGCGACGCTGTGGTCCGGCGAGCCCGAGCGCGATGACCATTTGCGCAACGAGGACTTCCTCGACGTGGCGCACCATCCGAGGATCCTGTTCCGGAGCACGCGCGTGGAGCCCGTTGCTCGGAACGAGTATCGGGTGACGGGTGACCTGACGATTCGCGGCGTGACCCGACCGGTGAGCCTGGATGTCCGCTACCTGGGCCAGTGCCGTTCGCCCTTCGACGACACCCGGGCCGGGTTCACGGCCACGGCACGGATCAACCGCCACGACTTCGGTGTGAGCTGGAACGCCGAGCTGAAAGACACCGGCCTCGTCGTGGGGGATGACGTCTTCATCACGATCGACGTCGAGGCGGAGAGACCGGACGAGACGCCCGGGGGCTGAGCGGCGCGAGGAGGCCCCTCGATGGCGAAGAGCCCCACGCGACTGCCGGCCGTCGACGTGCGCCGGGCCGACCAGCGGTTCCACACGCGGATCGGCTGGCTCGACTCCCACCACAGCTTCAGCCATTCCCGGGCCGGACTCGCATCGAGCCGGCCCCAAGGGTGCGCGCCCGGTGAGCAGCTGCCCACCGGACAGACAGCCCCGTCAGCCGCCGAACACGTGGTCGAGGAGGAGGGCCTTGACCGCGGTGGCGTCGACCGAGCCGTCGGGGAGG
>Ga0114129_10015425_pt1 | contig 10870 bp, 14 predicted proteins | sample RhiMetdeltSRZDD1_FD_80071 | JGI IMG/M metagenome (GOLD analysis project Ga0114129, IMG submission 80071) | Populus rhizosphere microbial communities from Tennessee, USA - Rhizosphere MetaG P. deltoides SRZDD1 (version 2) (version 2) | ecosystem: Host-associated > Plants > Roots > Rhizosphere >... | reverse complement strand
CTGGTCTTGGCAGGTGAGCGTCGCCGAGAGGCTGATCTGCCTCACGAATCGGCCGGTATCGGTCTTCGCGACGACGAACCTGACGTTCTGTTCCTGGGACGTCTGCCCTCGGTAGAGCCTCGGCCTCGGCGCGGCGTGGCCGGATGCCGAGACGACATGAGGTCGCTCAATGGGTAGGCACTCGAACGAAATAGGTCACTCGGCACGTGCGGCGGCGCTACGGCGACCGATTACCCGACTCGACCTCGAACCAGACCGCCTTTCCTCCGGCGAGCTCGTCGAGTCCCCAGCGGTCTGCCAGTCTCTGGACGATGTGCAAGCCGAGATGGTCCCTGCCCATCCCTCCGTTCGGGTAGCTGAACGGAGCAGCGCCGTCCGATACGACGGCTCGAACGATCGAATCAGCGGCCTCTAACCGCAATCCGATCTGGCCATCCTGCTCGGGCTGGCCGTGGCGGACGGCATTGCCAACGAGCTCGGAGACCATGAGGACGAACTCATCTGCAGGCTCAGGCGCGAGGCGGCCGTGTGCGTGATCTGATGCAAGTTGGCGTGCAAGTCCGGGCGCATCCGCCATGTGCGGCAGTCGGTGTTCCACTCTGATGAGGTTCCCCGTCTGGCGTGGGCGAACCTTCGTAGCAGGCGGATTTGCCATCCCCGGCCAGCACGCGCACACTGGAAGCGTCTACCGTCGTCTGGACCGTCGGCGCTCGCCCACCGGTTGCCCTCTCGACCCCATGGCTTCGGGAGGGAGAGGCGATGTTCTCCACCGGTCCTACAGGCTTCCGTGTTGAGGTCTCCCCAGAAGGAAGTCTTCTTCTTCGCGGCGAACTCGACATGCACACGGTTGAGGATCTACAGGCACGGATCGACGGAATCATGGTTCCGGGACAAGCCATCGTCTTGGACCTGGCTCAACTGACCTTCCTGGACACCAGCGCGGTTCACTGCTTCATCAAGACCTGCGCCGAGAGCGGCCATCCGGTCGTCCTCTTGAATACGACGAAGTCGGTACGACGCATCCTGGATCTGGTGGATCTCGAACCCGCAGCGTGGGTCTTTGATAGAGAGGGGCGATCCCCAGCCACAGTGTAGCGACGCGATCTCGACCTGGCCGAGCGAATCGGCGAGTACTGGGCATCCCGACCCGAGAGTTCGGGAAGCTGGTGATCGACCCGAGGAGGGCCGGACGGGCGCGGGTGGCGTGTTCGGCTTGGTCGCGGAGATGGACCGGCGGTAGTGAATCCGTCATGCGGAACAGAGTGCCTGCGCCCATTCGAGCAAGGTGTGCCGCTTACCGCTCGCCTGCCATGAGGCAGGTCCGAGGCCCTTGGACTCGCCTGTCGGGACATCGACCTCGACCACGGCACCGCCTCGATCCGCCGAGGGCTGGTTCTGGTCGGCAACGTCCCGATGTTCAACGACCCAAGACACAGGCGGGCAGGCGTTCTAGCTTTGACGACGAAGTCCTTGTGACCGGTGAAGACTTCACGAATGCCACGAACTCGAAGATCACGTGGTCCACATAGGCCCGTGCTCGTCGGGATGCTGCGAGAGGGCGAGCGCTTGGGTCCGTCCTAAAACGGAGTCCGCGAGGGGGGTCTTTCCACGCGGATCCCGCGCCCCTCGGTGTGAGCGACGAGCAGTTGCGCAGCACTCAGGTGCCCATCGGTGGGGTCTTCGCTCGTTGCCATCGTCGTCGAAGGGTAGATGTACCGCGCTAAGACGTACGCCTCAGCCCCGAACCGGCGCAGGTAGGCGTCCCATTGCTCCGCGACGTCCTCGTCCGACGTGATCGTTACCGTCGTAGGTCTCCGCCCGCGTCCGCATCCCATAGCCCGTTCTACATAGAGTCCTGCAGTGGCCTGGGTCCATGACACACGCAAATGCGGTACAGCAGATGGCGGAGAACGATGAACCTTGATGAGACCGAGAGCAGCTCCGCAAGCGGCTGGACGCGCTAGCCCCGCCCCCCCGCGCCGAGCTGCTCCACGTCCTGATGCTGCGCGACCTCGAGCGTGCCGAGTCTGGAGCCACTGGCTAAGAGACGCAGCGTGCTGGCTCAGCGTAGTAGAGCAGCCAGGAAGTATCGTCCGTCGTCACTCGGGCAACCTGATGCTCGGGCACCCACATACCTAACGTGACCTTGCATCGAATCCTTGGATTCCCAGCAATCAGCAATCCGGCGATGACGATCACGACAGCCACACTGAGGGCAGTCCACCTCGTCACGTCACGCCTCTGTGTCGCCATCCCTGGGATCACCCTCCCCCTGCCTGCTCCCACCTCACCCCTGTAGGCCTCCGAAGCCGTGCGTCCAGACGAACTCGAGCGCCAGCTCCAGGCTCGTCTTGACGCCCTAGGGCCAGCTCCCCGGGCCAGATAGACCGGCTACTTCTGAATGACCGAGTCTGCGGACTGGGGCGTGGTTATCGGGTCGGCGTGACGATGCACGATCCTCCAGTTGCCGCCTTCTCGCCGGAAGATGCTGGTGCACCGCAGCGATACAGGGGTAGGGTCTTCAAGCCCTCCCACCTTGGCATTGAAGTGCTCCACTTCGACCAGATAAGCCACATCGTCCCCGACATGCTTGGCAATCAGGTCGAAGCCGCTCGCCTCCCCATCCCTGTAGAAGGCCGCCGCGGCCTCCATCGTCTCGGCGACTTGCGGGAAGCCACGAACGAAGGGGCCGAACGGGTTCCCCAGAGTGACATCATCAGCTCCGGACCAAAGCGCCGCCAAAGGCTTGTCGTCTCCTCTAGCGAATGCGTCCAGCGCGCTGTGCTGCTGCTGGATAACTTGATCGAAACCGGATGTAGCCATGCGCGCCCACCTCCTTCCCGGGCACTCACCGTGCTTCTCGCCTGGCCGATTCTAGGCGAGAGGGCGCCGTTGGGAGCAGCCAGGTGTCCGGCCCGGGACACCGGTGCGGCGTAGCCAGCCAGACAATGCGCCCTGAGGAACTCGACCGACGAGCTCCGGGCTCGCCTCGACGCCCTCGGCCCCGCTCCCCGCGCCGAGCTGCTCCACGTCCAAGCGCTCGGTGACGCGGTACGACGCGGACACCTGGCAGGGGAGCCCCCGGACGCCGATCGGTTTCCGGGGGCTTCTGGCGTTTGTGCAGGTGGTTGAGTGTCGGAGGGGGGTTTGAACCCCCACGACTCGTAAAGGTCATTAGGCCCTCAACCTATCCAGGCAAGTGGCGGCTCGTGTCGCCTGATGTCCTCAAGTGCCCTGACCAGCGGGGACGCTGGGACCTAGTCGGCGTTGTGGCGGCTGACGGCACCAGCTTCCGAGGAGACGGGGGGAATACGGGGGGAATTCGCTAGGAAGCAGGCGGGTCGGGCGGCATCTCCTCCATCGCCTGCTTGATCTGCGCCTGGACCAACGCGCCCCAGCGAAGCAGTGCGGCGCGGTCGAGCCCTCCCGGATCCATGAGTCCACGCGGCGTCAATGGGTCGCCGGTTGGCCCTACGTCCACGTAGAGCGACTTCTCGCGCAGCTGGAGCAACGTTCTGGCCATATCTTCGGGCAGATCGGGCGCCAAGCGCCGCGCCTCGTCCCACAGCTTGGTCTCGTGGCCCGCCGCGGAGCGCGACGCCATGGTGACTCGCGTCCTGCATGAACCGGACTTCGTGACGGAAGGTGGCTTCCTCGGCTGGACAGACGGTCTTCTCTCGGCAGCCGATCACATCGTCTGGCTCGATCCGCCCCTGGTCGTTCTCATCTTGAGGCACATCCGTCAACACTGACGGAATCCAAGGTCGCTCCCCTCACTCCTGCAGTTTCAGGTGCACATGTATCTGCGGCCCGCCTGAACTGGTCCAGCCAGGTTCGATCGTGACCAGACGCGTGCGGGTATCGAGCGGGCGCTGCGGCCCCAGGCATTCAAGGTCTACAGACTCACGCGTGCGGTCACAGCCGCCGACGTAGTCAACCGGCTGGCTCTATCGCCGTGACGCCCGGCCCTGCCGCAGCAGAGTACATCCGCCCGATATCCAGCCACTAGGGCTAGCGCGGTTCGATGCGAGGTGACGATTCGACGGCGTAGCCTGCCGGCCATGAGCTTCGTGGAGCTAACAGCCGCCTCCCGGGTAGCGGCCGAGTTGGGGTTCGTGTCACAAGACCCCGTCGTCCTTCAGCGCACCAACAACTTCGTCGTGTGGCTGCGCCCCCACGAGATCATCGCGAAGGTAGGCAAGTCACCGGAACGTGATGCCGGCCTCATCCGGGAGCATGATGTCGCGGCCGCTCTTACAGCTCGAGGTGCGCCTGTGGGTCCGCCGGTGCCAGGGATCGGACCGACCCGTGACGTGGACACCGGCCTCCTCGTCACACTTTGGGAGCGGCTGCCGAACGATCCGGTAATCAACGTCGATCCAGTCGACATTGGCGGGACGCTCCAACACCTCCACGAGGGTCTCACTCGTTACCAAGGCGAGGTTCCAAGCTTCCGGGAGAAGTTGACCGAGACGCGGGCGGTGCTCGCCGATGATCAACGAGTGATCGCGCTACCGGAGGGAGACCGGTCGATGCTGCGGACGACGTTCGACCGGCTTCGTACCGACCTTGACGCATTCCGCGACTACACCGAGCAACCACTCCATGGGGAACCTCACAGCGCGAACCTCCTGGCTACCCTCGGAGGGCTCCGCTGGATCGACCTCGAAGGCGTTTGCACGGGTCCGCTGGAATGGGACCTGGCCTTCCTGCCTGATGAGGCAATCGCCGTGTTCCCGGCTGTCAACTCCGAGCTGCTCGGGTTACTCCGCATACTCAACAGTGCACGGGTTGCGACTTGGTGTTGGGCAGGCTGGGAGTTCGAAGAGATGCGATGGCACGCTGAGCATCACCTTGCGCAAGTCCGAGCCGCCGTGTCGGATTCCCGATGAACGGATTGCGTCAAGTGCGTCCAGACGAGCTTGATCGCCGTTTACGGGAACGCCTCGACGCCCTTGGCCCCGCTCGCCGCGCCGAGCTGCTCCACGTCCTGATGCTGCCAGACTTCGATCGGGCCGATGCGATCGGCGAGTTCTGGGGCCACCCGGAGACGCGGACGTTCGGCGAGTTCCTGATCGACTTTGAGGAGGACAAGGCGGCGCGGGCGGTCGTGTTCGAGCTGCTGGCGGAGATGGGGCGGAAGTAGCGACATCGGCTGCGAAGATCAGAGTCGAATTATTGGATCGGCGCGAGGTCGCGGCGTGGGCGAAAAAGTGGCGGCGCGAGAAGCCCTGGCGGTAGCGATCATGTATGGGTAGCGGTGACCGGCGTCACGCGACCATGCGCGAGGCATAGGGTGAGGTGTGGGCCGCTTCAGATGGGCGATCATCGTGACGCTGGTCGTCGTCGGAGTCCTGATCGCCGTCACGATGGTCCACAGCATCAAGACGTGCCCGTCGTGTCCGAGCAATCCATGTCCCTGCACCACCGACTTCCGTCTTGGCGTGCGGCTGCCCATCGTGGGCGTGGCGATCCTAGTCGCTGTGGCCGTCTGGTTCGCAACGCGGCGACGCGACTCGGCGTAGACACCTGCCTCCTGGTCAGATGTACGCCGCCGTAGCGTGACCGGGGTCACGCGGCCAGATGCGGACAGCCACCGCCGTGCTGCAGGCCTCGTTGGGGTGAACTACTCGACGGTGAAGCCCGTTCGCATCCCCTGCTGGTAGTGGACGATCGTCTCGTCGCCCTCGTCCTCGACGATGTTGCAGATGAGGACGTAGCTTCCCGCGTTGAGCGAAACGGTGAGCGGCGGGGGCGTGTCGCCGGGCGCGATGTCTTCGATCTCGTCGATGAGCCCGACGCCCTCCCCTTCCTCGTCCACCGAGCCGTCGGGTGCGGTGGGCAGCGCGTCGGGGGCGAGGTCCGTCTTGAATATGACGAACTCGTGTGTGTCCTCAGGACCCACGTTGCCGACGCTGAACGTGACCTCCCCAGCCGGTGCTGAGTCCTGCTCGGGGCGCACGGCGAACTCCTGCAGGGTCACATCGACGTTGCGTTCCCTCGCCGTCAGTTCCTCGTTGTCGGAGCTGTCGGAGCTGCACGCCGCCGCGACCAGAGACAACGCGGCAAACAGCGAAGCGACGACGGCGACCCGACGATGGCACGCGCCATGATCCATAGGCGGCCTCCCTGTCCGTCCACGCTCTCTCCGGCCCAGGATAGGCACCGATCGAGGGCTACGGAGGGAGCCGTGCGCGTTGGCCCCCATGTACGCTCCCGAAGCGTGACCGGCGTCGCGCGCCCGCATCGACTCCTTCCTCGTTGGCTTACCGGTCGTGGCTGTCCTTGACTTCCCTGCGCTTGCCGTATCCGACGAGGATGGTTCCGATGACCGCCACACCGATGCTCACGGCCTGTAGCCAGAAGCCGACCTCCAACGAGAGCCCTCTGGTTAGTGCGCTATCACGGAGGGTGGCGCCCTGGAGCAGCGAGCCGAGCCAGGTGAGTGACCACGTTGCGACCGCGCCCGCGAGGAAGGCGCGCAGCGATGGGCGCTCACCTCGCGTGAGACCGACGATCGCGACCACCACCACGGTGGCGACCCCACCGAACAGGAACAGGATCGCGCCCAACTCCAAGCCGCCACCCTGCGCCACCAACAGTTGGTCGTAGAGCGAAACCGATCGCTCTACTGCGAGCCCGTAGTACGGAAGGAAGCAACTCGTCACAAACAACGCCCCACCGAGCAGCACCACCGCGTAGCCGAGGGCGGAGCCACGTGTCCGGATTCGGTGAACTTCGTGCGCCATCACCCGATGATGTCTCCACCGTCGGCGGATGTCGAACCCATGAGGCAGGTGTATGCGGCCGCAGTGTGACCGGGTTCACGCGCCCGCATCCGAGGCGTATGCTGATGCCATGTTGGGCTTCATGGGTTACGCGATCGTGTTGGTCATCGGCATCCTGATCGGTCGGAACATGGGCCGCATGCACGACTACGAGCGGCGTCTCCGCGATCGGGAGCCGGGACGCCGATAGGTCGGCCGCCCAGGCGTCCGCCCCGCTAATCGAGGCTGGGATGTACGCCGCCGTAGCGTGACCGGGGTCACGCGTCCATGCGCTTCACCCGGATCGGAGGCGTCCGCGGCTCCCTGCGCCGGGCGTTCGCCGACGCCGAGCGCCTCGGGTACGTGTACCGGAACCCGATCGCGCTCACAAGCCCGCCATCCGTGCTCGGCGATGTTCTCGGCGATGTTCGACCCGGGGGTGTTCCCAGGCCCCCTCTCCCCCCCTTGTCGACGGAAGACTCGAAGAGGCGGCAGGCGTTCCCCGCCGAGGAGGTGCGTGCCCTCCTGGACGTAGAGGATCGACTCGCGCCGGTGTGGCGGCTGGCCTTCGAGTCAGGCTGCCGTCGCGGCGAGCTCTGCGGGTTGCGCGACGAGGATATCGACGGCACCCGGATCCACATCCGTCGGCAGCGGCTCGTCCGCCCGACGAGGGACTGGGAGCAGGACCGCGTCTACACGAGGGAGCGGACCAAGTCGGGCCGCAACCGCGCGGTCGTGGTGAGCGACGAGATGGCGGCGGTCCTCTGGCGCTGGCGGGCTCAGCGCGCCCAGGAGCAGCTCGCGTTGGGTCCCGCGTACGACGACGCCGGGTGGATCTGCGCCGAGCCCGACGGCTCCCCTATCGCGCCGGACACCCTGTCGGGGAGGTTCAACGCCTTGGAGCGCCGCGCCGGTGTCCCGCACCGCGGGCTGCACGCGACGCGCCACAGCCATGCCGAGATGGCGTTGGCCGGCGGCGCTCGACTCGACGTCCTGTCCCGCCAGCTCGGGCACTCGAGCATCGCGATCACCGCCGACGTGTACGGACACCCGAACGAGGAGGCCGCGGCCGCGGAGGCGGCGATCGTGTCCCGAGCGATCGAGGGGAAGGGACGGTAGGGAGACGGGGGGAATAAGGGGGGAAACGGGCCTCGGGTGCCGGAGACGGTGTCCGGGGTCCATCCCGTTCGTGCAGGTCAGGTGGTGTCGGAGGGGGGATTTGAACCCCCACGACCCGTAAAGGTCACTAGGCCCTCAACCTAGCGCGTCTACCAAATTCCGCCACTCCGACGAGGGCGCTCGGGATTCTAGCAACGGGTCCGAGCCGAACCCGTCGGTCAGCCGCCCCACTTCCAGGAGAGCCAGAAGGTGGACAACCCGAAGACGACCGCGGTCACCACCGTGATCTTGTCGAGCCGGCGTTCGAGCGCGGTGCCCCCCGACAGGCTCGAGGTGCCTCCGAACATGTCGGACAGGCCGCTCCCCTTCCCCGAGTGCAACAGGATGAACACGATGAGGAACAGGGCGGACAGGATGCACAGCCCGAGTTCGATGACGTTTGCCACGGCCGCCCAGTGTACCGGCTCTAGGCGCCGGCGGAGGTATCGAGCACCGCTCGATCCTCGAGCGGGAAGTGGCACGCGGCCACCTGGCCGGGGTGGTGCGGCAGGAGCTCGGGCTCGTCCTCGCTGCACTTGGGGAACTGGGCGTTCGGGCAGCGGGGGTGGAACCGGCATCCCGAGGGAGGGTCGATCGGGCTGGGGACGTCGCCCTCAAGGATGATCCGCTTCTTGGCCGATGCGAGGTCGGGGTCCGGGATCGGCACCGCGGAGAGCAGCGCGCCCGTGTAGGGGTGCTTGGGGTTGCGGTACAGCGTGTCGCCCTCGGCCATCTCGACGATTTTGCCCAGGTACATGACCGCCACGCGGTCCGAGACGTGCTTGACCACCGACAGGTCGTGCGCGATGAACAGGTAGGTGAGGTTGAACTCCTCCTGGAGATCCTCCAGGAGGTTGAGGACCTGGGCCTGGATCGAGACGTCCAGCGCCGAGACCGGCTCGTCGCACACGATCAGCTTGGGCCGAAGGGCGAGCGACCGGGCCACGCCGATCCGCTGCCGCTGTCCCCCCGAGAATTCGTGTGGGTAGCGGTTGTAGTGCTCGGGGTTCAGGCCCACGAGCTCCATCAGCTGCTGGACCTCGCTCTTGATCTGCTTGCGCGGGACGACCTTGTGCAGGCGATAGGGAGTGCCGATGATCGAGCCGACGGTCTTGCGAGGGTTCAGCGAGGCGAACGGGTCCTGGAAGATCATCTGCATCTCGCGGCGCATGGCCCGCAGGTCGCCGCCCTTGATGTGAGTGACGTCCTGGCCGTCGAACTCGATCGTGCCCTCGGTCGCCTCGTACAGGCGCATCACGACGCGGGCTAGGGTCGACTTGCCGCACCCGGTCTCCCCCACCAGGCCCAGGGTCTCGCCCTTGTAGATCTCCAGGTCGACGCCGTCGACGGCGTGCACGTCGCCGATCCGCTTCTGGAACAGGATCCCGCGCGTGATGGGGAACCATTTGCGTAGCCCCCTGATCCGGATCAACGGCGTCTTCGACGCCTCCGGCTGGGGCTCCGCGCGCTCCGTGACCTCGACGCTCACGTCCGGGCCATGACCTCCTCGTGGAAGATCCGCTCCTTGTCCGCGAGCGACAGGTGGCATCTGGACGCGTGGTGGCCGTCGGACGGCAGGAGCTCGGGCACGTCGGTCTTGCATTTGTCGAACACGTACGGACAGCGCGGGTGGAACGCACACCCCGGCGGCACGAAGATCAGCGAGGGCGGCAGCCCCCGGATCGGGTTCAACCGCTCCTTGGTCGTCTCCTCCTCCAGCCGCGGGATCGAGGAGAGCAGGCCCCAGGTGTAGGGCATGTGGGCGTTGTAGTAGATGTCGCGACGATCGCCGGCCTCGACGATCTTGCCGGCGTACATGACCTGGATGTGGTCGCAGTGCTCGGCCACCACGCCCAGGTCGTGGGTGACGATCACGATGGAAGCGTTGAACTCCTGCTTCAGCCGATCGAGAAGGTCCAGGATCTGCGCCTGGACGGTCACGTCAAGCGCCGTCGTGGGCTCGTCGGCGATCAGCAGGTCGGGGTTGAGCGAGAGCGCCATCGCGATCATCGCGCGCTGGCGCATGCCGCCGGAGAACTCGTGCGGGTACTGGTCGGCGCGCTCGTCCGGACGTGGGATGCCGACCCGCCGCAGCATCTCGACCGCCTGTTCGTGCGCCTCCTGCTTGGACACCTTCTGGTGGGTTCGGACGGCCTCCGCGATCTGGAGGCCCACCTTGTAGTAGGGATGCAGCGAGGTCATCGGGTCCTGGAAGATCATCGAGATCTTCTCGCCCCGAACGGTCCGCATCTCGTCGGCGGGCAGGGTGAGCAGGTCCTGGCCCTGGAAGATGATCTGGCCCTCGATCTGCGCCTGATCGCGCGTGATCAGGCCCATGACGGTGAGGAAGGAGACGCTCTTGCCCGACCCGGACTCCCCGACCACGCCGAGCGTCTCGCCGGGCATCAGCGAGAACGAGACCCCGTCGACCGCCTTCACGATCCCGTCGTCGGTCGGGAAGTGGACGGTGAGGTCCTTGACCTCGATGAGCGGGTCGGTCACTACGTGTACCTGACCCGCGGGTCCAGGAACGCGTAGGCGATGTCCACCAACAGGTTCGCGAGCGCGATGAAGAACGCCCCGAACAGCGTGACCCCCATCACGGAGGGGAAGTCGTTGGTCAAGATCGCGTGAACCCCGTACTGCCCCACGCCCGGCAGGTTGAAGACCGTCTCGGTGATGAAGGCGCCGCCCAGCAGCGTGGCCAGGTCGAGACCGAACATCGTGACCACGGGCGTGAGCGCGGCGCGCAGGCCGTGCTTGTAGATGACCCGCTTCTCGGACAGGCCCTTCGCGCGCGCCGTGCGGATGTAGTCCTCGTGCATCGTCTCGATCAGGTTGCCGCGGACCATGCGCGCGTAGAACGCGGCGAACGTCAGCGAGAGCGCGAGCCAGGGCAGGATGAACCGGCCCTGCAGGACGGCCTCGATCACCGACTCACCGAT
>Ga0114129_10015423_pt1 | contig 10871 bp, 7 predicted proteins | sample RhiMetdeltSRZDD1_FD_80071 | JGI IMG/M metagenome (GOLD analysis project Ga0114129, IMG submission 80071) | Populus rhizosphere microbial communities from Tennessee, USA - Rhizosphere MetaG P. deltoides SRZDD1 (version 2) (version 2) | ecosystem: Host-associated > Plants > Roots > Rhizosphere >... | reverse complement strand
CCCCTTCACGCGGTGGGAGCGAACATAGATGTGACCGATGAGTTCCCGATGAGTCGACGATGAGCCGACAGCGCCGCCTGAGCGGGGGCTCACTCGGCGCGGCCCAGTGACCACACGCCACGCGTGGCCAGCCGAGGCGGCCTGCTTACACGTTGAACCTGAACTCGACCACGTCGCCGTCCCGCATCACGTAAGCCTTGCCCTCGAGGCGTACCTTCCCGGCCGCCTTGGCCGCCGCCATCGAGCCGGCCGCGGTCAGATCGTCGTACGAGACGATCTCGGCCTTGATGAACCCGCGCTGGAAGTCGGTGTGGATCACACCGGCCGCTTCGGGCGCGGTGGCGCCGACCGGGATCGTCCAGGCCCGCGCCTCCTTCGGGCCGGCGGTGAGGTAGGTCTGCAGACCGAGGGTGCGGAACCCGACCCGGATCAGCTGGTCGAGACCGGGTTCGGCCTGACCGATCGACTCCAGCAGCTCGCGGGCCTCGGCCGGGGGCAGGTCGATCAGCTCCGACTCGACCTTGGCGTCCATGAAGATCGCCTCGGCCGGCGCGACGAGGGCGCGCATCTCGTCCAGGAAGTCGGCGCTGGCCAGCTCCTCCTCGTCCACGTTGAACACGTACAGGAATGGCTTGGCGGTCAACAGGTGCAGCTCACGCAACTGGTCGACGTCGATGCCAGCGGCGGCCGCGCCGGCCGACAACGTCGTACCCCCCTCGAGGAGGGCGGTCGCGGCGGTCGCGGCGGCGTGCGCGGCGGCCCGGTCCTTGCGGACCTTCGCTTCTTTCTCCAGGCGGGGGATGGCGCGCTCGAGCGTCTGCAGGTCGGCCAGGATCAGTTCGACGTTGATGGTCTCGATGTCGTCGGCCGGTGCCACCTTCCCGTCCACGTGGACGACGTTGGGGTCGGAGAACGCGCGGACGACCTGGCAGATGGCCGTCGACTCGCGGATGCTGGCCAGGAACGCGTTGCCCCGGCCCTGCCCCTTCGACGCGCCACGGACCAGCCCGGCGATGTCCACAAAGGACACCGGCGCCGGTACGACCCGGGCCGACTCGAACATCTCGGCCAGCCGGTCGAGCCGGGCGTCGGGCAGCCCGACGACCCCGATGTTCGCCTCGACGGTCGCGAACGGATAGCTCGACGCGAGGACCGGGTTGCGGGTGAGGGCGTTGAACAGGGTGCTCTTGCCGACGTTGGGCAGGCCGACGATGCCGATCGAGAGTTGGGCCACGTTGACGCAGTCTACGAGGCCGGCTCGGGTCGCCCGACGGGGGCACGGCCCGCGAGGCACCCCCCGCCGGCCCGCGACACGCCCGGGCGCCCGCGTCTCGGGCGCGCCTCCACGCCGGTTGATCTGCGTCTCCGGTGCGAACCCGAAGTCGCACTGTGTATCCGTACCGCCAACGGCGATCAACCGCGGAGCGGCTCAACGTCGCGTCCGATTTCCGCGAGCCGGGGCGCCGTCCGGGGGGCATTATCGATGGCGTGGAGCTTGACTTCGAGCGGTGCTACCGGGCGGTCGACAGCCGTGACCCGCGGTTCGACGGCTGGTTCGTGACGGCTGTCACGTCCACGCACATCTACTGCCGCCCGTCGTGCCCCGCGATCACGCCCAAGCGGCAGAACGTACGGTTCTACCCGTCGGCCGCGGCCGCGCAGCGCAACGGGTTCCGCGCCTGCCGGCGGTGCCGGCCGGATGCCGCGCCGGGCTCGCCGCAGTGGGACATCCGGGCCGACGCGGTCGGCCGGGCGATGCGGCTGATCGGCGACGGCATCGTCGACCGCGAGGGGGTGCCGGGGCTCGCGCGGCGCCTCGGGTACACGGAACGGCACCTGCACCGCATGCTCACGGCCGAGCTCGGCGCCGGGCCCCTCGCCCTCGCGCGGGCCCAGCGGGCGCAGACCGCGCGGATCCTCGTCGAGACGACCGAGCTCGGGCTGGCCGAGATCGCGTTCGCGGCCGGCTTCGGCTCCGTACGCCAGTTCAACGACACGGTCCGCGAGGTGTACGCCGTCGCCCCGTCCGACCTGCGGGCCAACGCCAAGACCCGGCCCGACATCAGCGGCGCCGGTACGGTCTCCGTGCGCCTCGCGTACCGCCCGCCGCTGCACGCCGGCGCGCTGCTCGAGTTCCTCGGCAGCCGTACGGTGCCCGGCGTCGACGCGGTGGCCGACGGCGCGTACCACCGGACCCTCTGCCTCCCGCACGGCGTGGCCCAGGCGGTCCTCGTGCCGCGCGACGGGTACGTCGCCGCGACGCTCACGCTCGCCGACGTGCGCGACCTCGCCCCGGCCGTGGCCCGGTGCCGCCGGCTGTTCGACCTCGACGCGGACCCGGTGGCCGTGGACGGCACGCTCGCCGAGGACCCGGCCCTCGCGCCGCTGGTCAGCAAGGAGCCGGGTGTCCGGGTCCCCCGGGCGGTCGACGGGTTCGAGATCGCCGTACGCGCGATCGTCGGCCAGCAGATCTCGGTCGCGGGGGCCCGCCGGGTGCTGCAGAAGCTCGTCCGCCACGAGGGCTTCCCGACGGCCGCCGACGTGCTCGACGCGCCGGACGGCGCGTTCGCGATGCCCGCCGCGCGCCGGACGACGATCCGTACGCTCGCCGCGGCCGTCGCGGACGGCACGCTCGACCTGGACGGCGGGACCGACCGGGCCGAGGTCGAGCGGGCGCTGCTCGCGATCCCGGGCATCGGCCCGTGGACCGCCGGGTACGTGGCGCTGCGCGCGCTCGGCGACCCGGACGCGTTCCTCCCCACCGATCTCGGGGTCCGCCGCGGCGCCCAGGCGCTCGGCCTCCCCACCGCACCACCTGCCCTGGAAGACCACGCCGCACGGTGGCGCCCCTGGCGGGGGTACGCCGTGCTGAGACTCTGGAGAGCGGAATGAGAAGCACGACCGTACGCACGCCCACCGGCCCGCTGACGATCATCGCGAACGAGGCGGACGAGGTCCTCGCGGCCGGGTTCGACACCGACGCGACCGCGCTGCTGGCCCTCGTACACCCGAGCCTGCGGGGTGAACCGCAACGCCGGACGGACCTCGGGCCGATCACCGACGCGGTGCTGTCCTACCTGGACGGTGACCTGACCGCCATCGACGCGGTCGCGGTGCGCCAGCACAGCGGTGGTGAATTCCTCACCCAGGCGTGGGACACGCTACGCACCGTCAAGCCGGGACACCCCGTCACGTACACCGAGCTGGCGGTGCTCGCCGGGCGGCCGCAGGCGGTCCGCGCGGCGGCGCAGGCGTGTGCCCGTAACGCGGCGGCACTCTTCGTGCCGTGCCACCGCGTGCTGCGCGCCGACGGGTCCCGTGGCGGGTACCGGTGGGGTCTGCCCGTGAAGCGTTGGCTGCTGGACCACGAGGCCAACGGCTGAATCGACCTCCGGGCCGGAAGGCATAGGCCCGGGCCAGAAGGCGTAGGCCCGGGCCAGACAAGTGGCGAAAACTGCGATGAGAATCGTCTGACCTAACAGGTAACGTCACCGTGTGCCCTCCCCCCGTTACCCTCCCGTCCACAATCTGTGGCGGCTTCGCGACTACGTCCGGCCGTACTACGGCCAGATGGCCTGGCTCTTCGGAGCGGCCGCGGCATCCACCGGCGCAAGCCTGCTGGTGCCGCTCGTCGTGCAGCGCGTCGTGGACGGGCCGGTGTCGCGGGGTGAGGGCAGCGGCCTGCTCGCCCTCGGCGGGTCAGCGCTGCTGCTGGGCCTGTTCGAGGCCCTGATGATCTTCATACGCCGGTGGGTGCAGTCGAGCTCCGCGCTCGGCATGGAGGCCGCGATCCGCCGCGATCTCTACGCTCACCTGCAGCGGTTGCCGATCGCGTTCCACGACCGGTGGCAGTCCGGGCAGCTGCTGTCCCGGGCGACGAGCGACCTCGGGGTCATCCGGCGGTTCCTGTCGTTCGGCCTGATCTTCCTGGTCATCAACCTCGCCACCTACCTGACGGTGGTGGCGTTGCTGCTCCACCTGTACTGGCCGCTCGGTGTGCTGGTCGCCGTGATGGCGCTGCCGCTGTTCTTCGCGAGCCGCAGCTTCACCCGCAAATACATCAAGGCATCCCGCCAGCTGCAGGACCAGCAGGGCGACCTCGCCACGCTCATCGAGGAGTCGGCGCAGGGCGTGCGGCTCATCAAGTCGTTCGGGCGCCGTGAGCACATGGCCCGCCGGTTCGGGCGGGCGGCCGGCCAGGTGCACGACACCGCCGTCGGCAAGGCACGCCTGCTCGCCCGGTCCTGGGCCCAGTTCGACCTCGTCCCCAACGTGACGCTCGGTATCGTGCTGGTGGCCGGCGCGGCGGCGGTCGGCGCCGGCAAGCTGAGCCTCGGCGGGCTGCTCGCGTTCATCTCGCTCCAGGTCATGCTCGTGTGGCCGATCGACGCGCTGGGCTGGATCATCGCGAACGCGCAGGAGGCGATGACCGCCGCCGACCGCATCTACGAGGTTCTGGACACCAAACCGTCCATTGTGGACAAGCCACTGGCCAGGACGCTCTCCCCGGAGACCACCGCCGGCCACGTGCGCTTCGAGGGGGTCCGGTTCACTTTTCCGGGTACGGACGAGCCGGTCCTCCGCCGCATCGACCTGGACATCCAGCCGGGCGAGACGCTCGCGATCGTGGGTGCCACCGGCAGCGGCAAGACGAGCCTGGTCTCGCTCGTCCCTCGGCTGTACGACGTGTCGGGCGGCCGGATCACGCTCGACGGGGAGGACATCCGCGACGTCACGCTCGCCTCGCTGCGCCAGGTCGTGGCGATGGCGTTCGAGGAGCCGACGCTGTTCTCGATGTCGGTCCGGGAAAACCTGACCCTCGGCCGGGCGGGCGCGACCGACGAGGAGATCGCCGAGGCACTGTCGGTCGCGCAGGCGGAGTTCGTGTACGACCTGCCGTGGGGCATCGCCACCCGCGTCGGCGAGCAGGGCCTGTCGCTGTCGGGCGGGCAGAGGCAGCGGCTCGCCCTCGCCCGGGCGGTGCTGGGCAAGCCGCGCGTACTCGTCCTGGACGATCCCCTGTCCGCGTTGGACGTCCACACCGAGGCGCTCGTCGAGGAGGCGCTCGCCCGCGTCCTGCGGGGCACGACCGCGCTGCTGGTCGTCCACCGCCCGTCGACCGTGGCCCTCGCCGACCGGGTCGCGCTGCTGCAGGACGGCACGATCGTCGCGACCGGTACGCACGCCGAGCTGCTCGACTCCGTACCCGCGTATCGGGCTGTTCTCTCGCAGGAAGCGGAGGTGACTGCCCGATGAGTGTGGATGTGGACGAATGGCGGGGGGTCGCCACCGAGGAGGATGCCGACCGGACGGCGGCCGAGTCGTCCGACGCGGCGTCGGTCGTCCGGCTGCGGGCCAGCTCGCGCCAGCTGCTCGGCTCGCTGCTGCGGCCGCACCGCCGGCTCATCGGGCTGATGGTCGTCCTGCTGCTCGTGCAGAACGCGGCGGGCATGGCCGGGCCGTACCTCGTCAAGGAGGGCATCGACCTCGGCATCCCGCCGCTCGTCCAGGCGCGCGACGCGTCGGTGCTCATCTCGGTGAGCATCGCGTTCCTGATCGCGATCCTCGCGGAGTACGTCGGCAAGCGCGGCTTCCTCACGCTGTCCGGCCGGATCGGCCAGGCGGTCCTGTTCGACCTGCGCCGCCGCGTCTACGACCACTTCCAGCGGCTGTCGATCGGGTTCCACGAGCGGTACACGTCCGGCCGGGTCGTCTCGCGGCTCACGTCCGACATGGACTCGATCGCCGAGCTGGTCGACGGCGGCATCGACGATCTCGTACTCGCCGGCCTGTCGGTGGTCTCGGTCGCCGGCATCCTGCTGTGGCTCGACCCGCCGCTGGCCGCGGTCACGCTGCTGTCGTTCCCGTTCCTGCTCCTGCTGTCGCGCTGGTTCCAGCGGGCGTCGTCGGTCGCGTACCGGCGGACCCGGGAGGCGATCGCGCTCGTGATCGTCCACTTCGTCGAGTCGCTCGGCGGGATCCGCGCGGTGCAGGCGTTCCGCCGCGAGCCGCGCAACCAGGAGATCTTCGACGCGGTCAACGACAACTACCGCGAGGCCAACCTCAAGGCGTTCCGGCTGATCGCCGTGTTCGCGCCGAGCATCAAGGTGATCGGCAACGTGACCATCGCGGCCGTGCTCACGTACGGGGGGTACCGGGTCCTCGACGGCCGCATCGAGGTCGGCGTGCTCGCCGCGTTCCTGCTGTACCTGCGCCGGTTCTTCGAGCCGATGCAGGAGTTGTCCCAGTTCTACAACGCTCTCCAGTCGGCGACCGCGGCGCTGGAGAAGCTGGCCGGCGTGCTGTCCGAGAAGCCCGCCGTCCCCGAGCCGGCCACGCCGACGGCCCTGCCCGCGGCCCGCGCGCGGGGCGACCTGCGCTTCACCGGCGTCAGCTTCGGCTACCGCGCCGACCGGCCCGTCCTGCACCGCCTCGACCTGCACATCCCGGCCGGGCAGACGGTCGCCGTCGTCGGCGCGACCGGGGCCGGCAAGTCGACGATCGCGAAGCTCGTCGCCCGCTTCTACGACCCGGTCACCGGCACGGTCACGCTCGACGGCGTCGGCCTGCGTGACCTGACCGACGCCGACCTGCGCCGCGCGGTCGTCATGGTGACCCAGGAGAACTACCTCTTCTCGGGTACGGTCGCCGAGAACATCGGGTTCGGCCGGCCCGACGCCAGCCGGGGGCAGATCGAGGAGGCCGCCCGCGCGATCGGCGCCCACGAGTTCATCGCGGCGCTCCCGGCGGGGTACGACACCGACGTGCACAAGCGCGGTGGCCGGCTGTCGGCCGGGCAGCGGCAGCTCGTGGCGTTCGCCCGGGCGTTCCTCGCGGATCCGGCCGTCCTCATCCTCGACGAGGCGACGTCCTCGCTGGACATCCCGTCGGAGCGGCTGGTCCAGCGGGCTCTGCGGACGATCCTGTCCGTCGACACCGATGACGGGCCGGGCGGGCGTACGGCCATCGTGATCGCCCACCGACTGTCCACAGTGGAGATCGCCGACCGCGTCCTGGTCCTGGAGGACGGGCGCATCGTCGAGGACGGGCCGCCCGAGACGCTGGTCGCCGGGGGCGGCCGGTACGCGACCCTCCACCAGCAGTGGCGGGACAGCCTGGCGTAATCGGATCGCCCGGCCCGACCGGCGTTCGTACGATCTGGGGCATGGATACGGAGCGCCCGACCCTGGACGGGCTCGAGGAGAAGTGGTCCCGCCGCTGGCAGGACGAGGGAACGTACACGTTCGACCGGACGGCGAGCCGGGTAGACGTGTACGCGATCGACACTCCCCCGCCGACCGTATCCGGTCAGCTCCACATTGGACACGCGTTCTCGTACACGCACACCGACCTGATCGCCCGCTTCCAGCGCATGCGGGGCCGCGTCGTCTTCTACCCGATGGGCTGGGACGACAACGGCCTGCCCACCGAGCGCCGCGTGCAGTACGCCTACGGCGTGCGGTGCGACCCGTCCCTGCCGTACGACCGGTCGTTCGTCGCGCCGTCACTCGACGCGCCGGCCGACCCGCCGATCGCGATCTCGCGGCGGAACTTCATCGAGCTGTGCGCCGGGATGACCGCCCGCGACGAGGTGGCCTACGAGGAGGTCTGGCGGCGGCTGGGGCTGTCCGTCGACTGGTCGTACACGTACACGACGATCGGCACCGAGGCGCGGGTGGCCTCCCAGCGGATGTTCCTGCGCAACCTGGCGCGGGGCGAGGCGTACCAGGCCGAGGCACCGACGCTCTGGGACGTCACGTTCGGCACCGCGGTCGCGCAGGCCGAGTTGGAGGACCGCGAGCGGGCCGGCGCGTACCACCGGCTGCGCTTCCGGGGGCCGGACGGGCCCGTGCCGGTCGACACGACCCGCCCGGAGCTGCTGCCGGCCTGCGTCGCGCTCGTGTGCCATCCGTCGGACGAGCGGTACGCGGGCCTCGTCGGCCGGACCGTCCACACTCCACTGTTCGATGTGGAGGTTCCGGTGTACGCCCACGACCTGGCCGACCCCGCGAAGGGTACCGGGATCGCCATGGTATGTACGTTCGGCGACCTCGCCGACGTGACGTGGTGGCGCGACCTCGACCTGCCGACGCGGGTGGTGATCGGGCGGGACGGCCGGTTCCTGGAGGGCACGCCGCTGGCCGGGCTCACCGTGCCCGCCGGGCGCAAGCGGATCGTGGCCCAGCTCGGCGACGCGGGGCTGCTCGACGGCGAGCCCCGGCCGGTGACGCACCCGGTGAAGTTCTACGAGAAAGGCGAGCTGCCGCTGGAGATCGTGTCGACCCGGCAGTGGTACCTGCGCAACGGCGGGCGGGACCTGCCGCTGCGCGAGGCCCTGCTGGAGCGCGGCCGGACGCTGCACTGGGTGCCCGAGCACATGCGCCACCGGTACGAGCACTGGGTCAACGGGCTCACCGGCGACTGGCTCGTCTCGCGGCAGCGGTTCTTCGGGGTGCCGATCCCGGTCTGGTACCGGCTCGACGTCTCCGGCCGGCCCGACCACGAGCACCCGCTCGTCCCGGACGAGTCGCGGCTGCCTGTCGACCCGACGAGCGACACGCCCGACGGGTATACCGAGGACGATCGCGACCGGCCCGGCGGGTTCACCGGCGACCCCGACGTGTTGGACACGTGGGCGACGTCGTCGGTCTCCCCGCAGATCGTCGGCGGCTGGCTCCGCGACAAGGATCTCTGGGCGCGCGTCTTCCCGATGGACCTCCGGCCGCAGGGGCAGGAGATCATCCGTACCTGGCTGTTCGGCACGGTCGTCCGGGCGCATCAGGAGCACGGCGTGCTGCCCTGGCGTACCGCCGTCCTGTCGGGCTGGATCCTCGACCCCGACCACAAGAAGATGTCGAAGTCGAGCGGCAACGTGGTCACGCCGATGGACCTGCTGCGACGGCACGGCTCGGACGCGGTCCGGTACTGGGCGGCGTGCGGCCGGCCGGGTACCGATCTCGCGCTGGACGAGCAGCAGATGAAGGTGGGCCGGCGGCTCGCGACCAAGCTGCTCAACGCGTCCCGCTTCGTCCTCGGGATGGGCGCGTCCGCGGAAGGGGCGGTCAGCACCCCGCTCGACCGGGGCATGCTCGCCACACTGTCCACTGTGGTCGGTACGGCCACGGCTGCCTTCGAGGGGTACGACCACACCGCTGCGCTGGCCGCGACGGAGACCTTCTTCTGGACGTTCTGCGACGACTACATCGAGCTCGTCAAGGAACGGGCGTACGCCGGCGACGAGTCCGCACGGGCCGCTCTCGCGCAGGCGCTGTCGGTGCAGTTGCGGCTGTTCGCGCCGTTCCTGCCGTACGTCACCGAGGAGGTCTGGTCGTGGTGGCGGCCCGGGTCGGTGCACCGGGCCGCGTGGCCGGACCCCGGTGAGCTGCCGGACGGGGATGCCGGCCTGCTCGATCTGGTGGGCGGCGTGCTGACCCAGGTCCGGCGGGCGAAGTCCGACCGGCGCCTGTCGATGAAGGCGGAGGTACCGGTGGTGGAGGTGACCGGGCCGGCCGAACCGGTGGACCGGCTGGCGCTGGCCGCGGGCGATCTGCGGGCGGCGGGCCGGATCGGGCGCCTGGATCTCCTGGCCAAGGACGGGACGGAGATCGCGGTCGCCTGCACGTTCTAGCGGACGAGGGAGAGCAGGAACTCGGCGTTGCTGCCGGTCTTCCGGAGCCGGTCGAGGATCTGCTCGATGTCGGTGTGCTGGGCGGCGTTGCGCAGCCGGCGCACCAGGGCCAGCTCGTTCGGGGCGAGCAGCAGCTCCTCCTTGCGGGTACCCGACTGCTCGATGTCGATGGCCGGGAACACGCGGCGGTCGGCGGCGGTACGCACGAGCCGCAGCTCGGCGTTGCCCGTGCTCTTGAACTCCTCGAAGATGAGCCCGTCGCCGGCCGAACCCGTCTCGACGAGCGCGGTCGCGATGATCGTGAGGGAGCCGCCGTCCTCGATGTTGCGGGCGGCGCCGAGGATCCGCTTCGGCGCGTACAGCGCCGACGAGTCGATGCCGCCGGTGAGCGTACGGCCGCCCGACGGCGCGGCGAGGTTGTGCGCGCGGCCGAGGCGGGTCATGGAGTCGAGCAGGACGACGACGTCACGGCCCAGCTCGACCAGCCGCTTGGCCCGCTCGATGGCCAGCTCGGTGAGCGCGATGTGGTCGCGCGGCGGCCGGTCGAACGGGGAGGCGATGACCTCGCCGTCGATCGAGCGCATCATGTCGGTGACCTCCTCGGGACGCTCGTCGACGAGGACGGCCATCAGGTGGCAGTCGGGATGGTTGACCGAGATCCCTCGGGCGATCGCCTGCAGGATCATGGTCTTGCCGGCCTTCGGGGGCGACACGATCAGCGCCCGCTGGCCCTTGCCGATCGGCATGAACAGGTCGATGGCCCGCGTGGTCACGCTCTTCGCGTCGGTCTCCAGCCGCAGCCGCTCGTTCGGGTAGATCGGCGTCAGCTCGAAGAAGTCGGGTCGTTTCAGCGCCTCGTCGGCCGGGGCGCCGTTGACGGTGTCGAGCCGGACGAGGCGGTGCTGCTTGTCGGTGCCGGCCTCGCCGGTGATGACGTCGCCGCGCCGCAGCCCGGACGACCGGATCAGGTTGAGTGGTACGTAGGCGTCGTCGGAGTCGGGAAGGTACCCGGAGGTCCGGACGAAGCCGTGATGGTTGTCGCGCAGGTCGAGGATGCCCTCGACCGCGTGGGTGGTGCCTGATGTCATGGACACTCCACATAGGACTGTGCGCCCGTGGCGGGCGGAGGACGAAGGGCGGGTCCCGTAGCAGGTCGAGCCCTCAGGTGATTTCTGATCGCTCGGGAGGCGGCGAATTCACGCCTACGACCGAACGGGGATCAGTCTACCCCGGCCATGCCCCT
>Ga0114129_10015422_pt1 | contig 10871 bp, 10 predicted proteins | sample RhiMetdeltSRZDD1_FD_80071 | JGI IMG/M metagenome (GOLD analysis project Ga0114129, IMG submission 80071) | Populus rhizosphere microbial communities from Tennessee, USA - Rhizosphere MetaG P. deltoides SRZDD1 (version 2) (version 2) | ecosystem: Host-associated > Plants > Roots > Rhizosphere >... | reverse complement strand
GCAGCCGACCGCGCCGAGCGCCGACCAGAGCCGAGCCGCCAGCGGCGTGACGCCGGCGGCGCCGAACGACGCGGAGAGGAGCCAGTAGAGGAGCGGCGGCGTCTCGAAGTACGGAATGCCGTCGATGCGCGGCAGGATGCGCTCGCGGTCGAGCGCCATCTCGCGCGCGATCGCGGCGTGAAACCCTTCGGGCGGATCCAGGAACGGCGCGGCGCCGAGCCCGATCAGATAAAGCCCGAGGGCGACGAGAGCGACGCCGAGCGGGACGCTGCGCACCGCTCGAGCTAGGCGACCCTCACGAGCGCGCCGGCCGGCAGACGCCGGAGGAACTCCGCCAGCGCGCCCTCGAGGTAGCCGCGATCCCGCGACTCCAGCGTCACCTTCACCTTGTACTCGGGATTGGAGAGCTCGGGATACGAGCCGAGGAGCAGGTTTGGATAGTCGGCCAGCAGCCCGTTCAGATAGTCCGCGAGCACCCCCTCGCCGATCGCGACGAAGACGTTGCTCAGGTGGATCGGCTCGTCGCGGAATCGCTCGCGTATCGCCTCGAACTTCTGGCGGAAGATCTCGGGCACGCCCGGCAGGATGTAGACGTTCCGCATGAGGATGGTCGGGAAGCGCACCATCTCCCCCCCGACCAGGTCGGCGCCCTCCGGCATCTCGGCCATCCTCAGGTGCGCCTCGGTCAATCGGTCGCGGAAGTGGCGCTCCAGGATCGCGACGAGCATCGGGTGGCGCACGAGCTTCACGCCCATCCCGCGCGCGACGCCCTCGATGGTGACGTCGTCGTGGGTCGGCCCGACGCCGCCCGAGTTGAAGACCACGTCGTGATCGCGACTGAACGTGGCGACCTCGCGGGCGATCAGCTCTATCTCGTCCGGGATGACCGTGATCCGGCGCACGTCGACGCCCAGGGCGCGCAGCTCGCGGCAGAGGTAGGCGGCGTTGGCGTCGACCGTCTTGCCGGAGAGGATCTCGTTGCCGACGAGGATGATTCCGGCGGTCTTCGGCATGGCTCCAGGCGATTCTACGATAGAATGCACTCGTTCACGGGAGGAGACGCGATGATCCAACTGAACGGCTGGGCCCTCGCGCTCGGCGCGTCGTCGGGGTTCGGCGAGGCCACCAGCCTCGCGCTCGCGCGCGCCGGCCTGAACATCTTCGGCGTTCATCTCGATCGCAAGGCCACCGTGGGCAACGTCGAGCGGATCGTGAGCGAGATCAAGGGGCTCGGCCGCGAGGCGGTGTTCTTCAACGTCAACGCCGCCGATCCCGAGAAGCGCGCCGAGGTCGTCGGCCAGATGGAGCGCGTGCTCGAGGAGCGCGGTGAAGCCGGCGCCGTGCGCGTGCTCCTCCACTCCCTCGCGTTCGGCACGCTCAAGCTCTATGTCGCGGACCCCATGAAGGAAGCGGTCAACCAGTCCCAGATGGACATGACGCTCGACGTCATGGCACACAGCCTCGTCTACTGGACCCAGGAGGTTGTCGGACGCGGGCTCATGACGCGCGGCGGCCGCATCTACGCGATGACCTCGTCCGGAGGCACGCGGGTCCTGCCCTTCTACGGCCCGGTGTCGGCGGCGAAGGCGGCGCTCGAGTCGCACATCCGGCAGCTAGCGGCCGAGCTCGGGCCGCAGGGCATCACCGCGAACGCGGTCCGCGCGGGCGTGACCGACACGCCGGCCCTGCAGAAGATCCCGCGCCACGACCAGATCATCGCGGAGGCCCGGCGGCGCAACCCGAGCGGCCGGATGACCACCACCGAGGACGTGGCGCGCGCCATCGTGGTTCTCTCCCATCCGGACACGTACTGGATCACGGGCAACGTGATCGGCGTCGACGGCGGCGAAGACATCGTCGGGTGACGTACACGCAGGGCGTGGTCCTCGGCGTCGTCCAGGGCCTCACCGAGTTCCTGCCCGTCTCGTCCTCGGGACATCTCATCCTGGTGCCCCACGTGTTCGGCTGGCCCGATCAGGGCCTCGCCTTCGACGCGGTCATGCACCTGGGCACGCTCGGGGCGCTCGTGGCGTACTTCCGGAGCGAGCTCCTGGGCATGCTCTTCGGCTCCGTCCCGCGCCGCCTGGCCGTGATCCTCGTGATCGCCACGATTCCTGGCGCGCTGGCGGGTCTCCTCTTCGGAAAGGTCATCGAGAGCCAGCTGCGCTGGCCGATCATCATCGCGATCGCCACCGGCGGCTGGGCGATCGTCATGTGGATCGCCGATCGCCGCGCCGCCCCGGCGCCCACCGCGCCTGGCGATCCGCTCGAGCGCGTCTCCTGGGGCCAGGGGCTCGCGGTCGGCTTCGCCCAGGTGCTCGCCCTCATCCCCGGCACTTCGCGCTCCGGAATCACGATCACCACGGGGCTCCTGGGCGGCCTCGACCGCGCGACGGCGGCCCGGTACTCCTTCCTCCTCGGTATTCCGATCACGGCGGGCGCCGGCGCGCACAACGCGCTCAAGCTCGCCAAGACAGGCCTGCCCACCGGTGAGCTGGGGCCGCTGATGGCCGCGCTGATCGCCGCGTTCGTGAGCGGCTGGTTCGCGGTGTGGTTCCTGGTGAGCTACCTCAAGACGCGCTCGCTCCAGCCGTTCGTCGTCTATCGCCTGCTCCTCGCCGCGGTGATCTTCATCCTGGTTTTGCGAGCCTGACGCCATCGGAGCCCGGCTCCCATTGCGCCTCACGCGGCGGGAGTTCCTGGGACGGTCGACTCTCGCCTGCGTCCTCGCGAGCGCCGGCTGCTCCAGCGCGAGCCGCGCCCAACCCGCCAAGCCGGAGATCGTCGTGGACCGGCCCGACAGCCTCGTCGATAGTCCGTGGGCCGTCCGCCTCCGCGGCTTTCCACCGGGCGGACGAGTCGAGATGATGGCCACGCTCGGCGGCTGGGGCGGCGCACCCTGGCGCTCGTGGGCGGTCTTCGAGGCCGACGCGGCCGGCGAGATCGCTCTGGCGACGGCCCCCGCGCTGACCGGATCGTACCGGGGAGTCTCCGCGATGGGGCTCTTCTGGTCGATGGAGCGGCAGGACGAGGCCGCGCCGGCGATTCCGCTCGACGGCGACTTTCCGGTGATGCTCGCCGCCGGCGGTCGCGACGGAGGCCGAGCGGAAGCGCGGCTCGAGCGTCGTCTCGTCTCGATAGGGATCACGAGCCGTGCCGTGGAGGCCGATGGGCTGGTCGGCACGCTCTTCACGCCGGCATCGCCGGGCCCTCATCCGGCGGTCATCGTGCTGTCGGGCGAGGGCGGGGGTGTCTGGCTCTCGCTGGCCGCGCTCCTGGCCTCACGCGGCTACGCGGCGCTGGCGCTCGGTTATTTCGGGATGCCTGGACTGCCGCGTAACCTCGTCAACATTCCCCTCGAATACTTCGAGAAGGCCGTGACCTGGCTGCTGGGAACGGTCCGGCCGCGTGATGGCTTCGTGGCCGCGATCGGCATCTCGCGAGGGGGCGAGCTGGCGCTGCTGCTGGGCGCGAGCCTATCGGCGATCGGCGCGGTCGTGGCCTACGCGCCGAGCGGCGTGGTGTTCGGTCCCCTCGGGCCGGCGGAGCCCGGCGACAGCGCGTGGACCCGTCGTGGCCGGCCGCTCGTGCACCTCGGGCAGCGCAACCGGAGCGTCGACTGGTCGGTCATCGATCCCAGGAGCACGCCGATCGTCGAGCGGCCGCTCTACGAGTCGATGCTCCGCGACCGCGATGCCGTCGAGCGCGCCTCGATTCCCGTCGAGCGGACGAAGGGGCCGGTCTTGTTGATCTCGGGAAAGGCCGACGATCAGTGGCCGTCCTACGAGCTAGCCCAGATCGCGTATCACCGGCTCCAGGGCAATCGCCATCCCTACCCGTTCGCTCACCTGAGCTACGACGGCGCCGGCCACGGCCTCTCGTTTCCCCACACGCCGACGACCGTGACGAGCTACGTGCATCCGTTGACCCGGCGGCTCTACTCGCTCGGCGGCCAGCCCGCGATGACCGCCCGCGCGAACGCGGATTCGTGGCCGAAAGTCCTGGCGTTTCTCGCGGACGCCCGTTCTCGGGTCAAACCCAGATGAGGTCGAACAGGCGGCAGGTATTCGTCGAGAGCTGGAACATCGTGTCCTCGACCGGTAGTCCCTTCAGCTTCGCGACTTCCTCGGCCACGCGGCTGACGAGCCACGGCCCCGAGGCCATCCCCTCGAACTCGCCGCCGTACTTCCACGGACCGTCGCTCTCCACCAGCAAGGCGTCGAGCGGCACGCCCGTCACCATCTCGCGATCGCGCTCGCGGGACACGACATCGGGGGTGACGGAGACGAAGTAGCCGGCGTCCACGATCGCCTGGGTCACCTCGGCGGGCGCCTTGTGCCAGTGAAAGACCGCCCGCTCGATGCGGTGGCGCTTGAGCGCCTCGAGCGCGGTGGCCGCGGCGGCGTGCGGTGCGTGCAGCGCGACCGGCAGGTCCCAGCGCGAGGCGAGCTCGAGGAGCCGCCCGAGACGGTCGCGGCCCCGCGCCATGATCGCTCCGGGGTCCGCGGCGCTTTCGAGGCAGTACCAGGGCAAACCAATCTCGCCGATGCCGACGATGTGAGAGTGGTGCTCGGCGATCTGCTCCTCGACGCGATCGAGATCCTCGTCGGTGAGCCGCGTTCGATCCGGGTGGAATCCGAGGCACGCCCAGACCGCCTTCGGCGCCGCGGCCGCCGCGGCGAGCGTCTGCGTGTTGGTCTCGGCGTCGCAGCCGACGGCGACGGTGCCCCAGACATCGTGGGTCAGCGACAGCCGGAGCGTCTCCCGCAGATCCGCGAATGCGGGATCGTGCAGATGACAGTGGCTGTCGATGATCATGTCGCCCCCGTTCAGGTTCCCGCCACCACCATTCGGCTGATCCGGAGGGTCGGCGACACGGTCCGGTCGCGCAGGACCAGATCGTCTCCGACGCCGTCGATCGCCGCCAGCATGCCCAGGAGGTTTCCGGCCACCGTCACTTCCTCGACCGGATACGCGAGCTCGCCGTTCTCGATCCAGAGCCCCACGGCGCCGCGCGAGTAATCGCCCGTCACGCCGTTCACGCCGAAGCCGATGAGCTCGGTGACGTAGAAGCCGTTCTTCACCGAGCCGATCAGCTCGCGCGGCGACACCTTGCCCGGCAGCAGCATGAGGTTGCTGGTCGAGACCGAGACACCGCTGCCGTCGCGGCCCGCGTGGTGCGTCGACTCGAGCCCGAGCTTGCGCGCGCTGTACGTGTCGAGCAGATAGGATTGGAGAACGCCCTCGCCGACCAGCACGCTCCGACGCGTCGCCAGGCCCTCGCCGTCGAACGGCCGTGAGCCGAGCGCCGAGGGGATCAAGGGATCGTCCACGATCGTCACGTCGGGCGACGCGATCTTCGTGCCGCGCCGGTCGAGCAGGAAGGAGGCGCGCCGGTAGAGGCTCGGGCCGCTCGCCGCGCCCGCGATCGAGCGCACCAGGCTCGCGGCGGTGTCCGGGTCGAAGACGACCGGCACCTCGACGGTCTTCATCTTGCGCGCGCCCAGACGGCGCAGCGCGCGCGAGGCCGCCGTGCGTCCGACCGCCGCCGGATCCTCGAGCCGGGCGCGCTTGCGGGCGTTCGTGTACCAGTAGTCACGCTGCATCTCGCCGTTCCGGGACGCGATCGGAGCCACGCTGATCCCGAACCCCGTCGTCGCGTAGCCCTGGGCGAATCCGTGGGACGTGGCGTAGGCGTAGCGCGCGTGGCGATTGGAGTACTCGGCGCCCTCCGAGTTCGTGATGCGCGGATCGGCCTCGAGCGCGGCGGCCTCGGCCCGGCGCGCCAGCTCGATCTTCGCTTCCGGCGTGAGATCCTCGCCTCCGTCCTCGAGGTCGAGGTCGGGCACGCGCCCGATCAGCGCCGAGGGGTCCGGTAGCCCGGCGTGCTGGTCCTCGCCCGTGATCCGGGCCAGCGCGGTCGCCTCGTCGACGACCCGCTCGAGGGACTCGCGCGAGAGATCGGACGTGGACGCGGCCGCCGACGCCCGCCCGGCGAACACGCGAAGCGCGAGGCGCTGCTCGCGCGAGTGGCTGATGTTCTCGATCTCACCCATGCGCACCGAGGCGCCGAAGCGCGTCTCCTCGACGAGGTAGCCGTCGGCCGCGGTAGCGCCGCGCTGCTCGGCTCGCTTGAGGACCTGGACCAGGAGGTCCTGGTTCATACGGCCGTCCCTCCGACCGTGATGCCGTCGATGCGGATCGTCGGGAGCCCGACGCCCACCGGCACGGACTGCCCGTCCTTGCCGCAAGTGCCCACGCCCTCGTCGAGCTGGAGGTCGCGGCCCACGCGCGACACGCGTGTGAGCGCCTCGGGACCGTTGCCGATCAGCGTCGCGCCCTTCACCGGCCGCGTCACCCGGCCGTCCTCGACCAGATAGGCCTCGCTCGCCGAGAACACGAACTTGCCGTTGGTGATATCGACCTGGCCGCCGCCGAACGTGACGGCGTAGAGGCCGTTCTTGACCGACTTCAAGATGTCCGCCGGATCGTCCTGCCCGGCCAGCATGAACGTGTTGGTCATGCGCGGCATCGGCGAGTGAGCGTACGACTCGCGGCGGCCGTTGCCCGTCGGCTTCATGCCCATGAGCCGCGCGTTCAGCCGGTCCTGCATATAGCCGGTGAGGATGCCGTTCTCGATCAGGACGGTGCGCCCGGTCGGCGTGCCCTCGTCGTCGACGTTGAGCGAGCCGCGGCGATTCGGGATCGTGCCGTCGTCGACCACCGTGACCAGCTCCGAGGCGACCTTCTGGCCCATGCGGCCGGCGAAGGCCGAGGTGCCCTTTCTGTTGAAGTCGCCCTCGAGACCGTGCCCGATCGCCTCGTGCAGGAGAATGCCCGGCCAGCCCGGGCCAAACACGACCGTCATCGAGCCCGCCGGGGCGTCGACCGCGCTCAGCTTGAGCACGGCCTGGCGCGCGGCCTCGGAAGCGAAGCGCCGCCAGCGTCCTTCTTCCGAGAAGAAGTCGAAGGTGACCCGCCCGCCGCCGCCGTAGGAGCCGATCTCCCGCTTGCCGCCTTCCTCGGCGATCGCGGTCACGTTCAGCCGGGTGAGCGGCCGAACGTCGCCGACCGCCCAGCCCGAGGCGGTCGCGATCAGCATGACCACCTCTTCGCTCGCGACCGACGCGATCACCTGCTTCACGCGGGGGTCGGCAGCGCGAGTCTCGGCGTCGATCCGGCGCAGCAGGTCGAGCTTGCGCGCGAGGTCGGCGTTGATCGGCGGCTCGGCCAGCGTGTAGAGGTCGTGGGGCCGGCCCCGGCTCGGAAGCGCGAGCGTTCCGGAGGCGCCGCTGCGGTCGGCGATCGCGCGCGCCTGACGCGCCGCCTCCTCGAGGTTCTTGATGGAGATCTCGTCGGTGTGGGCGTAGCCGGTTCGGGTCCCGGCCTGCGCACGTACCCCGGCCCCCTGGCTCACGTGGCGAGAGGCTTTTTTGACAATCCCCTCTTCAAGTACCAGCTCTTCGTTGATTCGGTACTCGAGGTAGATGTCGGCGTCGTCCACCTTGCCGAGCAGGTTCCCCCCGAGAACCCGCTCCATGAGCCCTGACGTGACGCTGAAGCGATCGGAGAAGAAGGTCTCGGGTCGAGTGCGGGCGAGCTCTGTCATCGGTCTATCGGCCTCCCGGGCCGTCGGAGTGCCAATCCTAACGTGCACCCTCCGGCGACCCAAGCTTTTTGGGTTCGATGCGCTCTATGGATCAATTCTAACCGGCCGGTGAAGACGTCCCGGCCGGTGAAGATTAGCCAGCGGCCTGAAAGGCTTGAATAATCTCGTGAATGCGCCGGACGCCGTGCATCAGCGAGGGGCCCGGCGCGAGGATATCGGCGCCGTCGATCTCGTGAATCTGACCCGTCTTGACGGCAGCGATCCGCTCCCAGCCGGGCCGCCGCGCGATCGCTCCGGGATCGACCGGCTTGCCGCACCACGAGGCGAGAATGATCTGGGGATCGCGCTCGATGACCGCGCCGGGATCGATCTTGCGCCTGGTGGCGGAGTGCTGGTTGCGCAGCTCGGAGAACACGTCACGACCTCCTGCTATCTCGATGATGTCCGACACCCAGCGGATTCCCGCGATGAGCGGGTCCATCCACTCCTCGAAGTAGACTCGCGGGCGGTCCGGCCAGACGGCCGAGTACTCGCGGATCTGTCGTACCTCATCGCGCAGGTCGCCGATCAGCTCCCGGGCCTGACGCTCGCGGCCGAGGGCACCGCCGATCAGGAGGATCGCGCCCAGGACGTCTTCGAACGAGCGCTGGTTGGTGCACAGCACGGTCACGCCGGCGCCGATCAGGTCGCGCACGACGTCACGCTGGAGATCCGAGAAGGCCAGGACCAGATCGGGCTCCAGCCTGAGGATGCGATCGAGCTTGAACGTGGTGAAGCCACCGACCCGCGCCTTCTCGCGCGCGGCCTCGGGCCGCCTGGCCGTGCCGGGGACGCCGACGACCCGGTCGCCGGCGCCGAGCATGAACGCGATCTCCGCCGTCTCGGCCGTCAGACAGACGACGCGGCGCGGGAAGTCGACCCCGCTCTCGCCGTACACCTCAGGTCGCGAGAGCGTGGGGAGGCCGCGCGACCTCCGCGAATCCGCTGAGCAGGAGCCAGCCGGGAAGGGCCAGGACCCATTTCCGGGGCCCCTCGATGACGATAGCGCGGCTTCTAAGCGCCTCGTCGAAGCGCAGATCTCCGAGCCAGACCTTCGTAATCGCCTTGAGGTCCGCGGAGACCACGATGTCGGTCCCGAAGCCGGGATCCTTCAGACACACATCCACCTCCGGACGCTGCAAGACGAGCCACGTGGTCCGGGGTCCCCGATAGCTCACCGGGATCCCCCGAAAGTCGAAGCGGGCGACCACCCGCTCGGCCGGCAGACGATCGAGGTCGATCCGTCGATGGATGTCCCACATGAGGAGCTGGGCGTCGAGATTGTCCGTGCTGACCTTCCCGTGGATCCAGCGCTGGCCCCACTCGCCAAGCCGGTCGATCACGGCCCGGAACTCCTCGCCGGCCTTCGTCAGCTGGTACTCCCGCCCCCGCCCCCTCGGCAGGGGGACACTCTGGATCACGCCGCTCTCCTCGAGCGTCTGCAGGCGCTGGGCGAGAAGCGTGCGCGAAATCAGCGGCATGCCGCGCCGCAGATCGTTGAAGCGGCGGCTTCCGCAGAACATCTCGCGCAGGATCAGCGGCGTCCATCGCTCGGCAAACACCTCGCACGCGACCGCGACCGGGCAGAACTGGCCATAGCCCTTCATGGTGGATCCGACTCTAGAAGTAGGCGGGCACGGCTGCAAGTCCATTTTATGGGCTTGGCACTGCCGTCCGGGCCTGTCATTGTTCACCGCGCAACACGGTGGCTCACGTGCGAGCCAACGACGAACCGATCGAACAACGGGGGAGGAATCCCGATGGCTGTCGCACTCTCGCACCCGGTCAGCAGCGGACAGCGGACGGACTGGGTCGCGCTGGCGCACGCGCTCGGACCGCGATTCGCCGAGCGCGCCGCCGCCCACGACGCCAACGACACGTTCGTCACCACGAACTACGCCGAGCTCAAGGAGCACCGGGTGTTCTCCGCCGGCGTACCCTCGGAGCTCGGGGGAGGCGGAGCCTCTCACGCCGAGCTGTCCGAGATGCTCCGCACCTTCGCCCACTACTGCAGCTCGACCGCTCTGGCGCTCTCGATGCACACACATCTGGTCGCGACCGCGGCGTGGCGCTGGCGTCACGAGGGCGCCCCGGTCGAGCCTCTCCTGCGCCGCGTCGCGGCCGAACAGCTGGTGCTCGTGTCGACCGGAGCTTCGGACTTTCTCCCCGGCAGCGGCACCGCCCGGAAGGTCGACGGCGGCTACCTGGTGACGGCCCGGAAGATCTTCGGGAGCGGCTCGCCGGCGGGCTCGTTACTGATGACGATGGCGATCCATGACGACCCGAAGGACGGGCCGACGGTCCTTCACATCGCGGTACCGCTCGAAGCAACAGGGGTCAAGATCCTCGACAACTGGCGCACCCTCGGCATGCGCGCAACCGGCTCGAACGACATCGTGCTGGAGAGTGTGTTCGTGCCGGACGCCGCAGTCGGTGCCCGCCGGAAGCCCGGTGTCTGGAGCCCCGTCTTCTACGTGATCTGCACGATCGCCTTTCCTCTTGTCTTCTCGGTGTACGTCGGCATCGCCGAGAGCGCCAGGCGTCTGGCGCTGCGTGAAGCCGCGAAGAAGGCCAAGGACCCGAGCGTCCAGGCGATGGTCGGCGAGATGGAGAACGAGCTGGCAACGGCGCGGATGGCGCTGCGCCATATGATCGACGCCGCCGCGACCAGCTCCATCGGCGCCGAGACGACCAACGAGATCCTCATGGGCCGCACGATCGCCGGGCGAGCGGCGATCCGGACGGTCGAGAAGGCGATGGAGGTCGTCGGCGGCGCCTCGTACTTCCGGGCCCTCGGACTCGAGCGGCTCTTCCGCGACGTCCAGGGGGCGCGCTTCCATGCAGTGCAAGAGAAGCCACAGCAGCTCTACAGCGGACGACTGGCCCTCGGCCTCGACGTGAACGGCTGAGGCCTAAGGAGGACATGACAATGAGGTTCGCAGCCCTTGTCTCGTTGCTGCTTGCCCTCGTGACCCCTGCCTGGGCCGACGTCGTCACCGACGCGAATGCGAAGGCCGCTGAGATCGCGTCCAGGCTCCCGGGAACTCCGCCTGCCGTGAGGGCCATGGCCTTCGTGCAGGTGTCCGTATTCGAGGCGGTCAATGCGATCACCGGGCGCTACCCGTCGAGCCGCGTGAAGATAACCGCGCCTCCGGGCGCCTCGGTCGACGCCGCGGTGGCCGCCTCGACGCGGACGGTGCTTCTGAAGCTCGTGCCGACCCAG
>Ga0114129_10015420_pt1 | contig 10871 bp, 8 predicted proteins | sample RhiMetdeltSRZDD1_FD_80071 | JGI IMG/M metagenome (GOLD analysis project Ga0114129, IMG submission 80071) | Populus rhizosphere microbial communities from Tennessee, USA - Rhizosphere MetaG P. deltoides SRZDD1 (version 2) (version 2) | ecosystem: Host-associated > Plants > Roots > Rhizosphere >... | reverse complement strand
TGTCCCCTACTCCCTACTGCGCCACCTCGTACTCAGGTTTCGCTACACCAAGCAGCCAGCGATCGAACCAACCTACGATGTGTTGCAAACGTTCAATGCGATGCCAGGGCTGACCTGAGCGTGAGAGCTCGTGCGTCTCGTTCGGAAACCTCACCATCACTGTCGGAATCTTTCGATACTTAAGGGCGCGAAACATCTGCTCACCACCTGCACCTGTAGGTGTTCGATAATCAGCCTCGCCCAGTATCAACATCAAAGGAGTCTTCACGTTGTTGATGTAGGTGATTGGTGAGCGGGCCCTATAGTCCTCTGGATCCTCAAACGGTGGCTTCTTGAACCACGATGGCTGGAACAGTGTGAAATCAGCTGAGTACCACCAGTCCGCCCAATCCGAAATATCACGTTGCGAAACTGCAGCCTTGAATCGATCTGTGTGGCCGATGGTCCAATTGGTGAGCAGCCCGCCACCACTGCCGCCTGTCACGCCCAAGCGTGTTTCATCGACATAACCGCGGCTAATGACCGTATCCACGGCTGCCATCAGGTCTTTGTAATCGTCGCCGGGATAGTTGTACTGGATGATGTTTCCGAACTCCTGTCCGTACGTCGTACTCCCACGCGGATTCGGATAAACGACAACGTATCCCTTTGCTGCCATCCACTGAAACTCATGATCGAACACGTAACCGTAAGCGGTGTGTGGTCCACCGTGTATATTCAGGATGAGCGGATACTTCTTGCTAGGATCAAAGTCGGGTGGTTTTTGCACCCAGGTTTGTACTTGCTTTCCGTCGAAGCTTTTGAACCAGATCTCTTCCGGCTCAGTCAGATCAAGCTTGGAAAATAACTCGTCATTAAAATGTGTGAGTTGTTTAGGTTCGCGGCCTGCACCTTCAAGCCAAAACAGGTCGCCAACCCGCGTTGGCGTGGAAACCACATACGCAAACTTTGAGGCCTCCGGGGTCGATCGAAAATTCAACACTGCGTGGTTTCCAGTTGTGAGGTCCTTCAATGCACCCGTCGACGCATCGAAAATACCCACGTTAGCTTGTCCCTTCTTTCCATAGATAAGCATGATACCGCGTCCATCAGCGGTCCATATCGGCGGGTTTCCTTCGCCTGCACGCGGAGCAGCATTATCGCCGCCTACCCCGGACCCTACGTCAAAATCAAAATCGCGTGTCAGATTCTTTGGTTGCGCATTCGGTGAAATATCCATCACCCACAGATCTGGTTGCGAGTACGAGCGGACGGGTTTACTGACGGACGCCCCGAACGCTATATGCTTTCCGTCAGGACTGATCGAAAAAGCGCCGGCATCCATATCGAAGCTGGTGAGTTTTACCGGTTCCCCACCCGTGACGGCGATCGAATAGATATCCGTTTTTGGCAGCTCAAAATAAGGTTCGTCGATTCGATCCGAACTGAAGTAGATTCGTGAATTGTCTTTTGACCAGGTAACATTTCCTTCGTCGAAACGGCCAGTCGTAAGTTGTTTTGGCGTGACCTTTTCGTCGCTGGTTTGTGGGGCCGGAATGGTCCAGATATGTTGCGGTCGCTTCGAGTCGATGTAGCCGGCGGCGTTGGAGCGATAGACAGCACGGGTGATAACTCGTACGTCGCTTTCGTGTTCATCGCGTGTAGCTGCCGGCGATGGGGACGGGCTGGCGGCCGGGGAAGGAGACGGCTTGGCTGCGGCCTTCGCAAGATCCTCCACGTTCGCGGAATTCACAAACGCGATCATTTTTCCGTCCGGAGACCACTGAGGTTGAGCAGCGCCTCGCGTCAAACTTGTGAGCTGAAACGGATCACCACCAGCCATCGCCAGCATGAATAACTGGGGTTGGTCCGGTCTTCCATCTTTCTCAGGAATGCGTACAAACACCAGATACTTGCCGTCGGGTGACCACCTTGGCGATGAGTCTCTTGGTCCATTGGTTAACTGGCGAGTCTCACCGCTGGTCGATGAAACACTCCAAATGGCTGTGTTATAGCCATCCTTGCGTTCGTTCACGGTTACTTTTACGAACGCTACACGAGAACCATCCGGCGAGATTTGCGGATCACCAATCCAGACAAAGTTGAATAGATCTTTTTCGGTGATGTTTCGTTTTTGTGCCTGGAGAGAACTGATAGGAAAAAACAGAGTGACTGCCAACAGCAGTACAAAACGCCTCATGGTGCTTCCTTTCGCGTGAAGAAAACGGTGGTAAGAAAACAGTGGCTCGAACCTCAATTATTCTTTTTTCCGGACTTGAAGGTTGGATAGATTGGTAATTGTGAAACGCGACGATACACGTGAGCGTCATAGTTCGAGTAGTCGCTTGAACATCTCTTTCTTCGTTTAGTGTCTAAGTCATAGCAGCTTATTGACGACTTGAGCCGGGTGCCGCGCGCGTCGTAGACCCTTTCTTTAACGGTGCTAATGGACCCAAAAAAGCTACGAAACGTATCTGTCAATTTTGCCAACGATCCGTCTTCGCGAAAGCAATAGCTCACAAACTGACCCCAATCACCAGAGGGACTTCCATACTCGAGGTTTGCAAGAACAAGATTTCCGTTCTTCGTCCACACGTTCGCGGTGTTATAGAGATTGTCTCCATTACCTGAATTGTCGCGTGCCTTTTGACTCTTGAACTCCTTCCAGTTCGCAGGTGGTGCGGTCAACGTCATCGAGTTTTGGTCGTATGAAGCGACGTCGCCAAAAAACCGCGCGATTCGCAGATTTTGCTTGGCGTAAGTTGCCAGGCCTCGACAGTAGTCGTTGATCGACGTCACTTGCGAAGGAGATGGTGACGTTTGTGCTGCTGCGTTCGAATACATCGCTATGATGCGTTCAATTGCGCGCCGACATACTGCACAAAAATGATTTGTACGAGTGAACATGATGCAGTCGATCTCCGGTCGATAATAGCCACGCGACTCGTACAGCGCGCCTTCAAATGCGCCGACCTTGCCGGCATACTTTTCTTTCGCAAATAAAGCTTGTTCGTATTGCAGCTCTTCACGGAAGAGTGATTCCATTTCGCGCTCCGGACGCTTGTCCTTTCGCAGCTGCGCTCTACGCTTTTGAATCTCGCGCGAGTAAGTTTCGAATGCTTCCTTGTTCCAGGGAGTTGGGATTGGAGTGTCCGGATCAACGAGATCTTTCCATTTCAGATTTGCCGGATCCGATAGTGCAGTCGCATTTGGCTCCCATGGCTCAACCCGTTCAGACGACGGAGCATAGGCGACAGACGACGTGTAGTATTCGTCAGCAAGTCCGGCGAAGTGATGACCGAATTCGTGCACGAAGACATAGTTGGCGAAGGCATTGTCGGCTGCCACAGTACTGTACAAATTGAAGATGCCCCCGCCCCCATACGTGCGGTTGTTCGCAAGAATCTCAATGAATTCATAAGGAGCAAACTGAGCGACCTTGCGCACTGCCCGGTTGTCAAAGCTGAGCACGTAACGCTCTGAGCCAAACGCATCGTAGGTGGCTCCCAACGGAGAGTCCCGATAAGTCCCGGTTGATGGTCGCGAGATTCCGGACTCATTGCTAGGCGGGCAGAGACCCCAAACATTAAAACTTTCCCGGTGCACTTTAAAGGGAGAAGTCGCGAACAGAACTTCAGTTAAGCGACGTGCATCCTTTTCAAACTTTTGCGCTTCGGCTGCAGTGTAACCGTCCCCAAGAATCAACAGATCTACTTTGTCTGCCGGTTCACCGGCTTTCTGGATTGTGATTAACGGTGCCGGTGCCGCCTGTTTCGATCGATCGATGAAAATGTCCTTTGGATCGACGGTAGTTGACCAAACATCTCGAAACTCTTTCTTGGGATCACGCTTTCGTAAGATGATTTCCACAGGTGCATCTGGGGCAGGAAACCTGAGAGATTCGCTGAAAGTGCGAAACATCTTGCCGGCTTCGTCAGTCGTTTCCCACTCACCGAAAATCGAGGCAAAGCCGCGCGAATAAAGCACCCGTTTACTGGCCTGGTCGCGAACTTCAAAGAAGTATTTGCCCAGATTCAATGTGTCGATCGCCTTGGCCGGGTTTCCAGGCCACGGCAGAGGTTCGACGACTACTCGATCAACACTGAACAATTCCTGCTTTGCGTTTCCAGTGTGAAAGTAATCGAGGCGCATTGTTTGCGCGGCCATAATCGACGGAGCGAATAGGAGAAGAGCGAGGACAATTTTCATAATTGTGCGCGTTATTATCGGCTTTGCGATCCAGGATCAATCAACGGGGCCATCTTAGCCTTATCAGCCTCAGATAGACTCCGAAACCTGATACCAAAACCCACCCTCGGATCTACGTATGTCACATCACCTTCAACGTTGAGCCACTCGCCACTTGGGAGTTTCAGTTTGAAGATGATGTGCTCGCCGACACTTGCCTGCCCGATGGTGTCCACAAAACAACCACCTTCGCTGAGGTCGTTGGTGCGCGCCTCGTATTTGCCGGCTTCACCTTCCCAGAGCAGTTCGATAAGAACGGGTACGCGTTTACTCTTCCTTCGTTCATCAGCCATGACAACACCAGCGAGGCACCTTCATGAATACTAGAACGTGACCATAAGCGTGTAGGAAAGTATCAAACAAACCTTTCTGGATTCAACGTCTGCGATCGGATAAATAGCAATAAAACCGAGAATTCTTCAACTTATCGTGTGTTATACTCCCAGCCTAATCGATTGTGAGCAGCCCCTCTGAAGCATCGATCACAGGTTAAGGAGAGTCGAGAAAACATCCCACGTGAGTAGCGTTCTGGAGATCATCCCGCTCGGCGGTATCGGCGAGTTTGGAATGAATTGTATGGCCGTGCGTTACGGCGACGAGATGTTGATCCTCGACGCTGGGATGGGGTTTCCAGAGGAGACTGCGTATGGCGTGGATGTCTGTATCCCCGATTTTGATTTCCTCGAAGAGTATCGCGACAACATCACGGCGATAGTTTTGACTCACGGGCACGAGGACCATCTTGGTGCGCTGCCGTACATTCTCAAAAAATTCAATGTTCCAGTTTACTGTTCACACTTCACGGCCGGGTTGGCGGAAACCAAACTTGAAGAACATGATCTCACCGGCGACACGTTAATTCATCGAGTTGAGCCGCGGGACGTCGTCGACCTCGGAATCTTTACAGTCGAGTTCATTCGCGTGTCGCATTCCCTCGTCGATTGTTTCTCACTCGCGATCAGAACGCCAGTCGGAACAATCATTCACACGGGCGACTACAAGGTTGATGAGACGCCCGTTATTGGCGAGCCCATAGATCTTCGTTCATTCCGGCGCTACGGCCAGGAAGGAGTACTCGCGCTTCTTTCTGACTCAACAAACGCGACTGTCCCGGGACGCACTCCTTCTGAACGCGCAGTAATCCCAGCCTTCGAAGAGATATTCGCTGAAGCACGGGGACGGATCATCGTTTCTGCGTTTGCATCCTCAATCCATCGCATACAGATCGTTCTGGACGTCGCGCAACAGTTCAACCGCAAAGTGTGTGTCCTGGGTCGCTCGATGCAGAAGAATGTTGAGGTTGCAGATCGTCTTGGTTATCTCGATATACCTGATGGCCTCCTGGTCTCTCTCAATCAGATCAAAGACCTGAACGATTTGGAAATAGTCATGCTGGTTACGGGCTCACAGGGTGAAGCCCGCGCTGCTCTTTCTCAAATGGCTACGCAGATGTACAAGGGCGTCACCATTGAAGAGGGTGATACGGTCGTTCTGTCTGCACGAATCATTCCGGGGAATGAACGTCTCATCTCGCGAATGATCGGAAACATCTACAAGCGTGGCGCAAATATCATCGAAGAGAAACGACGTTTGATTCACGTCAGCGGCCACGCTGCGCAGGAAGATATCCGCATCATGACTGAGGCGGTGCGACCGAAGTATGTCGTTCCGATTCATGGTGAATACCGAATGCTCTTTCGTCACAAGGAATTCGTTAAGAACCATCTTGGTTTCGCAGAAGACAACATCATTCTGATCGAAAACGGCGACGTGTTGGAACTGGATGGCGAGCGAGCAATGATAGTCAATAAAAAAGAGATCGGCCGTACTTTCATCGATGACTCAGGCTTTGAAGAAATTGATAGCGAGACCGTTCGTCAACGTAAACAGATGGCCTATGAGGGCCTTGTTACCTTGGTTATCACTATTGATTCAAATACAGGTGAGTTGCAAGCCCAACCCGAAATTGTTACGCGCGGTGTTCGGGGGTTCGATTCGTCGAATGGACTTTTGCGAGAAGCTCAGATGGTTGTTGCATCTGCAATAGCGGGCGCATCGCGAGAAACATTACGTGACGAATCTTTACTCAAGGAGCATGTACGCGTCGAGTTAAAGCGCTTCATTCAGAAGCTGACCGGTTCAAGACCCGTGATCATGCCCGTTCTTGTTCAAGTTTAAATGACAGTCGCGAGTAAGGAGTCAAGAGTTGCGAGTCAGGAGCCAAGCTTTGAGACTTTAGACTCCAGACTCCAGACTCCAGACTGTGTTTGTATCATCCGCGTCAATCTGCGGCCAGCAGCATTTCATGGCTCAAATCGCTAGCGCAAAGACCGTATCTGACCTCCTGCGTGAAACCAGGATCCGCGTCTCACCGGCGACCTATGTGCTAGTTGGCCTGGACCACGCTGACTGGTCCCGACTTTTGGAGGAGACCGGCCTCAGTCCGCGCCCCGATTCTTCGTTTATGATCTTCCGCGACGATAAACAGGTGACAATGCTCGTTGAGGATGATGATTGGAATCGCATGCGACATGCGGTTCGCGATGCGCGAATTGAGTCGCAGTTCCGCCTTCTTACACTCGATGTCGAGCTGGGTTGGGATGTCGTTGGTTACCTGGCTCGCGTGACGGAGATTCTCGCCTCAGCAGGAATCGCAATAGGCGCACTTTCCGCTTTTTCCAGAGATCACTTAGTAATTAAACAAGAAGACCTGGGTAAAGCGCTTAAGGTATTGGCGAGCTACACAGCAGAGATTTGCTAAGACTGAAAACTCCACAATGTTCTGGAAAGACAAGGTGGTAATGATCACTGGCGCTTCCTCCGGCATTGGTCGGGGTTTAGCAATGGAGTTGGCGCGCCGTGGTGCAAAGCTTGGACTCGTTGCTCGCCGATCAGATTTACTGGCGCAAATCGTCTCAGAGATTAAGGGAAATGGAGGACAGGCTGTTGCTCTTGCTGTTGATGTTCAAGACGCATCTGCGATGAAAGAAGCAGCGCAGCGCTTGAGCTCGCAGTTTGGACCAGTCGACGTGTTAATCGCTAACGCGGGTATCGGCACCACGACGGACGCAGCGAATTTGCAAGCCTCGGAGGTAGCAAGAGTCTTCGGCGTTAATGTTGTGGGAGCTGCTAGCAGCGTTGCCGCTGTTGTGCCGCAGATGCTCGAACGTGGTCAAGGACAGTTAGTTGCAATATCCAGCCTTGCTGCATACCGGGGAATTCCGAAATCCGCTACCTACGCTGCGAGCAAAGCTGCGCTGTCGAGTTTCTTCGAGAGCCTGCGGATTGATCTACAGCCCAGAGGAATCGACGTAACGATAATCCATCCGGGCTTCATCAAGACTCCACTGACCGCAGGTCGGGAGGCGAAGATGCCTTTTCTTATGGAAACGGACTTCGCCGTAAACAAGATCATCCGGGCGATCGAGAAGAAGCGGAAGTCATATGCATTCCCGTGGCAGTTAGCCAGCATTGTGCGACTCGGGATGGTGCTGCCAATCTTCTTGTATGACCGGATCGCCTCGCGCAGCTCGTTCAGAGAGTGACGCTCTGGCGGCAAATGGCTCGAATAGGGTCCTATTGGGTCCATAGCAGACACAAAATTCAAAATTCAAAATTCTAAATTTTCATGACACTTCTACAAGCAATCGTTCTCGGCATCGTCCAGGGGCTGACCGAATTCATTCCCGTCAGCTCAACTGCTCATCTGGTGTTCGCTGCGCGCGCTGTAGGCCTTTACGACGGCCTGGACAAGACACTTCAGGCGCAACAAACGACTGCAACAATAGCCGTGATCCAGCTCGGGACACTGCTGGCAGTTCTCATCTATTTTGCGCGCGACATTCTAAACATCAGTGTTGCGTTCGTGCGTGATCATCTGCAAATGCTTACCGGAAAAAATAAGGGAGCCGGCCCACGATTGTCGCACGATGCATGGCTAGGATGGCTTATCGTCATTGGTTCGCTTCCAGTTGCAGTTGTCGGCCTGCTATTCAAAAAGCAGATCGAGGGTACATTTACGAAGAACCTCTGGGTCATTGCCACGATGATGATCGTCGTCGGGCTCTTGCTCGCAATTGCTGAACTCGTGAGCAAGAAAACTCGGACGATGGAGCAACTCGGAATCGGCGACGCGCTTGGCGTTGGCAGCGCGCAGGTGTTGGCTTTGATTCCGGGTTCAAGCCGTTCCGGGTCTACCATAATGGCTGGACTGTTCCTCGGCGAGACACGAGAAACAGCAGCCAGGTTTTCCTTCCTGCTTTCAATACCGGCAATTGCTGCCAGCGGCTTACTCGAGTTAAAGGAAGCAATTCACCGGCTGCCGCCGGGAAGTTACGGTTCGTTATTGGTAGCTACAGTGGTTTCAGGAATCGTGGGTTACGCTTCCATCTGGTTTCTCCTTCGTTATTTGCGAACCCACTCAACGGCGGTGTTCATTGTCTATCGCGTCATAGTGGGAGGTCTGGTCTTGGGTTTGCTATATACCGGCTACATCTCCGCCAACGTGTGATTCGGCTCAAAACCAAGAAATAACCCTAACAATTCGCTCCAGTTTTAGGTAAACTGAATTTGCCCTCCTCTCCGGATGACTTGGCTCATCCGACCCATTCGTCAAAGGTTGGTGAAATTCGATGGAAGAGAATGAACAGCGTGGAGTAGCGGCTCCTTTACAACGCCCGCGCAGTCCGCGCGTTCCAGTTGAGTTCGCGGTTGAGGTTGAGGGGAACGACGTTTCCGGCAAACCTTTTCAGGCTAAGGCCCAGGCCATTAAAATTAGCCGCGGTGGTGCTACCATCGTCCTTGATACGCAAGTCGCAGTGGGCTCAACCGTGAAACTCACGCCGCCGTTCGGTCGTAAGCTTGACGCCGAAGTTAACGGTGTGTGGAATGACGAGGTTGATGGTCGTCAATTGATTGGAGTGAAGTTGTTGGCTGCTGATGGGTGGTTTGCTGATTAAGTTGGACAACGAATGACTGCCAAACGCTGGATCGTGCGAGAGCAGGACACAGTTGGTGCTGCTTCGCTGGCTCGGGCTTTGGGTACCTCACAAGTTCTGGCCTCACTTCTTATCGCTCGCGGCTGCACTGACGAGCAGTCGGCGCATGCATTTCTCAACCCTTCATATGATCAGCTCCATGATCCGTATCTCATGACGGGTCTCCGAGACGCTGTCACTCGACTGTTGCAGGCTATAGATCTCGGCGAGCCTGTCCTAATTTACGGTGACTATGACGTGGATGGGACAACAGGCACAGCGGTATTGCTTCGTGCTTTAAAACTCCTTGGCGGCAAGGTTGGCTTTCACGTCCCGCACCGCTTTACGGAAGGGTATGGCATCCAGCAGCCGGCGTTGGAACGAGCGAGGGCAGAAGGATATAAACTGGTCGTCAGCGTAGATTGCGGCATTCGCGCGCATGAACCTTTGCTTTGGGCGCGAGCGAACGGTCTCGACGTAATTATCACGGACCACCACCTGCCTGATGATAGCGCAGGCGCGCCCCCGGCATTCGCAGTACTGAATCCAAATCAGAAAGGATGTCCCTATCCTGATAAGAACCTCGCTGGCGTAGGTGTGGCTTTCAAGCTGGTGGACGCATTGTTCCGCGAACGCGACCGGTCGGCTTACGTGCCGGCATTCTTGAAGGTAGTAGCGATCGGTACGGTAGCGGACGTAGCGAAGCTCGTTGGCGAGAATCGTACGATAGTGGCTTTGGGTCTCAAGGATCTTGTTAATGCTACAAATCCGGGGCTGAAAGCGCTGATCGAGGTAGCCGGTTGCGGTGATGGCGGCGGCATGACAGCATATGATCTCGGATTTCGAATCGGTCCGCGGATTAATGCTGCGGGCCGAATGGATGCCGCGCGCGCAGTAGTTGAGTTATTTGATACTCGTGATCGTACGGAAGCACTCAAGCTCGCTGAACATCTGGATGCGCGTAATGAAGAACGCAAGGAGGTGCAACAAGAGATTATCAACCGTGCAGTGGCTGAGCTCGAGATGTGCGAGAGACCCGACGAGTCGCATGTGGCAGTGATTGCCGGAGCAGGGTGGCATCGTGGCGTTATTGGTATCGCAGCTTCGAAGATTGTGGAGAAGCTTAACCGTCCGTGCGTGGTCTTTTCGATAGATGGCGATGTGGCCCATGGCTCCGGTCGCAGTATCGAGGCGTATCACTTGCTAAACGGACTATCGACCTGCTCGGATCTGTTTGACAAATTCGGTGGCCACTCGCATGCCGCGGGCATAACGATACGACCCGAGCGAATTGCTGAATTTCGAAAGCGTCTGAACGAGCACGCGGCTTCCTGTCTAACAGATGATGATCTGCAGCCGAGTGTCTCGATCGATGCAGAGTTGAACGTTGAACAGATTGACTGGAATTTAGTACAGGAGTTAAGGCGGTTAGAGCCGTTTGGGGCAGGGAACCCCCGGCCTGTGTTCTGCACCAGGAATCTACAGGTGACGTCTGAGCCGCGTGTATTGAAAGAACGTCATCTTAAAATGAATGTTCGCGGTCCACGAAGCAGGCCTTTCGAGGTTGTTTGGTGGAACTGTATGGATCAACAGCAGCGAACGCCCCAGGCGAATGACAGCATCGAAATGGTCTACTCGCTGGAATTAAATAGTTGGAATAATGAATTC
>Ga0114129_10015419_pt1 | contig 10872 bp, 10 predicted proteins | sample RhiMetdeltSRZDD1_FD_80071 | JGI IMG/M metagenome (GOLD analysis project Ga0114129, IMG submission 80071) | Populus rhizosphere microbial communities from Tennessee, USA - Rhizosphere MetaG P. deltoides SRZDD1 (version 2) (version 2) | ecosystem: Host-associated > Plants > Roots > Rhizosphere >... | reverse complement strand
GAGCAGCTCGACGACCTGCCGGCGGATCTCGGCGGCATCCCGGTGGTGGCGTGCACGCTGCACAGCCAGGTGGCCGTGGTCGCGGCCGTCCTGCGGCACCTGCGGCCCTCGGCCCGCATCGTCTACGTGATGACCGATGGCGCCGCGCTCCCCGGTGGCTTCTCCAGGCTCCTCGCGGAGCTGCGTGCCCGGGAGCTGCTCGACGGATGGATCACGTGCGGCCAGGCGTTCGGCGGCGAGCGGGAGGCGGTGACGATCTGGACCGGGCTCCTGGCCGCGAGGGAGGTCCTCGATGCCGAGGTGATCGTGGTGGCGGACGGGCCCGGCAACCTGGGGACCGAGACCACCTGGGGCGTCTCTGCCCTCTCGTCCGGTCACGCGCTGATGGCCGCCAGGACCCTCGAAGGCACTCCGGTCCACGCGCTCCGGGTGAGTTTCGCGGACGATCGCGAGCGGCACCGCGGGGTCTCGCACCACTCGCTGACGATCCTCGGCGACGTCTGCTTGGTGGACGTGAACGTGCCGGTCCCGATCCTGGCCGACGAGGAACAGCGGGATGCGGTCTGGGACGCCTTGCGGTCGAGGAAGCTCGAGGAGGTCCATCACCTCGTCGAGGTGGACGGGGGGCCGGGGATCGACGAGCTGCGAGCGAGGGACCTGGACGTCCGGACGATGGGACGCGGGATCGACGACGATCCCGCGTTCTTCCTGGCGGCCGGCGCAGCCGGTGTTCTCGCCGGCCGGATGGCCGCCGAGAACCGCCGCTGGCGGTCCACCGAGGGCTGAGTCGGATCAGGGCGACCCTGGTCGAGCACCGACCAGGAGACGGACGCGGAAGCGGGCCGCTCGGATCGTCGCCAGCGTGAGGGGCCGCAGCCTGCCGTCGTTGATCTCGATCGAGTACCGGCGAGCGATCGGCAACCGGACCTCGAACGCTGCGACCTGTCGGCATTGACCGAGCGTCGCCACGGGAGGATCGGCGGGGGATCCGATCCAGGAGGCGTTCCCGGTCCTGGTCGTGGTCCTCGACCCGTCGCTCCCGTGGAAGACGACGACCTCGTTCCCGACGTACGGGTCGCTCCGATGACACGGGAAGTTCGTGAACTTCACGAACGCCCCCCTGACCTCGATCGTGGGCCCGGGGCTGCTGTCCCCTCCCGGCGACGATGCCGAGGAGACCGGGTCATCTGGCGCCGCGCATCCGACACAGAGGAGTACGGCCGCCAGCGCGGCGAGCCTCCGAACCCTCACATCGTGGGATACGCCCGCTCTGGCCCTCGGAGGTGCGACCGAGGCCGTTACCAGGAGCGGCTGGAGCTCGGGGCGTTGAGGAGCGCCCGCGCGACCTCCGCGTCACGGGTTCGGGCGATCACCTCGTACGTCTTCGCGCTCGCCGGACGGATCCAGGCCTTGACGTGGTTCCGGCGCAGGAACCGGACCTCCTCCTCGGCGCGCCGCCGGTTGCCGATCGCGATCCGCTGCCACCGGCTCCGCCCACCCCGGAAGAGGAGGTCGGTCAGGTGCTCTCCGAAGAACTCCGGAACACCGATGCTCACGAGGTCGGAGAGCAGATCCAGCACGGCCGAAGCATAGGGCCCGTTCGGCGGCGCCGCCCCGTACCGGGAGCGGATCCGCTACATGTGCGCGATCAGCTGCTCCACCCGCTCGTCGACCGAGCGGAACGGGTCCTTGCACAGGACCGTCCGCTGCGCCTGATCGTTCAGCTTCAGGTGCACCCAGTCGACCGTGTAATCGCGCCGCTTCGACTTGGCCTGACGGATGAAGTCACCGCGGAGCTTCGCCCGCGTCGTCTGCGGCGGTTCGCGCATCGCCTTCGAGATCGACGCCTCCGACACGACACGATCCACCTTGCCCGCCTTCTCGAGCAGGTAGTACAAGCCGCGGCCGCGGTTCACGTCGTGGTAGGTCAGGTCGAGCAGCGCGACCTTCGGCGACGCCAGCGAGAGATCGTGCCTGGCCATGTACCGCTCGATCAGCATCCGCTTGGTCACCCAATCGACCTTGCGCCCCAACCGTTCCGGCTCGCCCGCGGTCATCGCGTCGAGTGCCTCGCCCCACTCGTAGAGCAGCAGCTTCGACGTCTCGTCCGTCCCCCGTCGTTCGAGGAAACGGGATGTCTTCTCGAAGTACTCCTGCTGCATCTCGATCGCGGAGAGCTCCCGACCGTTCGCCAGCTTCACCTTCCGCGTCCCGGTGGTGTCGTGGCTGATCTCACGGATCGCGCGGATCGGGTTCTCCAGCGTCAGGTCGCGCATCACCGTGTTGCCTTCGACCATCCGCAGGACGAGGTCGGTGATGCCGACCTTCATGAACGAGGTCCACTCGCTCATGTTCGAGTCGCCGACGATCACGTGGAGGCGTCGGAAGCGCTCGGCGTCTGCGTGTGGCTCGTCGCGGGTGTTGATGATGGGACGGGACCGGGTGGTCGCCGACGACACGCCCTCCCAGATATGCTCGGCCCGCTGCGAGATGCAGTACTGGGCTCCGCGCGGGCCGTGAAGCACCTTGCCGGCGCCGCACCAGATCTGCCGGGTCACGAAGAATGGGATCAGCACGTCGGCCATGCGCGCGAACTCGCCGTGCCGGGCGACGAGGTAGTTCTCGTGGCACCCGTACGAGTTGCCCGCGGAATCGGTGTTGTTCTTGAAGAGGTAGACCTGCCCCGAGATCCCCTCTTCGTGCAGGCGCATCTCCGCCGCCCCGAGGAGCGCCTCGAGGATCCGCTCCCCCGCCTTGTCGTGCGCCACGAGTTCCTCGACGTCGTCGCACTCGGGAGTGGCGTACTCGGGATGCGAGCCCACGTCGAGGTAGAGCCGGGCGCCGTTCTCCAGGAAGACGTTCGAGGAACGACCCCAGTGCACGACCCGTCGGAACAGATAGCGTGCGACCTCGTCGGGTGACAGCCGCCGCTGCCCGCGGAACGTGCAGGTGACGCCGTACTCGTTCTCGAGGCCGAAGATCCGCCGCTCCACGGGTCAAGTGTAGGCCCGTGCCGGAACGGGGTGGGCTCAGCCGGCGAGGATGCTCTCGAGCTCCTGATCTGCGAGCCGGCGGAACTTCCGGCGGCGCTTCTGGGTCCGATCGAGCACGCCGGCCTCGATCTGGCTCGCCTCGATCGTCCGGGGATCCGGCGACCCCAAGACCTCGGCCGCCGACCTGACCGCGGTCTCCAGGTCCCAGCCCTCGCCGTAGCGCTGCTTCAGATTCTCCGTCAGGTCGTCGGCGTGGCCGCCGATCGCCACGAAGCCGTGCTCGTCGGTCACGCTGCCGTCGAAGAGGACGTGGTAGATCGAGGTGCCCTCGACCTCGCCGTCGACCTCGCCGACGAGGATCTCGACCTCGTACGGCTTCATCTGCTGGGTGAAGATCGTGGAGAGGGCTTGCGAGTAGGCGTTCGCCAGATCCCGCGCCTTCACGTCCTCGCGGCCGTACGAGTAGCCGCGGAAGTCGGCCAGCCGGATCCCCGCGATCCGGAGATCCTCGAACTCGCTGTACTTCCCCACCCCGGCGAACGCGATCCGGTCGTAGATCTCGCTGATCTTGTGCAGGGTGGCGCTGGGGTTCTCGGCGATGAAGAGCAGTCCGTCTCGGAACTCGATCCCGATCACTGAGCGGCCCCGCGCGATGCCCTTGTGGGCGTACTCGGACCGGTCCTTCATCAGCTGGTCGGGCGAGACGTAGGGCATGAACGACATCTAGGACCTCGCCTCCAGCACGGCCGTCACCGCGCCGCGGACCTCTTCGTCGCCGGCCTCCGTCGCCCCCTGCGCGTTGACCGTGAGGACGTTCGGGAGGATGCCTCGGACGAGGTCAGGCCCACCCGTCGCCACGTCGTCCTCGGCGGCGTCGATCAACGCTTCGACGGCGACCCTGACCGCCGTGGCGTGGTCGAGGCCGGGGCGCCACGTCTTCTTGAGCGAGTTCTTGGCGGACTGGGCGCCCGAGCCCGTCGCCTGGTAGTCCTGCTCCTCCCAGCGCCCACCCGTGGCGTCGTAGAAGAAGAGGCGCCCCTCGTTCTTGGCTTCGTCGAAGCCGCCGAACAGCGGCACGACGACGAGGCCCTGCAGGGCGAGCGGGAAGTTGGCCCGGATCATCTGGGCGAGGCGGTTGGCCTTGCCCTCCAGCGAGAGCCGATCACCGGTGAGCTTCTCGTAGTGCTCCAGCTCGAGCTGGAACAGGCGGACCGTCTCGACGGCCTGGCCGGCGGCGCCGGCGATCGCGATCGCCGAGAAGTCGTCGGCCGCGAAGACCTTCTGCATCTTGGGGTCGGCCACCAGGTAGCCGGCGGTCGCCCGGCGATCGCCGGCCATCACGATCCCGTCGGCGAACCGCAGGCCCAGCACCGTCGTGCCGTGCGGCATCTCGATCGCGCCGCCGCCGGCCGCGGTGGGCGGCAGCGCCTCAGGTCGCTGCCGCCGAACCAGCTCCACGAAACTCAGGTCGGTCCCGAACGTCGCTCCCGAGATCGGGAGCTCGATCCGGTCGGTCACTCCCCGCCCTTCTGGACGTAGGACTTGACGAACTCCTCGGCGTTCTCCTCGAGGACCGAATCGATCTCCTCGAGGATCTCGTCCATCTCCTCCTTGAGCTCCGCCGCCTTCGACGTCGCGGAGACCTCGCCGGCGTCCCCGGCCTCACCGTCGCCGCCGCCCTTGCGCTGGACCTGCTTGCGTTCCTGTTCGGGCATCGTTCCTCCTTCGGCCTATCCTAGCCGTCGGCTGCTGAGCGGCCCGGACTTAGTTCTGGAGCGCGTTCACGAGCGCGGCCGCGTCGTGGGCCGTCGCGAGCAGGTCCTCGACGTGCACCCGCGTTCCCCGCAGGGGCTCTCGCATCGGGATGCGCTGGAGCGCCTCGACCCCCGTGTCCACGATCATCGAGTCCCACGACGCCGCCGCGATCGCGTCGGGGAACTTCCCGATGCACCGCCCTCGGAAGTAGGCGCGCGTGTCCTCGGGCGGGTCCATCACCGCGCGGAGGATGTCGTCCTCGGCCACCAGGCGCTCGACCTTCCCGGAGCCCTCCAGCCGGTAGTACAGGCCCTTCTCGCGTCGGACGTCGTGGTACTGGAGATCGATCGCGCGGAGCCTCGGGTCCGCACGATCGAGTCCCCCGCGCTCCCGGTAGGCCTCGAGGAGCCGGAACTTCGCGACCCAGTCGAGCTCGCGGTGGAGCGTGAGCGGCTCGGTCTCGAGCGCCGCCAGGACGCCCTCCCAGCGGTCCAGCACCTCCCGGTTCTCGCGCGAGTCGTCCTCGCGTTCGACGTACTTCTTCGCGTGCTCGAAGTACTCCCACTGGAGCTGGACCGCGGTCAGATGCCGCCCGTCGGCCAGGGGCACCTCGATCGTGCAGGTGAGGTCTCGCGAGATCTCGTGGAGCGAGCGGACCGGAGCCTCGAGGGAGAGATCCGGGAGGAACCGGTCCTCGATCATCTTGAGGACGATCGCCGTCGTGCCGACCTTGAGGAACTGCGCGACCTCGCACATGTTCGCGTCGCCGATGATCACGTGCAGCCGCCGATACTTCTCCGGGTCGGCGTGGGGCTCGTCGCGCGTGTTGATGATCGGGCGCTTGAGGGTCGTCTCCAGACCCACCTCGGTCTCGAAGAAGTCCGCACGCTGGGTCAGCTGATAGATCTGCCGGTTCCGGTCGTCCCAGGGCGCCTCCGACCCCAGCTTGCCCGCGCCGCAGAACACCTGCCGCGTCACGAAGAAGGGCGTGAGGTCGCGGACGATGTCGGCGAAGGCCGTCTGACGGTCGACGAGGTAGTTCTCGTGCGTCCCGTACGAGTTGCCCTTGCCGTCGGAGTTGTTCTTGTAGATCAGGAGCCGGGGCGAGTCCGGCATCTGCGTCGCGACCTCGGCGAGCGAACGTTCGAGGATCCGCTCGCCGGCCTTGTCGTGGATCACCAGCGCCCTGGGCGTCAGGCACTCCGGCGTGGAGTACTCGGGATGTGCGTGATCGACGTAGTAGCGGGCGCCGTTCGGCAGGATCACGTTCGCCAGCCCCAGGTCCTCGTCCGAGACCTCGCGCGAGGGGATCGGCTCGAAGCCGCGAGCGTCCCGCAACGGTGACTCTTGCTCGTAGTCCCATCGGATCCGCCGCAGGGACCCGGCGAACGTCGAGATCAGCAGCGACGAGGAGAGAACGGGATTGAAATCGGGGACCCCCGCGGCCGCGATCCCGTACTCGGTTTCGGTCCCGAGGACCTTGGGGATGGCCACGCGGCGACCCTACAGGTACTGGCCGGCGTTGACCCGCTCGACCTGTCGGCCTTCGCCTTCGTCCCCCAGGAGCGTTCGGACGTAGACGATCCGCTCGCCCTTCTTGCCGGAGATCCGTGCCCAGTCGTCCGGGTTGGTCGTGTTGGGGAGGTCCTCGTTCTCCTTGAACTCGTCGCGGATCGCTGTGAGGAGATCTTCGGCCTTGATCCCCTTCTCACCCGTCGACAGGAACCGCTTGATCGCGTCCTTCTTGGCCCGGCGGACGATGTTCTCGATCATCGCCCCGGAGTTGAAGTCCTTGAAGTAGAGGATCTCCTTGTCGCCGGAGGCGTACGTGACCTCGAGGAAACGGTTCCGCTCGGAGGGCTCGTACATGTGCTCCACCGTGCGCTCGATCATCCGGGACACCGCGACCTGGACGTCGCCGGAGAACCGCTCCACCTCGTCGTGGTGGATCGGCACCACGGCGTGGAGGTACTTCGACATGATGTCCTTGGCCTGGTCCGCGTCGGGGCGCTCGATCTTGATCTTCACGTCGAGACGTCCGGGTCGCAGGATCGCCGGGTCGATCAGGTCCTCCCGGTTAGACGCGCCGATCACGATCACGTTCTTGAGGGTCTCCACCCCGTCCAGCTCCGACAGCAGTTGCGGCACGATCGTCGACTCGACGTCGGAGGAGATCCCGGTGCCGCGGGTGCGGAAGATCGAGTCCATCTCGTCGAAGAACACGATCACCGGGAGACCTTCCTGGCTCCGCTCCTTGGCCCGCTGGAAGATCTCGCGGATCTGCCGCTCGGTCTCACCCACGTACTTGTTCAGCAGCTCGGGACCCTTCACGTTGAGGAAGTAGCTGCGGGCGTCCTCGCGACCGGTGCGCTCCTTGACCTTGTCGGCGAGCGACTTGGCGACGGCCTTGGCGATCAGCGTCTTGCCGCACCCCGGCGGCCCGTACAGCAGGACCCCCTTGGGGGCCTCGAGCTCGTGCTCCTGGAAGAGCTCCGCGTACAGGAACGGGAGCTCGACGGCGTCGCGGATCGCCTCGATCTGGCCCTCGAGCCCTCCGATGTCCTCGTAGCCGATCTCGGGGATCTCCTCGAGGACGAGCTCCTCGACCTCCTCGCGCGGCAGCAGCTCCGTGGCCACGCCGGACCGCGGGTCGTAGAGGACCGGGTCGCCCGCGCGGACCGTCGCGGCGAGCAGGGAGCCGGCCAGGTAGGCGACGTGCTCCTCGTCGCCGCGGCTGATCACGATCGCCCGGTCCGAGCCGAGCCGGTCCTTGACCTTGACGACCTGGCCGGCGCCGTCCGGGTCGAGGACCTCGACGACGTTCAGCGCGTCGTTCAAGATCACCTGCGCACCCGAGATCAACTTGTCGCCGTCGAGGTCGGGCGCGGGCATCACACGCATCTTGCGGCCGGCGGTCACCACGTCCACCGACCCGTCGTCGTTGGACCCGATGAAGATCCCGAACGTGGCCGGGGGCTGCGAGAGCTTCTCGACCTCCTCGGCCAGCGATTCGATCCGCTCCTTCTCGTTGCGGAGCGCGTCGGCCAGCTTCTCGTTCTGGCCGCTGGCCCGGGAGAGCTGTTCGCGGGCCTCGATCAGCTTCTCCTCGAGCAGCTGGACCTGGCGGGGGGCGTTGGTCAACCGGCGGCGCAGGAGGCTCACCTCCTCCTCGAGGAAGGAGACCTGGGTCTGCAGTTCGTGGATCAGCTTCTCTCGCTGTTCCGCCTGCTCTCGCCGATCGGCCATCCGGGCATCACCTCCCACCGGAACATCGATGCTACCCCGGGGGCATCGGTGCCTCCAGCGGATCTCCTCACAACTAGATACGGCACTCGCGGCGCCGCGGCGCATGCCCGGAACCGGGTATGTGGCTCGATGCTAGGACGCCGAGCCGACACGGGCCACCGTCAGGAAGCCCGTGTGGCCGACCATCCGGTGGTCCGGTCGCACGCTGCGTTCGGTGACGTGCCAGGACCGCCTCAGCACCTCGAACGTCTCGAGATGCACGAACCCGGCGTCGGGCAGCGCCAGGACCAGCTGCTGGACCTGACCGGTGGTCGGCAGGTACGCGCAGAGCACGGCCCCCGCGTCCAGCGCCGGTCCGAGCTCCGCCAGCGGGGCCCAGGGCTCGGGGAGATCCAGGACGACGCGGTCGAACGTCTCGTGGCCTGCCCCGACCTGGGCGACGTCACCCTCCCGGAGCTCGAGCCGGTCCGGGATCTTCCCGAAGAACGCCTCGATGTTCGCCTCGGCCTGGGACCGGTGCTCCGGCCGCACCTCGTAGGACACGACCCGTCCCTGGTCCCCGACAGCGCGGCAGAGGGCGATCGTGAGGGCACCCGAGCCCGTCCCGGCCTCGAGCACCCGGGCACCGGGGAAGACGTCCGCGTAGACGACGATGGGCCCGAGGTCCTTCGGGTAGACCACCTGGGCGCCGCGGGGCATCTTCAGGACGAAGTCGGCGAACCGCGGGCGGAAGGCGGTCACGACCATCCCCCGCGAGGTCCGCACCCGGGAGCCTTCCGCCCGCCCGATCAGGTCGTCGTGCGCGAGCGTCCCGGCGTGCGTGTGATAGACGGCGCCCGCCTCGAGGTCGACGAGGTACGTGCGGTCGCGCTGGTCGATCAGCAGGACCTTCTCGCCCGGCTCGAAAGGCGCGTTCACGTTCGCCTGCCCGCCATGCGGGAAGGCTAGCGCAGCGGCACTCGCCTACGGCTTCAGGAACTCGGTCGGGAGCGGTCGCGTCCCGAGGGTGACGGAGACCGTCCGCTCGCCGGCGCGTCCGTCGACCCTCACGTCCACGGTCGTTCCGGGCTCCAGGTCGTCGAGGATCGTTCCGAGGTCGTCCGCGGTGGTGACGTGTCTGCCGTCGACATCCACGATCACGTCACCCACCTTCACCCCCGCATCGGAGGCGGGCCCGTTCCGCAAGGTCGCGAGGACCAGGGCGCCGGAGTCCGTGGGCAGGTTCAGCTCGAAGGCGACGTCGGACGTGACGGTCCGGGTCGAAACGCCGAGGTACGCGGTGGCCTTCAGCGGGTCCTCGATCGCGTGCCGGATCGTGTCCTTGGCGGCGTCGATCGGGATCGCGAAGCCGATGTTCTGGGCGCTGTCGCTCCCGGCGGAGTTGATCCCCACGACCTGGCCGCGCATGTTCACCAACGGCCCCCCCGAGTTGCCGTGGTTGATCGCCGCGTCGGTCTGGAGCACGCCGCTGTAGGTGCGGACGCCGTTCGCGCAGACCGTGCACTGCGGGTCCGGAACGTCGATCGTCCGGTCGAGCGAGGAGACGATGCCGGCCGTGACGCTCGGGCCGCCCTCGAGCGCGAGCGCGTAGCCGAAGGCCACGACGCTCTGGCCCAGCCGGAGCGCGCCGCTGTCACCGAGAGGGACCGTCGCCATCCCGTCGGCGTTGACCTTCAGGACGGCGAGGTCGTGCTCGCAGTCCCCTCCGATCACGCGAGCGGCGTAGCGGGTCGGTTCCTGGGCAGACGTGGAGACCGTGATCCTGGAGGCGCCCTGGACGACGTGGCAATTCGTCACGATCACGCCGTCGGGACGCACCACGAATCCGGTCCCGACCCCCTTCGCCTGCTGCGGGAGGCCGGTGGGCGACGGCTCGTAGATGTTGGTCGTGACGTTGACCACCGCGGGCAGGACCCGCGCCGAGACCGCGACGACCGGATCGGCTCCGGGCGCGATCGACGGGAGCGGCGATGAGATCGGGGTGCCGGGCTGGGCGGTCTTCGTGCAGGCGCTCGAAAGGAGGCCCAGCACGACGACGAGGAAGGCGATCCTGCTGGGGATCCGCGCTCTCTTCACGGGAGGGGTTCGCCGTCGGTGGGGACCGGGTTCGTTCCTCCCACCCTACGAGCGCAGGGAAGCCGCGGGCACCTCCTTGCGAGGGTCCACGAACGGGATCGCGGCGGTCCGTCCCACCACGTGCTCCCCCTCCTCGGTCTCGACGTCGAGCTCGGTCCCCGGCTCGGCCAGCCCGATCGGCACCCAGACGTACCCGACGTTCCGCTCGAGCCGGGGCGACCAGATCGCGTCGGTCACCCGCCCCACCTGCTTCCCCCCGTGATGCACGGGCCAGAACCAGCTGAGCTCGGCTCGGAGCTCGTCGCCCTCGAGCTCGATCCCCACGAGCTTCCGATCGACGCCTTCCGCCTTCAATCGCTCCAGGGCTGCCTTCCCCAGGTAGTCCTGCGGCTGGTCCTCGACGAGGCGCTCGAGCCCCATCACGTGGAGCGGCGTGTCGTCGAGGGTCATGTCGGATCCGTAGTTGAAGATCCCCGCCTCGATCCGGCGCGCCTCGGAGGGCGCCGCCGGGCGGATCCCGAACTCCTCGCCGGCCGCGAGGACGGCGTTCCACAGGTCGTCGCCACGCGTGCCGTCGAGCAGGTTGATCTCGAACCCGGGGACCGCGGTCCAGCCGGTCCGGCTGATCACCACCGGGATCCCCTGGATCTCGAACCGCTCGATCCAGTAGTACTTGATGTCGTAGATCGCGGGACCGACGAGCTTCTCGAGGGTCTTCGCCGACAACGGGCCCTGGACCTGCATCGGGTGCACGTCCGGGAGAGCGACCCCGGCGTCGAAGCCGGCCGCCGCCCCGACCCCG
>Ga0114129_10015418_pt1 | contig 10872 bp, 13 predicted proteins | sample RhiMetdeltSRZDD1_FD_80071 | JGI IMG/M metagenome (GOLD analysis project Ga0114129, IMG submission 80071) | Populus rhizosphere microbial communities from Tennessee, USA - Rhizosphere MetaG P. deltoides SRZDD1 (version 2) (version 2) | ecosystem: Host-associated > Plants > Roots > Rhizosphere >... | reverse complement strand
TCGAAAAGGCGGCGACGATGGCGCTGCATCTGTTGATACCCTGAGACAGCGATGCGCTCACCCCTTGCCCCAATGCCGTTTTTCATTGGTCTGGGTGTCGGGCTGGCAGCCTTGTCATGGCTCGGCGCTACGGTCGAGAGCACACGCTTGACGCATAATTTCGTGCGTTTTCATCAACACGTCGATGCCGAAAGCGGCTACGTCCCTACTGCCCGCCAGATTCGCTCGATCGTCGACGCTCAGGCGGAAGGCCCGCCTGCCGTGTTCGTCGTCGTCGGGGGCACGTCTGTGTTCCAAGGTGCCGGCCAGCACGAATCCCTGATCTGGACGAAGTTTCTACAGCAGAACTTGGGGGCGCGATTTCGCGTCGTCAACCTTGCTCAACGAGGCGGACGCGCAAGCGATTTTGGAAACATCGCCGCCGAATTTCTGATCAAGCAGAAGCGCCCCGTCATCTTCGTCGCCGACGGTTCAACTAACGTGTTTGCCTCGCGGCTCGAGGCGTCGCCCTACCGCCAGACCATCTTCGACGCGTGGTACCGCGGGTATCTTTTGCCGTGGCCGCCGCGAGATCGGCTGCTATCGAATGCGGCCTGGTACGGACCCGATGCGCTTCAAGCATCGGCATTGGGTGCCATGCTCAACAGTTATCTGAATTTCAACGACTTCTGGAATTACGCCGGGTACGAATATGTCAATCTAAATTGGAACGCGCTGCTCGGCGCACGTTTCGGGAGACGTTCATTTGGCCCGCGCGCCGATCTCGGAGACCCCGAGCTGATGCCGGAGCAATACGCTGCAAGGCAGGGCAGCCAAGACCGGAACCGAGTGATGCAACTTATCCGGTCTGCCGTCGAAGGATTAACCGATCCGCGATGGGGGCCCTACAAGGAATCGGCGGATCAAATGATCCCGCCGCGGCTGCGTGCTGTTACCCTCGCGGTGCTCCGCCTCGAAAATCCCTATTACCGCGACCAGTTCGAACCGGCGGAAACGGAGGCATACCGCGCGCGGATAGAAGACCGCATGCGGCAACTCCAAGAGCTCGGCTTCAATCGTGTAATTCTGCCCACCAAGGAATTCACCGAGGCGGATTATGTCGATGGGGTCCACCTTTCGGTGATCGGCGGCCAAAAGCTCGCGGCCGAGATGGCGCCCGTCATTCGGGCGATGGCGACGCAGCTGGGTTATTTGCCATGACGGCCGCCAGCACGATCGGCCGGTGGATCTTATCCGCCATAGCCGGGATCCTGACGGCCGTGATCCTCCATTACATGCTCTACAGAATCGGCCTGCCCCTTAAGCCATTCATCTATGTGGCGTTTTGATTTTGGAGCGGGTCTCTGTTACACCACCCCGGTCTCCAGCGGACCACTCGAAAAATCAATATCTTAGCGTTATATAGCCCCATCATGACCTACATCGCGAAGCCCAAGTTTCACCACCCTGCCCTGCCGAAGAACGCGCTCGGCTACACGCATCGCGACTACGAGGGCAAGATCTCGACGCTGTGCGCCGGCTGCGGGCACGATGCGATCACCGGCGCGATCATCGAGGCCTGCTTCGAGCTGTCGATCGAGCCGCACCGGGTGGCGAAGATTTCCGGCATCGGCTGCTCGTCGAAGACGCCCGACTACTTCCTCAACGCGTCGCACGGCTTCAATTCCGTGCACGGCCGCATGCCGTCGGTGCTCACCGGCGCCAACCTCGCCAACCGCGAGCTGATCTATCTCGGTGTGTCCGGCGACGGCGACTCGGCCTCGATCGGGCTTGGCCAGTTCGCGCACTGCATGCGGCGCGGCGTGAACATGGTCTATATCGTCGAGAACAACGGCGTGTACGGCCTGACCAAGGGGCAGTTCTCCGCCACCGCCGATCGCGGCTCGAAGTCGAAGCGCGGCATCGTCAACAATGACGCCTCGATTGATCTGGTGGCGCTGGCGCTGCAGCTCGGCGCGACCTTCGTGGCGCGCTCGTTCTCCGGCGACAAAGCGCAGCTCGTGCCGCTGATCAAGGCGGCGATCGAGCACAAGGGCGCCGCCTTCATCGACGTGATCAGCCCCTGCGTCGCCTTCAACAATCACGTCGGCTCGACCAAGAGCTTCGATTACGTGCGCGAGCACAACGAGGCGGTCAACCGGCTCGACTTCATCACCGGCCGCGCGCCGATCACGGTCGCCTACGAGCCGGGGGCGGTGCAGATGGTCGAGCAGCCCGACGGATCGAAGCTCGTGCTCAAGAAGGTCGCTGCGGACTACGATGCCCACGACCGCCTCGGCGCCATGAGCTTCCTCCAGCAGCACGCCGCCAAGGGGCAGATCGTCACCGGGCTCCTTTACGTCGATCCCGAGCCCGAGGATCTGCACGCGCATTTCAACACGGTCGAGGCGCCGCTCAACGCGCTGTCCGAGAAGGAGCTGTGCCCGGGCTCGACCGCGCTCGAGAAGATCAACGCGAGCCTGCGCTAGGCGAGCCTTTCTCCTTCAGCCACGGCTTCCTGGCGATCGCGTCGCGAACCGCCTCCATCATCTCCTTCGGAGGCCCCATCGGCTTGCTGACCGAAATCGGCTTGCCGGTTTCCAGCACGCTCTTCAGGCTGGACAGGATGAACGGCCAACCTGCGCGGCCGCCGGCGAGGATGGCGTCGGGGACATCCCACTTGGTGCGCCTCGGTCATGGTGAGCCTCACGCTCCCGCCCATGTCCTGGAGGTCGTAGGTCACGAGGCATTCCGGCAATTCGGCGAAGCCTTGCATGCCCTCGACTGACCAGGTCACCGAGAGCCGGCGCGGCGGGTCCCACTCCATGACTTTGCCGCGGACATGGATGTGGCCGTTCGGCGTCCGCAGCGCGAAATCGCCGCCAACCCTCGGATCAATCTCGATCCTGTGGCCGAAGAAGTATTGCGTCGTGAAATCGGATTTGGTGAGCGCAGCCCAGACCTGGTCTGGCGTCGACGCGATGTACGTCACGTAGACCGTGTTCGGCTTGAATCCCGATGCGCTCATGGCCCCCGTCCTGCTCACCGCGCATTGGCGCAGGAGCGCGCATAGGCATCGAGCTTGCCCCCGCGCAGGCCGTAGCCCCGGCCCTGATCGAGGCAGCGCGTGGCGCGGTCGCCGTGGGTCTCGAGCCGGCGCGGCTCGTATACGCCGGGCGGCGGGCTTTGCGACAGCGGTCCGTTGATGACGGGAGGTTGCGGCGGTGGCGGCAGCGGCGCCGGGATGCGGTTCTCAAGCTCAGGCGGCGGCGGCACGAGCTGCGCGGCCGCCGGCGCGGCAATCATGACGCAAACAGCAGCGAGCAAAATCCAACAAGTTCGCTGCATCGGGACCTCGCTGTCGGCGCCCTCCTCCAAGATGGGGACGATTGCGCGGCACGGTAGAGCCTCACCGCCCGATTTGCGTCACGCCGTTGTCCTTCCGGCATTCTTTTCCAGAACCGCGACAATCCGCTCGAGGGTTGCGTTTGTTCGCCTGGTGCCCTCAACCAGCTGATGCAGAAAATAGAACGATCCCGCGAGCGAAGCGACGGCGGCGGAAACCAGACAAATCAGCACCAACAAATCATTGTTCATCGCTATACCCCCCTGATGGTCGCAAGGTGCGGCCGGCCGCCCTATTCCTCCGGTGCCTCCTCGATCGGATCGTAGCGTTTGGCGTCGAGTCCAAGCAAGTTCCAGGATTGTTGCATGTGCGGCGGCAGCGGCGCGGTGACGTCGACCACCCCGCCGCGCGGATGCGGCACCACGATGCGGCGCGCGCAAAGATGCAGCCGGTTCTGCATCCCGCCCGGCAGCTCCCAGTTCTCCTTGGCGAAATATTTCGGGTCGCCCACGATCGGATGGCCGATATGGGCCATGTGCGCGCGCAATTGATGGGTGCGGCCGGTGACCGGCTTGAGCGAAAGCCAGGCAACGGTGCGCGCGGCGGTCTCGACCACCGCGTAATAGGTCACCGCGTGGCTCGCGCCTTCCTCGCCGTGGCGCGCGATGCGCATGAACGAGTCCTCCTCGCGCTCTTCCTTGGCGAGGAAGGTCGAGATTCGTCCCTGCGCCGGCCGCGGCACGCCCGCGACCATCGCCCAGTAGATCTTGCGCGCCGAGCGCGAGCGGAAGGTCTTGGCCAGCGCCGCGGCGGCAAACCGCGTCTTCGCGACGAGCAGGCAGCCGGCGGTGTCCTTGTCGAGCCGGTGCACCAGCCGCGCACGCTGGCCCTGCGCGTCGCGCAGCACTTCGAGCATGCCGTCGACGTGGCGCGTGGTGCCGGAGCCGCCCTGCACCGCGAGCCCCATCGGCTTGTTGAGCACCAGCACGTCGGGGTCCTCGTAGAGCGTGATCGACTTCAGGAAGGCGCGGGTCTTCTCGTCGGCCTCGCCGCCGGCGCGCGGCTTCGGCTGATCGAGGCGCAGCGGCGGGATGCGCACCGCCTGCCCGGCTTGCAGCCGGTCCTTGGGCTTGGCGCGGCGGCCGTTCACCCGCAGCTCGCCTTTGCGGATGATGCGCTGGATGTGGGAGAAGCTCAGCCCCGGAAATCGCGCCTCCAGGAAGCGGTCGACGCGCATGCCGGATTCGTCGGCGGTGACGGCAACCGTTTGCACGCCTGTGGGTGCTGCCGGAGACTGCTGCTTTTCCCCCTCGTCCTGAGGTGGCCGCCGAAGGTGGCCCACGGGCGGACTTCCGCCCCTGGCATTTCGATCCCGGATAAACCCCGGATCTGAGGAAGAGCGGCCCGGACGGGAACCGTCGCCCCTCGAGGTTCGCTGCGCTCGTCCCTCAGGGTGACGGGAAAACGAATGGCCTTTGCCGCGATCATGACCGCGCGGGCCGGCGATCTGCCGTCCGCCGCCGGGCTGCCGGGGTCCGCGCCCGCCCCGTCTCACGAGCCGCCCCGCTCCTTCCGCAGCTTCGCCCAGTACTCCAGCCGCTTCCTGATCTCGCGCTCGAAGCCGCGCTCGGGCGGGTCGTAGAATTTCTGGCGGCCGAGGTTTTCCGGGAAGTAGTCCTGGCCGGAGAAGGCTTCGGCCGCATCGTGGTCATAGTCGTAGCCCGAGCCGTAGCCTTCCGCCTTCATCAGGCCGGTGGGCGCGTTGAGGATGTGCTTGGGCGGGACCAGCGAGCCCGCCTCCTTGGCCACCCGCATCGCTTCGCCATAGGCCACATAGGTCGCGTTCGATTTCGGCGCGGTGGCGACGTAGATCACCGCCTGCGCGATCGCGAGCTCGCCTTCCGGCGAGCCGAGGAAGTCATAGGCGTCCTTGGCGGCGTTCGCCACCACCAGCGCCTGCGGATCGGCGAGCCCGATGTCCTCGACCGCCATCCGCACCACCCGCCGCGCGATGTAGAGCGGGTCCTCGCCGGCGTCGAGCATGCGGCAGAGATAATAGAGCGCGGCGTCCGGGTCGGAGCCGCGCACCGACTTGTGCAGCGCCGAGATCAGGTTGTAGTGGCTGTCCTGCGCCTTGTCGTAGATCGGCGCGCGCCGCTGCACCACCTCCTGCAATTTCGCGGCATCGAAGCTCTCGCCAGCGCGCGCCGCGCGCCACACCTCTTCGGCCAGCGTGAGCGCGGCGCGGCCGTCGCCGTCGGACATGCGGATCAGCGAGGCGCGCGCCTCCTCATCGAGCGGCAGCGCCTTGCCTTCGAGCGCCTCGGCGCGGGCGAGCAGCTTCTCGATCGCCGGCGTGTCGAGCGGCTTGAACACCAGCACGCGCGCGCGCGAGAGGAGCGGCGCGTTGAGCTCGAACGACGGGTTCTCGGTGGTGGCGCCGACCAGCACGATGGTGCCGTCCTCCATCACCGGCAGGAAGCTGTCCTGCTGGGCGCGGTTGAAGCGGTGGATCTCGTCGACGAACAGGAGCGTGCCCTGCCCCATCTCGCGACGCGAGCGCGCGCCGTCGAACACCTTCTTGAGGTCGGCGACGCCGGAGAAGATCGCCGAGATCTGCTCGAAATACAGATCGGTCGCTTCCGCAAGCAGCCGCGCCACCGTGGTCTTGCCGGTGCCCGGCGGGCCCCAGAAGATCAGCGAGCCGAGCGTGCGGGTGTCGAGCATGCGCGTGAGCGCGCCGTCGGGTCCGAGCAGATGGTCCTGGCCGACCACCTCGGAGAGCTTGGTCGGCCGCAGCTTGTCGGCGAGCGGACGCGGCGCGTCCTGGTCGAGGCCGGCGGCCGCGAACAGGCTTGGCCCATCGCGTTTGGCGCGCGGGCTCATCCGCCGAGCACCACCGACATCTGCTGGCCTCCACGCCTGATGGTGATGCGCCAGACGCGGCTCGGCTGCGCGAGCGCACGGTCGAGATCGCGGGTCTTGACGATCTTCTGGTTGTTCACCGACAGCACGAGATCGCCGCGCTGAAAACCGAGCGTCTGCGCCGGCGAGCCGTTTGCGATATCGACGATGACCACGCCTTCGCTCGACGGCTCGAGCCGCAGGTCGTCGGCGAGAGCCGGGGAAAGATTGCTGACCGTGACGCCCTGGAACGGCGAACGGGCCGCGATCGTGATCTCGTCGCGCGGGGTATCGGGCGCCGCCTGCAGCGCGACCGAGACCGTGGTTTCCTTGCCGCCGCGCACCAGGCCGACCCGGGCGGTGCCGCCAAGCGCCTTGGTGGCGAAACGATAATCGAAGGCGTTCGGATCATCGACCGGCTGGCCGTCCACCGTCACGATCAGGTCGCCGGTCTTGAGCCCGGCATGCGCTGCCGGGCTTCCCGGCGTCACGCTGCTCACCAGCGCGCCGGCCGGGCGCTTGAGCGCAAGGCTCTCCGCGATCTCCGGCGTCACCGCCTGCAGCTGGGCTCCCAGCCACGGCCGCTGCACGGACTTGCCGCCGCTCTTGGCCGACGCCACGACGACGCGCACCATGTTGGCGGGAATCGCGAAGCCGATCCCCTGCGATCCGCCCGAGCGGGAGAAGATGGCCGTGGGCACGCCCACGAGCTTGCCGGTCATGTCGACCAGCGCGCCGCCGGAATTGCCCGGGTTGATGGCGGCGTCGGTCTGGATGAAGAACTGGTAATCGGTGATGCCGACCTGGGTGCGCGCCACCGCCGACACGATGCCGTGGGTGACGGTCTGGCCGACCGCAAACGGATTGCCGATGGCGAGCACGAGGTCGCCGACCTGGAGCGCGTCGGAATCCGCGAACTCGACCGCCGGGAAGCGCTCGCCCTGGGTCTTCAACCGCAGCACCGCGAGATCCGAGCGCGCGTCCTTGAGCACGATCTCAGCCTCGAATTCGCGCCGGTCCGCAAGCGAGATTTTCACCTCACTCGCCCCTTCGATCACGTGATTGTTGGTGACCACGAGGCCGCTCGTGTCGACCAGCACGCCGGAGCCGAGCGAGCGCTGCACCTGCTCGCCGGGCGCCCCCGGCATCCCCGGCACGCCGAAGAAGCGCCGGAAGATCGGGTCGTCCAGCAGCGGATTGCGGTTGGCGACCATGCGCGCGGCATAGACGTTGACCACCGCCGGCGCGGTGCGCTGGACGATCGGGGCATAGGAGAGCCTCACCTCGCCGGGCGAGGTCGGCACCCGCCGCTCCTGGGGCAGCGCCATCGGGCTGAAAAAAGCCACCAGCAGCAGGATAAGAATGCCGACGATGAAAAGGCGCGCGGCAAGCGAGGTCGGACGCGGCAGCATGAGCGATTCCCGTGTTCAGGCAGGCAGATATAGGCGTCCGCCGATGGCAAATGAAGGGCGCGGCAGGCCGGGGACAAGCCCGGCAATGACCCCTAAACTGCCGCCTCGTTCCGCACTCCCGACGAGGCTCTCGTGAACCAGCAACCCGTCCAGGCGCCCGTGCTAGCCACCGGCGCCTCGTCCGTCGGCTTCGCCGCGGTCGTGATCTACGCCGTCGCCTTCGTCACCGGCGGCATCGTGATGAGCTTCGAGATGCTCGGTTCGCGCTATCTCAACCCCTATTTCGGCAGCGGCATCTATACCTGGGCCTCGCTGATCTCGACCGTGCTGGCCGCGCTCACCGCCGGCTATTTCCTGGGCGGCTGGCTCGCCGACCGCCGGCCCTCGGCGGCCGTCCTGGGGACGACGGTGCTCATCGCCTCCGCGTACCTCTTGGCGCTGCCGAGCTTCGCCGAGCCGGTGCTCGAATTCGTGCTCGCCGACATCGACGACGTCCGCACCGGCAGCCTCGTCGCCTCGCTCGCGGTGCTGTTCTTCCCGGTGACCTTCCTCGGCATGTATTCGCCGTTCGGCATCAGGCTGCTGCTGCAGTCCCCGCAGCGATCGGGCGTTGTGTCAGGCACCGTCTACGGCGTCTCCACCGCCGGCTCGATCGTCGGGACGCTCGGCACCACCTTCCTCCTCATTCCGATGATCGGCACGCGCGCGATCACGCTCTCGCTCGGAGCCGCCGGGCTTGCCTGCGGCCTGCTCCTGATCGCGCTGCCGCGGCTTGAGCGCGGGCGCTCCGCCGCGGCCACGATCGCGGTGCTGCTCGCGCTCGCGGCGCTCGTGCCTTTCCTTGCCCGCGCCGAAAGCCTGGTCGACGAGGGCGTGCGCGCGGCGATGCTCAAGCATCCCGACGGCCGCGTCGCGCATATCGAGAGCGAGTACAACGACATCTACATCACCAAGCGGCGCGGCGAGCTGGTGATGTCGTTCCAGCTCAAGGGCTGGGACTACACCGAATCGGTCGCCAACCTGAACGACGCCGATGACCTGCCGCTGCGCTACGCGCAGGTGATGACGATCGCCACGATCTATCCGGAAGAGCCGAAGAAAATCCTGATGATCGGCTTGGGCGGCGGCTCGATCTCGAGCTATCTCGGCCGCTTCATGCCGGAGGCGACAATCGACACGGTCGAGATCGACCGCCGCGTCATCGAGGCGGCCAAGACCTATTTCGGGCTGCGCGCGAGCGAGCGGGTGCGCTATCTCGACGGCGACGGCCGCGTCTTCCTCAATCGCAACAAAGAGCTTTACGACCTCATCCTGCTCGACGCCTATCGCGGGGGCTATGTGCCGTTCCACCTGCTCACCAAGGAATTCTATACGCTGGTGAAGCAGCGGCTGACGCCTGGCGGCGCCGCCGCCTTCAATGTCCACGACGGCACCAAGCTCTACCACTCGACCGTGAAGACGCTCGGCGAAGTGTTCCCCACGCTGGACCTCTACCCGTCGGGGCTGGGCGAGACGATCGCGGTCGTCAGCCCCAATGCGCAATTCGACAAGGCGGCGCTGGCGACCCGCGCCGCCGCCCTGCAGGAGCAGTTCAACTTTCGCTTTCCGCTGCCGCAGGTGCTGCAGCGGCGCATGGCCAATCCGCAGAAGGAGGCCGCAAGCGGCGCGCTGATCACCGACGACTTCGCGCCGGTGAACCTCTACGACACGATGGGCCGCGAGCAGCGGCGGCGAAAATAGCGCCGCTCACTCCTTCGCCGGCACCGTGCGCAGATAGGCCACGATGGCGTCGAGGTCGGCCTCGGTCATCTTCGCGTACCAGGCGAAGCCCATCGGCGGCTTCAGCCGGCTGCCGTCCTTGCGCATGCCTTGCGTGATGGCCCGCTTGATCTCGGCGTCGCTCCAGGCGCCGATGCCCTTCTCCCGATGCGCGGTGATGTTGCGGGAGACCGAGACGCCCCACGGGCCCTCGAACTCCTGGCCGCCCTTGCCGAGGGCGGCGAAATCCAGGACCCCGTTCACGCGCGGGCTGTGACATTCCATGCAGTGCCCGATGGTGACGAGGTAGAAGCCGCGCTTCACCGGATCGGAAAGCTCGGCCTCGGTCATCTTCCGGTCGGCCCCGGACGGGGTCTCCACGTGCAATGCCGCTTTATAGACCGGCTTCGGCACCTCGTTGCGCACCGCCGGCACCGAACGCAGATAGGCCACGACCGCATCGAGGTCGGCGTCAGTGAACACCTGGTAGAAACCGTACGGCATGATCGGTGCGAGCTGGGTGCCGTTCGGCCGCACGCCCCGCAGCATCGCGCGCTTGATGTCGGCCTCGCTCCAGCCGCCGATGCCGGTCTCGCGGTCGGGGGTGATGTTGGCGCCCTTCACCTTGAACGCCGGGGTATCGAACTCCTGCGGCCCGCCCGCGTGCAGCCGCGCCGTATCGAGCACGCCGCCCGGCCCGCGCGGGGTGTGGCAATTGCCGCAGGTGAGAATGCCCTCGACCAGGTAGCGGCCGCGCTCGACCGGCGCCTGCGCGACGCCCGCGGCGGTCAGCGACAGCAAAACGGCAAAGCCAAGGATTGCACTTCGGATCATTCCATTCCCCCCTGTGGGCTGGTTGCACCGGCAGCGATTGAGCGGCAGCACCATACGCAAGCGGCCGGCGTTGCCAACCGCTATCAACAAATAAAAAGGGCGGCCGGAGCCGCCCTGGACACTGACGTCATCTGCCGCCATCACGCCGGCGCTTCGGCGCTCGCCGGCGCCGCTGCCTTGGCGGCCTCGTGGCGGGCACGGTCCTCCTGCCCCTTGGCCTCGACGTCGCGGTCGACGAACTCGATCACCGCCACCGGCGCGGAATCGCCGTAGCGGAAGCCGGCCTTGAGCACGCGCGTATAGCCGCCGTCGCGCTTCTTGTAGCGCGGGCCGATCACGTCGAACAGCTTCTTGACCATGGCGACGTCGCGCATTTCCGCGATCGCCTGCCGGCGCGCATGCAGGTCGCCGCGCTTGCCGAGCGTGACCAGCTTCTCGACGATCGGGCGCAGGTCCTTCGCCTTCGGCAGCGTGGTGACGATCTGCTCGTGCTTGATCAGCGCCGCCGACATGTTGGCGAACATCGCGCGGCGATGCTCGGCCGTGCGATTGAGCTTGCGGTGAGCGTTACGATGACGCATGCACGTCTCCTCCGGAGACAGGAATCAGAAGCCAGTGCGGAATTCTGACTACCGACCG
>Ga0114129_10015417_pt1 | contig 10872 bp, 9 predicted proteins | sample RhiMetdeltSRZDD1_FD_80071 | JGI IMG/M metagenome (GOLD analysis project Ga0114129, IMG submission 80071) | Populus rhizosphere microbial communities from Tennessee, USA - Rhizosphere MetaG P. deltoides SRZDD1 (version 2) (version 2) | ecosystem: Host-associated > Plants > Roots > Rhizosphere >... | reverse complement strand
TATCTCGGCGAGGTCGAAAACATGGCAGATGCAATATTGGATGGTGTTCCACCTCGCATGAGTCTCGCAGATAGCAGAAACAATGTTGCAACCATCTGGGCTTTGTTGCAATCTGCCAGGACAGGCAAGCCTGTTAGTCTATAGCAATCCAGACTATTTGTTTTGAGATGCGAACATGATTTCAACCCAAATGCAACATGTCACCCAAAAAAGAATTTCCTTGTCGAATCAATCTCCAAACCCAAATTTGTCCTGCCGGGATTTCTCGCACACCGCATGAGTTAGGCGTTATGGAGGACAGTTTTCTTGTGAGCCACCTTAAGTGAACACATTGGTCTAGCGTTCCATAAAATACTTCGGGATGAGTTCAAACCAGTTTTCCATATCGGCAGAAACGAGAGGAGCAATATCCTATTTTGTTGCCCACATTGGTTGACATTTCGCTCATCTAATGCTACCATGGTGTTTATGACATCAGTTGTCATGACGACTTATCTGCCAGATGCAATGATTGTGTTAGTATTTTTCCCCGTTTAAAAATATAATTTTTGCTCAACCGAGTAGATATATAAGCAACATGACTCAGATCATCCCCACGAAACCACATATCGGCTTGGCGCTTGACCAGCGAACATTCGTTTGTTGGCTCGTTTCAGAATTTAATACACATGAGGTTACAGGCCAGGCGGAGAAAATCAGCAGGCCTGATGAAAAGAAGGGAGGGTAGCCATACAACAGAGCAAGGCACAAATTCGGATCACCGTCCATTCGGATTACCATTCTCGATTAATTTCGTGGAGGAGAAGATGCCCCAAAAAAGATTTTATTCTCTGCTAGTGTTGTTTACAACCTTGGCTGTCGTTTTCTCGGCGTGTGCACCCGCCGCCCCGACAGCCACTCAGGCCCCGGCAGCTACTGAGGCTACTCAAGCACCGGTCGCCACTGAACCTGCAGCTGCTACTGAACCCGCCGGTTCTGCCGCTTGCCCAGCGATTACCATGGCAGACATGCAAGGTGTTACTGCTGGCGCGTTCCCCGAACAATACGAAGTTTCAGAGTTCGAGGCGGATGCCAATTGCACCATGACATTTACCGGCCGCGACAAGTACGACGACCGGCTGGCGCAGTATGGCTTTCTGCCGAAAGGCGATTTGCCGCCACTTGAAGAGCGCCTGCCGGAAGAGCCGCTGGTTGTTGTGCCCTATAACGAGATCGGCCATTATGGCGGTCGCCTCAGCGGCGCCTCCATCGCTCCCGAAGCTGGCAACTCTGAATGGCTCAGCGTGCGCCATGTAAATCTGTTGCGGTTCGCCGATGATTTGCAGACCATTGTCCCGAACATGGCTAAATCGTTTGAGTGGAACAGCGACTATACCGAACTCACCGTCACTTTGCGTAAGGGCCACAAATGGTCAGATGGCCAGCCCTTCACTTCCGATGACATCGTCTTCTGGTGGGATGATATCGTCATGAACAAGGACCTTTACCCGGAAGTGCCCAGTTACTGGGTTTATGGCGGCGAACCAATGAAGGTCGAGGCGGTTGACCCTGTGACCGTCAAGTTCAAGTTTGCTGCACCCGCGCCCGCATTTACTACGCTTTTGGCCACCACCTATACCCACGAGTGGGCGCCCAAGCACTTCCTGATGGACAAGATGCCCAAGTACAATCCAAAGGCTGACGAAGATGCCAAGGCTGCGGGATTCGAGTCCTGGACCGCACAATTCATCCCCCTGTACTACAGCGACTGGGAAGACGCCAACCACCAGTATGGCCTGCCCAAGCTTGAAGCCTGGATCAAAGTTGACGAGACGCCCGAGCACCAGCTCTTTGTACCCAATCCCTACTACTACAAGGTTGACACTGCCGGGCAGCAGTTGCCGTACATTGACGAGGTCGAGGAAGTGTACGCAGCCGAAAACGAGCTATTCGAGCTGAAGATTATCAACGGCGAAATCCAGTATAAGGCCCAGTCACTGCAGATCGGCAGCCTGCCACTCTTCCAGCAGAACCAGGACAAAGGTAATTACGACATCCAGATGGCTGAGGGCGCTAGCAATGGTCGTACCTATGTATTCAACGCCACTCATAAAGACCCCGTCCTGGCGGAGTTGTTCTCCGACCCACGCTGGAACCGCGCCATGTCGTTGGCGCTGAACCGAGATGAGATCAACAAAGCGCTGTGTTTCGACCTGTGCCAGCCGACCCAGGGCGTTCCTGTCCACCGGACGGTATCATTCGCCAAGCCTGAGTGGTTCACTAAAGACATCGAGTATGATCCGGACACGGCCAACGCACTTTTGGATGAGATTGGGCTCGAGAAAGGGGCCGACGGCTTCCGCACCCGGCCTGATGGCAAGCCACTCGTGATCCACCTCATCTACGCGATCCAATGGGGTGACCCTGCCCTGCATGAGCTCGCTAAGGAGTACTGGGAGGCAGTCGGTGTCAAGGTCGAGCTGAAAGAGATTAGCACCGAGGCTTATCGGGCTATGGCCGCCAATAACGACCATGACATCCAGGTGACCAACAGCGGCACCGAGGTCGAAGCCCCGCTCTACTCCAACCCGTTCCGGCTCTTCCCGCCCTTTGGCGACGCCGCGCTCGAACCGCTGTTCGGCGCCCCGTGGGTCGAATGGCACAACTCCAACGGCGAGCAAGGCACCGAGCCGCCCGACGACATCAAGCAGTTATGGGACCTGACCGACAAATGGAAATCGTCCTTGCCGGGCACCGACGAATATGTCAGCCTGGGGCAGCAGCTCGTCCAGGTTCAGATGGATCGCGGCATGATCATCGGCACCATCACCTCGCCGCCCGCGGTCACCATTGTCTCACGAACGTTGGGCAATGTGCCCAAATTAAAGGTCAACGCGTTCGAGTACTATCGGACCTATCCGTATCGAACCGATCAGTGGTACATAAAAGAGTGAGTAGAAGTCGTTGTTCAACGACTTGAGACTTGCCTAAGAATAAGTTCCGTTCAGACTCTAAGATTCCTGAATACTCTTAGAGTCTGGAAATTACATTAGACTCACCAGAGAGGGGTGGAGCTTGCTGCTGCCCCTCTCTGGCCCCAATACTGGCAATGTTATCGCGCCTAACGATGGAACCGTGTGAAGCACGTTTGCGAAAAAGCGTCGCACATAAATAAGCTATGGAGGTTAAGTGGCGAAATACCTGCTACAGCGATTTATCATCATGATCGTAATGCTGGCAGCCTTATCGGTCATCGTCTTCATCACCATCGAGCTTCCCCCAGGCGACTACGCTGACCGGCGCGCCCTCGACATGCGGTCACAGGGGGTGCTGGTGACGCAGCAAGATGTAGTTGCGATGCGTCACCAACTGGGACTGGACCGCCCGTGGTACGTGCGTTACGTGACCTGGATCACGAATATTATCTTCCATGGCAACTTCGGTATTTCATTTGGTTTGCACAGGCCGGTCTCAGATGTGCTCGGCGAGCGTGTGGGCCTCACGGTACTGCTGGCAATCGCCACCATCATTTTCACTTATGGCTTAGCTATCCCCATTGGCATTTACTCGGCCATCCGGCAATATTCCTTTGGGGACTACGCGGCGACGATCATAGGCTATTTCGGCATGGCGACACCGAGTTTCATGCTTGCCCTCATCCTTTTATATTTCAGCGTGATGGTGTTCAATAACAGCGTCGGCGGCTTGTTTTCGTCTCAGTATGCAGAGGCACCGTGGAGTTGGCCCAAGTTCGTCGACCTCCTTCGCCATCTATGGGTGCCGGCCCTTGTGCTGGGCCTGGCGGGCACCGCCTTCGAAATCCGTACAATGCGCGCCACCCTGCTGGATGAGAAGAACAAGCTCTACGTTACCGCTGCCCGCGCGAAAGGTCTGCCCGAGTGGAAACTGCTGCTCAAGTACCCGGTGCGCGTCGCCCTCAACCCTATTGCCAGCACCATCGGTTGGGAACTCACCGCCATCATCGCCGGCGCGCCGCTGGTTTCGTTCGTGCTAGCGCTGCCCGATACAGGCCCGTTATTTCTCCGGGCCCTGCTCGACCAGGACGTCTACCTGTCCGGCGCGATCCTGCTCATGTACGCCACGTTGACCATCCTGGGCACATTCCTGTCGGATGTGCTGCTGGCTATGCTCGATCCGCGTATCCGCTATGGGGAGAGGGTTTGAGATGACCCAGATCACTGAAGCGATTGACATTGCCCCACGCCCAGTGCCACCTCCGTCCGGGGTTGCTCAAGAGATGGAGATCCGGTACTACACCGCTTCGCAGTTCCAATTGATGTGGTGGAAGTTTAAAAAGCACAGGCTGGCTTTGATCGGCTCAGCGATACTCGGTTTCTTTGTCATCGTCGCGATGTTCGCCGAATTCCTGTCACCCTATACTCCCACTGACCGCACACCCGATTATTTGTTTGGCCGGCCGCAGGTGCTGCACTTCGTAGATGCCGAAGGCAAGTTCCACCTGCGTCCATTCACATATGCGCTGACAGCCGCCATGGACCCCAAAACTTTTCTGCTAGAGGTGAAAGAAGACACCAGCAAACCCTGGCCCGTGTACTTCTGGCTCAAAGGTGACCCATACAAAATGTGGGGGGTGATTAAGTCCGACCGGCATTTGTTCGGCGTGAAAGATGGCCACCTGCACTTGCTGGGCACCGACCAACTGGGGCGTGACCTCCTGTCGCGGTTATTCTATGCCACGCGCACTTCCCTGACCATCGGCGTGGTCGGCCTATTCATTTCGTTCTTCCTCGGGTTGATCATCGGCGGCATCTCAGGTTTCTTTGGTGGCGGTGTGGACGATGCCATCCAGCGTTTCATCGAATTTATCCGCTCGATTCCAACGCTGCCCCTGTGGATGGCAATGGCTGCCGCCCTGCCGAAAGAATGGTCGCCCCAACGCGTTTACTTCACTATTACGATCCTGCTCGGACTCTTGGGATGGACACATTTGGCACGACGGGTGCGGGGCAAACTCCTCTCATTGCGCGAAGAAGACTTCGTTGTCGCTGCTCGCATTGCCGGCAGCAGCGATGCACGCATCATCGCCCGGCATCTGCTGCCATCCTTCCTCAGCTATATCATCGTAGACCTGTCGATCTCATTCCCGTATATGATCCTGGCCGAGACCTCGCTGTCTTTCATCGGCCTGGGCCTGCGGGCCCCGGTGATCTCATGGGGCGTGCTGTTGCAAAACGCGCAGAACATCCAGGCTATCGCACTGTACCCGTGGCTGTTCACACCCGTAGCGTTCGTGATTATTTCTGTCATGGCCTTCAGCTTCGTTGGCGACGGCATGCGCGACGCGGCCGATCCTTATTCCCGCTAAAAGGCAGTGACACGTGGATAACAACAACCTGTTATTGGAAATCAAAGACTTGCGGGTATCCTTTCCACTTGATGAGGGCACTGTCCGCGCGGTGGAAGGCGTCAACCTGACCATGCGGCGCGGTGAAGTCCTCGGTGTTGTCGGCGAAAGTGGCTGTGGCAAATCCATCACGGCCCATTCGATCCTGCGCATTATCCCGCCCCCAGGCCGCATCGACGCCGGACAAATCCTTTTTCACCCTTCCGGCCAGTCAGGCGTCAATGGAGATGGGGTCGTTGACCTGGCGGGTCTCAATCCCACCGGTTCCGAGATTCGGAATATCCGGGGTAAGGACATCGCCATGATCTTCCAGGAACCAATGAGTTCCTTTTCGCCCGTCCACACCATCGGCGATCAGGTCAGCGAGGCCATCTTGCTCCACCAAATGGTGACGAAGGACAAAGCGCGCGAGATGACGATTGAACTTCTGCGGTTGGTCGGAATTCCCAGTGCTGCGGAACGAGTGGATAATTATCCCCATCAGTTCTCGGGGGGAATGCGCCAGCGCGCCATGATCGCCATGGCGCTGTCCTGTAACCCGGCGTTGCTGATCGCGGACGAGCCCACAACCGCCCTGGACGTGACGATCCAGGCGCAAATCCTCGAACTGATGCGCGGGCTGCAAAAACGCCTGAGCATGGCAATCATGTTTATCACTCACAATCTAGGTGTGATCGCCCAGATCGCTGACACGGTCGCCATTATGTACCTCGGACAAGTGGTGGAGTATGGACCGGTGCGAGAGATCCTCCGCAACCCCAAGCACCCTTACACCGTCGATCTCCTGCGGGCTGTGCCGCGCCTGGGCAAAACCGCCGGGCAACGCCTGGTCGCGATTGAAGGTTCGATCCCCAGTCCCTTCCAACGACCCAGCGGCTGCCCGTTCCATCCGCGCTGCAGCCGCGCCATGGCAGGACGGTGCGAGGTTCACATGCCGGCGGTTACCCAGTTGGACGATCAACATACAGTCCGTTGTCTCTTGTATGAACCGGAGAAACAGAATGCCTGAAGAACGCCGCGTGTTGCTCGAGGTAAAGAACCTCAAAAAACATTTCCCGCTCCGGCAGGGTTTCCTCGGTCGTGGCGGGGGAACAGTGAAGGCCGTAGATGGCATCAGCCTGCACATCCTCCAGGGCGAAACTCTGGGGTTGGTGGGCGAGAGCGGCTCTGGCAAGACAACCGCGGGACGGACGATCCTGCGCGCTTTCACGCCTACCGAAGGCGAGATCATTTTTCATCTTCAGAACGGCCCGGCGACGGACCTGGCCAAAATGAGCTCAACCGAACTACGCGCCTTTCGACGACACGCCCAGATGATCTTTCAAGACCCCTACTCGTCGCTGAACCCGCGTATGACAGTGCGCGACATCATCGCTGAACCTTTGGTGGCAGGTCACGTGGCACAAGGCGATGAGGTGGATGAACGCGTCCGTGAAACCGCCCGGCGCTGCCAGTTGAGTCTGGAACATCTGCGTCGTTATCCGCATGCCTTCAGTGGCGGTCAGCGCCAACGCATCGGCATCGCGCGAGCGCTGGTGGTTCAGCCTCAGTTTGTGGTCTGCGACGAACCGGTCTCGGCATTGGATGTCTCCATCCAGGCCCAAATTCTCAATCTCTTAATGGATATGCAGAAGGAATTGGGTCTCACGTATTTGTTCGTCGCCCATGATCTCAGTGTGGTCGAGCATGTGAGTGATCGAGTGGCAGTGATGTATCTGGGGCGGTTGATGGAAGTGGCACCCACCGCGGCTTTGTTTTATCAGCCGCTGCATCCCTACACCGAGGCACTCATGTCCGCCATCCCTGCCTTGGATCCGGACGATGTGATGAAGCCTGTCATCCTTGAAGGCGAAATCCCCAGTCCAGCCAACCCGCCCAGCGGCTGTCCCTTTCATCCGCGCTGCCCATATGTGCAGGATGTATGCAAGCACGATGTGCCCGAATGGAAAGAATACCGCCCCGGCCACTTCGCCGCCTGTCACTTTGCCGACACGCTCTCGCTCAAAGGAGCGGTCAAGTCCTAATCCCCCTCTGAAAGGAAATACAGTCATGTCAACAAACCCCTGGCTTCGGGATTATCGCCCCCTGTCCGTTGCTCATCGCGGCCACTCGATTGCCTACCCGGAGAACACCCTGGAGGCCTATCGCAAAGCCATTGAGTTGGGCGTGGAAATGATCGAGTGCGACGTCAACGTTACGCGCGATGGAAAACTAGTCATGATGCACGACCCAACCCTCAATAGGACGACGACCGGCACTGGGCACGTAAGTGCGGCGACCTGGGAGGAGATTCAGGGACTCGAGGCCGGAGGAAAGTTCAAGCCGGAGTTTGCGGGTGTACGCGTCCCATCAACAGAAGAAACCTTATTGCTCTACAAGGAAGCGGGTATTTTGTCCTGCTTTGAGGTGAAAGGCGCGAACGCTGACGAGTCGGATCGTATCGCCCTGGGACTGGTGGATCTGTTTGTAAAACACAACGTGCTGGAGAAGGCCTTCATGAGTTCCTATCATCATGAGGCCATGCAACTGGCCAAGTCCAAATGCCCGGAACTCCTGCTCGCCCCCGAGCGCCTGCCCGATGACGCGCCGGCCGATCCACCCGAGGCGGTGCGGCAGGCCCAATCTTTTCCCGCGCCGGTACTTCAACACCAATATACTGTCCTAACCGCAGACGTGGTCCGCGTCCTGCATGAAAACGAAATCGCCGTCTGGTCATGGTCAACCACGGATGAGGCCAGTATGCTCTTCAGCATCGAGTTTGGTGTGGATGCTTTGATGGGCGATGATGTGCAACTGATGCTGGAGATCCTGAACCGGATGAGGCCGGTGGAAAGTTCCAAGTCAGTTTAGGAAACATTGTAGTCAAATGCAGATTACCAATATCCTGGTTCACAAGGTCAATCTTCCCCTCGTCACTGGTTATCGGTGGGCGTCGGGTATGTACCTGGGTGCGACCAAGGGCATCGTCGAGGTTCACACCGACGGCGGGATCGTGGGTTGGGGGGAAGTGGCTACCGTTGAGCAGGCCGATATTGTAGCCCACGAGTTTGCGCCCCGGCTTAACGGTGTAGATCCATCCAACATTGATGACTGTTGCCGCCGTTGCCTCCCGGAAATCCGGACCCTGCTGAATACGCACGACGCCGGGTTGGTCAAAGCATTCGGCGGCCTGGAATTGGCGCTGTGGGATATCAAAGGCAAGGTCCTCAACCTGCCAATCTATTCCCTGCTCGGCGGCCCGGTGCGGCGTGAGATTGGGTTCTCAGAATATTTCGCCCTGCGTATGCCAAGTGCGACGGAGGCGGGCGAGTCCACGCCGCTTGAAGTGGCGCGGTACTGCGCCAGGATGCGCGAGCAGTATGGCTCGATGATTTTTGAGGGCAAGGTGGGTGTGCTGGACCTGGATATCGAAATCGAAATGGTGAAGGAAGTACGCGCTGCTATTGGACCGGATGCAACTCTGCGCCTGGACGCAAATAACTCCTGGCCACTCAACACGGCGCGTAAGGCGCTGTCACGGCTCGAGCCGTTCGATATTGCCAACATCGAAGACCCAGCTCCCACGTTTTACGATATGGCGAAACTCCGTCAGCACAGCCAAATCCCGTTTTCCAGCCACCTGCCGGACTTGCGCCTGGCGGTGGAGTTAGGTGTGCCAGACACATTCGTATTGAATGTAATGACGCTTGGCGGTTTACGCGAGACGATGAAGTTTATTTCGGCTTGCGAATTGATGGGTGTGGGCTTCTGGTTTTATAGTGGCGAATCCGCGGTGGGCACCGCCGCTTACATGCAACTGGCCGCCGCAATTCCTTACCTTTCTCAGGCGGGCCAATCGCTCCTCCGCTGGTATGCTGACGACGTGGTTGCCGAACTGATCCAACCCCATGCCAATGCTGTTCCCATTCCCGCTGGACCCGGATTGGGCGTCGCAATTGATCAGCAAGCGTTGGCGCGTGGTAAACAGCGTTATGAACGGGATGGCGTGATCTCACAACTTGGCGTGCCAGGCGAAATGCACTACCGGCAATTCCTTCAGCAGTAAGGGGTTGTCTGACTGCTGACTGATTCGCTATCTAAATCAAATTTTGGACCCTGCGAGCAATGCCGCCTGCTCCACGGCAACTCGCAGACTGGCGTGGCTGGCCTTACCTGTTCCAGCAATGTCAAAGGCTGTACCATGATCGACGCTCGTTCGGACGAACGGCAAACCCACCGTGATGTTGACACCTTCATCCACGCCCAAATATTTTACCGGGATCAGCCCCTGATCGTGATACTGGGCTACCACAATATCGAACTGCCCCTGCCGGGCCTTCATAAATACAGTGTCGCCCGGCCACGGTCCACTCACCTCAATGCCTTCCGCCTGTGCCTGTTGAATTGCTGGCTTGATGATCGACTCATCTTCAGAGCCAAAGAGACCGTGCTCCCCCGCATGAGGATTTAGTCCCGCCACCGCGATTCGAGGCCGAGCAATGCCAATTGAGTCATCGCCTGGTGCGCCAGCCGAATGGTCATCAACTCACGCTTAATCGTCAATTGCTCAATTGCCTCGCGCAGCGAAACATGGATGGTGACAAGGATGACGCGCAGGTCGTCGTTCATCAACATCATGGCAAAGTCTTTTGTTTCGCTGAAGTCAGCTAGTATTTCCGTGTGTCCGGGATAGTGGAAGCCCGCCAATCTTAGAGCTTCTTTATTGATCGGGGCAGTCACCACTGCTCTGATTCTTTTTTGTAGGGCAAGATCAATCCCGGTCCAGATGTAGTCGAAAGCTGCCTTGCCTGACCGCGCATCCAGTTGTCCGAAAGGTAAAGCTTCCGGCAGGCAGCTGAGGGAGATGACATGAATCGTGTTTGGTGTAAATTGAAAATCTTCTGGCGAGTCGATGACTGTTACTGTCAGGGGCAAAGCCAGCAATCGAACCGCGCGCCTGATGATTCCTTCGTCACCTATTACCAGAGTTGGAGGCAACGATTCGGCGTCAGCATATAATTTCGCAATGATCTCGGGCCCAATGCCGCATGGATCGCCCATGGTGATTGCGATCGGTAAATCTTCTAAACTAGACATACTGTTTCACTTTCACAAGCGCATCTCCAATGGCAGCCGGGCCGCCAAACCCGCCAGCCTTTGTAACCAGCGGCAGCGATTGTTCGCCCAGCAGCCGCATGATGGGTATCCCTGCTTCCACCTCGCCCAGGATTTCAAGGGCTTGCGTTCCCAAAGCGCTACATAACGCATTGGCAGTGTCGCCGCCAGTTGCGACGATCCCGCTGATCCAACCCTCATAGACCAGCCTGCTGGCCACTTGTGCCAGTCCGTGGACAATCCATTGAGCAACCTGGGCGGGGGACATATTCAGCGCGGACCCAAGTTGTTGAGTCGCCGCGATCTCGTCGCGTGAAGCGCGCACAACCAGAGCCACATCATAACTCGAGTTGAGCGCGGCACGTATCTTTTCAGTGGCTTCGTTAAGTTCAGAAGCTTTATTTTGGATCAGG
>Ga0114129_10015416_pt1 | contig 10873 bp, 11 predicted proteins | sample RhiMetdeltSRZDD1_FD_80071 | JGI IMG/M metagenome (GOLD analysis project Ga0114129, IMG submission 80071) | Populus rhizosphere microbial communities from Tennessee, USA - Rhizosphere MetaG P. deltoides SRZDD1 (version 2) (version 2) | ecosystem: Host-associated > Plants > Roots > Rhizosphere >... | reverse complement strand
TCGCGTTGTCGGGAGGTATGAAGCAGCGCGTGGGTCTCGCTCGGGCGTTTTCCATCGAGCCCAAAGTCCTGCTGCTTGACGAACCGTTCGCACAGATCGACGCCTTGACGCGAGGGGTGATTCAGGAAGAATTGATTCAAATGTGGAACACGTCGCGGAATACGGTCTTCATGGTGACCCATGACGTGGATGAGGCTATTCTCTTGTCCGACCGCATTCTATTGATGACGAACGGGCCTGAGGCCAGGATTGCCGAGATGGTGCACGTGTCGGTTCCACGTCCGCGATCGAGGGAAACCATCATCGAGCATCCGCACTACTACAAGATCAGAAACCATATCATCCACTTCCTCGTCCGCCACGCGAAGCACGGGACCGGTGACGGCACGATACCGGCCGAGGGAGTGAATAACGCGCCAGTGGTTGTGAATTTCGAGGACAACTCGCTCGTGACCCACTAAAGGTACCAGACGCAACTGCATACAGAGGAGGGATCGGAATATGGAGAAGGATGAGATTCGGAAGACGATTAAAGCCAAGCGCCTCGCGAAAGGTGTGACGATCGCAGAGGTGGCCAAAGCGGTCGGAAGGAATCCCACGTTCGTCGCGGCAGTCCTGCAAGGCAATCACAAATTGCCGACCGAGGAAGCGAAGAAAGTCGGCGACCTGTTGGGCTTGGATGCCTCGCTCACGACATCCTTGAGCAAGTTCCCGGTTCGTACCGATTTTCCGAATACGACCGATCCGTTCAAATACCGGTTAATGGAAATTATCGGCGTGTATGGGGACTCGATGCGCGAGCAGGCCAACGAAATGTTCGGCGATGGCATCATGAGCGCGATTGATTTTACCCTGGACATGGAAAAGGTCACGGGCAGCCAGGGCGAAGCCCGCTGCAAAATCACCTTGAACGGCAAATGGTTGGAGTACAAAACGTTCTAGCAGAGTGTTCAACATTCTGTTTGGTTGACGAAGTGCGCGCCGGATGATACAACCGGCATACATCAGAATTGCAGACAACGACGTCTGCAGCTCTGGCGATACAATTAAGCAGTGAATGGACAATGGCGTCCGTCATTCTCGTCGAGTGGCGGACGCTTTTTCTTTGTTGAGAGGTCGCGTGGACAAGATGACTCGAGCAGGTATCCTCGTTGCTGTCATGTTCCTGTTCTCGGCGGGCGCAAGCTGGGCTCAATCGGCGTCAGCGCAGCCCGTCAACGTCAGCGGAGCGGATACGGCCTGGGTCCTGCTGTCGTCGGCGTTAGTCTTGGCGATGCTGGTGCCGGGCCTGGCGCTGTTCTATGGCGGTTTGGTCCGCAGCAAGAACGTGTTGGGAACGATCATGCAAAGTTTCTCGATCCTCTGCCTGGTCAGTATGCTCTGGATGCTGGTGGGCTATAGCCTCTCTTTTGGACCCGATGTGAAAGGTCTGATCGGCAGTCTCGAGTGGGCAGGGTTGATCGGTGTCGGCCTCACGCCTAATCCGAACTATGGACCAACGATCCCGCACCAAGCCTTCATGATTTTCCAAATGATGTTTGCAGCGATCACGCCGGCACTCATCACTGGTGCGTTTGCCGAGCGTATGAAATTCAGCGCGCTGATCATGTTTTCCGGACTGTGGTCGCTCGTCGTCTATGCGCCGGTGGCTCACTGGCTGTGGGGAGGGGGCTGGCTCGCTCAATTGGGTGCGGTCGATTTCGCCGGCGGCGCGGTGGTCCATACGAGTTCCGGGATCAGCGCCTTGATCTGCGTTATTGTCATGGGCGCCCGGCATGGCTATGGGACCGACTATTTAGCCCCGCATAATCTGCCGCTGGTGCTGCTTGGAACCGGTCTCCTTTGGGTCGGATGGTTTGGGTTCAACGCGGGCAGTGCGCTCGGTCCGAATGAAGTCGCCGTTGTGGCATTCCTGGCCACGCACACGGCCGCCGTGGCTGGAGCATTGGCCTGGATGACGATCGAATGGGCTCACCGTGGCGCACCGACCATTTTGGGGATTGCCAGCGGAGCCATTGCGGGCCTTGCGATGGTCACGCCTGGTGCCGGCTATGTCGGACCGTTGGCGGCCTTCGTGATGGGGCTCATCGCCGGCAGTTTGTCCTATCTCGTGATCATCAAGAAGGGAAAATTCGGGTATGACGACTCTCTGGACGTCGTTGGTATCCACGGCGTTGCGGGTATCGTGGGAATGAGCCTGACCGGGGTGTTGGCGTCGAAGGCCGTCAATCCCGGAGGAGTCGACGGGCTTCTGGCCGGGAATGTGAGATTCTTCGCTGTGCAGGTGTTGGCGGTGGGTGTGGTCGCGCTTTTCAGCGCCGTGATGACGTACGGGATTCTTCTGCTCGTCGAGCGGGTGACCGGTTTGCGGGTGACGCGTGAAGAGGAACGGGCGGGGTTGGATCTGAGTCAGCACAACGAACGCGCCTACTCGTGATGCTGAAACTGGCCTCCAACTGCGTTCTCGCATCGCTCGAAGTCTCGACGTACGGTGTGCAGTACGCCTCGGCCTCTTGCTCGCTGCGGCCTTGTTGGAGTCCAGTTTGAGCATCGCGTAGTTCGGGCTAAAGTTCAAACTAGCCTGACAATGTAGTCGGGCAAAAAAGAAGTCTGGCAAAGGCGCCAGAGCTGGATGAGCGGGCAATGATGCCGGTCGATTCGGTTCTGGCGCCTTGTTTTTTGCAAAATGGAGGAAGGAGGTTTGATCATGACGGCATACTTCGAAAAAGAGATGAAGAAAACGCCGGATGAAGTCCTGATACTGAGCCTGCTTCGCCGAGAAGGGCCCGCGACGATTGAGGACTTGATGGATCTGTCCCGCATGAGTTGGGAACAGGTATTCGGCTTGATTGATCGGCTCAGCCGGTCTGGCTCGCTCCGCCTCACCAGGGTAGGAAGGGACTATTACGTCGAAAACATGGGACGGGTGTGAGCCAGGGAGAAACATTGACGGCACCCTCATACCGGAAGAAGCTGTCGATCTGCGAAACGGGTCCTCGATTCTCCAGTACGTGTGCATCAACTGTTTCCGTCGATGGCACGCAGGTGGCAATTCCAGACCGGTGATCACGGTGTGATGGGTAACAAGGCTTTTCACAGCAGTTATCAGAGACTGGCAGGACGCATAACGGGCTCAACAAGGAGGAGCTGCCATGAAGAAAATCGTTGAGTGCGCCAAGGTTGATCCATCGTCCGGGTGTACACATGTCGTACGGGGGAACACCGAAGAGGAAGTGCTGAAAAATGCCGCGGAACACGCAAAGCAGCATGGGATTCGGGAGGTCACCCCGGAGCTCAAGGCCAAAGTAAAGGCGGCAATCCGAGACGAGAAGCAGAAGTACGTGGAAAATTCGTTCGAGGCGAATTGGATCTGAGGCTGGTGAAGATCGCACGCTTTCGATGCGATGTTCGAATGGGAGAAGAGCGCTGAACGGTGGCGTACGATGACGCAGCCTGATCCAAGCCTCTGGTTGTTTGTGTCGACCATCCTGCTGATGGTGACCATCCTCGGCGTTGCGCTGTTTTACGGCGGGATGGTGCGAAGCAAGAATGCGCTCAACACGATCGGGATGCTGCTGGCAGCCGTGCTCGTCGTCTCGATCGAATGGCTGTTCTTCATGGATATGGTCGTATACGGGCAGGGAGGCGCTGAAGAAAGCGGACTTAACACCGGGGCCCGCTCGCTGCTCCCGCTCTACCATGCCATGACCGCTGCGCTCGCCTTGGGATTGGTGGCCGGTGGAATTGTCGAGCGAGTCCGGTTCCTGTTTTTTCTGCTCTTCGGGCTTCTCTGGACGTTGCTGGTCTATGGCCCCCTCGCAATCTGGATGTGGGGAGGGGGATGGTTGGCGAAGCTTGGGTGTCTGGATTTTTCCGGGGGAGCGGTCGTCCATATCAGTGCCGGTGTGGCAGCCCTGGTGGCGGCAATCGTCATCGGGCCTCGCAGAGGCTACGGCCGAACGGAGATGATGCCACACCATTTGCCGTTGTCCTTTTTGGGGGTTGGGTTGATGTGGGTGGGCTGGTTCGGATTCTCCTCTGGAGCGGGCCGGGCCTCGATGGCCGTCGTCACCAATGCTTGTGTCGCGCTTCAGATGAGCTGCGTCGCCGCTGCACTCTCCTGGATGGTGGTGGAGTGGGTGCAGCGGGATAAGCCCACGGCGCTCGGCATGGCCAGCGGAGCCGTTGCGGGATTGGTGGCCATTACCCCGGCGGCAGGCTACGTCGGTCCGCTGTCGGCCGTGGTGATCGGGATCGGAGCCGGCGGGCTTTGTTATATGGTCGTCAACTACGTGAAGCTCATCCTCGGCTATGACGATGCCCTCGACGTGTTCGGTATGCATGGCATTGGAGGCCTGTGGGGCATGGTCGCCACCGGTCTCTTCGCTTCGACGAGCAACAATGCGGATGGCAGCGACGGTTTGTTCTATGGCTATCCTTATCAATTCTTTGCTCAAGTCGTTGCGGCAGTGGCGGTCGCAGCGTTTGCGGGAGTCATGAGTTTTCTCTTGGTGAAGGGGCTCACCGTCATTGTGCCGGCTCGTGTCGACGACGATGCGGAATCCATGGGCCTGGACCTGGCCCAGCACGGGGAGAAGGGCTATTCGTAACACCAGAAAAGGAGTCGTGATGGCGATTATTCATGACGATGTGGGACGGCGGCGATTCTTGAGTCAGGCGGTGATGGGGTTTGGCGTGTTGTTTGGCATGGGTCTGCTCAGCCTTCGGTTTGCGCAGTTTCTGGTTCCGAGTCAAAAACCCAAACGATACGAGCCCGTGCTCCTGGCTTCCGCAACGAATCTGTCGGCCAACGAGGCCGTAGCCATGGACCTCAGCGGCCATAAGATCCTCGTCTTGAAGACCGAGGAAGGGGTCGCGGCCTTTTCCAGGCGCTGCACTGATCTGGGATGTCTCGTGTCCTGGGATAAACAGCGGGAGCAGTTTGTTTGCCCGTGCCATCAAGGCATCTACGACAAAACCGGACTCAACATCGCCGGGCCTCCCCCGAGACCGCTCGATCGATTCGAGGTGGTGAAACGCGGAGAGCAGCTGTACGTGAACATCGCAAGCACGTAGCGAAAGACGAAAAGGCGGTATCGATGGCAACTAAAGCAACATACACCGCGGAAGAGAGTAAGGCCAAGAGCTGGATCGATTACATCCAGAAGGATCTGCCCGAACACCTTGACTGGTGGCCGTACACCCTCGGGGCAATTCCCTTAACCCTGTTGGGCATTCTGGTGCTCACCGGCCTGTTGTTGACGTTCTACTACGTCCCTTCTCCCGGCAAGGCCTATGAAAGTGTCGAATACATCACGCACGAGGTATATCTCGGCTGGTTTGTGCGCGGCCTCCATAAGTTTTCGGTCGATCTCATGATTCTGTTTCTGCTGTTCCATGTGATCCGTGTCTTTATCACACGAGCCTACCGTACACCCGGTGAATTGAAGTGGGTGACGGGGGCGATCGTCCTCTTCGTGACGTTGAGCATGGGCTTCACCGGCTACTCGCTGATTTTCGACAACGTCTCGTACTGGGGTATGACGGTGGTGACCAACATGATCGGGTCATTGCCGATCGTGGGCACTCCGCTCTTATACCTGTTACGCGGCGGCGAGGAGGTGTCGGATATCACCTTGTTGAGATTGTACGACCTGCACACCAAGCTACTGCCCGTGCTCCTCCTGCTGCTGGTTGGTGTCCATGTGATTACGGTTCGGCTAATCGGCTTCGCCGACGTGGAGGGCAGTCGCAGATTTCATGCATTTTACCCGATTCACACGATGATGATGGGAGCGGTCGCAGCGGGGCTGTTCTTGTTGATTGTCGATCTGGTCATGATTTTTCCTCCGACGCTCGGCCCGCCGGCTAATCTGCAAGAGGTGGCGTCCGATGTGTCGCCGCCCTGGTATTTTTCGGCGCCGTACATGCTGATCTTTCTGTTGCCCGGGCCAGTGGCACTCTGGAGCCTGCTTGGTGCCGCCGGCCTGTTTGTCATCTATCCGTTCGTGGATCGCGAATTGTCGCGACGCGGTGTCCCGATGAGCATCGTCAACGCGGTGGTCGGCACGCTCGCCGTCGCGGCCATGGTGTTTCTGATGTATCTGGACCAGCAGATGTAGTTGCACGGGATGTGAAGAAACGCGAGAACGAGGGCATCCTGTAAGGAGGAACAATGGACGAGCCCAATACAGAACGACCAGACCATGAGCACGACAACACTCGTTCGACCAACGGCAAACTGAATTTTACCCGCTACATGATCGGCGGGCTGTGCCTCATCCTTTTTTTGGCGCTGACAGGCGTGGGTTATGTCCAAATCGAGGAGCGGCGTGAGGGAGGGATGCGCCCGTTTGTGTCGGCGGAGAATAAGCGCTGCATCGATTGCCACATGGCCAAGGATGTGGCGGTCGGCGGGATTAACGATTGGAAAGTCAGCCGCCATGCGCCGAAAGGGATCGGCTGCGTGGAATGCCATCGCGCGGAGAAAGGCGATGCAGACGCCTATGACCATGAAGGGTTTCTGATCTCCACGCTGGTGACGCCAAAGGATTGCATGCGGTGCCACGACCGGGAAGCCAAGGAGTTCGGCAAGTCCCACCATGCGAAAGCGGCTCAATTTACCGGATCGCTCGACAATTTCCTCGGTAACGTGGTCGAAGGGCCTGAGATCGTCACCACCGGCTGTGCCGGGTGTCACGGCAGTATCGTCAAGGTGATGGAAAAGGGGAAGCTCCATCCGGCCACCTGGCCGAATTCGGGTATCGGCCGGGTGAATCCCGATGGCTCCAAAGGCACCTGCTCGGCTTGTCATGCCCGGCACAGTTTCTCAATCGCGCAAGCCAGGCAGCCGGAGAATTGTGGCCGCTGTCACATGGGGCCTGACCATCCGCAGATCGAGGCCTATCTTGAGAGCAAGCATGGCGTCATGTTTGAGGCCAACAAAGAGAAGATGAAGCTCGCCGCTCCGTCGGAAAAGTGGCATCCCGGAAAAGATTATCTCTACCCGACCTGTGCGACCTGTCACATGAGCGCCACCACGACACAGGAAGTCACCCATGACGTGGGCGACCGCATCAGCTGGACGCTTCGTCCGGTGGTCTCAACGCGGCTGGAGAATTACGAAGACCGGCGGAAAGCCATGAGACAGGTCTGTTCGTCCTGTCACAGCGAGCAGATCGTGGAGCGATTCTTTACATCGATGGACCAAGGCATCAACTTGTACAACGAAAAATTCGGTAAACCGGCCAAAGCCGCGATGGACAAGCTGCTGGCGCTGAAAAAAATCACGCCGACGCCGTACGATGAAAAAATCGAATGGGTGTTCTATGAACTCTGGCACCATGAGGGGCGGCGCGCTCGACATGGGCTTTCGAAAATCGCGCCGGACTATGTGCATTGGCAGGGCTTCTACGAGGTCGCCAAGAGTTTCTACACCAAGTTCCTGCCCCTCGTGCGCGAGCTGTCACCACAGGTAGCCGAAGAAATGCTCCGGCATGAGAGCCACAGGTGGATAGAGAAGGGCATGACGAAGGAAGAAATCGCCGAAATGCTGGAATTTTACAACAAGGAAATGCAGGGCAAGCGGGGAGGAGTGGATGGATAGGGGTTGCCCCTTCGCTTGCATAACGCGGGCTTGAGGAGAGCTCTTGCTGGCCTAAAGACGCAGCTCGGTGCGGCCAGATTTAGTTCCTCTTGAGCAAACGTCTGCGGTTGCGCTATTCTCCTTCCTCACCTCAGGAGGGACGATGCCGAAACGAGTTCGCACCGGATTAACCCGTACCGATATTCTCCACCGCTACGTGGAGCGGTTCAAACAGCAACTGATCAAGCTACGGCCGTATCTCTCCCGTAAGCGATCCACGACGACCATCGATGAATTCGACGAGTCGGCGGAGGAACTGATTAGCCAGGTGTTTGGAGCCGCATCCGATGAAGCCGAAGCCTACGTCTACGCCAAAACCGGCGAGTCGGCGTTGATCCCGGAAGAAGCGCAGGAAAGTGGAACGCACGACACCGAGCGCGAAAGTGTCCACCAGCGCAGGCAGGTATTGGAAAGCTGTCTGGCGGATCTGGAAATGCGCCGCCGTGTGCAGGCGGCCAAACAGGGCAATGGCAAAGCGTTCCTGCAGGCGAAAGTCGAAGACTACATGTCACACGACGTGCATAGCATTCATCGAGCCGCGACCATTAAGGAAGCCGGACAACTCTTTCAGAAGTATAAGGTTGGCTCGTTGATCGTGGATGACGGATCCCGCTATATCGGCATCGTGACGGATTCCGATCTCAGTCGGAAAGCCGTGGCCAAGGGGCTCGATCCCAATACCACCACCGTCACAGCCTGCATGAGCAAATCGCTCGTTACCATTGAAGAAGATGAACTGTTGTCGGACGCCATGGGCCTCATGAAGAAGCAAGGCATCCGGCACCTGCCAGTGACCGCCGACGGTACCATCATCGGCGTCCTTTCGGTGGCCGATCTCCTCCGCGCCTTCACGGATCGGACACACTGAGACGACAGGTTAGCACCCGACCGTCATTTCGCAGGGTTGTTCGCTTCCCGTTTGCCTAGATTCCAAATCGTCTCTGCCTTGCTGCCGATGTACCAGAAGCTGGCCCCCAGCAGGGCAAAGAAGATGGCTTTGTGCAGGTTATCCCAGAACAACTCAAAGAAGCGCGTGTAGAGGTTGATGCCCAGGAAGGTCAGGCCGAATCCCTTCGTGATGTCGTTGTCGTGCCGCAGACCATGATAGATCGCCCAGCCCGCCGCCGCCGCGAAGAGAATTGACCAATGGAACAGTTCGATCTGCTTGACCCGTTCCCAACTATTCATGTCGCCATAGTTGCCGAAGATGGACATGATCCACAATGCAATGAAGAGATACAGCAACCCCATGACCAAGGTACTGCGGTAAAACCGCTGTGCAATGGGATGGTGCTCCAACGCCAAGGCACAGCCCGTCAGTAAGGCACCGAAGAGCACAAAGCGCAGCGGATAGTTCATGCCCAGGTAATACGCGCCCCAGCCCGACATGTAGCCCGTTTCGGTTCCCATCCAGCCACCGAGCGACGCCAGCGCGAACACCCAGATGAGGTTCGATTCGAGCAGGATGCCAAGGGCCGCATAGACCAGAAAGGAGAACAGCAGGAGTAGCGAATAGTGCCCGCTGCCCGTATTGAGTGCAATGCCGAGTTGGGAAATGGCTCCTGCAGTGACCAACACGGCCAGGAAAAGAATGGCCTCGTTGCGATAGACCTTATCCGGCGCCTGCCGTCGCCTCACGATACCCCACCGGTACAGCCCAGCTGCAATGACTGAAAGGGCCGCGCACTTCAGGATGGCAGGAGCTTCGAAGAGGGCTTCGAGCAGGTCCTGAAGCGCTTGATCGGACAACGCGGCACTCACCGAAGTGACGATGGAGAAGAGGGCGATCCAGAACGAGTACTTCGCCAGCTTTCGCCAATCGAAATACTGAACCTCAATGCTCGCGGCCAGCGTCGCGGCTTGGGCTTCCGGAATCATGCCATCCAGTCTCCACCGTTCGATGGCGTCACGGACGACCGTGGCTTGCTTGCGGGGGAGCTTCATGGCGACCTCTCACCGGTGAGGAGCAGCCCGAACTGTCACCATTCGGGATGGAAGAGCGAAAAAAGGCGAGTGGATGTGCACAGGGTACGCAGGAGCGAACCTAGTGTCAAATCGAAGCGCCGGCGAAGCTGGAGCAAGCGTAGTTAGATAGTTTGCGTAAAAGTCGACACTTCATTCGAGCATGCACTCTCCTTGCCGTTATACGCGCTCACTGCAAAATAATAGGTTGTGTTCGCGGTCAGACCGGTCACCGACACCAAGGGTGCTGATTTATTGGACAGAGAAGCGAGACTGTAGAAGGTGCTCTGTGTGTACGTGCAGGAACCGGCCGAATGGGATGATTGCAACCCGAAATGGACATAGTATCCGGTGACGCTGGAATCCTGGACGGGACTCCAGGATAGGAAGACAGAGGCAGTCGTTGGTGGTGGCGGGGTCGCGGGCGTCGATGTCGATGTGGATGTGAATGTGGATGTTGAAATGGTCAGGTCCACCGGGATCGATTGTGTCGTGCTGCCCGGCCCATTCCCCGAGACGACGATTGTTGTCGAATACGTTCCCACGCCCAGCCCAGTAATGTTTGGCGTGACGGTGAGCGATCCAGGGGCCGTACCCGCAGAAGAGCTAAGCGAGAGCCATGGTGCAGCCGTGCTCGCGCTCCAATCCAAGGTTCCAGACCCTGAGTTGGAGATACTGATAGTCTGCGCTGTCGGATTGCTTCCGCCTTGCGTGGCGGAGAAGTCCAGGCCGCTCGGGCTCAGGTTGAATTCCGCCCCTCGGTTTAAACCATATGCGTGGCCATTTCCATTTCCCGGGTCCGCGAAGCCTGTCCCACTCGCTGGACCCCCATCCTCGGCGCATCCCGTGAGCAATACGCAGAGCACTGTGAGTCCCAGCGTTATTGAGATGAAAGCGAATGATTCACGTGCCAAACATCGGATCGTCTTCTGAAGGCGCAGCAATAGCGTGGTCAAAACCATGGTGATTGCAAACTCCCGTTGTTAGTTGATGAAATTCGGTCTACACCGCGAAGTTGAAAAACCCCCGGGCCGAATCAGTCACGGCGTTGAGCAATGGATGTGCCACTGCAAATTTTTTGACCGAGTCCTGTAACGTCAGTAGGTTGCGAAACAATGACTGACGCGGATTTGAGACCAATGGTGAAGAATTGTAGGGGAACCTCCTCAGGGGAAAGTCAGGTTGGAAGAAAAATGAATTGTAGGAGTGAATGGATTGCCCTACGCGGCCAGAGCAAACGGCGATGACGCGCGCAGAGCGCGTTGA
>Ga0114129_10015414_pt1 | contig 10874 bp, 6 predicted proteins | sample RhiMetdeltSRZDD1_FD_80071 | JGI IMG/M metagenome (GOLD analysis project Ga0114129, IMG submission 80071) | Populus rhizosphere microbial communities from Tennessee, USA - Rhizosphere MetaG P. deltoides SRZDD1 (version 2) (version 2) | ecosystem: Host-associated > Plants > Roots > Rhizosphere >... | reverse complement strand
TTGGATTCACTTGGTTGCCGTTGCCAGGAGGTTCCATCCGAAGGTGCGTGCGAGCCAGCGAAACAGCGCTTCCGGTATCAGATGCCCGATCGGTCTCAGATCGCGGCGCGTGAGCTGATCGACCTCTATTCGGCACTCACTGAAATCGCCGAACAGTCGGCGAGTCTCGGCGCGACTGTAGGCTTTGACAAGCGGACCGCCCTCAGTCTCAGAGTACTCAACGTGGCGGCTCATGATCTCGGCGATGCTGTTCTTGAGAAGCTCGGCTCCGAGTATTCCGTGCTTCAGGACCAGCGATCCCCAATAGTAAAGCGACCGCCGATGATAGAGCATAACGATTGCCTTACCGCCGGGCTTGAGTACTCGGTGAATCTCGCGCAGGGCGCGCTGAGTGTCAGGCGTGTGATGCAAGACGCCAAACGAATAAACCACATCGAAGCTCTCGTCCGGAAAGCTCAAGCTCTCGCAGTCGCCAACCGCGAACTCGCCGGCAACTCCGTAAACGTCAAACCTCTGTCGCGCCATCTCGATGCTGCGCGGCGTCAGGTCGATGCCGGTTACGATCGCGCCGGCACGAGCGAATTGAAGCAGGTCAGTACCGGTCCCGAAGCCGACTTCAAGCAAACGCTTCCCCGCATATCGATCGAAGCCGATCGTGCGCTTCATCCACGGAGCGTATTCGACATAGCGATTGTGTTCGATCGCGTCGAAGTACTCGCGAGTTCCAAACTCTCGGTCTCGAGCGGCGTTTGCGCCGCAGGGATTGGCGCTCCATTGCTCGCGCGCGCGCTGTTTAGAGCGGTTTGTGAGGACGGATTCTCGAGCGTTCCCACGCATACCGTGGCTATCTCGAAGCTCGCTTCGGCTCTCCATCGTCACCGCTCAGTCTCCGTTCTTTCCAGCGTGCGTTTGAACCTTCGATAGTAGTGAAGGTGCAATAGGTAGTCCAGCGCCATCGCGCCGGCGCCAGTCCAGGCGGCCCCTGCGATTCCGAATCGAGGCACCAACAACACCAGCGCGACGATGGCCGCGACACCGACGATAAGGACGATGTTGCGCAACTCGGCGCCGCGCCCGTGCGACGCGAGAAACACGTTGTAAGGTTGAAACAACCCGACGAAGAGGTTCATCGCGGCGAACGGCAGTAACAGATGCGCCGCCTCGCTGTATTTCGGAAAGGCCAACCTGAGCACGATCGGGCCCAGCAGCACGAGCGCAATTGCCGAAGCAATAAGGGCCGCAGCGTTCCATCTGATGATTCGAACCGGTACGCGATTGAGCCGTGCAAAAGCCCGAAACCTGGTCGTTGCCAGCGAGCGGCCTATCATCGAAATGGGGTTGCTGAACTTTTGCGCGATTGCATACATTCCAAGCGGCGCAGTGTCGGTAAGGAAATAACCGATCGCAAGCTGATCTGAACGGGAAGAAGCCATTCCGCTTATGCGAGCGAGATAAAGATTAAAACCGTAACCTCGGGTTTCTCTGAGCGTCAGCCTGATGTAGCGCGATGCGCCGGAAAAGCTGGGCTTCATCCGCGCGAGCGTCCAGGCCGCGGCAACGCCGACGCCCGCCAAATAGGCTCCCAGAGCCGTTCCTGCGCCGAGCCGCCGAGTCGCTACCAGAAGGATCAATCCAACCAGGTAGCAGCCGGACATCACTAGCTGAAATACCGAGAGCCGCCGGATCTGATTAAGCCCCTGACAACTCTGCTCGATGAAAAGCTGGAACGGTTGAAAGAACGCCAAGGCGGCCGTCGCAAGAAGCAGCCATCGAACGTCTTTGCTGAAGATCAAATCGATTGGCGCCGCGGCGGCAACAATGAACAATGAAAAAGCGAGACTGACGGCAAGCGTCATTAGAACAAGCGCGCCCAGCGCTTGCCTCTCGCTGTGACGGTCCTGAGCAAGCGCCAGCACTCGAGCGCCCGCCGAGGATATACCGAACTCGAAGAAGAGACTCGAGACCACAATTATGCTCAGGCAAAAGGCGAACCTCCCCATCTCTGCCGGCTCCATCCATCTCGCTTGAATCACGCTCGCGAAGAACCCGGCAAACATCGATGCCGTCTGCGCGGAGAAGAGCATCCCCGTCTGTCGAGGCGTCTCTCTGTTGAGAAAGCGGAGATAGAGACCGTGCAATAGATTCGATGGCGCCATCGTTTCAGCCAGGCAAATTGTAGGGCGGCCCTTAGCGTCTTAGCGGAACTTTGCGTCTTTGCGCGAAACTTGTATATCGCCGAGGTAGGTTTCGCGCAAAGACGCAAAGTTCCGCTAAGAATCCAGTTCCTCTTTACTGAGACAGCATGCCAAATGCGGTCTCTTCCTGCACAGGAGATCCCGGAGCGGGTTCGAGCAACTCGATCTTGCCGCGCCAACCCGCGGGCGCTCGGAAACTATAGATCACTTCCTCGTTGCGGAGAACGTCCTGCCACTTTGCAATGTTAGTCAGCACGCGAATCCGCTCGATTGCAAAATCGGGAATCCACTCGCGCGCCTGTGTCAGCGCATTGCGGTAGAGAGGGATTCGCCTGGCGTCAACCCCCATCACGCGCGTGGCTACCCAATCCACTGCCACCGGATTGAAACCCGCAAGCACAACTCCTGAAGGAACCGCATCGGGATGCAAGGGCCCTTCGCCTTCACCGCCGATCACGCCGTCAACCACCGAGAAATATTTGCGAGCGGGCCTATCCTGCAGACGGCCCCGGGCGTCCGCGAATAAGAGTATGCGATTCAAATCGAGCACCATCCGCCACGCTGTGTCATTGCCATGCCAGTTGCCATAACCAAAAGATGACCTTGCGGAGTTATTGGTGAAATGCCGAAGCGCCTTTCGGAAAGCTCTCCAAGCGAGAAAGGGATACTTTCCAAACCGCCAGCTATTTCCAAGCAAGATGTCGGAGAGCGCTCGCTCCACTCGATCCTGCCATCCGGGATTGGAGAACTCGTCGCCGCCGCTTGCGGGCGAGCCGATGCGATAGTGAGCCAGGTGGTTCTTGTCCGTATTGATCCCGACCATATTTTTCAGATTCAGGGTGGCTCCCACTTTGCGGTGGACTTTGAGCTTCGGCGCCGAGATCACTACATCGCTCGACAAGACCTGGCGCGCGACAACGTATTCGTGCCGATGGCCTTCGTGCGCCTGGACGGTTGCGCGGCGGTGGTAATCAGCTCCGTACAGCAGTCGGCGATCCACCGTCTCCATAAAACTCTCAGTGCCGATCCTTACTCGGATTGGCTCGCTGCCCGCCAAAGGTTTGCGCTCCCATACGATTCCATACTTGTATCGCGTCTGCTCCTCCCGAAAATCGGCGAGCTTGAACGTAATGCCCCGCCGCGCACAGGCGGACTCGAGATACTTCGCCAGTTCGTCCATACCTGATGCCTGGCATAGCGCAGCGAAATCACAATTCATCTGCGGAGCATCACCCACGACTAATTCGCCGGCGTTGCGAAGCGCAATGATGACGTAATCGGAGATCGCTCGAATCACAGAAGGATGAGTAATCACCGCGTCGAGCGGGCCTTTGCCGGCGTTGAAATGGAGCACGAAATTCGGTTTGATCAGCACCCGCTCACCGGGCGAGATCAAATCCCCAAGAGGGTTCCAATCGGGCCCGCCGAAGTTCGCTTTGTCCATCCCCAGCAAGCGGAGAGATTCCCGCACCATCGTATACACGCGGTTACCGGGATCGGTGTGCTTCTCTGCGTGAGGGTATTCTGGATAAATCTCGACCGGATGAAACGGCGACTCTTTCGGATATTGGGAGCCGCCTGAAATCAGAGCGACATCCGGATTAGCTAGAAGACTCTTCAAGGCGGACCCCGTCAAAGACTGAAGGCGGAACGTCTATCTCCCGAACAACGAAACGGAATTTTCCTCGAGGCATCAGCGATATCTCATCGGTGTAGTTCAGCGAGACCTCCATAGTATCTCCCATTTTTTCATTAAGCGCGGCGATGATGCGCCCGGAATCTCGCTCCGAGTACCCGGGCTTTCGCCTTATCCGCAATTCTACTTTGCCCTTCTCTCGCTGATAAAACTGAAGCTGCTGCACTTTGTCGAAAACGTCGTTGTGCACGTTGAGCGCGGTGACCGATATGAGGTTGTCGAGCTTTCCGACGAGCATCTCTTGATGCCAGCGGCCATAAGTTTCTCTTAGCAGCTTGTAGCTCCGCCCGCAGGAACAATGATCGGGACCGGTCACCGCCCAGTCGTCCGTCCGGTATCTGATCAAAGGCATCGCGAAGTTATCCAGCGACGTGCCGACCAGCTCGCCCATCTCACCTTCATGCTCGGCTGCTGAGCAGTCTTTCTTAATCACCTCGGCCACACCGTATTCCGGGAAGATATGATAGAGACTGCTTACCTCGCACTCCCCGGCCAGGATCGTGTTTTCGGTGTGGCCGTACCAGGAAAACAGACGAGTGCCGAAAAAGGATTCAATAAACTCTCGCTGGCCGGGATAAATATTTTCTGACGCTGCAAGAATAGCGCGAAAGCGCGGGGTCTCGATGTCGAGCTGCTTAAGGTGTCGAGCGAAATCGATCACGGCCGACGGATACGAATGCAGATAATCAAGCTTCTTGCTGCGCATCACTCGCGCGTACTCGGCGACATTCTCCGGCGTCATGTGAAAATTGGAAAAGACAAACGCACGCTCGGAGGCTTCGTACTTCCAGTGCCGCTTGCTGAGTACGACTCCGCCCCTCAGCATAGCGCGGCCCGCAGCGTGTCGAAAACCCACGCGAGCCCACTGTTTGTAAATGAAAGCTCTTTCGCGGCCGCCGCTATGCTTCAAGTTATACAAACCCAACGGCTGTCCCATCGTGCCGCCGGTGGTGAAATAGAGCATTCGACGCCGGCTGATGTTATCAGCAAGAAAGTCCTGCGGCCGGGAGCGTATGGTCTCCTTGTCGAGTAAAGGCAGAACGCGAAGGTCTGAAAGGCTGCGAAAGTTGTCGGGATCAAAACCGACTTCGCGAAAGGTCCGGCGGTAATAAGGCACGTGCTCGGCGCAATGCCGAAGCATCACACGGAGTTTCGAAATCTGATAATCAATCAATCGCTGTTGGTCCCACTGCTCCGATTCCGCGAGGAGCTTCAAGGTCGGTGAGAACGATGGTCCATAAGAAATCCGCGCCGGCAACCGGTGATAAGCGGGCTTCAAGATGGATTTGATTGCGCCTCTTATCATTGTTGGTTTCCGGAAGCAGACAAATTCTATCGTCCGAGCACCGCCGTCGCAAAGGCTCACAAATCTGTTGTACCGCAGACTGTCTGGTCTGCGGTCTCGAGTCTGGACATTCATCTGAAAGATGAAGATTGCCCTGGGCTACATGCTTCAAGGTGATCAGCGCGGCGTGGGTCTCCGGTAGCTTGTGAGTCCGATGTACGCGAAGCCTTGCCGGATGGCCGCCGAGGCACAGTAAATCGTCACCGCTGATATGACAATGAGCAGGTAATGGATGGCTAGGACATATCGGTATTCAGTGTGCAGCGGCGACTGCGCACACAGAAAGTAGCCGGGAACGATCAGCAATACTGCTAGCGCTCCGCCACGACGCGCAAGCGACAATAGGATAATCCCGATCGCGATCAGCGCGCGCATTAGATTCGTCTTGTACAGGTTCTTCTGAATGCCTTGGATAAAAGCGCGAGGGTAACGAGTCCAGAGAAACGGAGTCGGTCCAGCCTCGAACATGTTTGCATCGGCTATGCTCACAACCGTGCGCTCTGAGGTTGACTTGTAGAGCGATAGCTTTACTTGCGTATCTTCACCGCTCGCAAATGGCACGTGAAGCACTCTCATCCGTGGCGCAAAAGTTGAACCGGAAAAGTCGGGATCTTTCTCCTGCTTCTGCTTTTTTTCCGCCTTCGACGTGGACACCAACGCAAGCGCGACGCGAGGGTCCGAGGTTCCAATCTTGACGTCCGCGCGCCCTTCTTCCAGCCTCACCGCTAATCGGAGCACATAGTCGTTATTCTTCTTGACCGCAATTGGCTCAGAGAAGAAAAGGTCTCCTGACCCGGAGCTATCGCTTATGACTCGCAGCAGTTGGTTATCCTTGAGCGCGGCTGCTGCCCGCTCAGAAACGACGGTGCCGTTTGCGATCAACTCGAGAGAAGACTTTGTCCAGACTGGCGCCATAGGATCAGCAATTTCCAGCTTATGGCCAAAGCTGGGACTGACTGCAATCGTGGGCGCCATGGTGACGTTAGCCAGCTCCTGCTGACGAAAGTCGTTGTACCTCAGCATGAACTCCATCCGGCGCAGCATCACGCCAAGGAACCAAGCCGGGTTCGAGCGAACCACTGCAAGCCCGTGCGCAAGACGAGCCTGTTCGCGCTCGAGGCCGTCCGGTTTCCAGAGGTTCGCAGCATATTCGGGACGGCCGTGCCACTCAGCATCTTTGAGAGCAGCTTCGTAGTCACTGGGCGGCATCCCGAACTTGTTCTCTTTGTCATAATCGGCGATGCCCTCGACCAGATTGAGTCCTGCCATTACCGAGAGCGGAATGAAGCGATCAAATACGATCCAATTTCGAATCGTAATCGGCGCGATCAAGACGACAGTTCCACCTATCAGGGCAAGCGAGTAGCGCAAGCGCTTTCCGGGCTCAAAGAGAAACGGGATGATGGCGGCAAGGAACAAAGAGAGCAACAGCGCGTTTGACCTGAGCCAGCAAGATAGACCAACCAATGCGCCGGCGGCCACCATAGTCAGGAGGCGCGGCCGCTTGCTCGCGCGAATCACGAAATAAATTGCCAGCAAGATCGGTAAGACCGAGAGCGAATCAGGTGAAAGCATGATCGAGTAGTATGCAAAATGAGGCGAGAAGCTTGAGAACACACCGGCGATCAGTGCTGCTGCTATGGGAAACAGCTCGGCCGCTATCAGGAAGACGACCACACACGAGAACGCGTCGCCAACGATTTGCACGACTCTCAACCCGGTGTTTGCTCGTGATGGGTCCGGCTCACCATCTGCTTCTTCGAGCCAATCGGCGATCGTGGCCATCAAGATCGAATAGCCGGGCGGATGGGTCAGCATTGTTACATCGCCGCGGTCCACCGGGCCTCGGGGGAAAAGCAAGCCGCCATCGTCGAGTATCCGCTGCGACTGGTCGTAGTAGAACGAGGCCATCATCTGTAGCCCGGATGCTCTTCGTCCCCGTAACAGGTCGGCGTAGTTGTCTTGCCAATACAAGAGCCTTACGCCGAGAGCCGTTAGGAAGATGACTGCGCAGATTGCTGCGAATTGAAGACGTGGCAGTGTTGTCTTTGGAGGATCGAGTCTCAAAAGCGTAGTGACGTCCTGCTGACCTTGCGTCTTCGCGGAGCTTGGCGTCTTTGCGCGAAACCTGGCCTTAAGTTGTCTGAGCACTCGAACTCAGGTTCCGCGCAAGCGCCAGGATCCGCAAAGAACGCTGAGTTCTAATGAATGTCACGAATTCAGGACCAATGTTTCGACGCCGGCCTCGTTGTGACTCGCTGCGACTGTCGCGTTACCAGCGATCCAGTGCTCATACCAGAGGCTCAGGTTCAACAGGCTCCAGAGAAAGAATCCGTAATTCATCCGGCCCGATCGATGGTCGTCGAGTAGTTGTCTAACGAACCCGTAGTCGAACAGCTCGCGGCTGCGCAGCGGCGAATTGAACAACTTCTCCTCGACGAAGCTTCCCAGCCGATCCAGCATCCATTCTTTGACTGGCGCGCCGAAGCCTTTCTTCTTCCGCTCCAGTACGCGATCCGGCACCACACCCGTGAGAGCCTTCTTCAGAATATGCTTGGTCTCGCCGTTGTGATATTTCATTCGCCGCGGAATCGTCATCGCGAACTCGACGAGCTTGTGATCAAGGAACGGAACGCGCGCCTCGACCGAAGTCGCCATCGTCATCTTGTCCACTCGCATCAGCAACAACTCCGGAAGCCGCAGCTTCAATTCCTGATAGATCATTCGCTCGAGCAGATCAGCTTCGGGCTTTTCCGCAAGCAACCGGTCCAAATCGGCTCGCACAACCGGATAAGATGAAGCGTCATTCGCCGAGCCGTTCATCAACCTGCTTCTCGCCGCCGCAGTGAACAGTTGCCGTTTGTACGTCTCGCCGAAGAACACCGCGCCGCTCCAAAACATCTCTTCACCGTTGGCGAATCGCCTCAGTAGATCGCGCGCAGGCGTCCGCAGCCTCAAAGGCAATTGGTTCTGCCCGGCACTGAGGAGCGCGTTGCCGGTCGCCGCCATGAGCTTTCGCAGCGGCGGCGGGAGCTTCTCTAGATACCGCCACGCGTAATCGTGAAGCTTCAGGTAGTAGGCGTACTGCTCGTAGCCGCAGAACAGCTCGTCCGAGCCTTCGCCGACTTGAATCACCTTCGTGCCCGACCCGCGCGCAAGCTTCGACACGTAATACAGCGGCACGCAAACCGGATCGGCGATCGGCTCGTCCTGGTGAAAGATCAGATCCGGCAGAAAGTCCAGAAGGTCTTGCTGAGTGATGATGACTTCGTGATGATCTGTCGCAAACTCGCGGGCGACATAACGCGCCTCTTCGATCTCGTTATAAGCCGGTTCGTCCTTGAATCCAATAGTGAACGTCCGAACCGGGCGATCCATCAAACTGGCCATCAGAGCCACATTCGCGGTCGAGTCGATGCCGCCCGACAGGAAAACGCCGAAAGGAACATCGCTCATCATTCGCTTGCCGATCGACTCTCGCAGCAGCCGGAGCAGTTCGTCCGCGACCTCGGCCTCGCTCATCTCACGCGTGTCCGAACGCTCGACGATCGCGTCCCAATACCGAGTAACATTCACCTCCCCAGAAGCGTTGCAGGTCAGCAAGCAACCTGCCGGGAGTTTCTTGATTCCAGCGAACAAGGTCTGCGGTGCCGGCGTCGTCAGGAAGGTCAGATAGTGATAGAGCGCTTCCTCGTCCACGTCGCGAGAGACGGCCGGATGCGCGAGTATGGCTTTTATCTCCGACGCAAAGATCAAACGCCCGCCGGTCAGCGTGTAATAAAGCGGCTTGACTCCGATGCGATCGCGCGCGAGCACGAGGCGCCGCTCGGCTTCATCCCAGAGCCCGATACCAAAATCGCCTTCAAGCTCGTGAACAAAATCCAACCCTCGCTCTTCGTAAAGGTGAATGATGGTTTCAGTGTCGGTGCGCGAGCGGTAGCGATGGCCCTTGGCTTCCAGACCCGGACGGAGAGATTCGTGGTTGTAAATTTCTCCGTTGAAGGTTATCCAAACTCGCCGATCCTCGTTGGGCATCGGGTTGCGACCTGCGGGCGAGAGATCAACGATCGCGAGCCGCCGGTTGCCGAGGCCGATTCTCCGGTCGTCGCTGATATACGTGCCGGCGTCGTCCGGTCCGCGGTGAGTCATCGAGTCGCGCATTCGCACGACCAGCCCCTCAGTGAGCGTGGGCCGGCTAACACCGTATTCGTAGATTCCGCAGATGCCACACATAGAAAACAGAGGTCAGAAGTCAGAACGCGGTTGGTGTCTCGATGCGCGTAGCTGAAAGCTGACCTTCAACGGAACTTCGGACGTAAGAGTGTAGATGATAGCAGACGACTTCAGCCGAGTCTCGTAGGCCGGCGAGATCCATCGAGTTTCAATCTTCGCTTCAAGCTCGCGATCAGAACTTGGCGCGATTTCGAGCACCGCGCTAGCGTCGCGGGCAGTGCCGCGATTGCCGTCGCCGAGCGCGACTTCCAACCCGGCGTCGAAGTTGAAGAAGAATTCAAATCGATGGCGGCCTTCGCCGGTAAAGATGTCCTGGATGATCCAATAGCCCTCGAGCTTATCGAGGGTGACGATCCGTCGATGAGTCACCGGCTCGGCGAGACGTTGATATGCATAGTGCTCCGCGTCCAGCACATCGCGTTCGGCTGTGCTTTCCCACAGATTCACTCGAGGGCGAACGTTTGAGCCGAGCGCGAAAAGCTCGCGGTCTCTGATTTGGCTTATCTCCTCGCCATCGACTCGAACTGTGTTGTGATAAGCGGTCGACCGGAACATATTGCGGCGCTGCTCGCTTGCGGTATAGACGAACGTTCCGGGATCGCGGAGGAAGGTTCGCCCGCAGGCGAAGACTTCAATCGACAACGCATCCGAATGCGCATGCGAACCGTGGCCTCGCGCTCCGTGATCGCCGCAGTCGATGATCGCATAAAGCGGCTCATCGTCTTCTCTCACCGTCGCGCGTTGGATGTAGATTTGAGCTTCAGGGAACGCCCGCGATCCTGGAGGTTGTTCAGCGATTGAGAGACTGTCAAAAGCCTCACGGCCTTCACTGCCGAACCACCAGATGGCCTCTTCATCGATGCGGCCCGACTGTTTGAACCGCCCGCTTTCGATCAAGACTGCCGCGATCGACATCAAATAAGCATGATCGTTTGGGGAACGCGATTTGAACTTGATCAGTCGTCCGTCGTCCGAATCGCCGATCATCGGCGCCGTGCCGTCGGGTTTCAGATAATGCCGCACGAACTCGAACATCGCCTCCAGCCGTTCCCAGTAACGGCCTGAAATCTCAATGCCGCTTGCGTGACTCATGGAGAAAAATAACGCGTAGATTTCAAGCACGAACCGGTGATAACCTACCGCGCCCTCGTAGTCCACGCCGTCCGGAAGCACTTGCCGATCCATTTCTTCGAGCAGTCGCCTCGCGCTGTAGCTCACCCATCCGCGCGACTCGCGAAGTTCAGGCATCGACATACCAATGGCGAACAAGCCTATGAGGTCAGACAGGTAGTGATTGCCCGCCGCGCGATAATTGAATTCGAGATTAGCGCGAATGAAGCGGCCGTGCGCGAGCAGCATCTTCAATATCAACTCGATGACTTCATCGGTTAGGTGTGGCGAGCCG
>Ga0114129_10015413_pt1 | contig 10875 bp, 8 predicted proteins | sample RhiMetdeltSRZDD1_FD_80071 | JGI IMG/M metagenome (GOLD analysis project Ga0114129, IMG submission 80071) | Populus rhizosphere microbial communities from Tennessee, USA - Rhizosphere MetaG P. deltoides SRZDD1 (version 2) (version 2) | ecosystem: Host-associated > Plants > Roots > Rhizosphere >... | reverse complement strand
CAAGACCGAGCCCGTCTGCGCCTACCGGCTGATCGACGTGCGCGCCGGGGTTGCGCAGCTCGCGCGCCGGCTCGACCGGCCGCTGATCGGCCGCCGTCGGGAGCTCGAGCGGCTGCGGGCCGTCTACGAGGGCGTGGCGCGGGAACGAGGCGCCGCGCTCGTCACGGTGCTGGGCCCTCCGGGCATCGGCAAGTCGCGGCTCGTGCTCGAGCTGGAGCAGGAGCTGGCAGCGGACGCCCTCGTGCTGTCCGGTCGCTGCCTCGACTACGGCGAGGGTGTGACGTTCTGGCCGCTCGCCGAGGCCCTGCGCGCGGTGGACGTGGTTGCCGCGCTGCCCGGACAGGAGGATGCCGAGCTCGTCGAGCGACGGCTGGCCGTCCTGCTCGGCGAGGGCGAAGCCGCCAGGCTCGAGGAGGTCTTCTGGGCTGTGCGGCGCGCGCTCGAGGGCCTGGCCCGGCAGCGGCCGGTCGTGCTCCGGCTCGACGATGTCCACTGGGCGGAGCCGACCCTCCTCGATCTCGTCGAGTACCTCGCGAGCTGGGCGCGCGACGCGCCGCTCCTGCTGTTGTGTGTCGCCCGTCCGGAGCTGCTCGAGGCGCGTCCGACGTTCGCCGGCGAGCGCATCGAGCTGGCGCCGCTCACGGAGGAGGAGGCCGCGAGGCTCGTCGAGGGTATCGGGGGGCGCGCGCTCTCGGACGACGCCCGGGCCCGCATGCTCGAGGCAGCCGACGGGAACCCGCTCTTCCTCGAGCAGATGCTCACGCTGGCGCTCGAGAGCGGCGAGGAGGAGCCGGTCGTACCGCCGACGATCCAGGCCTTGCTGGCCGCGCGCCTCGACGCGTTGGAGCCGGCGGAACGAGAGGTGCTCGAGCACGCGGCGGTCGTCGGCAAGGTGTTCTACTGGGGAGCCGTCGGAGCGCTTTGCTCTCCGTCTGTCCAGGCGGACGCCGGGCGGCACCTGCTCGCCCTTACCCGCAAGCGCCTGATCGGGCCGGAGCGTTCCGAGCTGCCCGGAGAGGACGCCTTCGGGTTCGACCACATCGTCATCCGGGACGTGGCCTACGCGGCGCTGCCGAAGCGGACACGGGCAGCGTTGCACGAGCGGGTGGCCGATTGGCTCGACCAGGCTGCCGCCCGCGCCGGACACGATCTCGACGAGATCGTCGGCTACCACCTGGAGCAGGCGCACCGCTACGGAGAGGAGCTCGGTCGGAGCAGCGCGGAATCGCGCGAGCTGGGCGCCCGAGCCGCCGAGTGCCTTTCTCGTGCCGGCTACCGAGCCCTCGCCCGCGTCGACATGGCTGCAGCGGCGAACCTGCTCGGCCGCGCAGCGGCGCTCCTGGACGAGGCGGATCCGTCGAGAGTCGAGTTGCTGCCCGAGCTGGGCGTTGCGCTGAGCGAGATGGGCGAGTTCGCTGATGCCACCGAGGTGCTCGAAGCCGCCGTTTCTCAGGCGTCTGAGATCGGAGACGTGCGCAGCGAGTGGCGCGCGCGGGTCGAGCTGGCCGCGATCCGCGGCGTCGTCGACCCGGGCAGTGGGCTGTCGAAGGAGCTGACCGAACATCGGAGGGCGATCGCCGCCCTCGAGGCAATCGGTGACGATGTCGGTCTCGCTCGCGCGTGGATCGCCGCCGGGTTCGCCGAGTTCGCGCTCGGCAGAGCGGAGGCGTCGCTCGACGCAACCGAGCGCGCGCTCGAAGTCGCCCTCCGGGCAGATGCGGTCCGCGAGGCCGGGGAGGCACTCGGCCGCGTTCCGCCGATCGTCTTCTGGGGTCCCATGCCGGTCTCCGACGCTCAACAGACCTGCCGGTCCGTGCTCGAGCGCGCGCGCGGCAGTACATACGCCAAGGCCTATGCGCTCGGGTGTCTGGGGGCGTTCGCCGCGATGGAGGGGTGCTTCGGCGAGGGACGTTCACTGGTGGCGGAGGCCAAGGCACTGTTCGACGAGCTGGGTTTACCGATCCGCTCCGCGCTGACCTCGTTCTTCTCGGCTCCGCTCGAGCTCTGGGCGGGCGACCCGGTAGCCGCAGAGCACGTGCTGCGCGAGGCCCTCGGGCTGCTCGAGTCCAAGGGGGAGAAGGGCTTCTTCTCGACGCTTGTCGGGTCCCTGGCGGAAGCGCTCTACCGGCAGGGCCGGCTCGAGGAGGCAGAGGAGGCGACGCGAGCGGGCGAGCAAACCGCGTCTACCGACGACTTCGCATCACAGGTGGGCTGGCGCGGTGTGCGCGCGAAGGTGCTGGCCGTCCGCGGCGAGCTCGACCGGGCGGAACGGCTCGCCCGGGAGGGTGTGGCGATCGCGGAGCCGGGCGACTACATCGACCTGCGAGGCGACATGTGGATGGACCTCGCCGAGGTACTCACCGTTCGTGGCAGCACCGACGCGAGAGACGCGCTCGAGCAGGCCCTGGCGCTCTACGAGCGCAAGGGCAACCTCGTCTCAGCCGCGCGGGCGCGGGGGCGGCTTGCCGAGCTCGGCGTCTAGCGCGTCGCGCTCGCGCTGGCGTCCCTCCTCCTCGTTGAGGAGGCGCACGAGGAAGTACGAGATCGCCGCCAGAAAGAGGATGGACTGCTCCGCGGTCATCAGGACGCCGCCGAGGTTCTGGTCCTCGACGACGGAGATTCCCCAGAGCCTGGGCACGGTCTCGTAGTAGTCGTAGAAGACCGAGCCGGCGAACGTGAGGCCGAGGCCGAGGAAGGCCGAGAACACGAACGCTCCGCCGAGGTACGCGAGCCGTGCGGGCGTCGTCGGCTGGTGGGGGACGTCGGCGAGGAGCGGCCACCAGAACAGCAGGCCTGCCGCGAGGAGAATCGCGTGCTCGACGTTCAGGAGCCACGGGTTCGCCAGCGCCGTGTCGTAGAACGCGGCGAGATGCACGAGGTACCAGGCGGCGAGCCAGAGGGGGAGCGCGACGCGCAGCCGCGTCACCCACGCGAACGGCGTGCCGCCGGCGCGGGCGATCGCCTCCCGCATGGCGGGCGTCAGACCGAGCACGAGCAGCAGCGGCGCCCAGTCGGCGATCACAACGTTTTGGAACAGGTGGAACAGCAGCAGGTACTCGACGGAGAGCGTCTCGAGCGGCGAGTTCAGCGAGCCTGCGACGAGGACGAGCCCGGTCCCGAAAACAAGCGCACGCCAGCCGGGCGCCCGCTCGCGACGCCATGCCCTCGAGTACAGGACGCCTGCGACGACCGCCAGGGCGAGGAAGAGCGGCTCGAAGGTGAAGGACGTCGGAGACGGAGGCGTCACGGTCGAGGTCGGGCGGGCAGCGTTGCGCCGGCCCGTGCCTCCTGATCGGCCGCGAGCAGCAGGAACGCTGCGAACGTCCCGAGCGCGATTGCCTGCTCGGCCATCATCACCCCGCCGGCGAGGCGCTGATCGGCGAGCGGCGAGAGCCCGAGCAAGCGCTCGTCCTGCAGGGCGTACGGCTCGTAGAGCACCCGCCCGGAGAACAGGAGCACGCTCGCGAGCGCCTGACCGGCGGCGAACATCACGACCGCGAGGCCCAGGCGCGCCGACCGCGTCAGGTGGCCGCGCCGGGCCGGGTCGAGGAGCTGGTACCACATCACGAACCCCGCGACCACGAAGCTGATGTGCTCGAGGTCGTGCACCCAGCGCGCGTTGAGCGCCGCATTGAACATTGCCGGCACGTGCCAGAGGGCGAGGACGCCGGCCCAGATGCCGAGAGCGACCGCGGGTCGCGAGAGGAGCCGGGCAAGCGCGCGGATCGGGGCGGCCCGCGCCAACGGGCCCAGCACGCTCGCCGGCAGGGCGAAGAAGAGCAGCGGGCCGGTCAGCCCGAGCAGCACGAGCGCGGCGGCGGCGTCGCCGATGACGACGTGCTGCAGCATGTGAACCGAGAGCAGGTACTCCTCGCCGATGGCGTCGATGGGGGAGACGAGCACGAGGACGGCGAGGCCGAGCCCGGCTCCGAAGGCGAGGGCTTTCCACCACGGCGCGTGATCGCTCCGGCCCCGCCGGCGCAGCCGTGCGAAGCCCTGGACGTAGAGCGCGAGCGCCAGGCTGGCGGGCGCGAGCACCGCGGGCGAGAGGTTCCACGCGGAATCGAGCTCCGAGACGGGCACCTGGTCGCCGTGGGCCAGCGCCGCGCCCGGCAGCGCCAGCAGGAGCGAGCCGGCCGCCGTCAATGCGAGAAACGGCCGCATCACGGCTCCCGCGTCCCCCGGCGCCGGCGCCGGTCACGGAAGGTCACCGCAGCGGCCCACAGCACCACCGCCGCCACCGGAACGACGACGGCGAGCGTCGTGCTCCAGTGACCGATGTGCGCAAGCGTCACGCGTTCCCCTGCGACAGGAGCCAGAGAGCGAAGCTCGTGAAGCCGATCATCACCGCCAGCATCCAGTATTGCGAGCGCGTCGCTTCCTGGGGGCTCGCGTAGAGTGCGAGCGCGCGGTCATGGGCAAGCGTGAGCGCTCCGACATGGCCCGCGACGACGAACGCCACCTGCGCGTACCAGGTCACGGTGGCGCCGATGAGGCCGTAGTCGATCCCGGCATCGGCCGTGCCGAACAGGTTCCAGCCCAGCCCGGCCGGATCGGAGGCCAGATAGCCGATCGCCTGACCCTGGAACAGCAGGAAGGTCAGGTAGTGGGCGCCGACGTAGACGAGCGCGATCGGCACGAGCGAGTGCACGAAGGACCGGGCCAGGTGGACGACAGAGAAGCGAGCGTCCACGGTGTGAGCCCCGAGGCACCCGAGCAGGTAGAAAGTGCCGACGACGACGACCATGGTGATCAGCCCGACCCCGCCCGCGAGCTCGAGCCCGAGGGTCGGACCCATCCCGAGGTCGGCGAAGAAGCTCTGGATCGAGTCGGAGACGTTGCCCCAGAAGACCGTCTCCTGGATGCCGTCGAAGCTCACCGTGCCGATCATGACCGCGAGGACCGCGACGGTTCCTGCCGTCGCACGAACCTCGGTGAGCCCGACGAGCGGCGGCCGCACCACGATGCGATCCTCGTCGCGGTCGAAGATCGAGATGCGGGAGAAGAGGCCGAAGTACACGGAGAACGCCTCGCCCCGCCGGATCCACGGGTCGACCCCGAACAGACCCATGCCGAGGAACGTCAAGGCGGAGTACAGGAGGGCCGCCGCCGCGATCGTCTTCGGCGACGTGCCGTCCGGGGAGAGCAGCTCGAGCCAGGTGAACGCGAGCAGGCCCGCCGCCGCCGGCCAGTTGCCCAGCCACTCCGGATACGGCAGCCCCGTGCCGGCCTTCTCGCCGAGCGCCTTCGACGCCAGCCAGGCGAACGCGCGGCCGACCGCGCGCCAGGGGTTGAACGCATAGAAGACGTTCCCGAAGAGCAGGCTCACCGGCACGAGGCCGACCCAGAAGATGACGTAGACGAACGTCGGGGTGATGTTCTCGGGCACGGACTGGTCCCCGAAGAGCCCTGCCCAGATGATGAGCCCGAGCAGGAACACGCCGATCGTGCTGCAGAGGATGTCGACCGGCTTCGAGAGCAGGAAGCGCGACAGGCGCTCGGGCAGCGGCCAGATCTCGTAGTCGTCCAGGCGGACGCTTCGCCAGCGCGTTCCGAGCGCGACGAACGAGATGACGAGCACGGCCGCGGCCACCCAGATGAAGAGCCACGCCGGTATGGGGAGGTCGGCGCGGCCCGAGAGGCCGTGAGCGAGCAGCACGTTCACGGCTCGACGACGACGTCCGCGATGACCTTCTCGCTGGCGTGTGACTCGAGCTCGAAGATGCCCTCGAGCTCTGCCTCGAACTGGAAGATCCCGGGCTTGTTCGGCGTGGCTTCGGCCTCGAGGTCGTAGCCGTGCAGGTGCAACTCCTGTGGCGCGTCGACCTCGACCGTGATCCGGACGTGGTCACCTTGCTTCGCCTCGACCTTCCCCTTGCCGCCGACCCGCTCGCCGTCGACGACCTTGATGAGGACGTCGACGTCGGGCTTGTCCTCGGCCTCCGTCTCGGTCGTCGTGGTGTCGGTCTCCGCCGTGGTGGTCGGCTCGGTCTCCGTCTCGGTCGTCTGGGTGTCCGCCGTCGTTGCCGGCCCGGTCTCGGCCGTCGTCGCCGGCGGCGCCGGCGGCGCCTCGGCGGGAGCCGAGGACTCGTCGGAGCCTCCGCAGCCCGCGAGGGCAAGAGCGGCGGCCAGGCCGGCCGCCAGCAGGAACGTTCTTCGGCGCGTCATGCGCTCTCCTCCTTGTCGTTTGGACGTCACCCGCCCGGCCGGACGGGAAGTGCCGTCCTAGACGGGAGGGCCCCGGCCGCTGTGCGCGGCGGCGAGGCGGGGAGCATTCGGTAGCAGAGCGACAACGGGCCGGCGCGCGTCGCGGGGACGTGCGCTGCGCCGTGGCGGCGTCCGCAGCGCCCGGCCGAGCGCCTCGGCGGCGCGGCCGAGGGCTCGCGCGACGACGAGAGCGGCGAGGGCGAAGGGCAGCTGGAGAAGCAGCCCGACGAGGAACGTCGGCTCGGTCACCGCTGCGAGCGGCAGATCGCCCCAGGCGACGAGACGCTCGAGGTGCTCCTGGAACACGAAGCCGAGCACCGGGAGCAGCGCGAGCGGCCAGGCCGGAGGCTGGGCTGCAGGCCTGCCTCGAAGCGCGCCGGAAGCGTGTGCCGCCAGCCCGGCGAGCGCGACTGCCAGCGCGGCGCCGAGCAGGAGCGGCGCCGACGCCAGATAGCCGTGCCCGGTCTGCGTCAGGAGATCTGCGCGCGTGGCGCTGTCCGGCTCGACAATGCGATACGCGAGCGCATGCGCGGTCAGCGAGCCGGCCGTCATCAGCGGCACGGCGACGAGCCACGCGAACGGGCGGCGAGTCATCGTCCAGATGATGCCAGTAGGGCGCCTGGAGGCGGCGCCGCTAAGCTTCGTGTCGTGCTCCCGTGAACCCGCGGAAAGGACGGTGACTGGCGATGGCCGTCGTCGAGAGCGATCCCAAGGCGGGCGATCACGTCCGCAATCTCGAGCAGGAATACCTGCTTCACTCGTGGTCTGTCCAGGGCAAGATCAGCCCGATCCCGGTGGCAGGCGGTGAGGGCCGCTACTTCTGGGACTACGACGGGAAACGGTATCTCGACTTCGCCTCCCAGCTCGTCAACCTCAACATCGGCCACCAGCATCCGAAGATCGTCGCGGCGATCAAGGAGCAAGCGGAGCGGCTGTGCACCATCGGGCCGCCCATGGGGAACGACAAGCGTGGGGAGCTCGCCCGCCTCGTCGCGGAGGTCACACCGGGCAATCTCTGCAAGACCTTCTTCACGAACGGCGGCGCCGAGGCCAACGAGGCCGCCATGAAGCTGGCCAGGCACTACACGGGCCGCCACAAGATCGTCGTCCGCTACCGCTCCTACCACGGCGCAACCGCTGGCGCCCTCACGCTCACCGGCGACCCGCGCCGCTGGTCGGTCGAGCCGGGCCTGTCCGGCGTCGTCCGCATGTTCGACCCGTACACGTATCGCTGCCCAGCGGGCCATCCAGATCCGTGCCCGGTCTGCACCGGCGCTCCGCACCTCGAGGAGATTCTCATGTACGAGGGGCCGCAGAACGTCGCTGCGGTGATGATGGAGACGGTCACCGGGACAAACGGTGTCATCGTGCCGCCGCCGGGCTACCTCCAGTCGATCCGCGAGGTCTGCGACCGCCACGGGATCCTGCTCATCCTGGACGAGGTGATGGCCGGCTTCGGGCGCACCGGTAAGTGGTTCGCCTGCGAGCACTGGGACGTGGTGCCGGACATCATGACCGTGGCGAAGGGCATCAACTCCGGGTACGTGCCGCTCGGCGCGATGGTGGTCTCAGAGCCGATCGGCGACTGGCTGCGCGACCACATGCTGTGGAGCGGCCTCACCTACTCCGGCCACCCGCTCGCCTGCGCCGCGGGAGTCGCGTCGATCGAGGCGTTCAAGGAGGAGGGCATCGTCGACAACGCCGCGGCCATGGGGGACGTGCTCGCGGAGGAGCTGCCGAAGCTGCAAGAGCGCCATCCGTCGATCGGCGAGGTCCGCGGGCTCGGGCTCTTCTGGATGATCGAGCTCGTTCGCGACCGCCAGACGCGCGAGATGCTCGTTCCGTTCGCCGCGAGCGGGGAGGCGGCCGCCCCGATGGCACGGTTGACGAAGGCGGCGCTCGAGCGCGGCCTCTACCTGTTCGCGCACTTCAACCGCGTCGGCGTCACGCCGCCTCTCACGATCACCCGGGACGAGCTGCTCGAGGGCCTCGGCATCCTCGACGACGTGCTCTCGATCGCGGACGAATATTCGAACGGGGCGCACTAGGCCGAAACGGGCGCAGCCCGTTCTCGGCCGTGAAGCGGCCCGAAGGGCCGCGTTTACCGAAATTCGCGGGCCGGATGAGATCCGGCCCCTACGTCGCGTCGCGGATCGCGCCGCTACGACGGCGTTGCCGTGCGCAGCGTGGGGATCACCTGCTTGCCGTAGGCCTCGAGGATCTCCTCCTGGCCCTCGGTCATGAGGTAGATGTTCCAGTGCGAGACGCCGATCGCCTCGAGCTGCTTCAGCTTGGCGATGTGGTCTTCCGCGGTTCCGAGGACGCAGAAGCGGTCGCAGGTCTCGTCGTCGACGAACTCGCCGTGCTTGGCGCCGACGCGGCTGTGATCCTTGTAGTCGTAGAAGGTGCGGCGCTTGACGTACTCGTAGAGGGCCGGCGGCAGCTCGGACTCCGGGTATTTCTGCAGCAGGTCCATGACGTGGTTCGAGACCATCGCCGGGAACCAGCGCACCTGCTCGCGTGCGGCGTCGAGGTCGTCGCCGATGAACGCCGGCGCGCACACGATCGGCTGGAGCGCCGCCGGGTCGCGGCCAGACTCCTCTGCCGCGCGCCGCGCGATGCTCATGATCCACTCGATGATGTCCGGATCGGCCAGCTGGATGACGACGCCGTCGCCGACGCGCCCGGCGACGCCGAGGGCCTTGGGCCCGTAGCCGGCGACGTACATGGGAATCTCGGGCCTTCCCTTGGCCCAGGTGAGCTCGAGCTCCTTGCCGTTCCACTCGACCGGCCGGCCGTTCATGAGATCCCGGATCATCACGAGCGCGCGCTCGAACTCGGCGATCTTCACCGGGTCGAGGCCGATCACGCGCCGGGCGGAGTCGCCGCGCCCGATGCCCATGAACATCCGGCCCTCCGAGATGTCGTTCAGCGTCGCGTAGGCGCTTGCGAGCACGGTCGGATCGCGAGTGCCCGGGTTCGTCACGCAATGGCCGAGCCGCAGCTTCTCCGTCGCCTGCGCGACCAGCGTCAACAGCGGAATCGAGTCCTGCCAGAGGATGTGGGAGTCGTACGTCCAGCCCCAGTCGAAGCCCTGCTGCTCGGCCAGCTGAAAGAGCTCGACGAAGCGCGAGTGGGGCGGATCGGGCAGGACGGTGATTCCGAATGTCAGCGCCATGAGGGCCGGATCTTATCCGTCCGGATACTCACTTTCGGCGAGGTACGGTGTGAACGCGGCCCTTCGGGCCGCTTCCCGGCCGATAACAGCGGCTGCGCCGCCGTTTCGGCCTAGAGCACGCTCTCGACGAGGTGCCGTGTGAACGCGGCCCTTCGGGCCGCTTCCCGGCCGATAACGGCGGCTGCGCCGCCGTTTCGGCCTAGAGCGCTAACCCCACCCGAGATCGTCGAGACGGTCGTCATCGATGCCGAAATGGTGCGCCAGCTCATGGATGACCGTCACCCGGATCTCCTCCTCCAGCAGTTGCGGGTCGTGGCCGAACTCCTCCTCGAGCGGAAGGCGGTAGATCTCGATCTTGTCCGGCAGGACGCCCGCGTAGCCGGAATCGCGCTCCGTGAGCGGGATGGCGGTGTAGAGGCCGAAGAGGTCGGGGTTGTCGGGATTCTCGTCCTCGACGACGATCTCGACGTTCGACATCGCGCGTCGCAGCTCGTCGGGCAGCTCCGCGAGGGCTCGCTCGACGTGCGCCGCGTACGCAACGCCGCCCCCCTCGACGGGATGAGTGAAGGCGTAGCCGCCGACGGCGAGCTGGAAGATGAACCACACGCCGAGGTAGAGCCAGGCTCGCACGGGCAGGAAGAAGACCGGGAAGACCCAGGAGAGGATGCGGGCCCGAGGGAAGAGGATCAGGTAGCCGCCGAGCACGCCGGCAATCGCGCCGCTCGCCCCGATCTCCGGGAGCGTGGTCTCCGAGGCGGTGCCGAACTGGAGCGTCACCCAGGTCTGCAGGGCGCTCGCGGCCAGGCCTGCCGAGAGGTAGAAGAGCAGATAGCGGACCCTCCCGAGCGCGTCCTCCACGTTGTTCCCGAAGATCCAGAGAAACAGCATGTTCACGGCGATGTGGTCCCAGCCGCCGTGCGCGAACATGGACGTCACCGCGTTCGCGGGCCAGGTCAGGCCGGTCGTGGGGCACGTCCCGTCGACCTCACAGGGTTGGTAGCCGAGCTCGGCGATCGTCCCGTCGACGTCGGGCACCTGGTAGGCGAGCCAGACGGCGACGTTCACGCCGATGAGGGCGACGGTGACCGCCGGGAACGATCTGGTGGGCAGCTTGTCCTTGAGCGGAAGCACGTTCGCCTGGAGCAGGTCGGGCTGCCGTGATGCTACGCAGCGGCGCCGACGGGCAGCTCAGCGCACGATGAGGGCGAGCAGCGCCTTCTGCGCGTGCAGGCGGTTCTCGGCCTGATCCCAGGCGGCGGAGCGGGGGCCGTGCAGCACGTCCTCCGTGATCTCTTCCCCGTAGTGCGCCGGCAGGTCGTGCATCACGATCGCGCGGTCGCCCGCGAGTGCCAGGAGCTCCCCGTCCACGCGGTAGCCGTCGAAATCGCGCCGCCGCCGCTCGCTTTCGTCTTCCTGGCCCATGCTCGTCCAGACGTCCGTGTAGACGACGTCGGCGCCGCGAACCGCCTCGCGGGGGTCGTGAAGAAGCT
>Ga0114129_10015411_pt1 | contig 10876 bp, 13 predicted proteins | sample RhiMetdeltSRZDD1_FD_80071 | JGI IMG/M metagenome (GOLD analysis project Ga0114129, IMG submission 80071) | Populus rhizosphere microbial communities from Tennessee, USA - Rhizosphere MetaG P. deltoides SRZDD1 (version 2) (version 2) | ecosystem: Host-associated > Plants > Roots > Rhizosphere >... | reverse complement strand
GAACATGTATCCGAGCTGGCTCACCGTCGAGTAGGCCATGACGCGCTTGATGTCGAATTGCACGAGCGCGATCGTGGCCGCGAAGATCGCCGTCACCGCGCCCACGGCGCCGACGACGGCGAGCGACGGACCCGCGGCCGCGAACAGCGGCATCGAGCGGGCCACAAGATACACGCCGGCCGTGACCATCGTGGCCGCGTGGATCAGCGCGGAGACCGGTGTCGGCCCCTCCATCGCGTCGGGCAGCCACGAATACAGCGGGAGCTGCGCCGACTTTCCGGTCGCGCCGAAGAAGAAGGCGAGACAGATGAGCGTGAGGTTGGCCTGGGTCGCGATGTCGACGTGCGCGAACACCTGCGTGAACTGCATCGAGCCGAAGACGAGGAACGTGGTGATCATCCCGATCGTGTAGCCCCAGTCCCCGATGCGGTTCATGACGAAGGCCTTCTTCGCCGCGACGTACGGCTCTGGCCGTTCGAACCAGAACCCAATGAGTAGGTAGCTGCAGAGGCCGACCCCCTCCCACCCGACGAACATCAAGAGGTAGTTGTCGGCCATCACCAGGATGAGCATCGCGAACACGAACAGCGACATCCAGGTGAAGAAACGGTGCACGCCATGGTCGTGCTCCATATACCCGTTCGAGTAGACGAAGATGAGGAAGCTGACGACCGTGACGACGAGCAGCATGACCGAGGACAGCGGATCGACGAGCGCCGCGACGCTCGCGTGGAAGTCGCCGACGCCGATCCATTCGTAGAGCGTCACCGTCGTCCGCTCCCGGCCACCGAGGACCTCGAGGAAGACGCCGATGGCGATGAGCGCCGACAGACCGACGGCGACCGAAGCGATGATCCCGGTCCACCGCTGCAGCCAGCGCCGGCCGAAGAGGCCGTCGATGAGGAACGCGGCGAGCGGGAACGCCGGGATGAGCCAGACGTTCTGGATCACCCGATCAACCCCTCATCTGCCGGAGCTCATCGACGTCAACGGTCGGCTTGTTGCGGTAGGCGGAGAGCACGATCGCGAGACCGACCGCGACCTCCGCCGCGGCGACGACGAAGATGAAGATCACGAACACGCTGCCGCGCTCGTCGATCGACGCGTAGCGCCGCGAGAACGCCACCAGCGCGAGGTTCGTCGCGTTGAGCATCAGCTCGACCGACATGAGGATCACGACGGCGTTGCGCCGAACGAGCACGCCGGCGGTGCCGATGAAGAAGAGCACCGCCGAGACCGCGACGAACGCGCCAAGCGGAACGGCCATCTAGTGCTTCTCAATCTCTGGGCTTCGCCCAGGAGACACGCTCACGGCTGGTGGATGCGCTCGTCGCGGCGGAGCCGCTCCTCGCTCAGTCACTCATCGTCCCGCTTCACGAGCACGATCGCGCCGACCATGGCGGCGAGCAGCAGCACCGATGCGACCTCGAACGGAAAGGCGAAGTCGCGGAAGACGCTCGTCGCGAGCGGCAGAAGGTCTCCGCCTTTCGCTCCGACCGCCGCCGTGTCGCGGAACGCGAACGCCACGAGTGCGACGAAGATCGCGATCGGCACCACGAAAAGTGCCGCCCAGAACTTCTGCGTCTGGAAGAACAGGCCATAGGGCCGCGGCACCTGCGGCGTGAACATCACGCCGTACAGGATGAGGACGGTGATCGCGCCGACGTAGATCAGGACCTGGAACATCGCGACCGTCTCGGCGCCGAGCAGAAGGAACATGCCCGCCACGTTCAGGAACGTGAAGGCCATGAGCAGCGCCGACGTGGTGATCCGGTTGGCGAGCACGACACCCGCGCCCGCGCCGATGATGCCGATCGTCAGCACGGCGAAGAACGCGCCTTCGAGGAAGCCCACGGCGCTAGGCCGCCGCCGTCCGCAACCGCTCGCGCAGCGCGACGAGGCGGCGGCGCTGGAAGTACGGCAGGGCCACGATGAACGCGCCAAGCAGGAGCCAGTTCGCGATCGCGACCGGAACCAGCGTCGTCGGGAAGACGAGCAGCAGCACCGCGGTGACCAGCAGATTCGTGAGCGTGAGCGGGATCAACACCTTCCAGCACAGCGACATGAGCTGGTCGATGCGCAGCCGCGGAAGCGTCGCGCGGATCCACATGAAGACGAGCACGAAGAAATACGTCTTGAGCGTGAACCAGAGCACGCCGAGCAGTGGAAAGACCTCCACGAACGGGCCATGCCACGCCCCGAACCAGAGCGTCGTCACGATGGACGAGACGACGGTCACCTCGCCGTACTCCGCCAGGAAGAAGATCGCCCAGCGCATCCCGGAGTACTCGGTGAGGAAGCCGGCGACGAGCTCCGATTCCGCCTCGGGGAGGTCGAACGGAGCCCGGTTCGTTTCCGCCAGTCCGGCGATGAAGTAGGTCACGAACGCCAGGGGCAGGACGAGGAAGTTCATGCGCAGGCCCGGCTGGCTGTCGGCGATGCCGACCATCGAGAGCGTGCCGACGACCAGCACGACCGTCACCAGCGACAGGATCTGCGGGACCTCGTACGAGATGAGCTGGCCGGCCGAGCGCAGGCCGCCGATGAGCGAGTACTTGTTGTTCGACGCCCAGCCCGCGATGACGATCCCCAGCACGGTCATCGACCCGAGCGTCGTGAGATACAGGAGCCCCACGTTGAGGTCGGCGCCGACGATGCCCGGCGCGAAGGGGATCACGACGTAGCTCGCGAGCATCGGGCTGAACACGATCGACGGCGCGGCGAGGAAGAACCACCTGTCCGTCAGTCGCGCGCGGATGTCCTCCTTGCCGAGCAGCTTGATCGCATCGGCGAAGGTCTGGAGCAGCCCCCACGGCCCGGTATGCAGCGGTCCGAGGCGGTCCTGGATGATCGCCTGGATCTTGCGCTCGAGATAGATCTGCGCGAGCGCGCCGTTGAAGACGAGACCGACGACCAGAAGGAGAGCGATGACCAGACGCAGCGGAGCCCAGATGACAGGATCGATCCCGAACGGACCTACCGGCACGGCGTCATCAGCCTCCGCGCGCGTCGCTGCGTGGAGGGAGGAACGACTTTCGCATCGGATGACCGGGGAAGGATTCCTCGAGGAAGATGCGGCGCAGGTCCGGATGACCATCGAACACGATGCCGAACATGTCGTAGGTCTCGCGCTCGCACCAGTTCGCGCCGGCCCACACCGAGGTCAGCGATGGGACGTGTGGATCCGCGGAGTCGCACGGAGTGCGCAGCATGACGAAGACATGGGTCTCGATGCCGCGAACGAAGGTGACACTTCGAAGCTCGGTCCCCGTGTCCACGCCCGCGTTCACCGAATAGAGATCGCAGCGCGTCGCCTGGTCGTCGCGTACGACGGTCGCGACCTCGACAAGCTGTGGGCTCTCCACGTCGACCACGATCATGTCGTGAAGGGTCGTCACGCGCGCTCGCTCTCCGAGCCGCTTCGCGAGCGCGTCGCGCGGTGCAGTGAGGTCGATCGTGGGCCGCGGCGTGCTCAGTACCAATTCAGCGCTTTCTTTTTCCAAGCGTAGAAGAGACCGACGACGAGGATGGCGATGAAGATCGTCATTTCGACGAGGCCGTACCAGCCAAGGTCACGAAAGAGGACCGCCCAGGGGAACAGAAAGATCACCTCGACATCGAAGACCACGAACAGCAGCGCGAAAACGTAGAAATGCGTGGGGTAACGACCCCAGGCTTGGCCCACCGGTTCCTCGCCCGACTCGTAGGTCTTGAGCTTCTCGCGCGTTGGCTTCCATGGAGCCAGGAGATGGCTCAGCAGCATCATGACCGCGACGACCAGTGCTCCCGCTACGAAGAAGGCGAACACATACACATAGGAGAGGTTGTAGTCGGGCACGCGCCTAGCCTACGGAGGTACTACTGGGTCGGCAAACCCGTGACGCTCGTCTAATTGACAGCGTTTGACCTCATGGCTACGGTACCCCGGCTCGGGACGGAGCAGTACGCAATTCGTACAAGAACCCAGCGTTCGCTGTGGGAGGGACCAGGGTATTGGCGACGAAGGCTAAGAGGGCGCATGCCACGCCTTCGCTGACGCTCGGCGCGCGGAGGATGGTCAGGCGAGGCGCCACGTCGCTACTCACACTGGGCCAACGCTCGAAGGATCGGGTCATCGACGTGACGACACGTCGTGTGCCCGGCGCGTTCGCGGCGTATCTCGGGACCAAGGGTCTGCGTTTTCTCCTCAACACCGCGACCGCGGTCCTCGTCCTCATGCTTCCCTACATGGCGGCAACGTCGGCGCGCGCTGAGGCGTCGCCGGCCGACGTCGCCAGTCCATCGTTCGCCGCGGTACCGAGCGACGAAGCCGTACGCGCGCAGACATCCGCGCGCCGTGTGATCGTGGGGACGCGCAGCCCGACGACCGTCGCGGCTCCCGAGTCCCATCCGATCGTCGTCCGCACGATCGCGAAGGACGACACGCTCTCGTCGATGGCCAACTACTACGACCTCTCGCTCGAGGCGGTCGCGTACGCGAACGGCATCAGTGAAGAGGACGAGACACTTTCGATCGGACACGAGCTGCTCATCCCGCCCGGCGAGGGTGCGCTCTACACGGTGAAAGACGGCGACACTGTCGAGAGCGTGGCCGACCGCTTCAAGGTCGATCCCGCTGTCGTCTACGCGTACAACCGCGTGTACTTCGAGCCGGAGCTGTTCGCGGTCGGCAAGATGATCTTCGTTCCCGGCGCCGCGCTGCCAGCCCTGAAGCGGACCGAGCGACCGAAGGCGATCACCATGCCGTCGAATGCGCAGCTGCCGGCCCGAACGGGTCGTCTCGGCTGGCCGGTCAACGGCGTCATCACGCAGTACTTCTGGTGGGGCCACACCGGCGTAGACATCGCCGCGCCGTACGGCACAGGGATCGGCGCCTCCGACGACGGCATCGTCGTCGCGACGGGACCGGTGGCGGTGGGCGGTCTGCGCGTCTGCATCCAGCATTCGGGTGGACTGCAGACCTGCTACTACCACACGAGCGCTGTGTATGTGAGCCCCGGCCAGACCGTGTCGCGCGGACAGCTGATCGCCGCGATCGGCCTCACCGGCGTCACGACGGGGCCTCACGTGCACTGGGAGCTCAAAGTCAACGGAGTCGCGCAGAACCCGCTCGCGTACTAGCTGCTCTCTCACCGCGTCCCCGCGGCGGCCCTCGCCTCTATCCGCCTCGCGGCCTCCGCATACTCCTTTGTATGTACCGAGCAGTCCACGCCGACCGGGCGGGGCGGATCATCGTGTCGGATCACGCCGCCGCGGCGTTTGATGGTGCCGCGACCGTCCCGTTCTCCGACGCGGTCCCGCTTCCGGCCGGCGCCACCGTCCTGCACGTCGAGCGCGAGGCCGAGACGCTCGATCGGTCTGGTCGCGCGCGAGGCGTGGGCGCGGGTCGTCTCGCAGTCGCGGCCATCGTCCCACGCGGACATCTGCGGACGCAGCTGCCCGCGTACGCGGACGCGCCGGACAAACCCGATCTGACACCACGCGCGTACGCGGCGGTCGCGGCGGACGACGCGGGCGAGCTCGCGGTCGCCGCGGTGCGCATCGACAGCGACCCGACACGCGATGCCGACGCGCATCCCAAGAACGAGATCGCCGCGAAGGTCAACGAGGCTCTGCGCTCGCGTCCCGCTGACCGCCTGATCAGACAGCTCGCGCGCTGCGCGCGCGAGTACGGCTGCCGCGCCGCCGTCAACGCGTTCTACGGACGTTGGGAGTGCGCGCTTCCCATCGCCGCGCCTGCCAACGAGCATTTCCCTGCGACAGTCGCGCTCCGCCTCGACGGCGAGGCCGACCCGCGCGAGCCGGCGGCATTCCACGCGACCGGGGACGAGGTCGCCGCACTTGCGACGCAGCACATCGCGGCGGGCGGCACGCTCGTGTCGTTCGGGCGCGCGTGCGAGGGAGAGCCGCTCCTCGCCTCGCGCCTGGTCGAGGACGCGATGCGACTGATCCGCGCGGCGACGCTCTCGGGAACGATCCACCTCGAGACGAATGGCTCCGTGCCCGCCGCGCTGCGACGGCTCGCAGCGAGCGGACTCGATGCGGTGACGATCCGCTTGGCTTCAGCGCGCGCCGACACGTACGAAGCGATCCACCGGCCCGAGGGCTACCGCTTCACGGATGTCCATGCGTCGATCCGCATCGCCGCCGAACAGCGCCTTTCAACGAGTCTGCTCATCCCGGTGCTGCCCGGCGCGTTCGATCGCAGCGAGGAGATCGCCGCCATCGTCGATCTCGCGGGCGAGCTGCGTGAGGGGAGCGCGATCCTGCTCCGCGATCTCGCCGCGGATCCGCTGCGCGCGCTCGCGCTCGTCAAGGGTCGTGAGACGCGCGTCGGCGTCGCCCGCGCGCTCGACCGACTGCGCGAGGAGCTGCCACAGCTGCGCATCGGTTCGTTCGTGCGGCCGCTCGTTAGGATCTAGTGTTCCTCGATCGGGCGCGCGTGCAGATCCGGGCCGGTGACGGCGGCAAGGGCGTCATCTCGTTCCGTCGTGAGGCGCACGTGCCACGCGGTGGGCCCGACGGCGGTGACGGCGGCCGAGGCGGCGACGTGATCCTGCGCGTCGACGAGCAACTCGCTTCTCTCGGTGACTACCGCAATCAGCGCGTGCACGCCGCGACGAGCGGGGGTGCCGGAGGCGGATCGAACAAGTCCGGCAAGGCGGGCGGCGACTTCATCCTCCGCGTACCGCCGGGCACCACGGTGAAGGACATCGCGACGGGTGAGGTCGTCGCCGATCTCGTCGCACCGGGACACGAGATCATCGTCGCGCGCGGCGGCAAGGGCGGTCGCGGCAACGCGCGGTTCGCGTCGAGCACGCGTCGAGTGCCGCGCATCGCGGAGGACGGCCAGCTTGGTGAGAAGCGCGAGCTCGAGCTGGAGCTGCGCCTCATCGCGGACGTCGGCCTCGCCGGGTTGCCGAACGCGGGCAAATCCAGCCTTCTCGCCGCGCTGACGCGCGCGAGGCCGAAGATCGCCGACTATCCGTTCACGACGCTGACACCGAACCTCGGTGTCGCGCGTCTCGACGAACGTGAGCTCGTGATCGCCGACATCCCGGGCCTCATCGAGGGGGCGAGCAAAGGCGCGGGCCTCGGTGAGGAGTTCCTGCGGCACATCGAGCGCACGCGGCTGGTCGTCCACGTCGTCGACGCGTCCGTACCCGATCCGCTCGCGGCGATCGCGACGATCGACGCCGAGATCGCGGCCTACGGACACGCTCTCGACGAGTTGCCCGAGCTCTTCGCCCTCAACAAGATCGACCTCGCCGAGGCTCGCGAGGCGGTGCCGCGGATCGTGGAGGCCCTCGAGGCCGAGGGTCGCGAGGCCGTTGCTGTCTCCGCCGCGACCGGCGAGGGCGTGGACCGCTTGAACAAGCGCATCTTTGCCCTCTGCGCCGCGCGGCCGAAGGCGGAGGCCGCGGCGCCGACGGAGCGGCGGATCGTGTTCGCGGGCGGCGCGAAAGACGTGAAGGTGATGCGCGAGGGCGAGGCCTATCGCGTGCGCGGCGACCGGCTGGAGCGCCTCGCGACCGGGATCGATTGGGACAGTCCTGAGGCGTCCGCGTACTTCCATCGCCTCCTGCTCCGGTCAGGCGTCGAGGGGAAGCTCCGGAGCCTGGGCGTCAAAGAGGGCGACATCGTGCGCATCGGGAAGCTCGAGCTCGAGTGGTCGGATGCACCGCAGCAGCTCGCCGCACCAGGCGCCAAGAAGAAGCGTTGAAGGCGCGCGTCGGCGTTTTTGGCGGCACGTTCGATCCTGTGCACGTCGGCCATCTCGCGATCGCCCTCGCCGCGCTCGAATCCGTGCCCCTCGATCGCGTTCTTTTCGTGCCGGCACGCCGGTCTCCGCTGAAGGACCGCGACCCGCTCGCGAGCGTCGCGGATCGCATCACGATGCTCGAGGCCGCCATCGCCGGCGAGCCGCGTTTCGCGCTCTCACGCGTCGAGCTGGAGCGCGACGGCGTGTCGTACACGGTCGACACCCTCGAGGCGCTGCGCGCGCAGGGCGAGCTCTTCCTCATCCTCGGGGGCGACGCGCTCGCGGATCTTGCACGCTGGCGCGCGCCGGATCGGATCCGCGGGCTCGCAACCATCCTGGTCGCAGCGCGGCCCGGCGCCCCCGAACCCGACCCTACGCACCGAGCCCGCGCTTTCGATGCTCCGCGGCTCGACATCAGCTCGCGCGAGCTCCGGGCACGAGCCGCTCGCGGTATGTCGCTGCGGTACCTTGTTCCTGACGCAGTGTGGGAGCACATCAAAAGGCGCGGCCTCTATCGGTGACGACATCCGCACGCGCTGACCTTCCGCCGCGCGCGCTCGCCGATCTCGTCGTCGAAGCGGCGAGCGACAAGAAGGCCGAGGACATCCTGGTGCTCAACGTCTCCGAAGTGACGACGATCGCGGACTTGTTCGTCATCTGCAGCGCGAGGGGCGAACGTCAGGCGCAGTCGATCGCGGACGGGATCGTGGAGAAGGCGAAGGCGGCGGGCCAGCAGCCATTCGGTGTCGAGGGCTACACCGGTGGCCGGTGGATCCTCATCGACCTCAGCGATGTCGTCGTGCACGTGTTCGTGCCCGAGGAACGGGAGCTGTACCGCCTCGAGCGACTCTGGGGCGACGCGCCGGTGGTGCTGCGCATCGCCTGAGTCCGTCAGCGGCGCAGGTAGTTGTCGGTCTTGTCGATCCAGTCTTGCCGCGGCGGGCTGAAGACGTCGACATCGAGTGTGTCCTCGAGCGCTTCGGCGCGGTGCGGCACGTTCGACGGGATCGTGAGGATCTCACCCGCGCGGACCGTGACGTCCTGCTCGCCGTTGTGGCCGAGCCACAGACGCAACGCACCCTCGAGGATGTACGTGATCTGCTCGCTCTCGTGCGTGTGTGTCTGCACGACCGCGCCGCGCTTTAGGAAGACCTGCGCGACCATGGCGCGCTCGCCGTGCACGAAGCGGCGCTCGATGTCCGCGGTCAGGCGCTCCTTCGGCATGCTGTCCCAGCGGTGATGCATTCCCAGCTTCATGGCGACCCTCCCACGACGCGGCAGACTCTAGGCCCCCGTCCTTCGCTCGTCCGCTCCGCTACGATTGAGGTCGCTCCGTCACTCGGGGCTGTAGCTCAGCTGGGAGAGCGCTTGAATCGCACTCAAGAGGTCAGGGGTTCGATCCCCCTCAGCTCCACTGATCCGATTTCCTGGGACACTCGCCGACGCCGCAGCGCGAGTGCGAGCGTGGGTCAAGACAGTCAAGCGCCTCGCGAACGGCGCGCGACATCCGGCTCGCGGGCGGGTCCGGAACGACACTTTCGATTTGAGGTGTCGTTGGTTCGACGACTCTCACTGACTGCGGCACCTATGTCACGTGCTTCAGGGGTTTGCATACTGCGGGCGCCCGGTGGGCCGGTAGACCTGGATCGTCACCCCGCTGGAGGTGGCCCGCGATTCGACCAGTTCGAGCGCCCTGTCCCGGCCGGTGTCGGGGAACAGCCGCGTGCCCTGGCCGATGATCACGGGATACGTCAGCAGGGTGATCTCGTCGACCAGCTGGTTGTCGATGAGCCAGCGAATCAGGTTGCCGCTGCCGTGCACCTGCAGCTCACCGGCGGGTTTGGCTTTCAGCTTGCCGACGGCCGGCGCAGTGTCACCGGAGAGGACGGTCGTGTTCGCCCAGCGCGGTTTGGTGAGCGTGGTCGATGCCACGTACTTGGGCTTCGTGTTCAATGCCGTCCAGATCGGGCTGTCACCCGGATCTGGCCACACTCCCCAGGAGCCGGCGAAGATCTCGTAGGTCCGCCGGCCGAATAGAAACGCGTCGGCGCGCTGGAAGACCCCGTTGAGGAACGTCGAGGCCTCGTCGACGAACAGCGGCGGGGCCCATCCGCCGCGCTCGAATCCGCCGCGGCGGTCCTCCTGTGCCCCGCCGAGTCCCTGCATCACTCCATCGACGGAGACGTGCGTGACGGTCGTCAGTTTCATTGGTCGTAGTTCCTTTCTCGCTGTTTGTCGTTGGGTGGCTGGTTGACGCGGTCACACGGCGCTCGTCTCGATCTAGCGCTGGATGGTTTCTTCGGCGAGGATCGCTTCGATCTGGGTGACGGCCTGGCTCAATCCCTCGTCCGTGCCGTTGGCCAGGGCCTGCTCCATGGCCTCGGTGCTCGGGAACACCGTCTCGATCGACATGCGCGTGCGTCCTGGCGCGATCTCCTCAATGGCGACGCGGATCGTGTTTTCCGGGTTGGGCGTGCCGTCGGCGTTGGCACAGGCGTCGCGCAACAGAATGCGAAAGGGCGGCTCGACCTCGAGGACGTCCCAGTAGCCGTGCGGCTGGTCGCCCGCGGGCCCGGTCATGTGGTACTCGACGCGACTGCCAGGCGCCAGATCGTGTTTGGTGAAGGTGGCAGGGTAGGTCGGCGGTCCCCACCAGCGCTCGAGCTTGCGCGGATCCGCCCACAGCTGCCAAATGCGCTCGACCGATGCATCGAATTCGGCGTCAACGGTCAGGGTGAGCCGCTGGGGATCCTTGCGGACAGCGGTGACGGTCATCGTTGGCTCTCCTTTGTCTCCACGGTGTCGATGGCGGCGGTCTCGGCGATGAGCTCGTTCATGCGGTCGATCCGAGCCCGCCACAGCCCCTCGTACTGGTCGAGCAGGCGGCGCGCGACGAGCAGCGCCTCGAGGTTGGTGCGGACGACCTTGCGGCGGCCGATGCGCTGCTTCGTGATCAGGCCTGCACGCTCGAGAACCGCGACGTGCTTCTGCACCGCCGCGAAGCTCATCGGGTAATGGCTGGCCAGCTCGAGGACGCCCTCCTCGGCGCTGATCGCGCGGCGAACGATGTCGCGGCGTGTGTGATCCGCGAGGGCGGGAAAGACGCGGTCGAAT
>Ga0114129_10015410_pt1 | contig 10876 bp, 6 predicted proteins | sample RhiMetdeltSRZDD1_FD_80071 | JGI IMG/M metagenome (GOLD analysis project Ga0114129, IMG submission 80071) | Populus rhizosphere microbial communities from Tennessee, USA - Rhizosphere MetaG P. deltoides SRZDD1 (version 2) (version 2) | ecosystem: Host-associated > Plants > Roots > Rhizosphere >... | reverse complement strand
TTCGTGTCTTCGTTTAGTGTGGTTTAGTGGATCGTTTGCTCTTCCCGAACATCAGTACCATCCACGAAATCACACTAAAATAAAGCACTAAATCACACGAAATAAAAATGGCAAATGGTAAATGGAAATGGAAATGACAAATGATTATCTCTCGATCTCCAGATTATCAAACGCAACATCCGACGCTTCGCTGGTATAAAAACCAGCAAGGCCGTGTTTGAAGTTCTCGCTGTCGGTAATCTTCGTCAGGTAGCGGCCATTGGCATAGAAGGATATTTGATCGCCTTTAATTCGAATCTCTAACTGATTGGAATTCGCGCCTGAGAGGATAGCCGACGACTTCGTCCAAGGGACGAGGGTGGTCTGGTTATTATTCTTGTGCATTACTACTTCATACTGTGGCTCACTTCCAGTGAAGATCAGCAAAGCATAATCTTCCAACTCGTTGCTCGGCGTCTTCTTCCCGTGCACGATCAACCCATAACCTGATGCAGGCCCCGTCTCGTCAATGTTCCTGGCTGTCACCCGCACGGTGGCGTTTTCGGTGTTGTACACATTGGAAGGGCCATACATGACGAGATAGGTTCTGTCTTTAGCGCGCATGTGATACTCGCCATCTGAGTACCAAATGTCGCCAAACTGGAAGTTGCCGGTCGTCCATGTTTGAGTCGAAAAGTCGTCAGTAAATGATCGCGGCAGACCGGATTCGCTATTGGTGTTCGCACTTCTATTGGCATTAGCGTTGCGGTTCGTAATTCCGGAATTGCTGTTCGTGTTGCGTGTGTTGTTGTTCGAGCTAATACTCGCCAGTGCCAGGATCAGTATGATCAAACCGACGCCGATAATCCCCACAACCAGAACACCTCCCACTATCCACCAGACGGCGTTCGACTTCTTTTGTGGTTGAACGTGAGGCCCCGGCCCCCAATGTGAAGGAGAGGTTCGCGGCTGACTCACCTGGTTCGACAACGGTTGCTCCGGCCGATAGATCTCGGTAGGCGGAGGCGCGCTTGTACTCGGAGGTTGCGTATAACGGACTGTGGCGTGCGGATCAAAAGATGGCGCCGCATCGCTAACCAGCGGCGTTCCGTCTTCGAGACAGAAGTTCAACGAAACATCGGTGTAAGTGCGGTTGCAACTGGGGCAGCGCTTCATTGGTGGCAATTATAAGGAAAGTAGCCCGGCGCTCAAGGACCGATCGGTTTACCACACCGTCCGCAGAATCTGGTCATGCCTGCGTAGCTTGCTCCACAGTGTTTGCAAACGACCTCTACTGGACGCGGCGGTTTCCAATCCAGCGGAGACGTGCCGATGGGAATACCACAGCGCCCGCAAAAGCGCGTACCCATAGGATATCCCTGACCACAGTGCGAGCAAACAATGCTGGTAGGCGGATGGGACGTTGGAAGAACGGTTTTTGAAAGCGGCATCGTCGGCGCGAGTGAGTGAAAAGTAGTATTCCCGCAGCGGCCGCAGAATTTCGTACCTTCAGCAAATCGCGAATGACACTTAGTGCAAACCACGACTGCCGGGGTCGGTGGTTCGACGCCGGTTCGACTGTCCAGACTTCCTCCTCGAGATGGACTCAACGGTTCACTGGAAGGTGCATTCTTAAACTGAGCTTGAATGATTTGTTCGGCAGTGTCATGGCGAATTTCTATAACTCGCTCGTCGTCTGAATCACCTAATCGGGCTACTCGCAGCACATGTTGTCCCGGTGCAATCGACGTGAGAATTACCCGACCGGAGCGTCCCACGCTCCCACGCCGCTCGTCGTCGAGATATACCTCGGAACCGGCAGGAGCAAGGATCACGACGCGAGACTCCGGAGTTGGTTTTAGCGCCGGCGTTGTAATCGCTGCTTCAAATTCTGCTAGCCAATCGCCGGCATGTACCGGCCGGTCCTTCGGCTCTTTGGCTAGTGCATGCATTACCGCTTGCTCGAGTTCGCTGGATATGTCGGAACGCAACACAGTCAACGGCTGCGGGACTTGCAAAAGTTTTTGAGCGATGAGCTGCGTTAGTTCACCCGTAAATGGTGGCCGCCCACCGAGCATGTGGTAAGCAATTGCGCCTAACGCATAAATGTCCGCTCGAGCGTCGAGCGCGACTCCTTCCTGCATCTGCTCGGGAGCCATGTATTCAGGTGTTCCAACGATGCCTCGTGATTGAGGCCCTCTTAGTGTTTCAGAATGATCGGAATGCACGATCTTGGCCAATCCAAAGTCACCAACCTTGACGAAACCTTCATCTCCGATGGTCTTTCGCCGTTGCTGCATAATAAAAATGTTTGCCGGCTTTAAGTCGCGATGGAGGATACCTTCGTCGTGTGCCGCCTCCACCCCTGCCACGATTTGGCGTACGAGTGCAGCAGTGCGCGGTATGTTGAGCGTGCCTTCGCGCCTGAGCAACTGATGCAGCGTTTCACCATCGACATATTCCATCACTAAAAAGAAGACGCCGTCGGGGCTTTGGCCGAAGTCCGTGACATCGACAACATTGGGATGTCGAATCGACGCTGCGGCGCGGGCTTCGCGCTCAAATCGCGCAATAGCTTCTCCTTCCTGAAGATCTTCATCGCTAAGGATATCGGGCCGGACTGTTTTCACGGCGACGCGCCGAGTAACCAAATTCTGATCGCGCGCGAGATAGACCTGGCCCATGGCTCCTCTGCCAAGACGCTTCTCCAGCAGGTAGCGTGACTGAAGTAGAGTCGGTCCCGGCAGAGTATGTTTGGTGTTGGCGGATTCCTGTGGGCATACGAGGACATCATCCTCGTAACAGGTTTCGCAGCGGGGACACTCACGCATCGAACGAATTCTGGTTCTTATGCCGCGCTGACCTCAGAACAACACGCAGCGCACTTGGTGGCGGCGAGCGGAATTGAAGTAAGGCAATAGGGACAATCTTTCACGGCAGGCGCTGCGACCTCTCGGCGTTTGTTGATTTCCCTGATGATTAAGAAGATCACGAACGTTATGATCAAAAAGCTGATCACATCGTTGATAAATTGGCCATAAGCAATCACTGGCAGACCCTTTAGCTGGGCGTCTGCCAGCGAGGCCGGATGCTGACCTGAAAGATCAATAAAGAGGTTTGAGAAATCCACTCTGCCGAGCAGCATGCCTAGGGGTGGCATGATGATGCCTTCTACTAGTGAAGTCACGATTCTCCCAAAGGCTGCTCCGATAACTACCGCTACCGCCAGGTCGATTACGTTACCGCGAGCGATAAAATCTCGAAATTCCTTGAGCATCTTGAACTCCTTTTAGTAAAGTGAATAGTAAATAGTGAATAGTAAATGGTGAAGTCTTGAATCGTAGATCGTGAATCGTAAAACTGATCAACCCTACGATTTACTATTTGCTATTTACCATTTGCTATTCAGTATTTACCATTTACCAATCACCATTCACGGACAGCTTTTAGCCCGCTTGTATCCACCCTTCGCGGCTGCCTCGGCCGACTCGAAAATTACTCGGCTAGCTTCACTGATCTCCTTGGTGGGTTGGCATCCGGAAGGGTAATAGACTTTGTTCTGTTTGTCGCCGACGATCTCCTCTGCACCTTCACTGTTTTCCTCAGCTGCGGCTCTCGCTTCTTCGGCAGCGTTTCTGCGGGCAGTTAAAGCCTCGTCAGCGGTCAAATCAAATATGCGAAAGCTCGGGGCCCTGGCAATGATCGAAACTGTCGTCTCAAAATCCCCGCAGCGCAATTGTTGACCACGGCCCTTCCACTCTGACCACCCGGCAGGCAGCGACAGGTCCTTCGAGATGCCCGCGACAAAATCCTCGACCGACTGCCACTTAAAAGTTGATTCATATCCGATCCAAAGCGACACGAGACGGCCGTCGAAGAAGTCCAGTGAAATGGATCTGATATCGGTGAATCCTGATTTATCGATGTTCGGATCGAAGTAAGGGTTGATGGTGGTTTTTGACGTCCCTAACAGATCTGTGGGACCAAAGCGAACCTGAGGCACTCGTGCTTTCACTTGTTCCATCGTCATTCCCAGGAGAAAACCCCTCAGCTCAGCCGATTGCGGCAGTTCGCTAATCTTTGTTTTGCATTGGTTCTGAGCAACGGCCTGAGTTGTTATAAGGAAGACCAACACCGAAGCAAGCGTTAGAACTGCGAAGGAATTCGTGTCTTCGTTTCGTGTAGTTTCGTGGACAGACCCCTTTCTGTGAGCTAAATTCACGATCCACGAAATCACACGAAAGAAAGACACGAAATCAGATGTGGAGTGCAAAGTAGTCACTGCGGATCACTTTAGAAGTGCAACTCAAGTAAGCAGCGAACGAATCAATCTTTCCAAATCGGCAGGCTCAAATGGAGTCGACACATATTCCAAACAGCCCGCCTCAAGAGCTTCAGAACGAAACTGTTCAGCACCATAAGCAGAAACGGCCACGACCGGAATTCCATCCAATTCTGGGATGCTTCTGATCTTGCGCGTGGCCGCAAGCCCGTCCATCTCAGGCATCTCAACATCCATGATGATAAGATCGGGCCGCACTTCCTGCGCAGTAGCAACAGCTCGAATGCCATCTTCTGCTTCGACCACGCGAAAGCCTCGCTTTTCGAGCCACGTTCGCAAGAGCAGTCTCGTATCGTCGAAATCATCGACTACCAGAATCGTACGGCTTGACTGTTTTACCATACGTCAGGTTTGATTCCATGACTGCCGCGAAGTGTGATAAAGGATGGTATCAGACATCGAACCACAACGGCCAAGTATTTTGAGCCATCAAGTGAAAAGAAGACTCGAAGTCTCCAGTGCAGCCTCCAAGCGGTTACAACTCGCCGTTCGCTGGATCCAGTCCTTTCCCCCAGACACCGAAACGCTGATCATCGCCCATTCGCCGGAAGCTGCATCAGATCTTAATCTTCATGCTGTAGATTCAAAGGGCGCTCTGTTTGGAATCAAACGATTTACGTTGAACGCCTTCGCCGCGCGGATGGCTCAGCCAGCGCTCGCGGCCGTAGCTTACGCTCCTGCCAGCAGTCTCTCGTTCACAGCAGTCGTCGCGCGCGCAATTCATTCTCTCAAATCTGACGGAAAACTGAGTTACTTCGAGCCCGTATCTACACGGCCAGGCTTCCCAGTCGCCGTTGCCAGGACTCTTGAAGAACTGCGCATGAATGAGGTTGCATCTGAGTCGTTGACCGGACTGGGCCGCGGCGGTGGAGATCTCTCAGCAATCGCGGGCCTGGTTGAACAGGAACTAAGAGCATCGAAACTTGCGGATCGTGCTGCGATCTTCCGAACAGCGATTGATTCATTGACGTTGCCTGAAGGTGCCAACTACGCGCAGTTGCCTTTGTTGCTGTTGGATGTGTCCGTACACAGCCGGTTGGAGAAGAGACTGATTGAAAAATTAGTGGTTCATTCTCCCGATGTGTTAGCAACGGCGCCACGGGGTGACGAACAAACTATCCGCGCCCTGGAGGAGTCGCTACAGTGCGAAAGAGACAATGATGCCGAACATAACGGTTTCAATTCTCTTTCCCGTGCTCAACAGTATCTCTTCGAAGATCTCAGTCCACCGCCGGCTCCTCTTGATGCGAGCTTGACTCTTCAAAACTGGCCGGGTGAGCCGCGCGAGTGCGTCGAGATAATAAGGGGTATTCAAGCTGAAGCGGCGCGAGGTGTCCCGTTCGATCAGATGGCGGTGTTGCTTAATTGTCCGGGTGAGTACAGGCCGCATTTAGAAGAAGCGTTCAGTCGCGCCGAGATTCCGGCCTACTTCGCGCAGGGTACCACGGCACCGGATCCTGCGGGACGAGCCATGCTAGCCCTCTTATCGTGCGCCGCCGAGGGACTCTCGGCGAGGGCATTCGCTGAATATCTTTCACTTGGCCAGGTGCCTGATGCTGAAGCTGGCAAGGGGTTGGAGTCCGAGTGGGTCCCACCGCGCGATGAGCTGGTTGCGATCGCAGATCCTGTCGATGCATCTGAAAGCGAAGCTGAATCCACAGATCACGCAGATTCACAAATCACTTTATTTAACGACAAACTGAAGTTTGTCGGACACAACAAGCCGGACGATGAACCGGTTATCGAAGGTCACTTAAGAGCACCAGCCAGATGGGAACGGCTACTCGTAGATTCGGCGGTGATTGGCGGAAAAGATCGTTGGGTTCGGAGGCTCGCAGGCTTAGCCAACGAATTGAGGTTGCGCCTTGAAGAGATAGCGGACGAAGAAGAAGCAACTAGTGAGGCGATCAAAAGACAGCTTCGCCACCTTGATGCGTTGCGAGCATACGCTCTGCCTTTGATTGAGAGATTAGATCGCCTGCCGTCGAAGGCGAACTGGGACGAGTGGCTCGTGCATTTGCGATCGCTCGCGACGAATGCTCTGCGCGACGCGGATGGAGTACTTGAGACGCTGGCCGATCTTGAACAAATGGGAAGGGTTGGACCAGTCGATCTTCACGAGGTTCAGCTCGTTCTTGGACCAAGGCTCCATGATCTTGCAGTAAAACCGGCCCCGCGGCGTTACGGTTCTGTCTTTGTCGGCTCAGTGGAGTCCGCGCGTGGCGTGTCATTTCAAGTGGTCTTTATTCCGGGATTAGCTGAACGGATGTTCCCTCGCAAGATTGTCGAAGATCCGATATTGACTGATCGGCAGCGAGAAGAAATCGCTGGGGCACATCTCAGAACCAGGCCGCGGCGCCTGGAGCTCGAACGGCTTGCTTTGCGAATTGCAATAGGCGCTGCGCGTGATCGTGCCTATCTCTCATATCCTCGGATCGACGTGCAGCAGTCGCGTCCTCGTGTTCCATCTTTCTATGCGCTCGAAACATTGCGAGCGGCAGAGGGCGTGTTGCCGGGGTTCGAGGAATTGGCGGCGCGTGCGGAGTCAGCCACTCGTACCCGCTTAGGATGGCCCGCACCCGCCGACCCCTGGGACGCTATCGACGAAGCAGAATACGATTTGGCTTTACTCGCGAGCCTGGTTGAAGAAAAGAAGGAAGTAGCAACTGGACGAGCGCATTATCTGTTGACCGCGAACAAGCATCTCGCTCGCGCGTTGCGAGCTCGCACACGTCGCTGGCTGCGCAGGTGGACGCCGAATGATGGACTTGTCGATCCTGACGAACTCACACGGCAAAGCATCGCCAATCACCAGTTCGCTACCAGATCTTTTTCTGCCACAGCGTTGCAGAACTACGCCATTTGTCCTTACCGGTTCTTTCTGAGCACCGTACTTCGTCTCGAATTGCGGCAAGAACCCGCGGCAATCGAGTCGATGGATCCTCTGACGCGTGGGTCTCTATTCCATGAGACGCAATTCGAAGTGTTGACCGCTTTGCGAGCTAAAGGTCTGTTGCCGCTCAGGAAGGATTCACTGTCAGTAGCATTTGAGTTAATAGACAAGTCGCTCGATCGTCTGGCGCACGATTATGAAGACACCCTGGCGCCGGCTATTCCGCGCGTCTGGCGCGACTCGATCAATTCAATTAAAGCGGACCTGCGAGAGTGGCTGCGGCGGATGGCAGACGCGGAAGATGGATGGATACCTGACAAATTTGAACTCTCGTTTGGACTTACAGACCGTGGACCTCGATCCTCTGATCCTGATAGTGCGAAGGAACCTGTCGAAGTTATCGGCGATCTGAAACTGCGAGGCTCGATTGACATGGTGGAACGCCACTTCAGTGGAAAGTTCCGCGTGACTGATCACAAGACCGGAAAGGCTCGTGCGGCTCGAGATACGATCGTAGGCGGTGGAAAACATCTGCAACCGCTGCTCTACGCATTGGCTTGCCAAAAACTACTGGGTCAGAACGTGGAATCGGGACGGCTCTACTACTGCACTGCCGACGGCGGTTACGAGGAGCGTATCGTTCCTCTCAACGACGATAGCCTGCAAAAACTCACTTCAGTCTTAACGGCGGTCAGGCAGTCCCTCGCCGATGGATTCCTGCCCGCGGCTCCGGAAGATGATGCATGCATGTGGTGCGATTTCCTGGCTGTGTGCGGAGGCTTTGAAGAGATGCGAACTCGCAACAAGCCAAAGGATCGCCTCGTGCAGTTGAAAGGGCTGCGAGAACTGCCATGAGCGAGATAGCTGTGGAAAGACGGCCGGTAGCGCTCGCCGATCAGCCGGCGCGCGAGCGCATCTGCAATGATCTCGATACGATACTGATCGTCGAAGCAGCCGCGGGCACTGGAAAAACCACTGCATTAATCGAGCGAATTCTCTCGGGAATAATCTCCGGCCGCGTGAGTCTCTCGCGGATTATTGCTGTGACCTTCACAGACTTCGCCGCTGGCGAGCTGAAGTTACGTCTAAGAGGCGCGATCGAGCATGCTCGTCAAAAGCCTGATCTTTCACCGCGGTCTGATGAGTTTTTAAGACAAGCGGTGAGTGAGCTCGAGGAAGCTCGCATTGGCACCATCCATTCCTTCTGCTCCGATCTTCTGCGCGAGCATCCGGTCGAAGCAGGCATCGATCCACTCTTTCAAGTAGCTCCCGACGACTTGGCCTATCCTTTGTTTGCCCTGGCTTTCGATCGATGGTTCGAGCAGCAGTTAGCAAATCCGGCCGAAGGCGTGAGGCGCATTTTACGCAGGCCGCCTAGAAGAGAATACAGGGCTAGTCGCAGCGGCACCCTCGCAAAGAGGCCTCGCGAAAATGGTCCAAAGCGCATCTTGCGCAGCGCAGCATGGGAGCTAGCCAAAGAACGTGATTTTACGACTCCATGGCGCGCGTCGCCGGGCTTTGATCGAAATGCGTTGATTGATGAACTCGTGCTGGAGATGCAGGAGTTGGGCGAATGGTCTGAAGTCGGCGATCCGCAGCAGTGGTTCACGAAGTCGCTGATTTATCTCGATCGATTTGTGGCGGAAATTACGCGCGCTGAGTCTCTCGGCGAATTCCGCGACTACGACGGTATAGAAGCACGCCTGTTTGGTTTATTGGCGGCATGGAAGTCAAAGAATTATCGGGGATATTTTGCGAGGGACACCTTCCCCAAAGCCGAGTTGATTGAACGTCGTGACGAATTCAAGAAGCGCGTTCAGGAGTTCGTGGACAAAGCCGGAGCCGATCTGGCGCCGCGCTTGCGCGAAGAGCTTTGGCCGGTCATTGAAGAGTTCGAGCGATTGAAAGAACGAGCGGGTTACGTCGACTTTCTTGATCTGTTAGTCCGCGCTCGTAACCTCATCCGCGACAACAGGGACATTCGCACAGAATTACAGCAGCGCTTCACCCATATTTTCGTGGATGAGTTTCAGGACACTGATCCGCTGCAAGTCGAGATGCTGATGTTACTCGGCGCGGAGAATCCCGACGAGCACGACTGGCGCCGCGTCCACATTGTTCCAGGCAAACTCTTCATCGTCGGTGATCCTAAACAGTCGATTTATAGGTTTAGGCGTGCTGACGTCTCTTTGTATCAGGAAGTTAAGAAGAAACTGATTGCCTCGGGAGGCGACTTGATCGAGTTGAATGTTAGTTTTCGATCTGTCCCCGAGATTCAGTCGGCTGTTAACGCTACATTCGCTCCCATCATGGCGGATCAGTCCTCAACCCAGGCTCGATACGTTCCGCTCGCGCCGTACAAATCCGGGCTTGATACACAACCTGCGATTGTCGCCTTGCCGGTTTCGAAACCCTATGGCGACTTTGGCAGGCCAGTGGACTGGAAGATTACCGAATCGCAACCGCGAGATGTCGGCGCATTCGTCGATTGGCTCATCAACGACAGTGGTTGGACAGTGACAGAACGCGAACATCCGGGAGTGCGCGTTCCATTGCGGCCACGACATGTCTGCCTTCTGTTTCGGCGGTTGCGTCACTTCTCAACCGACGTAACCAGGCCGTATGTGCAGGCACTCGAAGCCCACCAGGTACCACATCTGCTGGTTGGAGGAAGTTCATTTCATTCGCGCGAAGAAGTGGAAGCAATCCGAAACGCACTCACGGCGATCGAATGGCCGGATGATGAACTCGCGGTGTTCGCCACGCTTCGTGGACCACTCTTCGCCTTCACCGATGCTCAGTTGCTTTCTTATCGCAGCCGGTGTTCCACATTGCATCCATTCAAGCAAGCTCCCGACGACTTGCCCGAATCGCTTTCCGAAGTTGTCGAAGCGCTCGGTATCTTGCGCGAACTTCACCGGCAAAGAAATCGCCGTCCTATTGCTGACACCATTGGAAAACTTCTGGCAGTGACGCGCGCTCATGCTGGATTTGCAAACTGGCCCACCGGCGAACAGGCACTGGCTAACATCATGCGTCTCACTGACATGGCTCGCAGAGCTGAGCAAAATGGTTTGATTTCCTTCCGTGCGTTTGTCGATTGGCTCGATGAACAAGCTGAGACCAGCGAAGTCGGCGATGCTCCGATCATGGAAGAGGGTGTTGACGGTGTACGAATGATGACAGTTCACAAAGCAAAGGGGCTTGAGTTTCCGGTGGTGATACTCGTCGACATAACGGCTAAAGACGCGCGCGAGCCATCGCGATGGGTCGATCAAGCGGCGGGACTGAGCGCCATGAGACTCGCCGGTTGCACACCAATAGAGGTTCAGGAGCACATCGAAGCCGAAACCAGAATCGAGAAGGAAGAAGCAGCGAGAGTTCTGTATGTGGCCACTACGAGGGCTCGGGACCTGTTGGTGGTTTGTGGCGTTGGTTATCAACCCTACGATGGATGGTTGGCAGCTTTGCATCCGGTGTTATATCCGTCGGAAGAGACGAGCTTTAATCCGCAAACTCGGCAACCCGCAGGCTGTCCTGGCTTTGGACAAGACAATGTGGCGCGAAGGCCTCAGGAGGCTTTTCGACCCCGGGGTTCGGTGAGTCCTGGATTGCATCTGCCGCAGGTTGGCGATCATCGAGTCGTGTGGTGGGATCCAACC
>Ga0114129_10015409_pt1 | contig 10876 bp, 10 predicted proteins | sample RhiMetdeltSRZDD1_FD_80071 | JGI IMG/M metagenome (GOLD analysis project Ga0114129, IMG submission 80071) | Populus rhizosphere microbial communities from Tennessee, USA - Rhizosphere MetaG P. deltoides SRZDD1 (version 2) (version 2) | ecosystem: Host-associated > Plants > Roots > Rhizosphere >... | reverse complement strand
GATGGCTACGGCCGCGGCCGGGTATTTCTCGCCGGCGACGCCGTGCATCTGGTGATCCCGACCGGCGGACTCGGGATGAACAGCGGCGTGGGCGACGCCATCGATCTGTCGTGGAAGCTTGCGGCGACGCTGAAAGGGTGGGGCGGGCCAGGCCTTCTCGCATCTTATGAGATCGAGCGCCGCCAGGTGGGGGAGCACAACGTCGAGGCCTCGCGTCAGGCTTCGCGCGGCCGCCGCACCTGGCGTGCCGCCTATAGGCCGAACATTCGCGACAAGACGCCCGCAGGCGCTGAGACGCGCGCGAACCTCGCGCGCATCGCCCATGTCGAGCAGCGCAAGAGCAATGAGATGATCGGGGCCGAGCTTGGCTACCGGTATGCCGATTCGCCGATCATCTGGCCGGAAGCGGGCGATCCTCCCGAGCCCGATTTCATGAAATATGTGCCGACAAGCTGGCCGGGCGCGCGCCTGCCGCATGTGTGGCTGGCCGATGGGACGGCGCTGCACGACCGGATCGGTGACGGCTACACGCTTTTGCGCCTTGCGGGTACGCAAACGGACAGCGCGGCGCTTGCTCGGAGCTTTGCATCACGTGGCGCGCCATTCACGGTCCTCGACATCGCCGAGGCCCGCCCGCGCGACATTTATGGTCACGACCTGCTGTTGCTGCGGCCTGATCTGCACGTGGTCTGGCGCGGCAATCAACTGCCGGATGACCCGGCCAAATTGGCCACAGTCGCGACTGGACACTAGGCCATTCGTCCGTTTGTTGCGTCAGCGCGGCGGGATCTGGATCAGATCGTTGAGTTGGGCCTTGGTGAGTTCCGTTGCGGTGAACTTCAATGTAACCGCGTCCTTCACAATGGTATCGAGACCTGTGATCTTGTCGGGCTCAACCGCAGCGCGCGGAAAAAACTCATCGCGCGTGCGCTTGGCTTTCGCCTCGCTGATGTTGAGCCAGTCAGCATAGATCTTCAAGGCGTTCGGATCCGTGTACATGTAGTTGACGGTCTCGCGGTAGGCTTTCATGTAGCGGTCGACCACATCCATGTGCGCGTTCAGGTAGTTGGCATTGACGATGTTGAGCCGCACCGTTTGACCCCTGAAGACTTCAGCGTCGTTGCCGGTCGCGACTATTCGGATTTCTTTCTGATCGAGTTGATCAAGTCCGAACGGCGGAGCTGCCCAGCCGACGTCGATCTGTCCCGACATCACCGCCGTCAGGTTTGCAGCCGGACCTCCCATCGCGGTCGGCTTGGCCTTGAGCTGATATTGCTTCATGAAGGCCGTGACGATGCCATGGGTCGAGGATCCATTGGTCGAGTAGGCGATAATCTTGTCGTCGGTGTCCTTCAGCGCTTTGATCGGGGAATCCGCCTTCACATACCAATAAAGGTCCTTGGCGCCGGTCGTTTCGGCGCCGATCACGCGCACGGGCGCACCTTTCGAATAGGCGCTGAGAACGCCCATGACGCCGGCCGCGATGCCGAGGTCCACGCTGCCGGAAATGACCGCCTGTTGCGTTTCGCCGGCGCCTTGGGTGTATACGATTTCGAGCTCAAGGCCGTGCTTCTTGAAGATCCCGGCGCGCTGGCCGATTTCCGACACCGAGGTATCCCAATTGCCGCGTTGGCCGATCGCAAGTTTCACTTTGTCCTGGGCTGATGCATTCGAAGCCGCAAAAAACGTCAAGACCGCCAATACGCCGGCGAGCGTCGTTTTCCTCATCGCGAATCCTCCCTGGAATTTACCGTCTATTTGGCGGCTTGTGGTTCTTTGCCGGCGCGCTGGAGCGGGGCTTCGCTGCCTCCACCGAGGCTGCGCCAGTTCGTCGTCTTCGGAACGACGCCTTCATATGAGCTGATGGTTGCGTGCGCCACGTGCGGTTCGGTGGTGCCGATCGCACCGGCGCCGTCGCGCATATTACGAGCCGCTTCGACCATGAGTCGGCGGAACGCGACCACTGCCACGTCACTGGCACCGACACGCTCCCTGGAGCGGTCGCCGATCGGGCCCATCGACTCCCACATGGTGATGTCCTGGTTCGGTATGCCGCTGATGCCGGTGAAATTGCCCTGCTTCATCGCGCCGCGATCCTGAAGATAGAGATTATCCCGCGTGCGCACGCTGGTGAAATTGCGGTCGACGTCGACGCCCCATTGCAGCACGTTGAACCTGCGCCACGCCTCGGCATCTATGCCCGGTTTGTCCGGACCGTTCCAGGCAATGAAGTAAAAGATCGTGTTGTAGTCGTCTTCCGGGGTTAGCAACGTCGCGACATTGTGCACGTTGTTGGGCGGGATCAGCGCGGTGAAAGGCGCAATGTAGACAGTCGTGCGGATATAGTCGTGGGTTGCTTCATTCATGATCGGGCGACGGATCGCTGCATAACGGAAGCCGTAGCTGGTGCGCTCGATCTGGAAGCGCGGCGCCTTGTCGGTCGACGGGCGCAGCCAGTTTGCTTCCGTTGCCTTTGCGCTATCGATCTGCGCCGGCACCATGTCGGACGAATGCAGGCTGGAAGAATGCGCTGAATCGATCTGCCCTTCGAGAATCTGCGCCCAGTTGCAGCGCACCCGCACTTTGGTCGAGCTGACGCGCACATCGGCGGTGGGCGCGAATGCCGGAGGCTCGAATTCGCGCATCTCGTCCGGCGGGCCCATGTAGGTCCAAACAAACCCACCCGCCTCGCGCGTCGGATAGGCCTTGTGCTTGACCCGCTCCGGAATGAGGCTGTTGGGCGGTTCGGATGCCATCTCGACGACGTTGCCGTCCACGTCAAATTTCCAGCCGTGATAGAGGCAGCGCAGCCCGCATTCCTCGTTGCGCGCGAAAACAAGGGATGCGCGCCGATGCGAGCAATATTCGTCGAGCACCCCGACGCGGCCCTTGCTGTCGCGGAATACGACAAGATCCTCGCCGAGGAGTTTGACCTTGATCGGCGCGCCATCAGGCTGCGCGATTTCTTCCGACAGGCAGGCCGCAATCCAGTGGCGCCGCATGATCTGGCCCATCGGCGCATCGCCCTCCACTCTGCACAGCAGATCGTTTTCCTCGGCTGTCATCATGGCTGCGCCTCCTCGTCGGGCGCGACCTTCAGATTTCTGTCGCGCGTCCTTTCTTAGATATCTAAGATAAAACCAGTGAGGGACCTTGTCGATGGCCGGCGCAAGCGAACGTAGACTCCGTCTCGGCGTAGCCGGTCTCGGCCGCGCATTTAGCGTGATGCTGCCGACCTTTATTGCCGACCCACGGGTCACGCTGGTCGCGGGAACCGATCTCCGACCGGAAGCGCGGCGTCAGTTTGCCGCGGACTTTGCCGCCAAGAGCTACCCGACCGTCGATGAGCTGTGTGCTGATCCGGCAGTCGAGGCGGTTTACGTGGCGACCCCGCACCAGCACCACGTCCAACATGCTGCGCTCGCGGCCCGGCACGGCAAACACCTGCTGATCGAAAAGCCAATGGCCCTCTCGGTCGATGAATGCCGCACAATCATGGACGCCGCGCGCCGCTCCAGCGTGCACGTGGTTGTCGGCCATAGTCATTCCTTCGATGCGCCCATTCAGCGACTGCGCGATCTCATAGCGAGTGGCGATTTTGGCCGCGTCCGCATGATCAACGCCATCAACTACACGGACTACCTTTACCGATCGCGTCGCCCGGAAGAACTCGACACAGCCCAGGGCGGCGGAGCCGTGTTCAATCAGGCGGCGCACCAGGTCGATATCGTGCGCCTGATCGGGGGCGGCCGAGTCGAAACGGTGCGCGCGATCACCGGCTCGTGGGACTCACGGCGCGCAACCGAGGGCGCCTACGCCGCGCTGCTCACGTTCGAGAATGGCGCGTTCGCCTCTCTCACCTACAATGGTTACGGCCATTTCGATTCCGATGAATTTCAGGGCTGGATTGGAGAGATGGGCGAGACGAAAACGCCGTATGCGAAGTGTCGACGCCGTTTCGAGACTGCCGGCGATGAAATCGCTTTCAAGAATGCGCACAACTATGGCGGTGCAGATTTCAAATCTCCCGCAGGCCAGGCCGTTGCGCATCAGAATTTTGGAACGTTGCTGGTGAGCTGCGAAGGCGCGGATCTGCGCGCGCTGCCGAACGGCATCATGATTTATCAGGATGGCTCCGCTCGGCTCGATGCGCTGCCTCCGCCCCTGGTGCCGCGCGCCGGAGTCATCGATGAGCTATATCAGGCGATTGTAGACGGCAAAGCGCCTCTTCACGACGGCGTCTGGGCAACCGCGACGGTGGAAGTGCTGCTGGCAATGCTGCGTTCCGCACGCGAAGGCTCGGATGTGCGCCTCACTCATCAGGGCGCTTTATCATGACGCCTCCCCAGCCCAGCACGCAATCGATCCTGCGGCATTGGCGGGAAGCTGTGCCGGATGATCGGCTCGCGCATCTGGTCAAGGACGCAACACGCGCGCTCGTGCGCGCATTGCAGATGCGGCTTGCCAAGCACGCTGTTTCGTTCGGACATTGGACATTCCTACGCATCCTCTGGGAAGCCGACGGGATTACTCAGCGCGAATTGAGCGAGCAAGCCGGGGTCATGGAGCCAACGACATTCTCGGCATTGAAGGCGATGGAGCGGCTCGGCTACGTCGTGCGCCGCCGGCGCGGCGGGGACCGCAAGAAAGTATACGTCTTCCTCACGCCGAAAGGCCGGGCACTGCGAGACAAGCTGGTGCCGCTCGCCGAGGAGGTCAATCGCATCGCGGTGCGCGGCGTGCGTGCTGCCGACATTGCAACGACGCGTGCACTTCTGTTCGCAATCATCGAAAATCTGGCGCGGGACGAGCAGGCCGTCGACATGCGCATGCCGTCAACCCGCGAATTGGCGCGACTGAAAGCGCGGAACCGCAATTGACTTTGAATGAAGGATTCGAACCGTTCGCATGCCGAGAAAAATTGCTATAGCGCTTGCCTGCGGCGACAACGAGATCGTGCGCCCCTTGATAACCGGCAAGGTCAATGTCGATGGCGTCAATCTGACAATACTCACCGACATGGATTCAGCCACGCGGCATTGGCGTTTCCTGAACAACAAGGAATTCGATGTCGCGGAGGTATCGAGCTCGTCCTATCTCGCCGCGCGCGATAACGGCATGCCGTTCCGGGCCATACCGGTTTTCCCGCATCGCCGGTTTCGCCATGGCTTCATGTTCATCAACACCTCGAAGGGCATCGCAAGGCCCGCTGACCTGCGCGGCCGCAGGATCGCCGTCAAGACGATGATGACTACCGCCGTGCTGTGGATGCGCGGCATCCTGCAGCATGAATACGGCGTGCCGCTGAACAGCATCGAGTGGATCGCTGAAATCGAAGACGACATCAAGGTCACGTTGCCGGAAGACATCAAGTATTCCTGCCTGCCGAACGAGAAATCGGTCGAGACGATGCTGGCTGAAGGCGAGCTCGATGCCGTTTTTCATTCCGATTTCATCAAGCCATTTCTGGCCCAGGACCCGCGCGTGGCGCGGCTTTTTCCCGATCACAAGGCCGAAGAGATCGCCTATTTCAAACGAACCGGGATCTTTCCGATCATGCATGTGCTCGGGCTTCGTCAGGAGCTGACGGACAAATATCCGTGGCTCGCGGTGAATCTCTTCAAGGCCTTCAACGAAGCAAAAAATATCGCAATAAAGCGCATGGTGGACCCGCGCATCGTGCCGCTCGCCTGGTATCGCGATGCGTGGGAGGAGCAGGAGCGCATCCTTGGCCCGGATCCATGGCAGTACGGGCTCACCGACAGCAACCGAAAGGTCCTGGAAACCCTGATCGGCTACTCGCACGAGCAGGGCCTGATCGGAAAGCGGCCCAGACTCGAGGATCTGTTCCTCAGTGTCGATCAGGGCCGCAAGCGCGGCGGGGAATTTCGGATTTAGGATTGCTTGATGTCATGGCCGGGCTTGTCCCGCCTGCGGGCCGAAGCCGTCGTATAACTGGTTACGCCACCGAACCCTTCGGCGGGCGAAGGCCCGGCCATCCACGTCTTGCTAGCTGACATGCTGAAGGGACGACGTGGATGCCCGCGACAAGCGCGGGCATGACGGCTGAGAGGGCAGTGCGTTTCTAAGCGTCATGGCCGGGCTTGTCCCGGCCATCCACGTCTTGCTTTACTAACTGTCATAAAGACGTGGATGCCAGGCCCAAGGCCGGGCATGACAAACCAGAACGACTGGAGGATTCATGTTCGCGTCACCAAGAATGCAAACAATATTGACGCTTGCATTCGTGCTGCTGTGCAGCCTCACCGGCGCCCGCGCGCAGGAAAAAGTCTGGAAGCACGGTATCCTCGAAGCCAAGAGCGATGCGGGCTTTATCGCGATGGTCGACAAGGGCGGCTTTGCCGCGAAGCGAGGACTGAAAGTCGAGCTACTGCAGATAAAAGCCGGCGCGACTCTGATGAAAGCGCTGATTTCGGGCGAGATCGACAGCGTTGACATGGGCGCGGCGGAATCGATCGTCGCCGGCATTCGCGGGACGGGAGTGAAAATTGTCGGCTGTACCTGGCCGGGCGTACCGCAGGTCGTTCTGGCCAAAGCGGAGATCAGGACGCTGGCCGATCTCAAAGGGAAAACAGTTGCCATTTCTTCGCCCGGATCGCTGCCTGACCTGCTGTTTCGCGGCATGCTGGACGCGGCAAACGTTCCCTTTGCCGACGTGAAGCTGGCTACCCAGGGGGCCGATCTCGATCGCTACAAATCGCTGCTTGCCGGAATTACCGACGCCGCCGTGGTATCGAATGAATTCGAAGCCGTGATGCCGTCCAACATCAGGGTGCTCGCCAAGGGCGGCAGCGCGGTGCCCAAATTCATCCGGTTGTGCGTGGCGACCAGCAGCAAGGTCCTCGCAGAGCGTCGGGACGATCTGGTCAAGTTCGTAGCGGCGGAAATGGATGCCTATAAATACGCTGCCACGCATCGTGACGAGACTGTCAAGATCGCTCATGAAATGACCAACGCCAAGCCCGACGACACGCGCGCGGAATTCATCTACGACCAGGCGATCCGCGAAAAGCAGATTGATCCGTCGCTGGCTATTCCGATTGACCGCGTCGATTGGATGCAGGAATTGTTCGTCAAGGCCGGCGTCGTGCCGAAGGCCGTGCCGACGGCCTCGCTCGTCGACGCCAGCGTGCGCGATGATGCGGAAAAACTCGCCGGACGATAATTGCACCTTCCGCGTTCGTTCCGGCTAGGCGGGACCCAGCGCAAGTTCGGACGTTTAATTGAAGTTCTAGTTTCCCGTTTTCGTGGGAATGAACGAAGATCAGTCTGTCCGCTAATCTTTCTTCGGCATCGCGATGCGCCGGCCTGCCGCTTCCGGACGCGGCAATTGCGAGTGCGCCGCTTTCATCCGCGCGAGTGAGCGCATGATCGCGGCTGGAAACGGCGCCACTTTCTTTGCCCTCATGTCAACATGCAATGTCATGTTCTCGGAGGTGGCTGAAACCCATCCCTCGGTCGCGTGAAACAATTGCTCGAAATAATGCATGCGCTTTGAATCAAACGCGAGCAGCTGGAATGTCACGCGCACCGGATCGCCTTGATGAAGCTCCCGTACGTACCTTACGTGGATCTCGGCGGTGAAAGTCGAGTGCCTGTGATTTTTCAGATACTCCGCGCCAATGCCGATCAGCTCGTAAACTTCATCGACGGCCCGATCGAACAACACGTTGTAGTAGGCCATGTTGAGGTGGCCGTTGTAGTCGATCCATTGCGGCTCGACCCGCATGAGCGACGAGACAAACGGGGCAAAGAAGACCGGTTCGAGATCGATGCGGTCAAGCATGGAGCGCATCCTGGCTAAGCGGACGCCGTGCTTCGTTCATTCCCGCGAAAGCAGCGCTTTCGCGCCGTGGCCGTTCAGCCGTTTGCTTTCCCGTGGTCATGCGCCGATCGGATATATCGCCTTTTTACCGCTCAACACCCGCGCGACGTCACTCGCGCATTTTGTCTGCAATTCATCGAGTGCTTCGATCGAATAAAAAGCAGTGTGCGGAGAGATGACGACATTGTCGCGGCCAAGCAGCGGCGAATCCTTTGCAAGCGGTTCCGTTGCCACCACATCGAGTCCGGCGCCACCGACTTGTCCGGACTCCAGCGCAGCCACCAGTGCCTGTTCATCGATGAGAGGCCCGCGCGCCGTATTCACGATGTAGGCACCTTTCTTAAGCTTGGCGAAAGCCGCGGCATTCATCATGCCACGCGTCTCCGGGAGCAATGGCGCGTGCAATGAAACATAGTCGGAGGTCTCCAGCAGTGCGTCGAAGTCCACGCTTTCAACCCCGGCATTCTTAAACGCTTCCGGTTTGGCGAACGGGTCGTAAGCAATCACCTTCATCCCGAATGCCTGCGCCTTGGGTGCGACCAGGCGGGGGATATGGCCGAAGCCGACCAGGCCGAGCACGGTTCCTTCGATGCGCCGGATCGGGACGACTGCTGGCATTTCCCAGCGGCCGCTCTGCACCAGCTTGTTGGAAAACGGGATTTTTCGAATCAGCGCCAGCAGGAGAGCCATGGCATGGTCGGACACCTCCCGGATGCAGTAGTCGGGGACGTAGTTGACCGCGATTCCCTTTTCCTTGGCTGTCACCAGGTCAATATTGTCAACGCCAAGCCCGAAGCGGCCGATCGCTTTGCAGCGGGTCAGTTGCATGAGCACCTCGCGCGTGAGCTTTGCGTAGGTGACAAGAACCGCATCCGCGTCCTTCGCGACCGCGAGAATGTCGTCGGCGTTGACGCTTTTTGACATCCGGAAGGTCGGATTGAGGTGCGACAGCGCCTGCTTGGCCGGATCGAGCGAGGGGAAAACACTGTCGGTTACAGCAATGACGGGGCCGGCCATCACAAACTCCGGGATCATGAGAAGGCGGGCGAAGCTACGACAGCAGTGCTCATCCGTCCATTGGTAAGGGCTCAGCCGCCCACGATTTCAAAGGCTTAGCGCATTAACCAAAAATTAACTCGCCCGCGCGCCGCAGCCGTATTGAACTATCCTGAAAAAAAACGTCGGAGGCGGCGGAATGCTTGGCACAGTGGCTCGAGGCACCTACGTGCTTGTTCTCGCGGCGATGATCGTCGCCTGGGTCTTTTCGCTCAACAAAGCTCCCGGCGAGCCACAATCCAATCAGGCAATTTGGTACATTCATTCCTGACGGTTCAATTTGTGCGCCGTCTAAGCAAGGACTACTGCACTGACGACCGTTTGAGTACGCGTCGTTACGCCCGGAGGAAACCCTCGACCTCCTGAAGAAATTTGGTCCACGCCGGCTCTCCCTCGAGCAATACGTGATTGTCGCTTTCCAAGGTCACTAGACGTGCGTTCGGAATTGAAGCTGCCAGCAAGCGCCCTTGCTCGAGCGGGACGACGTTATCGTGCCGGGCATGCAGCACCAGCGTCGGCACCTGAATTTTGGGCAGTAAATGAGCGACATCGATGTCGTGCCAGGCCATGCGGATGCGAATGGCTTTTTCGGCAGTCGTTGTCATGCGCTGCAGGTCCGCAAACCATTTATTCTGTTCCGGCGTCCCGTTGGGAAGGAACAGTGCGCTGAACGCGCGCATGAAAGCCGAGTGCTCATCGCCCCAGCCGTGTTGCATGAGGGACAGAAAAAGATTCGCCTTTTCGATCTCATCGGGCGAGCCACGCTTGTGGCGGCCTTGCGCATAGCCACCGTAGAGGATCAGCTTTGTGACCCTTTCCGGATGGGCTGCGGCGTAGTGAACGGCGACGGCTGCGCCTTGCGAGATCCCCAGAATGGCAAACCGGTCTGCCTTGACCGCTTTGACAACGGATTCAAAATCGCGCGCGAAACCGTCGAAGGAAAATTCCGTGACCTCGCGGTCCGACAAACCGGTGCCGCGGGTATCGTAGCGGATGAGACGGTTTCTCTCGGCAAGGCGCTGGAGCAGCGGCGCCCACACCGGACTTTCCCAATCGTATTCAAGGTGCGTGAGCCAATTGGCGGCCTTGATGAGAGCAGGACCGTTCCCAACGGTGGCGTATGCGATGTTAATGTTGTCGGCAGAGCGGCAAAATGAGATCTCTTGTTTGTGCGCGAGCGCCGGCAAGCGATTGTTCGACTCGGGCTGCGCCTGACCTTGTTGCACGTCGCCAACGAAGCGCACGCCCTTGCGCGGGATCGTCCGCACGAGCTCCTGCTGATTGCCGCTGTCGCCGATTGCCTTGCGCACCGCATTGATGCGGCTGTCGAGGGTTGAATCCGAAACAATCCGGCCACCCCAAACAGACGCGATCAGATCGTCCTTGCTGACGACGCGGTCACGATTCTGGATGAGATAGACCAGGAGATCGAAGACCTGCGGCTCGATCGGGACGATCGTGCCACGCGCGCGCAACTCGCGGCGCTCCGCATCTAGCGCAAAATCCTTGAATGAAAACAGCACGTTGTCGCCCGCAATTGCGTGAAACCCAAGTATATCTCAGCTCTCAAGCGCCGAGAAATCAATCGCGCCTCAAGAACAAATTAACATTTCCGCAAGGACGACATGCCGAACCGTTGGCAGGCTCCACTCACATGGAGCTCATCGATGACTCATGCGCCAAACCAATCGAACGGACGCGGATTCTTGCGGCGGCTGCTTGATCTCATAGCATCCGTCAGATGCTGGTGCTCCATGCCTGCGCGGATAAAACGGCTGCGGATCAATCGATTTCACTGATGGGGCGATGCGCTCAAGAACGAGCTTCCGGAACACCGGCCCTGCGAAGACCTTCATAGTAGCGATCGACGCCCATGTCGCGGACGAAGGGATGCATGGTGCGCACAAATGCGACGGAGAAATTCGGTCTGGCTCGGGTCACCTCGGCGAGATAGCGCTGCGCCTCTTCCAGCCG
>Ga0114129_10015408_pt1 | contig 10876 bp, 7 predicted proteins | sample RhiMetdeltSRZDD1_FD_80071 | JGI IMG/M metagenome (GOLD analysis project Ga0114129, IMG submission 80071) | Populus rhizosphere microbial communities from Tennessee, USA - Rhizosphere MetaG P. deltoides SRZDD1 (version 2) (version 2) | ecosystem: Host-associated > Plants > Roots > Rhizosphere >... | reverse complement strand
GCGAGCACGTGCCGCTTCAGGACGATGGTGTGGCCGTCGACTGTGAGCGTGTCGGTCACGTGCGGATCGCCGCTGATGACATGGAAGGCGGCGGGCCCGCGGTCCATGACGCTCATCGACAGCCCGGTGACGCCTGCCAGTGGCGCGAGCGCGATCAGCGATCGCGGATCGACGGGCGACGCCGCCAGGAGATGCACGGCGCGCTCCGAGGCGCCGACGTTTTCGGAGACCTCGAGCTCTCCAAGCATTTCGTGACCGAGCGAGCGAAGACCGGCCGCAAGACGGTCGAGCACATCGCAGGTGTCAGGCAGCAACTGTCGCGTCGCCCGCGCGTCACACAGCTGGTGGGTCCCCTCCCGAAAGAACCCGACGCGTCCGCCACGCGCGTGAAGCCGCGCCCGCATCCGATAGCCGTCAGCCTTCGAGGGCCTGACCACGACCGGCGCTGGCAATGGGATGCGGCCGATTCGTGCGAACGCGTCAGCAACGACTTGCGACTTCAGCTCGAGCTGCCGCGCGTACTCGACGTGGGCGTACAGGCAGCCGCCGCACAGCGGATCGGCGAACGGCTCCCTGCGATCCGCCGAGCGCTCCGCCACTTCCGTCGTCTGCGCGTGGACGACTCCCTTTGCCACGCGATCGACACGCGCCACGACGCGTTCACCTGGAATCGCGCCGCCGACCAGCACGATCTGGCCCTCGTGCCGGGCAATCATCGAGCCGCCCGCGGCAGGTTTCTCAATTAAGAGGGAGATGAGCTGACCAGGTGCAACCACGGCGGAATCTGAGGATGTGAGAATTTAAGGATGTATTGGAGAATCTCGAGATCGTCAAATAGATTCTCACATCCTCAAATCCTCACATCCTCAAATAGATTCTCACATCCTCAGATCCTCACATCCTCAAATTAATGCGGTGCAACGGGGATGGGAGGCGCGGGCGGCGGCATTTCACCGACCCGCGAGCCGTGGCTGTGCGCAAAGACCCACGTGAACTCCGCGCCCAGCAGGAAGACCTGCGCCGAATAGTAGACCCAGACGAGGAGCACCACGAGCGATCCGGCGGCGCCGAACGCTGAGCTGATGCCCGCCCGGCCGAGATACAGTCCGATGACGTATTTGCCGGCCGTGAACAGCGCGGCGGTCACGAGCGCTCCGACCCACACGTCGGACCAGGCGATGCGCACCCGCGGCAGGATTCGATACGCCGCTGCAAACAGCACTGTGGTGATCGCAAAGCTGGTCACTTGGTTGACGACCTGAAGCACGGTGTCCCATTCCGGGAAGAGCGTGTTGCCCCACTGTCCGACGGCCGATAACGCGGCGCTGATTGCCAGCGATACGAGCAACAGGAAACCAATCGCGACGACGAGACCAAAGGTCAGCAGCCTGCCACGCAGCAGTCCCCACAAGCCCTGTGATTGCTGAAGCGCCGGCGCGCGCCAGACGCGGTCCAGCGCGGACTGCAGTTCGGCGAATACGGACGTCGCGCCGAGGAGGAGCGTCACGAAGCCAACCGCTGAGGCAATCAGGCTGCTGGACGGCCGGCTCGCGCTCGCCAGCAGACCCTGTATGGCTATCGCACCCTCATCACCGACCAGGTCTCTTACCTGCGCGACGATCTCGCCGCGAGCCGCCTCGGCTCCAAAGATCAGGCCGGCCACACCGATCACGACGATCAACAACGGGGTCAGCGAGAAGGTCGTGTAGTAGGCGATGGCCGCGCCCATGCTCGGCGCGTAATCGTCGAGCCACGCCTGAACAGATTTCCTGACGAGCAACCAGTACGTTGCGAAGCCGGTCGGTGCCAGGCGGTCGAGCATGAAGCCGATCTAAGCAAGGCGGCAGCCAGTGCACGGTCGGGCTAAAGCCGGACACTACGTAATTGCCGGGACGCTCCGTGCTATTCGACGCGCGAAAAGGCGTGTGCGAGGATGGTTGAGGATTGCGCGGCCATCGAGTCGTACAAGGCCACGAAGCGTTGAGGCTCTTTCGCATCGTACTGCTTGAGATTCTGCGCCCACCTGAACGCAACAGGCTGATAGCGCAGTTCGACGTCGACCTGGAACGGCGCCCCAGCGGCGCCGGGCGCCTTCACAAGGTAGCGGACACGATCGCCGTTGGCGTCGAAGTCCTGGTCCTTTGCGGCATCGCCCCGCACCGCACAATCTGCGTCCGCTGTCGCTTTGTCAAAGCCGCGCGGCAGTAACCGGTTGTCCTTGACGAAGGATGTCCCCCGCAGCAACCCGGTCGTCAGCGCCCCGGCTCGATCGGTCATGACCGACTCGTAAATCTGTACTTCGTCGGGGTTCCGGATTTCGTTGTAGTGCGGCTCAAACCGCGCCGCGTCGTCATCGTTGTCGTTGCCCTGAATCGCTCCCGTCGGCCGTGGCTCACCGGACTCAAATACCGCGCGGCCGCTGGCGTCGCGGACCGTCACGTGGAGCCACACGCGACGGGACGGATATCCGGTCGGGAGCTTGTGACCGGTGAGGTTCCGCACCGTGACATCGATCGTCAGCGCATCGCTGTTTGCCCGAGCGCCGACGACCGACACCGTTGCCGTTTCGTTTTGCAACTGCGCGAGCGTCGCGCGTGCAGATGCCTCGAGCTCGAGGGGCTGCGCCAAGACGCCCAGATCGCTTCGGTAGCGGTTGAGCAGGCGCAGCATGAAAAAGTTGCCGCCGAGAAAGGAATGGCGGCTGAATCCTTCGCGCGGCTCGCCAAGCACCGAGGAGACACGCGTCGGCTCACTCACCTCGGGCATGTGACAGGCCTGACAGCTTTTCTCATCGCGAAACGCACTGTGCCGCCACTCGAGAAACGGCACCTGCTCGGGCAGCGAGCCCAGGACCTCACCGCCGGGGCCGATCGCTTGCGTGTAGAGCGTGTGGCAGGTCGCGCACAGCTCGGACTGGCGGACGTGCGCCGATTCGGCGGGCTTCGCGCCGCTCGACGAGTGCATGACGCGCGTCAGGCCGGCCTCAATCGTGAACGGACCGTACATGGTCGGATCCGCCGACGCCGGCACCGGTTTGATCACGTAGCCGCCGGTGAAGCTTTCAGGCGTGCCCAGACCATCCGGGCCAATCTGGTGGCACAGCATGCAAGAGACGCCGTCAGCCGCGAGGCGATCGACTTCAGACTCACCTTGACCGATTGGCAGATGGGCGAAGATTTCCGGCTCTTGCCGGGCCGACTTCGCCAGCGTGCGCGCCATTGGCATGTGGCAGACCGAACACTCGTCTTCAATACTCTTGACAGCCGACGGATGATCGATCGCCTCGCGCCGGACCGATCCTTGCCAGTACGGATCGCGCGACGAGTTGGCCATCATCGACGCCCGCCACGACGATCCAATCGAGATGTCCTCACCAGTCGACGTGATCAGGCTGTTGTGACAGGCGAGGCAGTTCTCGGAGGTTTGAAACGAGGCCGTTTCGTGAGCGGCCGGCTTTCGTGCCCGCTGTTGCGCAGCGCGCGGCGCCTGCGAGAAGCCAGCCGCCCAGGCGATGACCATCGCCGCGGCTACTGCGCACGCTCGAAATTGGCGGTCAGCGCCAGCCATCGAATAACCCGCCGTCGAACCAGTCCCAGAGGAAGTAACTCCGCGCGTGAATGTGACGCGCGTTTCGATCGGTGACGGGGATCTCCAGCCCTGCGCTGATCATGATGTGCTGCCGCTTGCTCAGCGTGACTTGCATCTGCGGCACCACCTCCCACTGCGTCTTCTCATCGTCGACGAGCTGGCGCGCACCGAGCAGTTCGATCATCGGCGTCCACGATCGACCGAAGCCGCGTCCGCCCGCAAAACTTTTTCCGATCGCGCCGCGCCAGAAGGCTTCTTTCCTCGCTTTGGCCGTATCGGCCGGCAGATCGGCGCCGGCCTGAATCTGGACGAAACCATCCGACCGCAGAACCTGGCCGAACGCCGCAAACGGCGCGAAGACGGTCACCCCTCCGCCGAACCCCGACGTCTCCTTTCCGGTCGGAAACGCCGTTTCGAGCCCGAGGCTGAAAATGCTGCCGCGTTCGATGTTGTGCACGAGCGCGTGCTTCACCGAGAACTCGACGTCGCCCAACCCGCGATGCCAGCCACCCAGAGGGCCTTCCTTCACATCGAGCGGCACGACCAGCTCCATCTGGCCTCGCTTGCCCAGGCGCCGCTCGTAGATGAACTCCGTGCCGACCTCCGGCTCGTCGCCGCGGGTAATCGCCATCTGGATGACGGTCTCGTTTTCCGGAAACGCCTTCTCGGTGACGAGCGCGCGCGGAAGGTTGAGGTCGCCGCGCGGCCACGCGCGATCGGTGCAGAACCCGCGGAGGTAGGCGACGAGTCGATCGACGTCGGCATCGGAGAAGACGTCGCCAAACGCCGGCATCCGGCGGTTGAACGCGCGCACCGGCCCGCCGTCGTGAATCTGGGCGCTCCAGTCGAGGTCGGGTTCGGGAGTGGCGAATCGACAGTCGGTGAAATCAGGCAGCTCGATGTCGAAGCCGACGATGCTCCGTGGATTGCCTTTGCCGTCGACACCGTGGCATGCGGCGCAGGCGTTGCGATACAGCTCTTCGCCACTCTTGCCGGGGAAGCCAGCGGGCGGCGCTGCGGACTGTGCGCGAAGGCTCGCGCCGGTCGCCGTCACAGCGAGCAGCGGGATGAGAAACCAGGATGAAAAAAGACGCGTCACGCGACTCGGTTCCCAACGCGACCAGAGCTTCGAGCCGTGACGCTAACATCGTCGGAGAAATTTCAGAAACGTGAGATTGAGACGCGGTCTCAGAACGCAATCGTCGGAAGATTGAATCGTTCGCGAACGAGCCGATCGACGATCGCGGCATGAGCGCGCGCGTACGCATCGGCGGTCATTCGCTCTCGAAAATCGGCGAGCTCCTCGGCAGCTTCCCGTTCGATCTGTTGACGGTCGGCACCGAGTGCCTGACCAGCGATGCTCAGAAGCTCGTGGTCGAGAGCGGCAAGACGCTCCACGAGGGCGCGACGTGTTTCGCCACGCACACCCCCAGCCGCCGCGCGGGCGGTGTCGAGCGCTTGCGAGACGCGATCGATCAGGGCGTCGGCGTCCGCGCCGAGCGAGCCCGTTGCACGCGCGTTTGTCAGCCGAAGAAGCACGCGCTCCAGGTGAATCCGCAGCCCGGGTTTGGTCGATGGTCCTTCGGAACCTTCCTCGGCCCCGGATTCCCGTCGTTCCGCGACCGCAGCCGCCGTCAAACCAGTCGCACGCCGCCACTCGTCGAAGACATCGAGGATGTCGGCTTCGCAGAAGTCAATCTTGACCGGCCGCCGCCGCGGACCTTTGCGGTAGTAACGCGCGAAGTAGCGATCGATGCCGCGGAACGCGACCTTGATCGGCACGCCGTCTGCCGCCCACCGCGACACGAGATCGAACGACGGCCCGACGACGCGGATCAGATGGCCGTCGTTTTTCTGGCAGAGATACGTTTCGATTTGTCTGCAGTAATCGGAGGCTTGCAATCCAATCGGCAATCTGAAATCAATCCGTAAATCTACAATCCGACCGTAAATCTAAAATCTGAAATCCACAATCAATCTTAAATCTTAATTCTTAAATCTTAAATCTCAGGCTCGCTGCCGCTCCCACACGATGCGCAGCCCGTGAAGCGTGAGGTCGACATCGACGTGATCGATGAGCTTCGTCTCCGGCGCGATGACCGCCGCCAGGCCGCCGGTGGCGATGCACAGCGCGTCGCCGCCGAGCTCGGCGCTCATACGCCGCACCAACCCTTCGACCATCCCGACGTACCCGAAGAACAAGCCCGATTCCATGGCGCCAATCGTTGTGCGGCCGATGACGCGCTCCGGCTTCCTGACGTCAATCCGCGGCAGGCGCGCCGCGCGCTGGAATAACGCGTCCGCGGAGATCGTGACGCCCGGACAGATCGCTCCGCCCAGGTACTCACCCTTGCCCGACACCGCATCCAGCGTCGTCGCGGTCCCGAAATCGCAGACGACGATCGGCCGCCCTTTCGTTGTGCCGTATATCTCGAGTGCGGCAATCGCGTTGACAATCCGGTCGGCGCCCACCTCGGCGGGGTTCTCGTAGAGGATCGGCATCCCCGCGTTTCGCGCCGGGTCGACAGTCACCGCCTTCTGGCCGAAGTAGCGCTCGACCATCACCTGAGTCGTGCCGGTCAGCGGCGGCACGACGGAACCCAGAATGATGCCTGTGATCTTCGACCGATCGATCCGGCTGTGCGCGAACAACCCTTCGACGAGCAGCCCGAGCTCGTCGGCCGTGCGCTCGCGCAGCGTCTGGAGACGCCAGCTCTGGACGAGCCTGGACGACTCGAAGACGCCCAGGACGATGTTGGTGTTGCCGACGTCAATCGCTAAAAGCATGGCTTGCTGCTTGTCGTGCTGCTTGTTGCTTGTCGTTCTACTTGATGCTTGTCGTTCTACTTGCTGCTTGTCGTGCTGCTTGTTGCTTGTCGTTCTACTTGCTGCTTGTCGTTCTGCTTGTTGCTTGTCGTTCTACTTGCTGCTTGTCGTGCTGCTTGTTGCTTGTCGTTCTACTTGATGCTTGTCGTTCTGCTTGCTGCTTGTCGTTCTGCTTGGTGCTTGTCGTTCTACTTGTTGCTTGTCGTTCTGCGGTCGTGAGCGCTCATAGCCAGGTCAGTTCGCCCGCAATGATCCGCTCGATGTGATCGTCGACCTGGACGAGCAACGCTCCGCGTTCGTCGACGCCGGCGGTGACTCCCGAGCGAAGGCCTGACCGGGATTCCCATGACACGCGAGCGCCACGGCTGCCGGGCGCGCGCGCGCGCCAGTCGTCGAGAATAGCATCGAACCGCCCGGCGAGCAGATCGTCGTAGCGGCGCGCCAGCGCGACGAGCGTCTCCGCGAAGAGCGCCGCGCGATCGACGGCGCGCCCCAACTCGACTTCGAGCGCGGTCGCACGATCGGCGAGCTCCGGCGGATAGGACATCCGGCCCACGTTGATGCCGTATCCCAACACGATCGTGTCGCGCGTCACACCTTCGGCCAGGATCCCGGCCAGCTTGCGCCGGCCAACGTACAGATCGTTGGGCCACTTGAGGCCGGCGCTCAACCCGGTCGCATGCTCGATCGCATCGACGAGCGCGACGCCCGCCGACAAGGTGACGAGCGCAATGGCTCGCTCGGGGACCAACGCGCGGCCCGGCGCCAGCACGACCGAAACGTAAAGTCCGCTCGCGGGCGGCGAGAACCAGGTGTGTCCGCGGCGACCGCGCCCCGCCGTCTGCGTGTCGGCAACAACGACCGCGCCCTCGCGATTGCCCCCGGCCGCAAGAGCGGCGGCGACATCGTTGGTCGATCCGATCGTGTGAAAGTAGAAAACGTCCGGCGCGAGGCGCCCGAGATGCGGGCGCGCCTGTTCGAGCGCGTCGGCGAATTCGGCCGGCAGATCAGAGTGGCTCGATTTCAAAACTGATGTCCGCGGCGGGAGCGGAGTGCGTGAGCGCGCCGACGGAGACGTAGTCGGCGCCCGTCGCTGCCAGACCCGGGATCCGTTCGAGCGTGACGCCGCCCGAGATCTCAACCTTCGCGCGTCCCCGCGCGCGCCGCACCGTTTCGCGGACATCGTCGAGCGACAGGTTGTCGGCGAGGATCACGTCCGCGCCCCCCAGCAGGGCTTCGTCGACCTGCGCGAGCGACTGCGCTTCGATCTCCACCGGAACGTTGGGATGGCTGGCGCGCACGCGCGACACAGCGGCTGCAACGCCCCCCGCCAGGCGCACGTGGTTGTCCTTTACCAGAATGGCGTCGAACAGGCCGAAGCGATGGTTGGCCGCGCCGCCGGCGGCGACCGCGTACTTCTCGAGCGCGCGAAACGTCGGCGTCGTCTTCCGGGTGTCGAGGACGGTGATGCGGCCGGCGGCGGCGTTGACGAACAGGCGGGCGCGCGTGGCAATGCCCGACAGGCGTTGCAGAAAATTGAGCGCGGTTCGCTCGCCGGTCAGCAGCGCACGCGCCGAGCCGACGACGGCCGCAACGTCGTCGCCGGGCGCGCAGCGATCGCCGTCTCGCCGGCGCGCCGTGATCTGGACGTCCGGATCGAGCTGGCGGAACGCCTCGAAGGCCACATCGAGCCCCGCGAGCACACAGTCGCTCTTGACGAGGAACACGCCGCGGGCGTGGCTATCCCTGGAAACAGTCGCGTCGGTAGTGATATCTCCGGCGCCGAGATCCTCGTCGAGCGCGCGACGCACGATGTCGCGATACAGCGCGGGATCTAATGGTTTGACTGCCAAATCAGCTCAGGATCTTGTCGTGCAGGCCGTCAGGCCTGCCGAAAAAGCGGACCTGAAGGTCCGCACTTACGCCGCGGGCGGCTCATACCCGGTCACCACGATCTCGCGCGGCTCGCCCTCGGACACTTCGAAGGCCTGGACGCGGAGCGCCGATCGCAAGTCGGCCTCGACCTTCGGCATGCGATCGATGCTCGCCCGCTCCGCCTTGATCTTCACCGAAGTGATCGGCACTTTCAGCGGCTGCTTGGCTTCCGAGCGCTGCTTGCGGACGTCGAACAGGACGTCGGTCGCAAGATCGTAGACCGCCAGATCTTCCTGACGCGTCGCGTCGGAATTGTCGGCGACCAGCGACTCGAGCTCCTGGCGCGTCGGCCACGGCGCTTTGTGAATCGAACCTTCCCGCCACCACGACCAGACCTCTTCAGTCACAAACGGCAGGAACGGCGCAAAGAGCCGCAGCAACACCGATAACGCGGCCGTGAGCGCGGCATTGGCCGACCCGGCGCCCGCAGCGTCCTGCTCGCCGTAGCGTCGCCCCTTCACGAGCTCGAGGTAGTCGTCGCAGAATCGCCAGAAGAACGTCTCAGTGCGCTGCAGCGCGCGCGTATAGTCGTAGGCCTCGAACCCCTCGGTGGCGTCCGAAACGAGCGACGCCAGGCTGCGAATCATGGCGCGATCCACGGCGGCGGTGATTCGGCCCTGAGGCTGCGCGGCGCCAAGCGCGAACTTGGATGCGTTGAGAATCTTGATCGCGAGCCGCCGGCCGACCCGCATCTGGTTCGTGTCGAACATCGCGTCGGAGCCCGGGCGGCCGCACGCCGCCCAATAGCGCACGCCGTCCGATCCGTGCTCCTCGAGGAGCGCGAGCGGCGTCACCACGTTGCCCTTCGACTTCGACATCTTCTTGCGATCCGGATCGACCACGAACCCGGAAATCGCCGCGTGCTGCCACGGCAGCACGTCGTGCTCGAGGTGCGCCCGATGAACGGTGTCGAACAGCCAGGTGCGAATGATGTCGTGCGCCTGCGGACGCACGTCCATCGGGAACGTCTGCCGGAACAACGCATCGTCGTCGGGCCACCCGCAGACAATCTGCGGCGTGAGCGATGAAGTCGCCCACGTGTCCATGACATCCGGATCGCCGACGAATCCGTCTGGCTTCCCGCGATGATCGGCATGATAACCGTCCGGCACGTCCGTGGACGGATCGATCGGGAGTCGATCCTCGGACGGCACGAGCGGCCGGTCGTGCTGCGGGCGCCCCTCAGCGTCGGTCGGATACCAGACGGGAAACGGCACCCCGAAGAATCGCTGGCGGCTGACACACCAGTCGCCGTTCAATCCGTTCGTCCAGTTCTCGTACCGGGTCTCCATGTACTCCGGGTGCCACTTCAGTTCCTTGCCGCGCCTGAGGAGCGCGTCGCGAAGCTCGATGGTTTTGAAGAACCACTGCCGGCTGGTGACGATCTCCAGTGGCCGGTCGCCTTTCTCGTAGAACTTCACCGCGTGAGTGATCGGCCGCGGCTCGCCCACCAGATCGCCCGATTCGCGCAGCTGCTCGACGATCTGTGCGCGCGCCTTCGCGACCGACAGCCGCACGAGGTCTGCGTAGTACCGCTGCGCGCGCGGCGGGTCGACGGATTCCCACCCGGCACTCCCCCACGTGACCGGTCGCAGCGTTCCGTCGGGCTGAACGACTGCGCGGACCGGCAGACCTAGCTCCCGCCACCACGTCACGTCGGCGAGATCGCCGAACGTGCAAATCATCGCGATGCCGGTGCCCTTTTCCGGATCGGCCAGCGGGTGGGCTCTGACCGGCACGCGGACTCCGAACAGCGGCGTGATCACCTGCTGTCCGAACAACGCCTTGTATCGCTCATCGTCGGGATGCGCGACGAGCGCGACGCACGCGGGAATCAACTCTGGACGGGTCGTTTCGATCTCGACGGCTGGCGCGCTGCCCGTGTGGGATCCGGCTTCCGCCTGCGCGGCGCGCTCCTGGCCCGCTACGGCAGACTCGCCGTAGCCCTGGCGGAGGCGGTCAGCCGGATTTTCCAGAACAAACTTGACCCGGTGATACGCGCCCGGCTGCTCGCGGTCCTCGAGCTCTGCCTGGGCGACCGCGGTCCGGAAGTCCACGTCCCAGAGCGTCGGCGCTTCGACCTGATACGCGAGACCGCGTTTCAGCTGCCGGATGAACGCAATCTGCGAGACGCGCTGGGCGCGCTTGCCGATCGTGGCGTAGGTCATCGACCAGTCGACGGACAGGCCGAGATACCGCCACAGCCGCTCGAACGCTTTTTCGTCTTCGACCGTCAGCCGATTGCACAGCTCGATGAAGTTGGGGCGCGAGACGGAAATCGGATACTTGTCGGGTTTCTCGCCCCTCGACTCCGCTCGGGGCGACCCTGAGCTTGTCGAATGGGTCGGCGGCGTGAACGACGGATCGTATGGCAGCGACGGGTCGCAGCGCACGCCGTAGTAGTTCTGCACACGGCGCTCGGTCGGTAGTCCGTTGTCGTCCCACCCCATCGGATAGAAGACCGCCTTGCCGCGCATACGCTGAAACCGGGCGATCAGATCGGTGTGCGTGTACGAAAAGCAATGGC
>Ga0114129_10015407_pt1 | contig 10877 bp, 8 predicted proteins | sample RhiMetdeltSRZDD1_FD_80071 | JGI IMG/M metagenome (GOLD analysis project Ga0114129, IMG submission 80071) | Populus rhizosphere microbial communities from Tennessee, USA - Rhizosphere MetaG P. deltoides SRZDD1 (version 2) (version 2) | ecosystem: Host-associated > Plants > Roots > Rhizosphere >... | reverse complement strand
TCGAGACACTCAACATGACCTGGTCGGGCTACGTGTCCGCGGCCGATACCGTGCAGATCCGTGTCTGCAACGTGACCAACAGCTCGATCACTCCGCCAGCACAGACCTATCGCGCGGACGTCTGGCACCACTAATCTAGTCAGCGCCGTGCGGGACAGCGCGATCGTCGTACCGGTGAGCGCGCTTCGGCGCATCTTTGTGATGCTGCTCCTACTCATCGCCCTGATCGTTCTCGTCCTCGTTGCCCGCACGCAACTCTTCCGCGCCGGCATCTCGACGCTGTTCGCGCCGGGCTCAGCCGAGGTCATCGATCGGAGCGCATACCAGGCGGTCTTCCTGACGAACGGCCAGACCTTCTTTGGAAAGCTTCAAGAGCAGGGCGGCGACTGGTTCACCCTGACCGACATCTTCTACGTCTCCGCGACCGATCAGGGACCCACTCAGATCATCAAGCGAGGGAACGAACTGCAGGGTCCGAAGGAGCCGATGCTCATCTCGAGGGCTCAGGTGCTCTTCATCGAGAACCTCCGCGATGACAGCGAGATCGTTACCGCAATCAAGAAGTTCAAGTCCGGGCAGCTTCCCGCGGCAACGCCACCGCCGGCGACCATCGCCCCAACGATCACGCCGACACCGACCGTACGGCCATCGCCGAGCCCGACTCGGTGACGGCGCTCCCGCTCGGTTTCCGCCGCGCCCAGCGGTGGATCCGCGAGCACCGCCACCTGTTGCGGAATTCCGCGGTCGCGACGGTCATGTTCCTCGGCGTGTTCTTCTTCGTGCAGTGGTGGGACTTCACCGTGCCTGCCTTCGGCCGCGCTCAGTACCAAGCCGTGTTCCTCGCGAACGGGCAGACGTATTTCGGTCGGTACTACGAGCGCCTCGGCGCCTACGCGAAGATCGAGGACGTCTACTACCTGCAGCAAACGTCGAGCGCGGATCCGAACGCCGCGCCCGACACCAAAGTCGTGCGGCGGGGGCGGGAGCTTCATGGTCCTGCCCCACGGATGCTGATCCCCAAGTCCGCAGTGCTGTTCGTCGAGGACCTCACCGATGCTTCACCGATCGCCCAGTTCATGAAGCAAGACAGCCGATGAGTCTCTACGACCCGGAGCGCGACCCGGTCCGGATCGCGGGCCGATGGCTTCGATGGGTTGTGCCCTGGGTCGTGCTTCCGGCCCTTCTCGGTGCGTTTGTCTCGAGCAATCTCGACGTGCGCTCGCTTCCGCTCGTGGGGGGCGAACGTCTTTCCGCCGTGCTGTTCCTTGATGGGCAGGCCTACTTCGGGCATCTCGATGACTCGGGCGAAAGCGGGACACTCGTGCTGCGCGACGTGTACTACTTCAAGAACAGCCAGGGCGCCACGACCGGCTTACCCGTTGGCATGGTTCGCCGCGGCACCGAAGCGCACGAGCCCGCCGACGGCATGCGCATCAACCGCGACCGCGTCCTCGCCGTCGAGCAGGTCGGGCTCGGCTCCGCGGTGGCCCAGGCGATCGAGGTCGAGCGCGAGCTACTCCGGGTCGCGCCGGGGCAGATGTCCCTGAATCCGAGGACAGTGGCGGGTCCGCCCGGACTCGCGACGCAGCGCGTCGCCGCGGAGCACGCTATCGCGCGGGCTTGGGCCGCCGCGGTCGATCAGCTCCGCAAGTTGAACGATCTGGTGCTTCCGGTGTCCCGCGCCGACGCGCAGGCGATCACCGAGAAGGCTGGGGCCGATCTTCGCCTGGTGCGACGCAACGCGCTCGCGGAGATCGCGAGCGAGATCGGGATGTCGCCCGCGGACGCCGACGCGTACGTGCGCGCCACCGATCCGCTCCTCGAGAGCAAGTCCTTCGCAGGCGAACCTGGCGTTCTGCTGGCTCCAGCTCTAGACGCGATCGTCGCACACGCGATGCAGCTCTACTCCCAGGTGGGTGATGCCGCGGCGAAGCAGCTCACGCAGCCCAATGCGACACCGACACCGAGCCCGCGGCCGTGATTCGTCCCGGTAACATCGCCGCCATGACAGGTCGGTCTCTTATGGTCGGGATGCTCCTCGCGACGGCTCTCGTCGCGTGCGGCGGGCCCGGATCGAACGCGGGCGGTAACGAGACCGCCGCCGACGCGCTGAACCGCGGCCTGCAGGCCCATGCGGCCGGCAAGCTCGACGAGGCCGTCGCTGCGTACTTCACCACGCTTTCGAAAGACCCGAAGAACCAGTACGCCTACTACAACCTCGGCGAGATCGCGCAGCGACAGAACCGGCTCGTCGCCGCGGACGGTTTCTACCGCCTCGCGCTCGACCTCGACCCCAAGATGGAGAGCGCCCTGTTCAACCTCGCGATCGTGCGCACGAGCATGGGGCTCACCCCGGACGCCGTTTCGCTCTACAAGCAGGTGATCGCCGTCAACGCGAACAACGCCGGCGCACACTTCAACCTAGGACTGCTCTACCGGCAGCTCGGCCAGACCGCCGACGCGCAGACGGAGTTCGCGACCGCACAGCGGCTCGATCCGAAGCTCGTCGCCCCGAGCCCGGCATCGAGCCCGATCCGACAGGCGAGTCCTACACCGACACCGACGAGGTGATCACGTCGCGTCCCAGCTAGACCTCCTGCGTCTTCGGCGGATCGTTCTCATCCTCGTCGTCGCGCTCCCGATGCTCTTCAACGGGATCGCGCTCCTCCCCGAGGTCGCATACCAAGTTCCGAACGTCAACGACGACGCGGAGCACGTGCTCTTCATCCAGCAAGCGTCCGATGCCTGGGCAAGTGGCCAGGACCCTCTGGACTTCTGGGTCCCGCAGGTGGAGCTCGGGTTTCCGCAGTTCCTCTACTACCAGAACCTCCCGCACCTGCTCGTCGTCGCACTCGGCAGGTTGACGTTCGGGCTCATCTCGCTTCGGACCCTCTTCGATTTCGTGCGGTACGTCCTCCTCGTCGGATTCCCGCTGACCGTTTTCTGGTCGCTGCGGCGGCTCGGCTTTTCTGCCGTCGCTGCCGCGATAGGAGCGGCAGCCAGCTCGTTCCTCTCGGGAAGCCATCGCTACGGCTTCGAGTACGACAGCTATGTCTGGCGCGGGCTAGGGGTGTACACGCAGATCTTCGGCATGCACCTCTCGTTCATCGCTCTCGCTGCTCTTCATCGCGTCGCGACGCGCGGGAGCGGTGTGATCGCCGCGGCTCTGGTGTGCGCGGCGCTCGCCCTTTCGCACCTCATCTACGCCTATATGACCGGGATCACGGCCTTGGTGCTCCTCCTCTTTGGCATCACGCGCGCGAATGCGGCCGGCCGTTTCCTTCGCTTCGGAGCGGTGGGCGCCCTCGCGGGCGTGATCGCCGCGTTCATGTGGGTGCCCTTCTTCGCGCAGCCCGGCTATCTAGACGTGAGCCCATACCTCGACCGCACGAAGTACGACTCGTTCGGCGCGCCGGCGATCCTCGGCTGGCTCGTGACGGGGGATCTGCTCGACCACGGACGCCTCCCGGTCCTCACCGCGCTCCTCGCGGCCGGGATCGTCGCGGCGGTGGTCACGCGAGCGCGGCTTCTCGTTCTGACGCTCGTCCTCTTTGTCCTCTGGCTCTTGTTGTACTTCGGCCGGCCGACGCTCGGCCCGATCGCCGACCTTCTGCCGCTGCACGACGGTCTGCTCCTCCACCGGTTCATCGGCGGCGTCGATCTCTTCGCGATAGTGCTCGTCGGCGCCGGCGGCGGGTACCTCTGGGAGCTCGCTCGCGCCGAGGCCACGCCGCGGCGCCTGGCCGCGGTAGCGACGGCGACCTTGATCCTCTTCCTGCCCGTGCTCGCCGAGCGATGGTCGTATTACGCGGACAACTCCACATGGATGCGCGCGACCCAGGCCGCGATCGACCGAGACACCGATGCCCAGACCGTGCTCGGCGCGCTCTCGACACAGTCGCCCGGTCGCGCCTACGCGGGGCTACGCAGCAACTGGGGCGACGGTCTCGACTTCGGGATCCCGTTCCGCTCGGTACGCCTCTACAACATGCTCGCCTTCGATCGCGTGGATGCCGTCGCACCGCCGTACCGTGGCGCTTCGCTCAACTCAGACCTGCTCTTCGACTTCAACGATCACGATCCCGCCGAGTACCGCCTCTTCGACGTGGAGTACGTCATCGCGCCACCCTCGGTGACGCTGACTCCGGGTCTGGTGCCGATCGTCTCCACACCGAAATACGTCCTGTACCGCGCACGTGGCGGCGGCTATGCGGAGTACGCGGCAATCTCGCGGAGCGAGGCGCCGGCCACTCAGCTCGAGTGGTTCGAACGCGCGCGAGCCTGGCTCCGTGGCGGGTCGGCGACGGCCTGGCAGTTCTCGCGCTATGCCTATCGCGATCCTCGCCCGGTCGACGTCCCCGTTCCGATCGCGGACTGCGCGCGTCCAGCGATCTCCTACGAGCGCGCGCAGTCGGGGCGGTACGACGTTCTCGCCAGCTGTGCGACCGACTCGGCGATGGTGCTGAAGGTCACGTATCACCCGAACTGGCACGTGACCGTCGATGGCCGCGAGGTTCCGACCTTCATGGTCTCGCCGAGCTACATCGCCTTCTCGCTCCCCTCCGGTCAGCACTTCATCTCCGCCGAGTATCGGTCGGCGCCGCTGAAAGACCCGCTCTTCGGAGTCGGCGTACTCGCTCTTGTCGCGTCGCTTGGGTACGCGGGGCGAACGCGTGCACGGGCGTCGTTTCGCGGACTCGTGACCGGCCGGGCGCCGGCAAACGCGGCCGCGATCCTTCGCGGCGCGCAGGGCTGGGCCCGCGATCGACCGATGGCCGCGGTCCTCGTGCTGGGCGCGATCGTGCTGGGACTCATCTGGCCGTTCACGCCCGCGATCGGTTTCAACAACGGTCTCGGCAACGACGGTCTCGTCTACGGGGCGATGGTCCGGGAGCTCCGCGACCACCTGGGGCTCCAGCCCGCGCCGCCGTGGGTGTTTCGTCTTTTTCCGGTGTGGCTCGTGGCCATCACGCCGCTCGATGTGCGGTCCGGCTTCTTCCTGCTGAACCTCATCTCGGTCGCGGCATCGCTTCCGCTGCTGGTGCGGTTCCTCGCGCGATACGCCGTGACCGGCTGGGTTGCGCTTCTCGCCGTCGGATGGTGGCTCACCCTGCCGATGGGCCTTCGCTGGGATCTGTACTACCCGGTCTTGCCGGATGCCCTCGGCTTTTTCTTGCTGATGGTCCTGCTCATTGCCGCCGTCGAGGAGCGCTACGTCATTTTCGCGGTCGCGCTCGTAGCCGCCGCACTAACGAGAGAGAACCTTCTCATGATGGTGCCGTTCCTCTGGCTCGCGAACGTTCGCCGCGGCTGGCGCGTGGTCACCGCCCTGACGCTCGCAGCGGCGCTGCCGGCGATCGTGGTGTTCTTCGGTGTTCGTGCATTTCCGCCGATCACCCCCTTCGACGCGTATCCGAACTGGCTTGCCTCGCACCGGATCGACATAAACATCCAGCGGATCACACAGAACATCGACGGACACGCCTGGCGGTATCTACTCGCGGCGCCGCTCTCTCTCGGTCTCCTCGTTGCGATCCCGATCGCGATCGCGCGGCGCGAGCTCGGTCCGACCTGGCACCACGCGTTCGCGACGGTTCGTGAGCAGGCGCACTGGACCTACTTCGTGCTCGCGACCCTCGCGCTCGCGGTCATCGGCGGCTGGGATGACGATCGGTATTTGTTCGTGCTCGCCCCGCCATTGCTGGTGGTGACGTTCGGCCTCGCGCGGGCGCTCTGGCGGTCGCCCTGGCGGGCTGCTGCGCTGACAGCGATCCAGCTCATCGCGATCCGCTTCCTTTGGCCGGTCGGCCCGGCCGAGCACGATTACTTCCAGTACACGGTCGCGTTCATGGATCAGTCGCGGATGTGGACCGCGACCATCATCGCGGCGGGGGCGTTCGGACTCGCGGCGGGCGCGGCCTGGGTCAATCCCGCACGCCGAGCCACAGCACGAGCGTCGGCTTGACGATGCTCCACCAGTCGCGCACGCGCCGGATCTTGGAGTAGTTGCCGCCGCCTTTCGGGTAGGTCTTCGAGACGCCCACCTCGACGACGCGATAGCCGAGCTTGATCGCCTTCCACTGCAGGTAGTACTCGAGCTCGTAGCGGTCGAGCCAGGCTTGGTCGATCCGGATACGAGGATCGTCCAGCAACGAGAGCCGGTACGCGCGAAATCCGTTGGTCACGTCGGTGGCCGCAAAACCGGAGAGGATGCGAAACAGGAGCGTGTAGCCGCGGATCATGAGACCTCGACCGCGTGGCAGATGGACGCTCGCGCCGCCCTCGCGAAGGAAACGTGACCCCTGCACGTAGTCGTATCCCTCGCGCAGCTTGTCGATGAGCCGCGGGGCCTCGGCTGGATCGTCCTTGCCGTTCGCGGCGAGCACTACGACCACCCCGTGACCGTTGGCCCGCGCGGCCTCGATCCCAGTTCTGATAGCGGCGCCGACTCCCCGGCGTTGGCCCTGGCTGATCACCCGAGCGCCTGCCTCGCGCGCGAGGTCCGCCCCGCCGTCATCCGACCCGTCGTCCACGACGATCGTCTCGGCGATGCCCGGCGGCACGCGCCGGACGAGCCCGGCGATGGCGTGCCGCTCGTTGAACAAGGGAAAGATCATCGCAACGGTGCCTGGCTCGGCCACGACGGCACTCTAAGAGACAACCACCCGGCAACCGTAGTACCCCCATGAAGGTCTGGGCGGAGGGGAGCGGCGCGCTCCATGCGAGCGCGGAGATCATGAACGCGCTCTAGCGAATCGGGTCTTTCTCCAAGAGGCCACGGTTGTGCACGTAGAGCGCGGCCTGGGTCCGGTCGGTGAGCTCGAGCTTGCTGAAGATATTCGAGATGTGCGTCTTCACGGTGCGCTCGCTGATGCCGAGCGTCGCCGCGATCTCTTTGTTGGCACGGCCGCTCGCCACGAGCTTCAGCACCTCGCGCTCGCGCGCGGTGAGATCGCTGTATCCCTCGTCGTCCCCGGTCGGACGGTCGCCGCCGCGCAGCCGTCCGAACTCGTCGAGCACGCGCTTCGCCACCGACGGGTAGATGAGCGAGAAGCCGTCGGCGACCGTACGGATCGCGTTGGTGAGCTGGCTGCCGGTGACCTCTTTCAGGAGGTATCCGGACGCGCCGGCCCGGATGGAGCTGAAGACGAGCTCGTCCTCGTCGTAGTTGGTGAGCACGATGACGCGCGACGAGGGCACGGAGTTGCGGACGCGCCGCGTCGCGGTCACGCCGTACCAGTCGCCCATCTTGATGTCCATGAGGATCACGTCGGGCAGAAGCTCCTGCGCGACCGCGAGCGCCTCGTGACCGTCCCCCGCCTCGCCCACGATCTCGATCTCCGGCTCGGTCTCGAGGATCGAGCGCAGGCCGCTCCGAACGAGCGCGTGATCGTCGGCGATGAGGACGCGGATGCGACGCACCTCGCTCATCGGCCGAAGAGCCTTCCGAGGAAGCTCGCTTTTTCAGTTCGCTCGAGATCCTCGATCGCGCCACGCTGATCCGTGTCTTCGACCGTGTTGGTCCAGCTCGACGGTGCGCCATCGGCGGTGACGCGATAGGGGATCGTCGCTCGGACGATCGTGCCGCGGCCGGGCTCGCTGCGCACCACGAGCTGCCCGCCGACGCCCTCGGCGCGCTCGCGCATTCCGACGATGCCGTAGTGCCCGCGCTCTTCTGCGGTTTGCAGCTCGTTCGACTCGAAGCCCTTCCCGTCGTCCTCGATCGTCGCGACGACCTGCTCGTCGTCGTATCGCAGGATGACCTTGGCGTTCGATGCGCCCGAGTGCTGACCGACGTTGCGCAGGCCCTCGCCGATGATGCGGATGACGGCACGCTCAACGAACGGCTCGAGCTGCCGCTCGGCGCCGGTCTCCTCGAAATCGACCGCCAAGCCGCTCTGCCGGCGCAGATCATCCGCGAGACGTGCGACGGTCACCGGGAGGTTTAGGCCGCCGGACTCTTCCGTCTGCCGGAGCGCGGCCATGTACTGGCGGACGTCCGAGAGGGTTGCGCGCGCGTCGCGGGCCGCCTTGGCGAGCTGCGGTCCGAGCGCGCTCGGATCGCGGTCGAGCGCGCGCTGACAACCCTCGAGCGCGAGCACGACACCCGTGAGCTCCTGGGCCACACCGTCATGCAGCTCCTGCGAGATGCGCCGGCGCTCGTTCGACGCCGCGCGTTGCACAAGATCGGTGGACGCAGATTTCTGCAGCATCCCCGAGAGGTACTCGCCGAGCGTCGCGACGAAGTCCGCCTCGGCCGCGGTGTAGGGCGTCGTCGCACGGCCGAGGACGAGGACACCGAGCACCACACCGGTCTGTGCGCCACCGATCGGCGCGAGCAGAAAGTGCGTCGAGGATGGCGCGGCCCAGTCGGGGCGGTCCTCAGCCATGCCGTAGTGCGCCGTTGCGGTCCGCCGCTCGCGCAGCACCTGCGCCAGGACGGTATCGGTGCCGGACGTGGAGATGTCGGAGGGGATGACGTCGCCGTAGCCGGTCGCCGCACGAAGGTGGAGGTGATGCTCTTCCGCGGCCCACACGCCGACGGCGTCGTGACGCAGGTTGTCAGCGAGCATCGCGACCGCGCTCTCGAGGTCGTTGTGCGGGTCGTTGCCGAGCGTCGCGAAACGCGAAAGCTCATAGAGCACGAGTGCCTGGCGGCGATCCTCCTCCGCGCGTTGGAACTCGCCTGCGGTGAGGTACGCCGCGGCGATCTCGCTCGCTGCTTGCGTGAGCGAGTCCACCTGGGTCTGGCCGTAGCGCTCCTGCGAGGCGCGATGCTTGACGTTCACGACTCCGAGCGTGCGGCCGTTCGACCGGAGGGGGGCGATCATCGATTCGCTCGCGGTCGGGTCTGAACCGCCTTGCACCTGACCCGAGAGAAGCATCGAGCGTCCGGTCTGCGCGACCGTTCCGGAGATGCCCTCGCCCATGCGCTTGCGATCGAGCTTTGCCGCCTCCGAGAGGCCACGCGAGGTGCGCACCGAAAGCTCACCCTGCGCGTCGGCGAGCATGATCGAGACTCCATCCGCGCCGAACACTTCGGCGAGCTGCGCTGTCGCGCGCTCGAGAAGCTGGTCGGGATCCCGCTCCTTGCGGATGATCGCCTGCAGGTCGCGCGACGCTTTCAGCTTTGCCTCGGCGTCCTGTCCCTGCCGCTGCGCACGCCAGAGCGCGTTCGCCTCCGCGAGCTCCAAGCCGATGAGGTCGCCGACGCGACTCAGGCCCGCGAGGTCCTCGGGCGTGAACGCGCGACCGACGAGCATCGCGGCGAGACCGCCGACGACCTGGTCCTTCCACACCACGGGCGCGACCGCAAGGGCGTCAGCGGCGCGTCCGTCGGAGAGCATGACCGTCACTCCGCTCGTCGCCTGTTCGGGGAGGCGGTCGGTGATCGTCTTCGTCAACATCTCCGACGCCGGACCGTCGGTCCACCTGGTCCCGGTCGGAAGGTTGTGGGCGACATAGGTCGCGTAGCCCTCACCCTTCAGGTTCAGGATCACGGCGATCGCGTCCGCGCGCGCAACTTTGGCGAGGTAGGCCATACGCGCGTTCCAGAAGTCGGTGTCGAGTCGGAGGGTCAAGGTGAGGCCTTACGCCACGCCGGCGCCGGCCTCGCCCTCGATGCGGAGCTCCAGGGAGGTGCCGCCGCTGCGCTGTAGTGCGAAGCGCGGCTGTTCTAGGGTCGCGATCGCGGACCAGAGGTCGTTTACCAGCATGGGTACACGTAGTCCGACCGCGAGCGTCGCGACGCCTCCCCTGAAGTCACGCACGTAGAGCGTACGGACCTGCGCCAGCGACTGAATACGCCGCTCGATATCGACAAGACGCGCGAATGACGGCACGGGCGAAAGCATCAGCACAATGTTGCTGGTCGGAACGGCCGGCTCCTCCCTCTCAGGAGTGAGTTGCTCCGGTTCCGCCACCGTTTGGGTTGGCTCACGCTCGACGACGGTCAGTTCGGGGGCCGGCGGAGGGGTTTCCGCGGCCCTTTCAGGCCGTCGCTCGAAAAGCTCATCTTCTTCGACGACCGGCTGCGTCTGCGCCGCTCGGGACGCCTCTGCGGCGCGGGCAGCCTCCTGCGCCGCGCGTGCGGCGGCTTCGGCCACACGAGCCGCCTCAGCGATGCGGAGCGCCTCAGTGGCGGCGGCACGTCGCGCCTCTTCCGCGGCGAGGCGCGCGTCCTCGGCACGTCGCGCCTCGACCGCCCGGCGCTCATCCTCGGCTTGGCGCTCGGCGGCGCGTCGCTGCTCGTCTTCTTGACGAAGCGCCGCGAGGCGCTCGTCTTCGTGGCGCCGTTGCTGGTCACGGCGCTCCTCTTCTTCGCGCCATTGAGCCGCGCGGCGCTGCTCCTCATCGCGCCACTTCGCGGCACGACGTTCCTCTTCATCGCGGCGCTGCTGCTCGAGACGCGCGGCATCGGCGCTGCGTGCCTCATCGGCGGCTCGGCGCGCTTCTTCGGCTGCCCGTGCCGCGGCGATGGCGCGCTCGGCCTCGGCGGCGGCGCGCTGGGCATCGGCCGCTCGATCGGCCCCCGCGGCACGCGCCGCCTCCTGCGCCGCGCGCATCGCCTCCTCCGCCGCGCGTACGACCTCGGCGGCGCGCTCCGTCTCTGCCGCACGGTCTGCTCCCGCGAGGCGCACCGCCTCTTGAGCGGCGCGCATCGCCTCCTCGGCAGCCCGCGCGGCCTCGGCGGCGCGCTGTGTCTCCGCAGCTCGTTCGAGCTCGACTCCACGCGCGGCTTCCTGCGCCGCGCGCATGGCTTCCTGCGCGGCGCGTGCGGCCTCGGCCGCACGCTCGGTCTCCGCGGCGCGGTCCGCGTCGGCGCGTTGCTGCGCGATCCGCTGCGCCTCCGCGACCTTGCGCGCTTCTTCGGCGGC